>Ga0307372_10000967_pt1 | contig 50266 bp, 45 predicted proteins | sample OX1MG_FD_202533 | JGI IMG/M metagenome (GOLD analysis project Ga0307372, IMG submission 202533) | Soil microbial communities from Risofladan, Vaasa, Finland - OX-1 | ecosystem: Environmental > Terrestrial > Soil > Coastal area > Acid sulfate soil | place: Finland: Risofladan, Vaasa | collected...
CAGCGCGAGGAGATGGGCGACCCACTCGGGCAGGAGCGCGGGCGCGTCCGGGGCGGCCCGATCCGCATCGGGGGCACAGGCGTCGGCCGGAGTGGTGAGTGGATCGTGCATCATGGCGGGACGGATAGAGGGTGGCCTTTCGTGGCGGGTTGCGTAGCGCGCATGGCGTGTAGCATGGCGGGGGGTGTGTGTCAATGGGAATAACTGGATATGTCAGAGATACGCACACGGGCCGCGGATGTGGCGAGGCTCGCCCGGTGGAGTGGCCTGGTGGATTGGTTCGGTGGATTGGCCTGGTGGAGTGGCCCGGTGGATTGGTCCGTGCGGCGGCCCGGTGGATTGGTCCGGTGGATCGGTCGGGTGGATTGGCCTGGTGATTGGTCCGGTGGATCGGTCCGTGCGGCGGCCCGGGCAGATCGGGCGGCTTCCACAGGCACTGCCGGTGTTGCCGGAGCGAGCGGTTCAGAGATCGACCGCAGAATCAGTGACGGGCGGCACTAGTACATCGATTCCATGAAGGCGCTCATTTCGATGAGCTCTCACCGGGAGTCGCACCGCCGGCTTCGGGCAGAACCCGATAGGAGTCGTTCCATGGAAACGCCGTACTAGTTCGACCACCGGCCGGCAGCGTCACCGGACCCGCCTCGGATGAAACCGCGCAGGTCGCGGCAGACAGGTGAATCACTCCGCCGCCAGCGCCACCTCCGCCGCGGCGGCGCGCAGCCACACCGCGGTGTCGTGGAACACCGCGCCGCCGAGTGGCGGACCGGGCTCGTCGCTGGTCAGTGCATTGATGCCGATGCCACCATCGAACGCCTCGCTGGGCCAGATGCTTTCCGAGACCAGCACACCAGGCTGCATCCCTTCCGCCACGCGCGCATGCAGCACCACCTCGCCGCGCGCATTGCCCAGCACCACCCTGGCGCCGTCCGCGATCCCCAGTTGCGCCGCGTCGTCCGGATGCAGCATGACTGTCGGCCGGCCCTCGCGTTTCCGGCTGGACGGCAGCTCGGTGAAGCTGGTGTTCAAATAGCTGCGCGCCGGCGAGGTCATCAGGCGGAACGGCCGATCCGGGCCGGTCGCGTCGGTCGTCGGCATGTGGTCGGGCAAGCGGGGCATGACGCCCCCCGTATCGCCCATTGCCGCCCAGTCGGGTGCGAACCCGAATTTTCCCCCATCGCGCGGAAAGCCGGTGAGGAAATGCGCCTTCTCGAACGGCAGCGCGCCATCGATCCAGCGCTCGCGCAGCACGATGGCGGCGTCCGGCCAGCCGGAGGCGCGCAACGTGGCGTCGATGAGCTGCATTTCCGTCATCTCGAACCCCGGATGCCGCGCGCCCAGGCGCGACGCCAGCCCTTGCAGCATTGCGTGGTTCGAGCGGCACTCGCCCGGCGGTTCGATCAGCTTCGGGCCGATCTGGATATGCGTGTGGCCGCCGGCCTGGTAAAGGTCGTCGTGCTCCATGAACATCGTCGCCGGCAGCACCAAATCGGCCCAGCGAGCCGTCTCCGTCATGAACTGTTCGTGCACGCAGACGAACAGGTCGTCCCGGGAAAAGCCGCGGCGCACCCGGTTGCTGTCGGGACACACGGTCAGCGGATTCTGGTTCTGGATCAGCAGCGCGTGCACCGGCGGGCCGTCCCCCAGTTCCGAGCGATCGCCGGTCAGCACGCTGCCGATGCGGCTCATGTCGAGTTCGCGGATGCGGGGGTCGCGCGCATCGAGTCCTTCGATCAGCGTCTTGTCCCAGTGGTACATGCCGCGGTTCGACCACAGCGCGCCGCCGCCCTCGTATTGCCAGGCGCCGGTGACGGTTGGCAGGCAGCTTACCGCGTGCATGTTGGCGGCACCGTTGCGGCTGCGCGCGAAGCCGTAGCCGCAACGGATGTAGCTGCGCCGGGTGCGGCCATACAGCGCGGCGAATTCTTCTATCCGTTGCGCCGGCAGCCCGGTGATCGCCGCCGCCCAGTCCGGATCGCGGGTCCGCAAATGCGCCTCCAGCGAGTCGGGATCGTCGGCGTAGCGCGCCATGTAGGCGCGGTCGGCGTAGCCGTCGCGGAATGCCACGTGCATTACGGCGCAGGCCAGCGCGCCGTCGGTGCCGGGACGCGGCGCCAAATGCAGGTCCGCCACCGCCGCGGTCGGCGAGCGGTACGGATCGACCACCACCAGCGTCGCCCCGCGTGCCTTCCGGGCCCGCGTGATGTGCGTCATCACGTTGACCTGGGTGGAAACCGGATTGCCGCCCCACACCACGATCAGGTCGGACGCCGCCATCTCGCGCGGATCGACGCCGCGGCTCTGGCCGATGCCGGCGTGCCAGCCGGCCTCCGGCAGCGAGGTGCAGATCGTCAGCTTCTGCCGCGAGTAGCGCATCACGTGGCGCAGCCGGTTGATGCCGTCCCGCTGCACCAGGCCCATCGTGCCGGCGTAGTAGAACGGCCACACCGCTTCCGCCCCGTGCTGCGCGGCGATATCGGTGAAGGCGCCGGCGACGCGGTCCAGCGCCTCGTCCCAGGCGATGCGGCGGAACAGGCCGGAGCCTTTTGGGCCCGTGCGCAGCAGCGGATGCGTCAGGCGGTCCGGGTGGTGGATGCGCTCGGCGTAGCGCGCGACCTTGGTGCAGATCACGCCGGCGGTGTAGCTGTTGTCCGCCGCGCCATGCACGCCGCCGATGCGGTTGCCCGGGAGGACCTCAACCTCGAGCGCGCAGGTGGACGGGCAGTCGTGCGGGCAGACGGAATTGCGGACAACGCTCGATGGCTGCATGGGGCGGCAGGCTAGCCCGGACGCCGGCGCGTTGGCAAAGCCCGCGGGGCGGCGGGCGAGGTCGCGGACGTTGCGCCGGCGCTGGCCGCCAGCGGCACGTATTCGTTGCGGTCACGACGGTTGCATCCCTGGTTTCTCGGGCCTCGCCCGGGCCGGGGATTCGCCTGGGCCGGGGCCTCGCCTACGCGTTGTCGCGGCACCATTCGGCGACCTGCGCATGCGTGGCGAACCAGCATTGGCCGCGCGCCTTCATGTGGCCGATCAACCGCTCCAGCACCGGCATGCGCGAGCGGTGCCCGGTGATGTGCGGGTGCATCGTCAGCAGGAACATCCCGCGCTCTTCCCAGGCGCCGTCGAACTCTGCGGTGAAGATCTCGCCCACGGCGGAGGGCGGCGTGTATGGCCGCAGCGCCGAGAATCGCACGAAATTATAATACACCGCGTCGTCGCGAATCCATTCCGGAGGCAGTTCGATGATGCCGGTCGGTTCGCCGCCGTCCATCAATTCGTATGGGTCGTCGTCGGCCATCAGCGAGCTGTCGTACAGCAGCTTCAACTCGCGGATGATGTCCAGCGTATTGACCGAGAAGTCCCAGCTCGCGGTGCGCATCCCCACCGGATCACGGCCGGCGATGCGCGACAGGGTTTCCGCGGCACGGAAGGTCAGGTCGCGTTCCGCCTCGCGCGGCAGCGAGGTGTTGGCTTCGTGGATCCACGAATGGATGCCGATCTCGTGGCCGTCCCCGGCGACGCCGCGCACCTCCTCCGGATGCAGCAGGGCGGACACCGCCGGATAGAAGAACGTGGCGGGGATCGCCTCGCGCTGCAGCAGGGCGCGGATGCGGGGCGTGGCCTGGCGCTGGCCATACTGGCCCTGGCTGATCCGCATCGGGCTTTCGTCGTTGTCGCGCAGCGGGATGGTCTCGTGGTCGGCGTCGAAGCTGATCGCCACGGCGCAGCGCGCGCCGTTCGGCCACGCTTTCGGCTTCATGCCGCGGCCCGCGCGCGCCCGGCCGACGATCTTGCGCCAAGTCGTCTCCGGCCACTGCCAGGGCTCGCCGTCCGGATGCTTGCTGGTGCCACTCATCGAGGGTTCCCTCCGCTGCGCTGGGCCGCCATGCTGCGCGCCTTCATCGCGATTGGGAATGCGCCGGCGAAGGCCGGAGGGGTCCCCGGCACCAGGTGCTGTTTCCGTTGCGCTCCCACAGAGTCAGGCATGTCACGCCGCGGTGCCGGAGATCGCGCAGGTTGCGGGTACCGAGGCACAGATCATGCGCGATCGCGGTCGCGGCAAGCATCGTGTCGAACATCGGCGGGCGTATCCGGTCTGCCGCTTCACCGCGCCGCTCAGGGCGCCCCAGCGCCGCACAAAGGCTGTCGCGGCGATTCTGCCAGCCCATGAAGCACCATTGCATACCTGCCTGAGCGTGAGCGGACTCCATATCGGCTGATCCTGAATTTCAATGCGCGCCGCCTGGCCGACGGCATTCACCGCTACGTTAGGCGACGCCCAACAATTACCGTCTCAGGATGGAACCCTGAACAGGCCGCGCGACCGTGGTCCGCGCGTGGACCGTCGCCCACGAACCTGGTGGCGGCCTCGTTGATCGTGTGAGGTCAGCTCGCGCAGCAGGTCAGAACGTGCCGCGGCATTGCAAGCAAGGGGTTCCTACAGAGTTTAGTAGAGTTTCACGGTAGAGTCGAGGAGAGGCGCGGTATCGCTTGCACGACCCGTTTCCCCTCCCCGCTCATCAAACCGGACGTGCGGATTTCCCGCATCCGGCTTTCCGACTGGCTTCATGACATACTCATGACATGGCGTCTTTGCGCCGCAGATGTCGCAGCCTCGGCACACCAAGCTCGCCGAACACCGCTTCCATGCTGGACGGCCCGATGCTTCGCGGCGGCATCTTGTGACGCCGGGCCAGGAAGTTCCGCACACGGTCATACAGATGGGCCTCGAGCACACGGTCCGTGACGTAGTGGGTTCCGGGACCGAAGTAGCCGCACCATCCCCGTAACAAACGGTTCAGCGTGCCGCCCACTTCCTTCCATGGCCCCTTGTTGCCCGGTACCAGGATCTCACCCACCGTGTCCTTCAGACGCTGCACACTCTTATCCGACGGGCTGGCCCCGATGAACCACCGGCCTTGCTGCCGGTGGCAATGCGGGCCGAAGCTGTAACCCAGGAAGTCGAACCGCTCCGTGCCAGTAAGACCCGCAGGAGAAGCAAATGCTTCGGTTGAAGCGCCGGCACCTTCAGGTCGAAGGCGCAGGTGAAGTGCATGGCGCTGATCTGCGCGACCAGTTGAAATACAGGCCGTAGTCGCACCAGCGGCCGGGCGCCTCGGCCATTTCCGAGTCATTGCGTTTATAGAACGACAAGTCGTTGGCGGCGACAATCTGCTCCAGAACGTCGAGCGGATTGGTCGCGGCTTCGAGGTAGGTGGAGAGCGAGGCCGACATGCGGGGTCTCCCAGCTGAAGGAAGGCCGGATGGGGCCGCCGGGAGCGCCGGTCTTTGACCGGGAATTGTGTAGAATCCCCCGAGGTTCCCCGCGACTCCTAACCTACTGGCGGAAGCTGCCGCGCCGTAAGTGGCACGAAGGGGGGACGCGATCGCGGCCTCGGGATTGGCGGTTGACCAGAACCGACGAGTCGGTCCGGAGCAAATCGAGTCGGTCCGGAGCAAATAAAGAACTCGATGACCGCGGATGACGGCCACCGGTCCGGCCGCGACGCGCTGAAACCGCGGGCGGTCTGCATCCCGCGTCTGGCGGCGAACTGCCGATCACGCCCACGCGGACGGTCTCGCTCGGGCACCGGCGCTCACGCGGCCTGTTCGATGGTCGGTGCGTCCCCGGCCAGGGTGGTGCGCCGCACGTCGCGCACTTCGTCGCGGCCGAAGCGGCGGGCGCGGTGCATCGTCTGCCGATTGTCCCACACGACCAGGTCATGGCTCCGCCATTCGTGCGAGTAGGCAAACCGCGGCTGCGTCGCGAACTCGGTCAGGTCGCGCAGGAACATGCGCGCCTCGGGAATGGTCCAGCCCTCGATTGCCCCGGCATGCGCCGACAGGAACAGCGACTTGCGTCCGGTCACCGGATGGGTCCGCACCAGACGCTGCCGCACCGGCCGGAATGCGTCTTTTTCCTCCGGGGTCAGCTCGGTAAAGCCGATCGCCTCGCGAGAGAACAGCAGCGAATGTTCGCAGACCAGGTCCGCCACTTCGGCCTTGGTGCGGGCATCCAGGGCGTCGTAGGCGGCGCGCATGTCGGCGAATTCGGTATTGGCGCCCCAGGACGGCAGCACGCGGCCGGACAGCAGGGAATACTTCGCCGGCACCGCGCGGAACGAACTGTCGGAGTGCCACAGCCGGTCGGCCAGCTTGAAGAACCACACGCGGTCCTGGTCCGACATGATGTTGCCGTCGCGGTCCAGGTTGGAGAAGTCCGCCATCCCTGGGCCCAGCCGCGACTCGTCGTTCTTCCGGATGTGGCCGGGCAGGCGATGGCGCTCGAGCGCGCCGAACCGCAGGGTGAAGGCGAGTTGTTGCTCGTCGGTCATGGGCTGGTCGCGAAACACCAGCACGGCGTACTGGTCCATACCGGCCTCGATGGCCGCGACCTCTTGCGGGCCCGGCGGTTCGCGACAGTCGATGCCGGAAACCTCGCCGACAAAGACCGGGTGGATCTGGCGGATCGACAGGGACATGGCAGAGGCTCCTCGGCGGCGCACCGGCCGAGGGCGCAGCATGGCATCGGATCCGGGGATCTGTCGAACGTGCCGCGCCGGCCGTGCCGATTGGCCAGGCGTATCGGTGGCTCCCGCGGCCCGGCGATCGGCTTCCCGGCGGCACTGGCCGGCGGGCGCCTGCGGGATGCGTTGGCCGGTCGCCCCGGAAGGTCCGGACGACAGGGCGATCCAGGGACGCCTATGCCGGCCGGGCACTGCCCTCATAGAAGAACGTCATGGGCTTCGGGCCACCCACGTAGCCCGTTTGCAGCCGATCCATCCGGAAGCCGTTGGCTTCGATCATGGCCTGGATCGGCCGGTCGAGATGGCAACCGCCGCTGATCCGCCGCCACGCCGGCGTCAGCCGGCGCTGCCACCGGCGAACCGATTCGTCCGGCGCCAGCCCGTGCTCCACGAACAGCAGGCGCCCGCCTGGCCGCAGCACCCGGCGCATTTCGCCGAGCGCGGCCGCCACCTGCGGCACCGTGCACAGCGTCCAGGTGGTGACCACGGTATCGACGCTGCGGTCATCGAGCGGGATGGCTTCGGCGGAGGCCTCGATGAAGCTGACCGGCAGGCCCGATGCGCCGGCCGCACGGCGCGTCATGGCGAGCAATCGCGGCGCCGGTTCCAGCGCCAGTATCTCCCGCGCGGCAGGGCCATAAAAGGGCAGGTTCAACCCCGACCCGACGCCGATTTCGAGCACGCGCCCCTCGGCCGCACCGGCGACCCGCTCGCGACAGGGCACGAAACGCCGGTTGCGCATCGCGAGATCGCAGAGGCGCGGCAGGGCGATATCACGGTAGAAGCCCACGAACGGCCTCCTTCACTCGGTGGTGCGGCAAGTCGCCGGGGTGCGTAGGGCGGAACGCCGCCGGCCAATGGCGCGGCCGACCGCCTCCGAATGCGCCAGGATGCAGGCGGTCGTCCGGCGTCCCGGCCAACCATGCGGCCATACCAGCGGTTGCCAGGCTTGGCCGCCCGTCCGGCGCCATCCCACCCTTCGTCCGATGTGGTTCGCATCCCAGATGAGCGCTGCATATGAGACACCAACCTCCCGCCTCAAGGGGACGGGGAGCATGTTGCCTTGCGCGAGGCCGCTTCATCTTTCGTCCATGCCGGTGTCATGTAGCGTGCCTATAGAGCCACCGGCCCGGCCGGGAACCCGCGTGGGCTTCCCCGATTGGAGAGAGAGCATGGACAGCGCGACCATCGAGGCAGCGGACCACGCCGCCCGGCACTGGCGGTTCGCCGGCGAATGGCGGCCCGGCGGCGATGCGCAGCGCACGGCGTTCTGCCGCATGCTGCTGGACACCTTCAACCCGTACAAGCCGGCGGTGATCGAATGGCCCGCGCTGGACGCCGCGACGCGGCAGCGCGTGGTTTCCCTGCCGATCTGGGACATCGCCGTGCAGACCGAGGGCCGGGCCCGCCGGCGCATCCTCAGCTACGCGCGGATGGTCGCCGACCCGCTGCTGCGCCAGGCGCTGGAGCACATGGGCTTCGAGGAGGGCCGCCATAAGGCGGTGCTGTCCCATCTGGTTGCTGCCTACGAAATCGTGCTGGAGCCCGAGCCGGAGTACCTCGAACCGCGCGACCCGGAATGGGGGTTCATGGTCACCGGCTACTCGGAATGCATCGACAGCTTCTTCGCCTTCGGGCTGTTCGCGCTGGCCCGCCGCTCGGGCTTCTTCCCGCCGGAGCTGGTGGAGACGTTCGAGCCGGTGATCCAGGAGGAAGGCCGCCACATCCTGTTCTTCGTCAACTGGGTGGACTGGCACCGGCGCACCATGCCGCTCTGGCGCCGGCCGTGGTTCTTCCTGAAGACGCTGGCGGTGTGGGGGTTCCTGGTCTGGGAGCGCATCGGGCTTGCCCGCGACGTGGGCGGCGGGCAGAAGCAGGACGCGAACTTCACGGTAAGCGGAGCCAGTTCCGTGGGCGACGACATCGACACGGCCGAGTTGATGGACCTGTGTCTGGCGGAGAACGAACGCCGGCTGGACGGCTACGATCCACGTTTGCGGCGGCCGCGCACGGTGCCGCGGCTGGTGCGCTTCGCCCGGCGGTTCATGCGCACACACACCTCTCCTGCTGCACGGGAGACGTCGTCGTGAAGCGCCGGGTGAGGGTGCCGCGCGCCGGCCCGATCACCCTCACCCTCGTCGCTTCGCGCCTCGGCCTCCCCCGCGCGGCCGGACAGGTCGTGTAGCCGCGGTGCGCACCCTCTCATTCATCCTTGCCCTGCTCGGCCTGGCCGTCTCGATCGCGCTGGTCGGCTGGTATGGCTTCGGCGGCGTCGTCGCGGCGGTGGAATCGGCCGGCTGGGGCGGCTTTGCCATCATCGTCGCCTGGCAGTTGCTGCTGTTCTGCGTGCTCGGGCTGGCCTGGGACGCGATCATCCCGGCACGCGCGCAGCGCCGGGTCTGGGTGCCGATCTGGGGCCGCATGGTCCGCGACGCCGCCGCCAATTGCCTGCCATTCTCGCAGGTCGGAGGCTTCGTGTTCGGCGCCCGCGCGGTGACGCTGTACGGCCTGTCCTGGCCGCTCGCCACCGCCTCCACTGTGGTGGACGTCACCGCCGAGTTCCTCGCCCAGCTCGCCTTCACTGGCATCGGCCTCGGCATCCTGCTGGCCCGCGCCCCGCGCTCCGGCCTCGCGGTGCCGGTCGAGGTCGGGCTCGGGCTGGCGGTGATGGCCGGGTTCGCGTTCATCTGGCTGCAACAGGGGGCCGCGCCGCTGTTCGCCCGCCTGGGGCGGCGCATCGCCGGGCGCCGGTTCAAGAACGCCAGCGACCGGATGCAGGTGCTGCAGGTGGAATTCGGTCTGATCTACGGCCACACGCTGCGGCTGGCGATCGGTTTCTGCGTACACCTGCTGGGCTGGCTGGGCACCGGCGCGGCAGGATGGATTGCCTATCGCATGCTCCGCGTGCCGATCGCCTTCGATGACGCGCTGGCGATCGAGGCCCTGCTGTCGGCCGTCGCCGCACTGGCCTTCCTGGTGCCGGTGAACGCCGGGGTGCAGGAGGCGGGCTATGCCGGGCTGGGCGCCATCTTCGGCGTGCCGCCGGAACTGTCGCTCGGCGTGTCGCTGATCCGCCGGGCGCGCGACCTGACAGTCGGCATCCCGATTCTGTTGCTGTGGCAGGCGCTGGAGGTGCGGCGGCTGGGCGCCCGCGGTGTGACGCCGCCGGTGTGACCCCGCCGGTGTGACCCGGGTCAACCTGCCGGCGACGCAACCGCGAGACGCGACCGGTCGAACTGTCCGGCTGCCGGCGTATCCGCCGATACCGACGTTCGGCGCGACGTCAGGGCGGTGGCTTGGGTAGGTGCGCGGCACCGCGGCGTCATGTCCGGGGCAGCGGGGCCGCCCGCACTGCCGCCCCAGCCGCTATTTCTGCCGCCAGGGCAACTCGTCCGCCTTCCAGCCCGCCTTGATGCCGCGATGACCGGCGGAATCCACCCCGCCCTCGAACCCGTCGGCGACGTTGTACACGTGCGGGAACCCGGCCTCGCGCGCGGCCTGCGCTGCCGCCAGGCTGCGCTGCCCGCTGCGGCACAGAAAGTAGATGTGGTGCTCCGGCCCGAACCCGGCCTGCCGCAGGTGCTCGACGAACGAGTCGTTGCGCTGCATCGTCGGATAAACCTGCCACGGGATCAGCACCGCCTGCTTGGCCGCCGCGGCGAGGTCCGGCAGGCCGACGAAGGCCCACTCGGGCTCGGTGCGCACGTCCACCAATTGCGCCTGCGGATCGGACCGCAGGGCTTCCCATACCTTCCTGGGCGGCACATTCTCAACCATCTGGAACACTCCGGCTGCATGAGGACGCGATGACCCGTCTATACCACGGCTCCCGCTGGGAGGACGATCTGGCCGCCGCCATCGGCAACACCGCGCTGATCAAGCTGCGCCGCGCGTCCGAAGCGACCGGCTGCAGCATCCTCGGCAAGGCCGAGTTCATGAGTCCGGGCGGCTCGGTCAAGGATCGCACCGGGCTGTTCATCATCGCCGACGCCGAGCAGCGCGGCACGCTGAAGCCGGGCGGCACGATCGTGGAGGGCACCGCCGGCAACACCGGCATCGGCCTCACGCTGGTGGGCAACGCGCGCGGCTACCGCTGCGTCATCGTGATGCCGGAGACGCAGAGCAAGGAGAAGATCGACTTCCTGCGGATGATCGGCGCCGATCTGCGGCTGGTGCCGGCCAGGCCATATCGCGACCCGGGCAACTACGTTCACGTGTCGCGCCGCATGGCGGAGGAGATGGGCGCCGTCTGGGCCAACCAGTTCGACAACGTCGCGAACCGCGCGGGTCACCAGGCCACCACGGGCGTGGAAATCTGGGAGCAGACGGGGGGGAAGGTGGACGCGTTCACCTGCGCGTGCGGCACCGGCGGCACGCTGGCGGGCGTGGCCTTCGCGCTGAAGGCGAAGAATCCAAAGGTGCGCATCGTGCTGGCCGATCCCGAGGGCAGCGGCCTGTACGGCTGGGTAAAGACCAACGACCTGACAATGACCGGAAGCTCGATCACCGAGGGCATCGGCAACTCGCGCGTCACCGCCAACCTGCAAGGCGCGCCGATCGACGACGCGGAACGCATTCCCGACAGTGAAGCGCTAGCCTGCATCTATGACGTGCTGATCCATGAAGGGCTGTCGGTGGGAACGTCGTCGGGCATCAACATCGCCGCGGCGATCCGGGTGGCGAAGGCGCTTGGACCGGGCCACACCGTGGTGACGATCCTGGCCGACGGCGGCTCGCGCTATCAGTCGAAGCTGTTCAACCTGGAGTTCCTGCGGTCGAAAAACCTGCCGATGCCGGCGTGGATGGCGTAGGACGGACAGCCGCCTTCTCCCCATCCCCTTGAGGGCTTGTCGGGCATAAACCGAATCAGGCGACACCGCCGCAGCCGCGCCCGTCGTCATCCCGGCAAAAGCATGGACCCAGCGCCCGCATGGGCGAGGGGAGGGTGACAAGCCCCTGCCGCCCGGATACACTCGCCCGGCGTCCGCCTTGCGGGCGACACATCAGATGGAGGGCGGAACAACCGCCCCCGCGACGTTTCGGAAGCACCACGTCAACTCGGCGGTACCAAATGCCGCGCACGAAGATGGCAGGGCAACTGACGGAAATCGACAACGTGCTTGCTCCCACGGCTAACCCGAACGAAACGGCCCCGCTGTTCTCGTGCTTGGTAAGGTTCCCCGGGTTGGTCATCCTGGGAGGAACTCATGTCTGCGACATCCGTAAGTGGCTTGTCGGCCAGCCCGGCCGGACGCGCGCTCGGCAACAAGCTCGATAGCATTCCGTTCAGCGGTTACCACATCCTTATCATCCTGGCGCTCGGCCTGGTCGGCTTCGTCGAGGGCTACGACCTTGCGCTCAGCGGCACGTTGCTCGTGCTGGCCAAGGGGCCACTGCAGTTGACGGCGCCGCAGGTCCGTTGGCTGGCGGTGGCGCCAACCATCATGATCGTCGTCGGCGGGTTCATCGCCTCGGCGATTTCGGATCACCTGAACCGCAAGGTGATCATGCAGATCGGCGTGATCCTCACGACGTTCTTCACCTTGCTCATTCCGTTGTCGCAATCCGGCGGGCAACTGATCGTCATTCGCATGGCGACCGGCATCGGTGTCGGCTTCGCCATCTCGGCGGCCTTCCCGATCGCCGCGGAACTGATGCCGGCGCAGCACCGCCGGACCTACGGCGCGATCTACGAGATCATGCTGGCGAGCGCGTTCACCCTGCTGCCCTTCGTCAGTTTTCTGCTTGCCGACGACCCGAACGGCTTCCGGCTGGCGGCGCTGCCAGGCGGCCTGGCGCTGTTCGTCGTGCCGGTGGTTGTGCACTTCGTCGTGCCGCAGAGTTCCCGCTGGCAGTTGCGCCGCGGCGAGGTGGAGGCGGCGGTCGATACCGTCAACCAGGTCATCCGGCGGAGCGGCAACCGCGTGGCGCCGCTGACGGTCGAGGCGCTCGGCCCGAACCTGCCGACGACGCACGAGGACCTGCCGCCCTTCAGGGCCCTGTTCGCCCGCGGCCAGCTTCGCTGGACCTCGGTCGGCATCATCAGCGGCATTGCCGCCGGCACCGCCTATTACATGATCGCGGTCCTGCTGCCCAAGGCGCTGCACGACCAGGGCGCAGCGGTGACCATGAGCTTCGGCATCAGCACACTGGTGTTCATGGCGACGATCCCGGGCAAGGCGTTCACCGCGTACCTGATGGAGATCATCGGGCGGCGCTGGACGATCGCCTACGCGCTCGCCGGCTCGTTTCCTGGTCTCATCCTGATGGCGACGGCGCACCTTGCCGGACCGTCGGCGAACGTGCTGATGAGCGCGGGCGCGATGATCACCGGATTTACCGTGCTGTCGGCCTTCCCGGCGACCCGCGTCTATCTGTCGGAGCAGTTCCCGACGGCGTTGCGCGGCCGCGGCCACATCTTCGGCGAGGCATTCGGCCGCATCTTCGCCGGCGTCCTGGCACCGTTCCTGGTGGAGCCGTACACCGGGTCGGCGCCGATATTCTTCGGCACGATCGTCGTCGTGGCGCTGCTCGGTGCCTTCGTGCCGCTGCTGTTCGGCAAGGAGACGGTCGGCCAGTTGGAAACGGTTGCCGAACTCTCCCCCGAGTTCGCTTGAACCGGCCTGCACCTCTCCCGCAACCGCGGGAGAGGTGCAGATATTTTTACCCGGTCTCCGCTCCGGCCGCCAGTTCGCCGGAAGGGTCGGCTGCGTCGGCCACCCCCTGTTCCCATACCGCGAGATTGTCCTTGACCAGCACGAGCGTGTCGATCAGCGCGTCGCGCGCCTCCGGACTGAGGCCGGCCAGAGCCTCCGCGCGAACCTCCTGGTTGATCCGCAGAATGCGCCCGACCACCGGCCGTGCGGCTTCCGTCAGCCACAACGTGCGCACCCGCCGGTCGGTCGGATGCGCGTGCCGTTCGACCAGCCCCTCCTCGCAGAGCTTGTCGAGCATGCGCACCAGCGAGATCGGTTCGATATCGAGCAGAGCGGCGATTTCCGCCTGGCTCACGCCTTCGCGGCGCGAAATGTGGATCAGCACCGCGGCCTGACGCCGGGTGATCGGCGGCCCCGTCTGGCGCGCGCGCCGCTCGAAATGCCGTTTCAGCAGGCGCGCCACGTCCTGCACCAGAAATCCGAACATGCGTCCGACAGCGGGCTGTTCCGGCACGATCGCCCCCTGCTCATTCCGCAATTTGCTGATCCCGCGCCAGTTCTCCCGACGGCAGTTCCGACATCGCTTCCGCCGCGCGCGACTGGCGATACGAACCACCCAGCCAGCGACTGAACCGTTCGAGATACAGATAGATGACCGGCGTCGTGTAGAGCGTCAGCCATTGCGAAACCAGAAGCCCGCCGACGATCGCGATCCCGAGCGGCCGGCGCAGTTCGGAGCCTGCGCCGTGGCCGAACGCGATCGGCATGCTGCCGAACAGGGCGGCGAAGGTCGTCATCATGATGGGGCGGAATCGCAGCAGGCAGGCTTCATGGATCGCTTCCAGCGGCGCCTTGCCATGGAGCCGCTCCGCTTGCAGCGCAAAATCGATCATCATGATCGCGTTCTTCTTGACGATGCCGATCAGCAGAATCACGCCGATGATCGCGATCACCGAGAGATCGTAATGCAGCAGCATCAGCATCACCAGCGCGCCCACGCCCGCCGAGGGCAGGGCCGACAGGATGGTTATCGGATGGATATAGCTCTCGTACAGAATGCCCAGCACGATATAAACCACCAGGATCGCGGCGGCGACCAGCAGCGGCATCGAGGACAGCGAAGCCTGGAACGCCTGCGCCGTGCCCTGAAACGACCCGTTGAGCGTGGGCGGCACATTCAAGCGGGCGGTAAGCGCCTCGATGCTGTCAACCGCCTGCCCAAGCGCCTTGCCGGGTGCCAGGTTGAACGACAGCGTGATCGCCGGAAACTCGCCCTGATGGCTGACCGACAGCGGCTCGATGGTCGAGGTGAAATGCGCGACCGAGCTCAGCGGCACCTGCGCGCCGGTGGGTGACGGCACGAAGATATTGGACAGCGCCGCGGAATCCTCGCGGAATTGCGGCTCGACCTGGAGAATCACCTTGTACTGGTTGGTCGAAGTGTAGATCGTTGCGACCTGCCGTTGCCCGAAGGCGTCATACAGCGTCTGGTCGATCAGCGATGCCGACAGCCCGAGCCGCGAGGCGGCGTCGCGATCGACCGTGATCGCAACATGCGGCGCGGCGACCTGCTGATCGGACGCCACATCCTGCAACGCCGGCAGCTTGCGCATTCCCTGCTCGAGAATCGGCGCCCAGTGGTTGAGCTGGTCGAGGTCCGTGTCGGTCAGCGTGTACTGGTACTGGGTGCGGCTCAATCGCCCGCCGATGGTGATGTCCTGACCCGCCTGCATGAAGAACTTCGCACCCTCGACCCGCGCGACCTGCGGCCGCAGCCGCTCGATGACCTGGCCGGCGGTAACGTCGCGCTTGTCGAAGGGCTTCAACTGAATGAACACGCGGGCGGTGTTCTCGGTCGGGTTGTAGGCATAGGCCCCGCCCAGCGAGAAGACGCCCTGCACCGCCGGATCCCGTTTGACGATATCGACGATCTTGTGCGCGATCGCCGTGGTCGCCTCGAACGAGGCGTCCTGCCGCGTATCGACCTCGCCGAAGATGAAGCCGGTGTCCTGCTGCGGAAAGAACCCCTTCGGAATGCTCGCATAAAGGATTCCGGTGACGACGATCAGGGAGAGCGTCGCAAGCAGGGTCGGGAACTGGTGGCGGAAGACGAAGCGCAACCCCTTGTCATAGGTGCCCAGCATCCAGTTGAAGAATTGCTCCGCCGCCTGGTTGATCCGGCCGCGCGAATGCTTCACCTCTTTCTTCAGGAACAGCGTGCACAGCACGGGCGTCAGAGTCAGCGACACCGCGGCCGACGCCACCACGGCGACCGACACCGTGACCGCGAACTCGCGGAACAGCCGGCCGATGATGCCGCCCATGAAGAACAGCGGGATGAAGACCGCGATCAGCGAGAAGGTGATCGAGATGATGGTGAAACCGATCTGCCCCGCCCCGCGCAGCGCCGCCCGGAACGGCGGCTCCCCCTGCTCGATGTAGCGCACGATGTTCTCGATCATGACGATCGCGTCGTCCACTACGAAGCCGACCGAGATGGTCAGCGCCATCAGCGAGATGTTGTCGAGGCTGAAGCCCGCGAGATACATGATGGCGGCGGTGGCAAGCAGCGACAGCGGCACCGCCAGGCTCGGAATGATGGTGGCCCAGATGGTTCGCAGGAAAATGAAGATGACCAGCACCACCAGGCTGACCGTGATCAGCATCGTGAGCTGCACGTCATGCACCGCGGCTTGCGTCACCAGCGAGCGGTCGGACATCAGCGCCACGTGCACCGAGGGCGGGATCGATTGCTCCAGGTGCGGCATCAGCGCCTTGATTCGGTTCACCAGGGCGATCGTGTTCGCCCCGGATTCGCGCATGATCGCGACGCCCTCAGCCGGCCGGTTGTTGAACCACGCGCCGACATAGATGTTCTGCACCGAGTTGATCGCCTCGCCCACGTCCTTGATCCGCACCGGCGCGCCATTGCGGTAGGAGACGATCACGTTGCCGTACTGGGAGGCATCGAACAGTTGGTCGTTGGTGTCCAAAGCCGTGGTCTGGTGCGCGCCCTCGATGGCACCCTTCGGACCGTTGACCGTCGCCGCCACCAGCGCGTTGCGGACATCCTCCAGGCCGAGACCGTGCGCGGCGAGCGCCCCGGGATTGACCTCGACGCGCGCGGCATATTGCTTCTGGCCGAACACCGAAACCTGGGAGACACCTGGAACCGTCGAAAGCTGCTGCGCCAGAATCGTGTAGGCGTAGTCGTCGAGCCGGTACATCGGCAGCGCATCGGAATACACCGCATAGATCAGCACCGGATAGTTGGCCGGGTTGACCTTCTTGTACGTGGGCGGACCCGGCAGGTCCTTCGGCAGCAGCCCGCTCGCCGCGTTGATCGCGGTCTGCACGTCCTGCGCCGCGCCGTCGATATTGCGCGACAGGTCGAATTGCAGGGTGATCGTGGTCGTTCCGGTGCCGCTCAGCGACGTCATCTGGTCGAGCGATGGAATCGCGGTGAACTGCTGCTCCAGCGGCGTGGCGATCGCCGACGCCATGGTCGCGGGACTCGCCCCGGGGTAAGCGGCGGTCACCGTGATGGTCGGGAAATCGACGTTCGGCAGCGCGGCGATCGGCAGCATCGTATAGGCCACGATGCCGAACACCAGCACCCCCAGCATCAGCAGCGAGGTCGCGATCGGCCGGCGGATGAACGGTTCGGAGATGCTCATCGTTCTACGCCCACTCTCAGCTTGCCGATCCGGCGGCGCCCGCCGGCCGCAGCCGCACCCGCGCCCCGTCGGTAAGCCGGTACTGCCCCTCGACGACGACACGTTCGCCCGGCGTCAGCCCCTTGCCGACCACGGCGACGCCATCCTGGATGGCAACGACCTCGATGGGCCGCCGCTCGACCGTGTCGTTCTTGCTGATGACGTAGGCGAAATCGCCGTTCGGCCCCTGCTGGACGGTCTGCGACGGCACCGTGGCCACGTCGCGGCGCACCCGCAGCACCAGCCGGACGTTGACGAACTCCCCGGGCCACAGCCGCTCATTCTGGTTGGCGAACTCTGCCTTGAGATGGATCGTGCCGGTGGTCTGGTCGATCGTGTTGTCGATGAAGGTGAGCCTTCCCCCCGCGAGCCGGGTCTTGCCGTCGCCTGACAGTGCCGTCGCCTCCAGCGGCGCCTGCTTCTGGTATTGGCGGATCTCGTCGAGCGTGTTTTGCGGCAAGGTGAAGCTGACGAAGATCGGCCGGAGCTGGGCGATCGTGACCAGAGGCGTGTTGTCGTTGGCATGCAACAGATTGCCGACATCCACCAGGGCGGCGCCGAGCCGTCCGCTGATCGGCGAAATTATATCGGTATAGCCGAGATTGAGCCTGGCGATGTCGATCTGCGCCTCGTCGCCCTTGATCGCCGCCGCGAACTGCGCCACCAGCCCTTTCTGCTCTTCGAAGCTTTGCCGTGTCTGGAAGCCGGGGCCGACCAGCCGGCCGTAGCGCACCAGATCGGCCTGCGCGGTCTCCCGCTGCGCCACGTCCTTCTCTTTGGCCGCCTGCGCCAGTTCCAGGGCTGCCTGGTAGGGACGCGGATCGATCTGGAACAGCAGGTCGCCCTGCTTGACCTCCTGCCCGTCCGTGAAGGCCACCTTGACGATCGGCCCATCGATGCGGGTTTTGATCGTCACGGTGTTGAATGCCTGCACCGTGCCGATGCCCTGCAGCACCTGCGGCACGTCTCGGGCGGCGACGACCCCGGGCGTGACCGGAACCCCCGGCGGAGCAATCTGCGCCCTGGCACTCGGCAGGTCGGTAGCCGGACCCAGCCGCCACAGTGCGATGGCGGCAAGCAACACCAGCAGGATAACGCCGCCCAATGCGCGTTTCGACATGCGAAGCACCCCCATGCCAAGCCACCTTCCGCGACGGGCCCGACATGGCTGCCACCGCGAGCGGCGGCATCGACGGGCAGGCTGCGTCAGTCTCACGGTCTCTGGCATCAAATATACTGCATCTGTCATAGACAATCCATACGGAATCATGCGCCACCGCTGGCCCCTGGGCCGGCTATCGGCGGAGGGGGACCTCGATCGGGGCGCAGTTCGTCCGTCCCGACATCAGGCAGTCCTGGACCTTGGATTGCGTGCCCAGCTCGCGAACCAGCACCACGGCGAGGATCGCCAGCGCGAGGATGACGATGAGGCCCATCAGTGCCGCCGGCCTCCGGTCGGTCCGGCCTTCGTCGTCATCGGGGTCCGATGGTCCGTTCATCGCCGGGGTCGCTCTTCGGTGGGAGTGCTCGACACGGTCAGCGCCGCTTCGCCGCCACCGGGCGCCGCGGCCGGCGGCATGGGGACGCGGTGACAGGTCCATATCACGGCGCCCGCCCGGACCATGATCTTGCGGTGGCCGGGCGCACGGCCGACGAACCGGCCGGCGGTGGCCGAGCCGCCCTGAATGAAACCGCGCCGGTCGCGGGAAGCTCCCCCTCCCTCAAAGGGAGAGGGAGTTGGTTTCTTGCTGGGATGCCCTGGTCTGGGCTGGCGAAACGCGGAAACCATTCCGGCGCTTGGGGGGAACCCGGGCGAGCCCACGCAAATCGAGACAACAGCGTCGTCGCTTCAGCCGGTCCGCGGCTGCCGCGTCAAATCCGATGAACCCGGCTGGAACGGTTTCGCTGCCGCCGCGCCAACGGGGTGCATCACCGTCCGCCGGCCGTCCCCACCAGCCTGCGCACTCCCGCCCATTGCTGCCGCAAATACCCGCCGGTGTGCAGCGCCTCCTCGCCCGAGGGATCGCCGGTAGGCAGGTAATCCCGGGAAAACACCGCCGTGCCGAACAGCATGTCCCACCAGGGGAACACCGCGCCGTAATTGCAGCTCCGCTGGCCCGCCGCCAGCACGCCGTGATGCGCGCGGTGGAAACGCGGCGAGACCAGCAGGTACTCGCCCACCCGCCCGAACGATAGCCGCACGTTGGCGTGCGACAGGCTCTCGACGAAGCGCAGCACCAGCACCAGCAGCGGGAACTGCAGCGGCGGCACGCCGATCAGCAGCGCGATCGCGCCGAACCACAGCGCGCCGATCACGTCGTCCAGCACGTGGTTGCGGTCGTCCGACCAGAACGTCATCTGCCGCTGCGCGTGGTGCAGCGAGTGCAGCGACCACCACCAGCCGAACCGGTGCGACAGGCGGTGGCGCCAGTAGTCGGCGCCGTCGAGAATCACCGCGTAGATCGCGAAGGTCGCCAGCGGTTGGCCGAGCAGAATGGGGAACAGCCGCTCGATGGTGGGTGGCACCAGGCCCTGGTCGGCGATCCAGCCGTTCAGCGCGACCTGCGCCTGATAGAACAATACGAACGTGAACAGGGGGAGAATACCGACGCGCGACAGCACCGTGTAGAACGCATCGACCGCCACGGCCTTGCGGTCCGGCCAGCGCTCCACCGGGCGCCAGCGCTCCAGCGGCAGGCACAGCGCGAAGGTCAGCGCCACCTGCACCGCGCCATACACCGCGAACAGCGCCCAGCCATAGGCAATGTCCTCCCACGCCATCCAGCCGAACCGGTACAGCATGGGGACCAGCAGGTGGCCCTGCAGCCAGCCGGCGGCGAGGTCGAACGGATCCGCCATGGCTCAACGCGCCGGCGCGAGCGCAACCCTGGTCGCGGGCCGCGCCGCGTCGTTCAGGAAAATGCCGTGCGGCGAGCGGCCTACGTCGATCGTCTGGTAGTCGCCGGTCGCGGGATCGAGCACCGCCACCTTCTCCGCCCAGCGCCGCGTGATCCACAGGCGGCCATCCGGCGCGAATGCCAGGTCGTCCGGGCCGCCCGGTATCCGGTAGGTGCGGATCGGCGTCAACGTCGCCGCGCGGAGCGATTCCGTGGTGCCGGCGACGCGGTTGTTCACCCACAGCGTCTTGCCGTCGGGCGACAGGAACAGGTTGTGGGCGCCCTTGCCGGTGACAACGTGGCGCAGCACGCGGCCGTCCGCCGGATCGACCTCGGCGACATAGTCGGTCCCCATGTCGGCAACCAGGATCTTGCCATGCAGCCACATCACGCCGGCCGGAGTCTTGCCCACCGGCTTGTCCCACAGGATGGCCAGCCGCTTCAGGTCGATCGCCACCAGCCGGTTGGTCTCCTGCAACGATACATAGACCGTGCCTGAATCCGGCGCGTAGGCCATGTGGCTCGGCATCGACGCGACCGGGAACCGCTTGAGCAATTTCAGGCTGGCGCCGTCGTACACGTCGATCTGGTTGCGCGCGAGCCCATTGACGACGAAAAACTGCCCGTCCGGGCTGAACCACAGTTGATACGGATCGACGCAGGGCATGCGCCGCTGCACCGCGCCGGTCGCCGGATCGATGAACAGCAGCTCGTTGCCGACCGTGTCGCCGACCAGCAGGCTCTTGCCGTCCGGGGTCAGCGCCCAATGATGCGGCTCGCGCAGCACGGGGATGCGGCGCAGTTCCTTCTGCGTCGCCATGTCGATCACGCTGATCGATGCGCTGCCGGAGTTCATGACGAACGCGAGGCCGGCGGCCATCGCGTGTGGCGCGCGCGCGGCGAACAGCAGAAGCAGCAGCGCCAGCGCGGCACGGGTCAGTCGCATCGGTAAGGCACTCCGCCAGGGCGCGCGTTCCCTACGCCTTCGGCCCCGGCTCCATCAAGCGGTGTTTTCGGTAGGCAGGCAGAAGGATTCCGCATTGTTTTCCAGTTGGTTCCGGGGCGATGTCACGGATTGCTCCGAAGCTTTCACCGGCCGGACGCGCGGAGCCCGCGGAGAATGGTCGTCCCGCGCCGCCCCGCCAGCCGCATCGCCCCCTGCCGCCCCTGTGCCGCCGCGCGCTCCGCGATGAAAGCTGCCGCACCGGCCGGCGCATTGCCGTGACCGTCCTGCGCCTCGAAGCGGCCACGGGCGAACACCGCGACGGCGAAGCCGAACAGCACGCAGGCCGGCGTGGAGATCAGCAGGTTGTCCGTGACGGCATGCGCCGCGAAGGCGATGAACACCAGCCGCATGATGGTGCGGTCCGACCGGCACAGCGGCGCGGTGTGCTGGCGCACCCACAGCAGCATCATCGCCACCAGCAGCGCGCGGCCGAGTTGGCCGCCTTCCACCGCGACCCGCAGGTATTCGTTGTGGGCGGCCCAGGTCTGCAAGAGTGCCACCACCGGATCCCCCGGCGGAATGATGACGTTGCCGGCGCCCACGCCCCAGCCCAGCCAGGGCGATTCGGCCGCGGCCCGTTCGAAATCCGGCCACAGGAGCTGCCTTCCGCTCAGGTTGCCGAGGTCGGTGGTCAGCACGTGGAAAGCCCGCATCGCGCCAAGATCGGTCGGCACCAGGCCGAGCACCAACGCCGCGGCAACCGGAAGCGCGGTTGCGCAGGCCAGGAACAGCAGCAGGCGGTGGCGCGGCGCGAATGCCGGCGAGCGCACCAGCACCAGGCTCAACCCGCACACCGCCAGCGCATAGGACAGCGGCGCGCGCGCGCCGGTCAGCAGCAGAAGCAGCAAATTGGCGCCCGCCAGCAGGAAGTCCCGGCGGCGGCCGTGCCGGTACATCTCGATCAGGCAGGCATAGACCGCCGTCTGGCAGATCGAGGCAAGGAATGCGGGGTGGCCCAGCCCGGCCAGCCGGTATCCGCCGCTGTTGACGAACAGCGGCCGCAGCCCGGCGGCGTCGAGCATGGCGCCGCCGGCCACCGAGGTCAGCGGGGCCCAGCAGGCCGCGCGGATGATCGCCTGGCACCAGCGGCGCGACAGGTTGCTGAAGCCGAAGGCGAAGGGCGCCACCGAGCCGACCAGCGAGCGCAGGCTGTCAAGCGGCGTCAGCCCGGGCCGCAGCCCGTGCGCCAGTCCGCCCACGAACATGGCCAGCCAGGCGAAGGCGGGATTGAACTTGTCGAGGCGGGGGCCGTAGCGCAGTGCCGCCACGATCGCCAGCCCGATTCCCAGTCCCTTGACCACGGCGATGGTCGGCTGGAACGCATCGTGGCCGATCAGATCAGCCGCTGTCATCTCCAGGCTGGCGGCGGTGACCAGCAGCCAGGCGGCGGTGAACGCGGGGGTGAAGCGGAACGCCAGGAAAATGACGCTGGAAGCCGCCGTGGCGACCAGCAGCGGCCAGAACAGCTCTGGCGCGAACACCGCGCAGGCCAGCGACAACAGCAGAAAGCCGGCGGCGGCGAGGTTGACCAGGGCCGCGTCGTGCAGCGGGGCTGGTATCGCGACGCGCATGCTGACCTCCGGGATGCCGGCGGTCAGCATGCAGGGAAATGGTGAACAATTTGCTGGCGACGGCGTGCCGGCCGGTTCAGCGGCGGCGGAATGCGCTGCGCGCTTGTCCCCTGTGCGTGTGCGCGTGCCGCCGGCGCCCGGGGCGGCAAGGCGCGGCGCATTCCGCCGCCCCGCGAACCGTCACGGCAGCGCCGCCACCACGCTGCAAGCCGTGGCGGCAGTGTCAATCGGATGCGCCCCCGCGCGGACGAGCCGCGGGAAACGCCCGGAGGCGAGCGCGTCCAGGCTTGCCGCCGGAAGCTTGAGCGCCGCGGCGTAATGCCAGGACCAGGCGAGGACGTCCTGGATGAACGCCCGAATGGCCGGGTTGGGGATGGCCTCCAGGAACAGCAGCGGATCGCCTTGGCCGTTCACGCTGCCGGCCCAGCGCCGCAACCCGGAAAGGCCCTGGCCGTAGCCGGCCAGCAGCCGGATCAGGTCGCCGTCGATCGATCCGTCCCTGGACAATTGCAGCAGGTAGCGCTGGCCGACCGCCAGGTTCACCGCGGGATCGTGCAGGCGCGCGATATGCACCCCGGCGAGCGAAAAGTCGCCGCCGACCGACCGGGCGGTCGCCGGCATGAGTTGCATCAGGCCGCGCGCGCCGGAATGCGACACCACGGCGGGGTGAAAATTCGATTCCTGATGCACCAGTGCGTAGATCAGCGACGGATCGATCACGAACCCGCCGGCGGGGCGCAACCGGGGCGGCGCCGGGCCTTGCGGTGCCGGAAGCGCGGCGATCCGCAGTTCCGCGGCGAACCGGCTGAAACCGACGGCTCGCGCCAGCAGCGCGAGCGGCCGGACGAGGCTGGCGTCCTGTCCGGCGTCGGCCCACAGCGCGCGCAGCTCGGCCTCGGCCCGGCGCTTCTGGCCGACCTGGAGCAATGCGAAGGCGCGGCGACCCTCCGGCGTCGTGACCAAGGCGTCGATATCGGCGGTGCCGAGCGTCTCTGCCGGCAGGCAGGCGAGCGACGGTCCGAGCGCGCGGCCGGCGATGCGGCCATAGAAAGTGCCGGTTTCCTGCGCGGCGCGGCGCAGCCACACGACCGAGGCACTGAGATCGGCCTGGCGCTGGGCGGCGCGGGCTGCCCAGTACGCGCCCGCCGCGCGCAGGGCGGCGGTCGGCGCCGCCCGGTAGGCGGCCTGGAAGAAGCGGAGCGCCAGCGGCGGGTTGCCGATGCGCCACGCGGCAAGGCCGCCGGCAAACAGCGGCTCGCCGCTGCCGCGCTGCGACGGAGGCCGCGAGAGCAAGGGAGTGGCCGCGGCAACCGCTGCGGCGTCGCGGTTCCGCACGAACAGCGCCCGCACGGCACCGGTGGCCGCCGTGCCGCCCCTGCGCCGCCCGGGGTAGCTGGTGGCCGGCGCGGCATCGGGCTCCAGCCGCGACCGCAGCGCGCGGATCGCCGGCGCATCCGGCTGATCTCCGTACTGCGCCAGCCAGTCGTCGAGCTCCGCCACGCCTGGATGCGACCAACCGCCGAGGTAGCGATCCGCCAGGATGGGGCCGAGCAGCAGCGTGCTGTCCAGCCGGTGGGTTTCCCGGATCGCCTCGGCGATGGCGCCTTCGGCCTGCAAGGCGAAGATGTGCCTGACGCGGGCGGCCTCGCTGGGGGACAGCGGCTGCGGCAAGGCCACGCCCGGCGCGCCGCTCAGCGCAACGCGCGGAACCCCAAAAGCGGTCTGGTCGTCCGTCCCGCGCAGCGTCCGCGCATGAGCACAAGAATAACCTCCCGCGACGGCAATAGCCGCGCAGAACATCCAGGCCCAATGCGGCAGACGGCCGGTCAATGGAGACCTGCCTTCTCGCATCCTTCTGCAATACATGACGCGATCCGGCTTGGCAACACATACCGCCTGACCGTCCCGGCGGGGGGCGGGTTCGGCGCCGGGCTGGTTGGTTGACCATCGATGGCCCGTATGTTGGTTAACCAGTTCTCGGCGAATACTGCCAAAGCACTCGTTTCTTTTGTGTCTTTTGTGGCAGGCCCGATCGGATGGCGCATCCGGCCGCTCGCCATGGCCTGCCTCAACTCCACGGAAGCGAGCACCGGGGCCGCACGGGTCCCCGCTTTCGCGCGGATGCCGCACGGCGATGACAAGCCGGGCGGCACCCGCGGTGCCGGGCATTGACGCTCCCCGCCCCGCGACCGCAGATCGGGCGCATGCAGTTGCTGCGCCTCGCGCTGACCGACTTCCGCGGCTACGCGGCGCTGACCTGGCGCCCGCGGGCGCGGATCACCGTGCTGTTCGGGCCGAACGGCAGCGGCAAGACCAACCTGCTGGAGGCGGTGTCGCTGCTGGTTCCCGGCCGCGGCCTGCGCAACGCGCGCACCGCCGACCTGAAGCGGCACGGTGCGACGGGCGGCTGGGCGGTGGCGGGCCGCTTCGCCACGGCGCAGGGCGAGGCGGATATCGGCACCGGCACCCCCCCCGACGGCCCGGCGGATCGCCGCGTCTTCCGGCTGGACGGCGCCGCCCCGCGCAGCCAGGCGGAGATCGCCACCCGCATCGCCGCGGTGTGGCTGACGCCGCAGATGGACCGGCTGTTCCTGGAGGGCCTGTCCGGCCGGCGACGCTTCCTGGATCGGCTGGTCTGGGCACTGGAGCCCGGCCACGCCCGGGAAATGGCCGCGCACGACGCCGCCATGGGCAGCCGCAACCGATTGCTTTCCGAGGGCCGCTCGGGGGGAGGCTGGGATCCGTCCTGGCTGGCCGGGCTGGAGGACGCGATGGCGCGCCATGCGGTGGCCGCCACGGCGGCGCGCCTGGCATTGGTGGGGCGGCTGAGCGCGGCGCTGCAAGGCGGCGCGGTCGGCGCGTTTCCGGCGGCGCGGATCGGCCTGGTGTGCCCGATCGCGGACCGGCTGGCGACCCAGCCGGCGCTGGCGGTGGAGGACTGGCTGCGCGCCGGCCTGGCGGCCAACCGCACGCGCGATGCCGCCGCCGGCACCGCGGCGCTGGGCGCCCACCGCACCGACATGGGGCTGGCCGACGCCGCCACCGGCACCGCCGCCGCGCTCGCCAGCACGGGGGAGCAGAAGGCGCTGCTGATCGGGTTAATTCTTGCGCACGCGGCGGTAATTGCCGAGGCGCGCGGGTTCGCGCCGATGTTGCTGCTGGACGAGCCGGCGGTGCATCTCGACCCGGAGCGCCGCGCGTCGCTGTTCGCGGCCCTCGCCGCGCTGCCGGCGCAGACCCTGATCACCGGCACCGACGCGGAGACTTTTCTTCCGCTCGCCGGGGTGGCCGAGGGCCTGCAAGCCGGGGGCGGCGACCTGCATCCGGACGCGCGATTTTCGCCGCCAAAATCGCCGGTTCCCCCTGTCCCGCGGGCCGCGTAGCGGCTATATTCAGGGGCATCCAACCAAACCCCGGAGTTTCCCATCGGCATGTCCGATTCTGCCGTGCCGCCTTCCGAATCCGATCCGGCCAACGGCGACGCCTATGACGCGTCCTCCATCTCCGTCCTGCGCGGACTGGACGCCGTCCGGCGCCGCCCCGGCATGTATATCGGCGACACCGATGACGGCTCCGGCCTGCACCACATGGCGTTCGAGATCATCGACAACGCGGTGGACGAGGCGCAGGCCGGCTTCGCCACGCGGTGCGAGCTGATCCTGAACGGCGACGGCTCGGTGACGGTGCGCGACGACGGGCGCGGCATCCCGACCGACATCCACGTGGAGGAGGGCGTCTCCGCCGCCGAGGTGGTGCTGACCCGGTTGCACGCCGGGGGCAAATTCAATCAGAACTCGTACAAAATCTCCGGCGGCCTGCACGGCGTCGGCGCCGCGGTGGTGAACGCGCTGTCGGAGTGGATGGAGGTGCGCATCTGGCGGCACGGCCAGGAGCATTTCATCCGTTTCCGCAACGGCGACGCCGAGGCGCCGCTGGCGGTGGTGGGCCCGGTCACCGAGCACGTCAGCGGTACCGAGGTGACGTTCAAGCCCAGCCCGGCGACCTTCACGCGGACCGAGTTCGAGTTTCCGCTGCTGGAGCGCCGGCTGCGCGAGCTGGCGTTCCTGAACTCCGGCCTGACCATCCGGCTGAGCGACGAGCGCCACACGCCGCCGCAGGAGGTCACGCTGCGCTATGACGGCGGCTTGGTAGCGTTCGTCGAGTGGCTGGACCGCGGCAAGACGCCGGTGTTCACGCCGCCGGTCTCGCTGCGCACCGCGGACGACGCGCTGGGCATCCGCGTCGAGTTCGCGCTGTCGTGGAACGACAGCTACCACGAGACGATGCTGTGCTTCACCAACAACATACCGCAGCGCGACGGCGGCACGCATCTGGCCGGATTCCGCCAGGCGCTGACCCGCGTGGTGACGAAATACGCCGAGGGGATGGGCAAGAAGGAACAGCTTCAACTGGTTGGGGAGGACATGCGCGAGGGCATGACCTCGGTGCTGTCGGTGAAGGTGCCGGACCCCAAGTTTTCATCGCAGACCAAGGACAAACTCGTCTCGTCGGAAGTGCAGCCGGTGGTGCAGGCGGCGGTGGCCGACGCCGTGGCGCACTGGTTCGAGACGCATCCAAAAGAAGCCAAGGGGGTCGTGCAGAAGGTGATGGACGCGGCCTCGGCGCGCGAGGCGGCGCGCAAGGCGCGGGAACTCACGCGGCGCAAGGGCGTGCTGGATATTTCCACGCTGCCCGGCAAGCTGGCCGACTGCCAGGAGCGCGATCCGGCGAAATGCGAGATCTTCATCGTCGAGGGCGACAGCGCCGGCGGCTCCGCCAAGCAGGGACGGGACCGAAAATTCCAGGCGATCCTGCCGCTCAAGGGAAAAATCCTGAACGTGGAGCGGGCGCGGTTCGACCGCATGCTGGGCAGCCAGGAAATCGGCACGCTGATCACCGCGCTGGGCACCGGGATCGGGCGCGGCGAGCCGGAGCAAGGCGGGTTCGACGTCAGCAAGCTGCGCTACCATAAGATCGTCATCATGACGGACGCCGACGTGGACGGCTCGCATATCCGCACGCTGCTGCTGACGTTCTTCTTCCGCCAGATGCCGCAGTTGATCGACCGCGGGCATCTGTACATCGCGCAGCCGCCGCTGTATCGCGCCAAGCGCGGCAACGACGATCGCTACCTGAAGAACGACGGCGCGCTGGAGGGCTTCCTGCTGGACAAGGCACTGGCGGGCGCGCGACTGACCTATGCTGACGGAACGGTGCTTGAAGGTCCGGAACTGCGGCGCGAGGTGGTCTGGCTGCGCGAGGCCACGATGCAGTTGCGCCGGTTGTCCGCCGCGGCCCCGGTGCCTCTGCTGGAACAGGCGGCGGTGGCTGGTGCGCTGACCTCGGACACGGCGCGGGCGACGGCGGCGGCGCAGGGGCTGGTGGCGCGGTTGAATGCCATTTCGTTGCCGCGCGAGCGCGGCTGGGTGGTGGCGGCAGTGGATGGCGGCCTGACACTGTCGCGCACAGTGCGCGGCGTGGCGGAGCGGCACACTCTGGACGGCGCCGCGCTGCGCAGCGCCGAGGCGCGCTGGCTGGCCGATCGCGCCGAGGCGCTGATGACGAAGTTCCGTGAGCCGGCGCGGTTGAAAATGGATTCGCAGGAGGCCGAGGTGAACGGCCCGGCGGCCACGTTCGACCGCATCATCGCGTTTGGCCGGCGCGGGCTGACGATCCAGCGGTTCAAGGGGCTGGGCGAGATGAACGCCGACGAGCTCGGCCGCACCACGCTGGAACCCGCCGGACGCACGCTGCTGCAAGTGAAGATCGGCGACATCGAGGACGCCGCGCTGGTGTTCTCCACGCTGATGGGCGACGTGGTCGAGCCGCGGCGGGAGTTTATCGTGGGAAACGCGCTGAAGGTGGCGAACCTTGACGTGTGACGCGTGACGCGTGCCTGCGAATGTGTCATTGCGAGGAGCGCAGCGGCTCACTGCCGTCATTGCGAGGAGCGTGGCGACGAAGCAATCTCCCGCCTGACGAGCCGCCGAGATCGCTTCGTCGAATTGCCCCTCGCAATGACGAAACATTGTTCGAGACGCTTTGCATGGAGGCCGCTTTGCCACGGCAGCGCTGGAAGGAGCTTCGGATTTCCCGTCCCATACGGCGTGCGGCAAAGCTGCCGCGGGTGCCGGTCGTGGTGCCTGACCTCGATGCATCCGGCACGATCAAACCTTCTGCTGACCAGCCCCAATCGGCGACGCTGCCCGATCCGGTGGACGACCGCATCAGGCGTATGATCGAAGCGGCTTACACGTAGCCTGAAGCGTCTCTGCCGGGCTGGTTTGCCGGAGCGGGAGATGGCAGGCGACCGAGGCGACGGCTCGCTTCGCTGAACTCGCCGAAGACGCAACGGCCGGTGTTCCCCAGGTTCTCCGGCGGCGGGCCCGAACGGAATTTGTACTGCACTCCCGGGCGCATTCCGACGCGAGCATCCCCAACCTGCGCGGCTTTCCGCCGGCAAGCGAGCGCTCGGGAACTGATGACGAAGAAGATCGCCACGCTCCCGTGATCCGCGGCATGCGGGCGACCGGTGCTGCGGTGCTTCGTCCCTGGGAATGAAGCAGAGCAATGGCGTGCCTGCTGGATGCGAACGCAAACCCGTCTCTCGTGCGGCACGCCGCGAAGCGCGCATATCCCATGCTGGTGCGCCGCGCGGGCATGTCCAGAGCCGAATATCCATCGTATTTTGGCCTTGGCCGAACAACGACGCTGACCTAAGCTCGACTTTCCGCAATTCACGCGGCGAAACACAGAGTCTCCACGAATCGATTTAGCAATCGGGCGGGAATTTCGACGGTCTCGCCGCCCGACCGGGACGCGGATAAATCCTACGGGGTCCAAAGTACACGCCGGACAGCCGCGATTGCATCGCTGAACGTGGGTTGAGACTTATTGTACCATGCGGTCGCATGGGACCGGACCGCGATGGTCGGTACGCCGATCAATCCGTGCGCCCAAAGGGCGACCAGCGAGTAGAGTCCGAGCAGCGCCGGGGTGGTGCGCAAGATGGCCAGATCGGACCATTGCCGTTGCGTTTCGACACCCAGGTGCTCGCGGACTTCCTGGAAGGTGGTCTCGATCCGCCAGCACCAGGATGTGGTGCCAGACCGGCGCGGTGAAGCACGGGCGGAACACCGCCAGCCAGTGACCGAGGACCGCCGGTATGCAGGACGCGGCGGATATGGATTCGGGGCGCTCTTGTATCATCAGAGTCTTCGAATCGCGATGGCCGATTCGCGCAAGAGTCTTCTGGCCGGTTCGCGGGCATTTTTTCAACCCCCCACGACACGGCCCATGGCCTGCCTTATCGTGGGGACCGATGACTGACGCGATCATCCAACAAATCGAGCGCTTCCGCTGCCCCCGCGGGGCTTTTCACGCGGAACGCCGGAACCGCGGCTACACTCTATATGATGACGCGTCCGGATACGATGACGCGTCCGGCGCCCCGGTCGCGCACCTGCGTTCAGTCGAACACGAGGACCGGTTCGAAGTTCTCTACTGGTCGCTTTGGAAGGAGCGATGGGTCGCCACCGGCGCCTCCGGACGCACCGTCCTGTCAATCGATGACGGGCTACGATTTATCGCCCAGGAAGATATCTTCTGGGTCATGACATGATGGCCCGGATTTGAAATTGCGGAAAGTCGAGCTTAGTGGCGCGCGGGATCCGGTCCTGCCAACCTGGGACCAAGATGGCGTCCGAAGATGGCAATCAGCCGATTCTCCCAGCCGCCGTTTCCATAACGAAAGGCATAGCGCCGAATCTGCTCGATGTCGGCAGCCAGCAGCGTCAGATGGCCGGTGGTCTTGTTCGTACGCTTCTGCAACCCAACCATGAGGCCCTGCCAACCGCCGTCCTTCTCGGTGGCTGGGGCCTGCTTGAGCAACTCCTGCACCTCGTGGCGGTTCAGTGTCACATCCACGGCGCCGGCTCCGGTTTGCTCGACCCGCTGCCGGGCGGTTTCGATATAGGCCGGATCGATGTCGATGCCTATGCCTTGCGCGCCGGCCAGTCGGGCAGCCACAAGCGTCGTGCCGGTTCCCACGAAAGGGTCCAGCACCACACCAGCACATGCGCCGTGGAGATAGATGCACCACAGGGGCAACTCTACCGGAAACGTGCCGGGATGGTTGAATTTCTGCGCCTTGCTCTTGACCGTCGAGTAGGGCAAAAACCATGTGTCGCCCCGGCACCGGAGATCGCGCTCATGACCACGCCGGGCGATGTTGGTCTTGTCCTGGAAGGGAATTCCTATCGACAGGCGATCCAGCGCGACGTTGTTGCTGAGCGTCAGGTGAAAAATGTGCTCGTGATTGTGGTGCATGAACCGGCGGCCACCAATTGGCTTGAAGTGACCTCGCGACTCCGTGTCCATTCCGATCGACTTGATCCAGGTGATATGGTTTTGCAGAAAAAATCCGAGCTTGCGGAGCCGTACCATTATCTCAAACGGCACATAAGGACGGCTGTTCGATCCGGTGATGTTCAAGAAAAACGAACCGTCCGGCTTCATCACGCGCTTGATCAAAGCGGACACCTCATGCAGCCAATCGATGTATTCCGCTTCATCGCGCGAGTCGTCATAGACGCCATATGCCAGATTGAGATTGTAGGGCGGCGACGTGACCACGACATCGACGGACCGCGCCGGCATTGCTTTCATCACAGCGAGGCAGTTTCCCAATTCAAGGGTCTGATCCGGCACGTGCCTGGTCGCCACCGGCTCGCTCGTTCCGTCCGGCATCGCACCCTCCCCATCCTGCGGTGCGGAGCTTGTACCTCATCGGCGTACCTCGTACAAGACCGGCAATTCTGAGCTACCTGCCGGAGGCGCTGGCTCGCGGCATTCGTCTGCTTCGACACGAGCGCCGGCCTAACCCCCGCTTGCATCGGCGGCTCCGGTGCCTCGGCTCGATGCGCCGAGCCCGAGGATCGGGCGCGCGCGGCGCCCGGGGCCGGCAGGAACGTGGCGACCCCGGGGCGGAAGGCGCGGCGCTTTTCCGCCCTGCGCCCTGTCCGCCTCTCAAGAGAACCCTTGAACCAGGCGGGACCTTTGCCCATGTTGGAGTGGTTCGGAACGCCCAGTCGGGGTTCCGGGGATTTGCGCAGGGCCGGCCCATCCGGGCGGCTCAAACCGAGAACCTTGCTCCAGCAGGAGGTTTGCCATGACCACCTATGACTTTGCGCCACTGTTCCGTACCGCCATCGGCTTCGACCGTTTGGCGCGCTTGGCGGACAGCGCGGTTTCCGCGCCTGAGGCGTCCAGCTATCCGCCGTACAACATTGAGAAGACCGGCGACGACACCTACCGCATGACCATGGCGGTGGCCGGCTTCCGCCCCGAGGATCTCGACATCACGGTCAAGGAAAACACCCTGGTGGTGTCCGGCCGTGTCACCGGCGAGGGCCAGACGGGTGAAGTGCTGTACCGCGGCATCGCCGGCCGTGCCTTCGAGCGCCGGTTCGTGCTCGCCGACCACATCGTGGTCGAGGGTGCCGATCTGCAGAACGGCCTGTTGCACGTGGGCCTGAAGCGCGTCGTGCCGGAGGCACTGAAGCCGCGCAAGATCGCCATCGGCGGGACTGCCGCCGCGGCGGCGATCGCCAACGATCCGCGGGAATCCGCCAAGGCGGCGTAACCCGCGCGGATTTGCGACGGAACGAAGGGGCCGGGTTTCCGGCCCCTTTTCGTTTGCGGGTGGGGTCAGGCCGCGACCGGCCGCCGGAGACGCGCCCCGCCCTACGGCCGCTTGAAGAACGCGTCCGCCGCGCTGCGGTGGCCCTGCTTGCGCTGGATATCCGCCTCGACCCGGGCGATCTCCTCGCGCAACTCGCCGATGTAGTCGTGCAACTCCTCGATCCCCAGCGTGTCGAGCAGCAGCTTCTCCAGCCGAAGGCGCTTGCGCGGCGGGGCCTCCCACGGGTTGTCGTCGTCTCTCGCCATGGCGCGCCTCCCTCTGTTCGGCGGGCGACTATAACGGGTGCAACTCCCTTGACCCACCCCAGGCCGCTTGTCATATCGTCATTCTGATCGCGCCTGCGGCGCTCCCCGTCCGGTCGATGCGCCCGCCGTGCGGCGGTCCTTGAAGTGACCCGCCGCGCAGCGGCCCTGAAAGTGAAAGCCATGACGATCCCGCTGATGCCCAAGGCCACCGCCGTGTGGCTCATCGAGAAGACCGCCCTGACCTTCACCCAGATCGCCGATTTCTGCGGCATGCACCCGCTGGAGGTGCAGGCGATCGCCGACGGCGAGGTGGCGCAGGGCATCGTCGGCTACGATCCGATCGCCAACATGCAGGTTACCGCCGAGGAGATCCGCCGTGCCGAGGCGGACCCGAACCTCCGCCTGAAGCTGGCCGCCACCGCGCTGCCAATGCCCAAGCGGCTGCGCGGTTCGCGCTACACTCCGGTGGCCAAGCGCAACGACCGGCCGGACGCGATTGCCTTCATCCTGCGCAGCTACCCCCAACTCACGGAAGCGCAGGTCGGCAAATTGCTCGGCACCACCAAGGAGACCATCCAGAAGGTGCGCGACCGCTCGCACTGGAACAGTCCGAACATCAAACCGCGCGATCCGGTGATCCTGGGCCTGTGCAGCCAGACCGACCTGAATGCCGCGGTAACCCAGGCGAACGAGCGGCTGGAACGCGAGGGCCGCGCCGTCCCGCCGCCTCCCCCGCCACAGGAGGCGGAGGAGGCCGCGTAGGCCAGAGAATGGCAGACGGTCAGGCGGCCTGCATGCGCAGCCGTTCCATCTCCTCCTTGACGTGCAGTTTCTCGATCTTCAATCGCGTGAGGGTTTCGGTGTCAGGTCGGGGTCGCTGGTCCTCGTCCATGATGTGGGCTTCGAGCGCCGCATGGCGCTCCTTGAGGGCATCCAGACGGGCCTGCTGGCTCATGATCAGAGTTCCTCCGCTTCGTCCCGGTGAAACGCCCGCGGTCGCCGCAACGGCCGCGGCGGGCCAGCGTAACGCCATTGCCACGTCGCCCGCCAGACGGAACTTTGTGCCTTCCCCTGGGTTTGTCGCCCCCCTCCGTGCTATCATTTCTCCATGTTGACCGACCGCGACTCGCTGCTCCGCAAGCTGCACGAGCTGCGCAGCGAGCATCGCGACCTGGACACGGTGATCGCGCGGCTCGCCGAGCAAGGCGCGGCCGATCAGTTGCACCTGCAACGGCTGAAAAAACGCAAGCTGATGCTGAAGGACGAGATCTCCTGGCTGGAGAGCCGGCTGATCCCGGACAGCATCGCCTGACATGGCGGCGTCCGTCGCATGACCGGCCCGGTGGCACCGCTCGTCGGCATCATCATGGGCAGCCAGTCCGACTGGCCGACCCTGCGCCACGCCACCGAGACGTTGGACCGGCTGGCCGTGCCGCACGAGGCGCGCATCGTGTCGGCCCACCGCACGCCGGACCGGTTGCGCGAGTATGCAAACACCGCATGGCAACGCGGGTTGAAGGTGATCATCGCCGGCGCCGGCGGCGCGGCGCACCTGCCCGGCATGTGCGCCGCCTGGACGACGCTGCCGGTGCTGGGGGTGCCGGTCGAGTCGCAGGCGCTGAGCGGCATGGACAGCCTGTTGTCGATCGTGCAGATGCCGGCCGGCGTGCCGGTGGGCACCCTGGCGATCGGCCGCGCCGGCGCGGTGAACGCCGGATTGCTCGCCGCCGCGATCCTGGCGTTGTGGGACCCGGCGCTGGCGGAGCGCCTGGCCGCGTTGCGCGCCGAACAAACGGCGGGCGTGGCGATCGAACCGCACGATCCGGCATGAGCTTTCCTCTCCCGCCGAACGCCACGATAGGGTTGGTCGGCGGCGGCCAGCTCGGCCGCATGTCCGCCCTGGCGGCGGCGCGGCTGGGCTATCGCTGCCACATCCTGACGCGCGAGGCGGACAGCCCGGCGGCGCAGGTCGCGCATGCCGTGACCATCAGCGACTACACCGAACCGGGATCGCTGCGCGCGTTCGCCGCCGCGGTGGACGTGATCAGCTTCGAATTCGAGAACGTCAGCGCCGAGGGCCTGGACCTGCTGGCCTCGCTGAAACCGGTACGGCCGGCGCCAGGGGTGCTGCGGATCAGCCAGGACCGGGTGGCGGAAAAATCCTTCCTGAACGGCGCGGGCGTGGCCACGGCTCCCTGGCGCCCGGTGGCCAGCCCGGCGGAGCTGCGCGACGCCGCGGCGGAACTGGGTCTGCCGGCGGTGCTGAAGACCACTCGGCTCGGCTATGACGGCAAGGGCCAGCGTACCCTGCGCGACCCGGCGGCGCTGGCGGAAGCCTTCGCCGCGCTGGAGCCGAAGCCGCTGGTGCTCGAGGGTTTCGTCGATTTCGCGTGCGAGATCAGCGTCGTGCTCGCGCGCGGCGCGGACGGGGCGCTGGCAGTCTTCGACGTCGTGGAGAACCGCCATCGCGCGCATATCCTCGACGTGACGCTGGCACCGGCGCGGATTTCCGAGGCGATCGCCGCGGCGGCGCAGGCGATCGCCCGACGGGTGGCGGTGGCGCTGGACCTGGTGGGCCTGCTGGCGGTTGAGATGTTCGTCGATGGCACCGGCCGGGTGCTGGTGAACGAGATCGCGCCGCGCCCGCACAACTCCGGCCACTGGACGATCGACGCTTGTCCGGCGAGCCAGTTCGAGCTGCATATAAGGTCGATCGCCGGCCTGCCCTTGCCGCCGGCGGTGCGGCACTCCGATGCTGTGATGCGCAACCTGGTCGGGCCGGAGGGCGTGGCGCTATGGCCGGCGATCCTGGCGACGCCCGGGCTGATCCCGCACCTCTACGGCAAGACGGAAGCCCGCCCGGGCCGCAAGATGGGCCACGTGACGCGGCTGTTTCCCAAAGGCGCGCTGCCGGGGGAATTCGGCGTGCAGGCGGCGCTGGATCGGCGCTAAACCAATTCCGCCGGAGCGGACCGTTTCCGGGTTATCAATCGCAGAGGCAGCGGAGACGCAGAGAAGTTCGGTCCGTTTTTGGAACGTCCGGCGGCGGGAGCGACACCGCAGCCAAGGTGAATCGCCGCGCGCAATATGCCCCGAACCCGCCCACCGGCACGGATCAGGAAAGCCTTTTCCGCGCCCTCTGCGTCTCCGCTTCCTTTGCGCTTCAATAACCCGGCCCCAACAGGCTCCGGCCCCACAAGGTTAACCCATCGGCAATCACCCACGCCCCACAATCCCACCCGCCATGCACTCCGACGAACCCGGCCCGGCCCTGACCGAGCGCATCATCGGCCTCGCCATCAAGCTGCACCGCAAGCTCGGTCCGGGCCTGCTCGAGTCCGTTTGGCAGCACTGCTTCTGTTGGGAACTACAGCACGCCAACCTGGAATTCCAACGAGAGGTCCCCCTCGCCGTCGTCAACGAAGATGTCCGTCTGAACCAAGGCTACTTCGCCGGCATCATCGTGGCGCAAACCGTTCTGCCAGAGCTCAAGGCGACCGAGCGCTTCCTGCCAGTGCACGAAGCCGGAACCCGCACATACCTCCGCCTGAGCGGCTGCCAAATCGCTCTGCTCATGAACTTCAATGCCGTCCTGCTGAAGGACGACCCGCGCCGCTTCATCCCCCGACCACCCAACCGGAGCACGTCGTCGTTCGACCACCCCGCACCCGTGCGATCTCGCTCGCGATCCAGCGCGGCACCGCCCCCCCGCACCCGCACCGCGGCGCACCGGCCGGTCCGGCAAAACCACGCGCTTCCCTGACGCGGCCCGCATGACCGGCTACGCCGGCAGCTTGTCGCCACCCTCCGGCGCCGGCACGTCGAACGCGTTCACCATCCCCGACAGAAACACGAAATAGTTCGCCGCCGCCGTCAGCTCGACCAGCCACGGCACCCCGAACCGCTCGCGCAGCGCGTCGAACACCCCCTGTTCCGCGCGGTTGGTTCGCACCAACTGGCGCGTGTACACGATGATGTCGCGTTGTTCTGCCGGCAGCCCGCCCGGATCGCCCTTCGCCCGCAGCAGGTCGATCACCTGCTCCGGCACCCCGGCGCGGCGAGCGGCGCCGACCTGCGCCGCCCAGACATACGCCGCCTCCTTCTCCCGCACCGCCGCCAGGATCGCCAGCGAGCGCAACGCCCCCGGCACCACGCTCTCGTCGCGATTGAAGGTGACCAGCGTCAGCAGCCGCTCGGCCAGCTTCGGGCTGTGCAGCAGGACGCTGAACGGCCCGCGCACGCTGCCGAACACCTGCATCACCTGATCGACAACGTAATGGTATTCCGGCGCGACATCGGCCTTCCCGGTGACCGGGGCGATGCGTGGCATGATGCGATGCTCCCCTTACACGCCCGCGTAGGGCTGGCCCCATTTATCCTGATAGACGATGTCGGCGAGCGGCCCGCGGCCGACCGGTCCGAACCGCCCCATCGGATAGCCGACGGGCAAAATTGCGTAGGAATGCACCCCCGGCGGAAGACCCAGCGCCGCCTCCGCCTCCTTCTCGTGCAGCAGGTGCCGCGTGGTCAGCGTCGTGCCGAGACCCAGTGCGCGGATCGCCAGGATCATGTTCTGCACCGCCGGATAGATCGACGCGCCGGCGCCGCGGCCCGGGTTCGCGCCGTCTTCCAGGCAGGCGACGATCCACACCGGCGCCTCGTGGAAATGATCGGTGAGATACTGCACCGCGCCGTGCTGGCGCTGGTAGCGCTCGGCGGTCACGCCGGGCGGCGGGGCGCTGCTGGCGTAGCGCGGCCCGACCACCTCGTCGAACGCCTTCTTGTACCATGCGGCGACGGCCTTCTTGATGGCCGGGTCCTTGATCACCATGAAGCGCCATTTCTGCGTGTTGCCGCCGTTGGCGGCGCAGGCGCCCGCTTCGAGAATCTTCCTGATCAGCGCATCGGGCACCGGATCCGGCTTCAGCCGCCGCATCGATCGCGTGGTCTGCATGATCTCGAACACGTCGGTGCTGGTCTGGGTCGTGGCGGACATCCGGCTCCTCCTGATTAATCTCAATTGCCGGATAGCGTAGCGCAGCACCGGCACCGGCGCCATCGTGGGCGCGGCCCGTCGCACCACGCTGTCATTGTTGGCCACCGGCCAGCGGCGGCCGACCCACCCGCAAACCCGCTCCCTCAAGGGGAGGAGGAGCTTCTCCCCTGGCGATGACGAGGGGAGGCGACCACGCCGCGCATTTTCGCTCCCGCCGCGTCCCGGCCTATACCTTCCCGCCGGAAGGACCCTCCGCCATGCCCGACGCCGCACTGCCCGCCATCGACCGCCTGATCGAGTCCATTCGCGCCGTCGTCGGCGACCGCGGCCTGCTGACCGACCCCGGCGACACCGCCGCCTACAGCGAGGATTGGCGGCGACTGTATCAAGGCCGCACCCCGGCCGTCCTGCGTCCCGCCACGACGCAGGAAACCGCCGACGTGGTGCGGCTGTGCGCCGATGCCGGCGCGCCGATCGTGCCGCAAGGCGGCAACACCTCCATGGTGGGCGGCGCCGTGCCGGCCGCCGACGGCAGCGAGTTGGTGCTGAGCACGGCCCGGCTGAACCGGATACGCGCGATCGATCCGGTGGACCTGACCATGACGATCGAGGCTGGAGTCACCTTGAAAGCGGCGCAGAACGCCGCCGCCGATGCCGGCTGCCTGCTGCCGCTGTCCATCGCGTCCGAGGGCACGGCGCAGATCGGCGGCGTGCTCGCCGCCAATGCCGGCGGCAACAACACCGTGCGCTACGGCAACGCGCGCGACCTGGTGCTCGGGCTGGAGGTGGTGCTGGCAGACGGCACGATCTGGAACGGGCTGCGCCGGCTGCGCAAGGACAATACCGGCTACTGCCTGCGCCAGTTGTTCGTGGGATCGGAGGGCACGCTGGGCATCATCACCGCTGCTGTGCTGAAGCTGGCGCCGCGTCCGCGCGAAACCGCGGTGGCGTTTTGTGCCGTGGCGTCCCCGGAGGACGCGCTGGAATTGTTCGCCCGGTTCCAGGCGCATGACGCGGCGGCGATCAGCGCCTTCGAGTTGATGTCAGGCCCCGGCACCGCGTTGGTGCTGAAGCACATTCACGGTGCGACGCTGCCGCTGTCCACGCCGGCGCCGTTCTATGTGCTGGTCGAGCTCGCGACACCGCGCGCCGATGCCCGCCTGGACGACGCGCTGGAGGTGCTGCTGGAGGATGCCCTGGGCGACGGCGTGATCAGCGACGCGGCGATCGCCGAATCCGATGCGCAGCGCGGGGCCATCTGGCGGCTGCGCGAAGATCACTCCGAGGCACAGAAACGTGAAGGCGCCAGCGTGAAGAACGACGTGTCGGTGCCGGTATCGAAAGCGCCGGAATTCATCCGGCAGGCCACCGCGGCCTGCATGCGGCTTATCCCCGGCATTCGCGCGGTACCGTTCGGCCACATGGGCGACGGCAACATCCATTTCAATCTCGTGCAACCGGAGGGCGCGGATCCGGCGTGGTTCCTGCTGCAGGACCACGCGATCATGGATACGGTGAACGCGGTCGTGCGCGCGTTCGACGGCAGCTTTTCCGCCGAGCACGGCATCGGCAAGCTGAAGCCTTACATGATGCCGGACTGGCGTGGCGGTGCGGAACTGGCGATGATGCACCGGATCAAGGCGGCGCTGGATCCCCAGGGAATTCTGAATCCCGGCAAGGTGCTGCCCGAGTAACTGCCTCGCCGCGCGACGCGCGGGAATAAACTGGCCGCGATCGGCGTCTGTTGCTGCTGACACCACCATGAAAGACCGCCGTGACCCAGGCCTGGCTCAATCGCATCGGCACCGCGGTGCCACCGCACGACATCCACGCCGAATTCATCGATTTCGGCCGCACCACCGCATTGGACGGGCGCACCGCCGCGCTGTTCGACCGCATGGTCGCGCTGGCCGGCATCGAGCACCGCTACGCCATCATCGAACCCGGCCCGAAGCCGCGCGATCACGTCCTCGACAGCGAGGGCTTCTATCGCCGCGGCGCTTTCCCCGGCACGGCCGCGCGCATGGCGCGCTATGAGCCCGCGTCCCTCGCACTCGCCGGCCGGGCGATCGACGCGCTCGACATCACCCGGGAACGCTCGGCCATCACCCACCTGATAGTCGCGAGTTGCACCGGCTTCACGGCGCCCGGCCTCGATTTCCAGATCATGCGCCAGGCCGGGCTGCGCGACAGCGTCGAGCGCACCATCGTCGGCTTCATGGGCTGCTTCGCCGCGGTGAACGCCCTGAAGCTGGCGAACCACATCGTGCGCGCCGAACCGCGCGCCAAGGTGCTGGTGGTGAACCTGGAACTGTCCAGCCTGCACTTGCAGGAAGACTGGCGCATCGAGAAGCTGCTGAGCTTCCTGCTGTTCGGCGACGGCGCCGGCGCCTGCCTGGTTTCCGCGGAGCCGGCCGGTCTCGCGCTCGGCGTGTTCCGCGCGGCGGTGATTCCCAACAGCGACGGCTTGATCACCTGGCATATCGGCGATCACGGGTTCGTCATGCACCTGTCCGGCCAGGTGCCCGGCCGCATTCGCCGCTGGCTGCCCGAGCATGGCGCGTCACTGCTGCGTGACCACACGGCGAACGACATCGCGTTGTGGGCCGTGCATGCCGGCGGACGCTCGATCCTCGACGCCGTGCAGCAGGCGCTGACGCTGCGGCCGGATGCGCTGAACTTCTCCCGCGACGTGCTGCGCGATTTCGGCAACATGTCGTCCGCCACGCTGATCTTCGTGCTGCAGCGCATCCTGCGCGACGCCGCCAGCACCGGCGACGGCATGGCGATGGCCTTCGGCCCCGGCCTGACCGTCGAAACCTTTGCGTTCCGGCGCCCATGAGCCTCGCCACGCGCAGTACCGCCGCCGAGCGGATGGATACCGACTGCACCGGCTACGATGACTATGCCCGATGCCTTGCCGATCTGGCGCGGGTCAATCGTGTCACGCTGACGCACCGGCCGCTGCTGGCCTGGCTCGCGCGCGAAACCGCCGGCCTGCGGTCCTTTTCCCTGCTCGACGTCGCCTGCGGTCATGGCGACCTGCTGCGCCGCATCCGGCATTGGAGCGCACGGCGCGGCATCGATGCGACGCTGGACGGCATCGACCTCAACCCGTGGAGCCTGCGCGCTGCCCGCGCGGCCACTCCGCCGGAACTCGCGATCACCTGGCGCAACGGCGACGTGTTCGCTTACGCGCCGGCACAGCGCTACGACTTCATCGTCAGTTCGCAGTTCACCCACCATCTGGCCGATGCGGACATCGTCCGCTTCATCGCCTGGATGGAGCTTCACGCCGCGCGCGGCTGGTACATCGCCGACCTGCACCGCCACTGGTTCCCCTATTATGGTTTCGGATTGCTCGCCTGGGCGGCCGGCTGGCATCGTTTCGTCCGTTACGATGGGCGCGTCTCCATCGCCCGCAGCTTCGTGCCGGCGGAGTGGCGCCGCCTGGCGCAAGCCGCCGGCCTCGCCCCGGACGCCGTGCGCATCGACTGGCACGTGCCGTTCCGGATCTGCGTGTCACGACGATGCGCGCCACGCTGATCATCGGCGGCGGTCCGGCCGGCGCCGCGGCCGCGGCGCTGATCGCCGCCACCGGCCATCCGGTCACCCTGGTCGAGCGCAATGCCAGCCCGACCGACAAGCTGTGCGGCGATTTCCTCAGCGGCGCGGCAATCGCGGCGCTGCATGCGCTGGGCCTCGACCCGCTGACGCTTGGGGCCGTGCCGGTACGCACTATCCGGTTGGTTCATCGCCGGACCGCCGCCGAAACCGCCTTGCCCTTCGCCGCCCTCGGCCTGTCGCGCCGGAGCCTCGACGAGGCGCTGCTGCGCCTGGCCGCGCGGCGCGGCGCCACCATCCTGCGCGACCAGGCGGTGCGCGGGCTGGAACGCGTGCCCTCCGGGTTCATCGCCCGCACCGCTACCGCCGGTCTGCTTGCGGCCGGCACCGTGTTTCTCGCCACCGGCAAGCACGACCTGCGCAACCTCGCCCGGCCAGCCCGCCCGAACGGCTTGCTCGGGCTGAAAATGTATTACGACATCGCACCGGACCAGCGCGCCGCCTTGCATGGCTGCATCGAATTGTTGCTCGTCCGCGGCGGCTATGCGGGGTTGCAACTGGTGGAGCATGGCCGCGCCGTGCTGTGCATGCTGCTGCCGGCGGCGCGATACCGCGCGGCCGGCAGTCGCTGGGACCCAATGCTGGACAGTCTCGCCGCCGAGGCGCCGCTGCTCGCGCGCCGCCTCGCGGGAGCAACCCCCTGCCTGGAACGGCCACTGGCGATTGCCGGTATCCCGTACGGCCACCTGCATCGCGCCGTGCGCCATGCGCCGCCCGGCCTGTTCCGGCTGGGCGACCAGGCCTGCGTCGTCCCGTCCTTCGCCGGCGACGGCATCGCCATCGCGTTGCAGAGTGCCATGGCCGCCACGTCCGTTTGGCTCCGAGGTGGCAGCGCGGCCGGCTACCACGCAAGCTTCGCCCGGCAGGCCCGCGCGCCCATGCGGTTCGCCTCGTTGATCCATTTCGCTTGCCGCACGCCGGCGTTGCAACCGGTCGTTGCCGTCGCCTGCCGTGCCTGGCCGGGGACGCTGCGCTTCGCCGCTTCACTCACCCGCGTGGTGCGGCCGGCATAATCGTGTTGTGGCGCCCGGGTTGCGCCACCGGCCGGGCTATTGCACAAATCCGCGCTCGCAAGGGAACAGCAGGCCGTCATGGCAACCGGAAACGCAGTGCGCCACCGAGCCGGGCAGCGGCGCAGCGCAACGGTCCGTGCGTCCGGCCGGTGGACACATGTCTGACCTGCCGCGCCAACCGCCGCGGGATCACCCAGTCGGCGCCGCGGGAACCGTAGCGCCGGGTGCGTGGCGCCGGTTCACCAGCCAACCGCGCAGCTTCCAGATCGCCATGGCGGCAACGCTGCTGCTGCCGGCGGCGTTGTTCTATGCCCGGGCGGTTGCCGACGCGCTGCTGTCCATTGTTGCCGTCCTGTTCCTGGCCAACCGCTGGCTGCTGCGCGACCGCTCCTGGCTGCGGTCACCCCACATCCGGCTGTCGCTGATCTTCTGGGTGTGGCTGGTGCTCTGCACGCTCGTCGCCGGGACATGGCACGCGGCCGGTGAAGCGGTGGCGGCGATCCGGCTGTTCCTGTTCGCGGCGGCTCTGGAATTCTGGGTGCTGGCCGACAGCAGACAGCGGCGACTGCTGGGTTACGTCGTGCTCGCCGCCGCCTGCTGGCTCGTCGTTGAGACATGGCAGCAATATGTCTTCGGTACAGACATGGTCGGCAACCACCGCTGGGGCAGCGGCGTGCTGACCGGACCATTTCTCCGGGCCCGTGCGGGTGCCACGTTGCAGACCTTGTATTTCGTGGCGTTCCTGCCGGGGGCGATGTATTTGCTGGCGCAGTCGGGGATGGCCCGGCGGCTGGCGGGAGCTCTGGTGCTGATCGGCACGGTGCTCACCATGGCGGTGATAGGCCAGCGCATGCCCATGCTGCTGGTGATTTTCGGCCTTTGCCTCACCGGACTCCTGGTGCGGCGCTTCCGCTGGCCGATCGCCGTGACGCTGATCGTGCTTGCCGCGGCGGTCGCCGCTGCCCGGGTGCTGTCGCCTGTCACCTATGAAACTCTCGTCGTGGTGTTTCTCCGCCGCATGGAGCATTTCTGGTCCACGCCCTATGCGCTGCTCTACCAGCGGGCGGTCGTCATGGTGCAGGCGCATCCCTGGCTGGGCCTCGGCTTCGACGGATTCCGTGATAACTGCAACGATCCGCGTTACTTCAAGCCTGTTGCCTGGCTGCCGATAACCGATATCGGCGACAGCGCCGGCTGCAACATCCACCCGCACAATTACTGGCTGCAGATCGCCACCAGCACCGGGCTTCCGGGGGTGGCATTGTTCGCGGCCCTCTGCACCGTCTGGCTTGCCCGCATCGGCCGCGGCACGTTGGCCGGCGCCCGGCCGATCCAGCTGGCACTCTTCGTCACGCTTTGCACGGCGCTGTGGCCCGTCGCTTCCACCACCGCCTTGTTCACGGTGCCGAATGCCGGTTGGCTTTTTCTGCTGATTGGCTGGGGACTGGCCGAGCAAAACCACGGGCGCGCGCAGGCGGGATTCGACGATGACGGGGGCAGGCGCCGGGATGCCGGCTTCACTGCGCCCTTCAAGGGATGCTAGTCAGGCGCCATGCGCACCGCCATCTTCGGAAAGCGGCTGGATCGTTACATCTTCCGCCAGCTCCTGTTCGCCCTTGTTGCCGTGACCGGCGGACTGACGGCACTGGTCTGGCTGACCCAGTCGTTGCGCTTCGTCGAGTTGGTGGTGAACCACGGGCTGTCCTTCGGCGTATTCCTGCGGCTGACCGGCCTGCTGATCCCCAGCTTCGCCGCGGTTATCCTGCCGATCACCACTTTCGTCGTCGTCCAGTTCGTCTATCAGCGTCTGGCCGGCGATCGCGAACTCACGGTGATGCGCGCCGCCGGCTTGTCGCCGTTCGCGCTGGCGCGGCCCGCCATCACCCTGGCGCTGCTGGCTACGCTGGCCGGCTACGCGCTCAATCTCTGGCTCGTGCCGATGAGCCTGTCGTCGTTCCGCGATTTCGAGTGGGAGATTCGCAACCGCGTCGCCGCCTTCCTGGTGCAGGAAGGCGTGTTCACCCAGGTGACGGACGGTTTGACCGTTTACGTCCGCTCGCGCGCGCCGGACGGCACGCTGCAGGGTATCCTGGTGGATGACGAGCGCGACAAGAACGCCCCCGCGACGATCCTGGCCGAGCGGGGCCGTCTGCTCGAAGGGCCGACCGGTCCGCGCGTCCTGCTCATCAACGGCAGCCGGGAGGAGATCGATCACCAGACCGGCCGGCTCGACATTCTGACCTTCGGTGAAAACGTCGTGGACCTTTCCGACACCACGCACCAGAACAGTCCGCGATTGCTCGACATCAGCGAGGCATCGATTCCGAAGCTGCTGCATCCGCCGGCCAATATTTCGCAAACCGACCGTCCGCGCTGGGAGGCGGAAGCTTACAAACGCCTGTCCAGCCCACTCACCGCGCTGTCTTACGCATGCGTCGCGCTGCTGTTCTCGCTGACCGGCACGTTCCGCCGGCAGGGCGGATTCATCCGGCCTCTCGTGTCCATTGGCACGGTCGTCGCACTGCTCGCGCTGGGCCTGGCGATCGACAACCTCGCGGCGCGCGACAATGCGCTGATCCCGCTGATGTGGGTGCAAGCCATGTTGCCCGGGCTCGTTTGCGCATGGCTGTTGCTGGGTCCGCGACGGTTGCCGTCCTGGCGCCACCCGGTGCCGCACGCGAACTGAAGCCATGACTCCGGCCATCACGCTTTCGATCTATATTTCCCGCCAGTTCGTGGCTGCGCTCACAGCGATGCTGCTGGCCCTTACGGGGCTGGTCTCCTTATTCGACTTTCTTGAGCTGCTGCGCCGTTCCACCAGCAAGCCGGATGCCACATTCGCGCTGGTGTCGGAAATCGCCGCGCTGCGGCTGCCCTATATTTCGATGCAAATCCTGCCGTTCGCCGTGTTGCTCGGCGGCATCCTGTGCTTCTGGCGGCTGACCCGCTCATCCGAGTTGATCGTGGCACGCGCCGCGGGCGTGTCGGCCTGGGAATTCCTTGCCGCGCCGACCGTCTGCGCCTTGCTGTTCGGCGCGGTCGCGGTGACCGTCGGCAGTCCGCTGTCCTCGATCATGCTGGCGCGCGCCGAGGTCATGGAAAACATCTACCTGCGTACCGGCGGCGGACCGTTGGCACTGGACGGCAGCCAGCTCTGGCTGCGACAATCGGATCGGGCGCTGACGCCGCGGGGCGTCGCCATCATCCACGCGCGCGGCGTCGAACTGCACGGCCGGCAACTCACGGCAAACGGGGTCAGCGTGTTCCGCCTGGACGGCAACGACCGCCTGTTGGCGCGTATCGAAGCGACCCGTGCCGTGCTCGGCCCGGGGAGCTGGGACCTGGAGGGTGCGCGCAACCTGCGCCCCGACAAAGTACCGGGACCGGCGCGACAGATCAGCCTGCCGACCGACCTGACGGTGAAGCGCGTGCAGGAGAGCTTCGCGTCTCCCGACACGCTGTCGGTCTGGGCGCTGCCGGGCTTCATCGCCCTGCTTGAACGCTCGGGCTTCTCCGCGATCCGGCATCAACTGCATTTCCAGTCCTTGCTCGCGCTGCCCCTGCTGTGTGCGACGATGGCGCTGGTCGGCGCGGGCTTCTCGATGCGCCCGGCGCGGCGCGGCGGCGTGGCGCGCATGATCGGCGGCGGCGTGACGGCCGGCTTCGCCCTTTTCATGATCTCCAAGATCGCCGAGGAATTCGGCCAGTCCGGTGCGCTGCCGGTGGAGCTCGCCGCCTGGGCTCCCACGGCATCCGGCCTCATGCTGGCCGTCGCACTGCTGCTGCACATGGAAGACGGTTGACGATGGCAAGGGCGTTCCTCGCCTGCATGCTGGTGTTTTTGCTGCTGCCGGCGGTTCCGGCACGCGCGCAGCTTGGTGCGCTCACCACGCTCGGCAACCATGCGCCGCCGTCGCGCAACGCACCCGTCACGTTCTCCGCCGACCAGGTGCAATACGACCAGAAGAACAACCTGGTGATCGCCACCGGGCACGTCGAGGCCTGGCAGAACGGCCACGTGCTGCGCGCCGACAGGATCGTGTTCGACCGCAACACCGGCACCGCGGCCGCCACGGGTCATGTCGTGCTGCTGGAACCCGACGGCGAGGTGCTGTTCGCCGACTACGCCGAGATGACGCAGGACATGAACGACGGCGTGCTGAAGGACATGCGGGCTCTGCTGGCGCAGAACGGCAGGCTCGCCGCGAATGGGGCGCGGCGCACCGGGGGCAAGATCAACCAGATGTCGCGCGTGGTCTATTCCGCTTGCAACCTGTGCAAGAAGGATCCGACCAGGCCGCCGTTGTGGCAGATCACCGCCGCTACAGGGCTGCAGGACCTGGAGCACAAGCGGATCGAATACGACGACGCGGTGTTGCAGATATTTGGCTGGCCGGTGGCCTGGTTTCCCTTCATCTCCGCACCGGATCCCTCGGTCAAGCGGGCATCCGGCCTGCTGCTGCCGTCGATCGGCAGCTCCAGCCATCTCGGCGCATTCTTCGCCCAACCGTACTACTGGGTCATCGACGATCAGTCTGATGCCACTTTCACGCCGATGCTGACGACACAGCAAGGCATGCAGCTCAACGCGGAATATCGTCGCCGCTTCAATAACGGCTATCTGCTGTTCGATACCTCGGCCGGCTACATCGACAACGCGCCGCAGGGCAGCATCGCCACCAAGGGTCAGTTCGACTACGACGACAACTGGCGCTGGGGCTTCGATATCAACCGCGCGTCCTCTTCCAACTACGTGCGGGACTTCCGTTTCGGTAACGGCAGCAATCTCGACCCCAACCTGCTGACCTCGCAGGTTTACGCCGAAGGCTTCGGCCAGGGCGCCTACTCCCGGCTGGATGCCCGCATGTACCAGGGTCTCAGCAGCACGATCGTTGACAGTGAACTGCCGGTGGTGCTGCCGCGCTACCAATACAGCTATTTTGGCCAGCCGGACGCCTGGGGCGGCCGCCTCTCGCTCGACGCCGGCGCGTTCAACGTGATGCGCTCCGACGGCACCAATACCCGGCGCACCAGCCTGACCGTGAACTGGGAGCGGCCGTTCATCGGCGCGCTCGGCGACGTTTGGAAGATCACGCTGCACGGGGATGCCGCCGCCTATGACGCATCGGCCTTCAACGAGCAACCGAATTACGGCACCCACAGCCTGGTGGAAACCGCGCGTGCCCTGCCGCAGGTGGCGGTGGATTTCCGCTGGCCGTTCATGCGTGATTCCGGCGCTTGGGGCACCCAGGTGATCCAGCCGCGGCTGCAGCTCGTCGTCGCACCCCAGTCGGGCGACAGCCAGAACGGCAAATACCCAAACGAGGACAGCCTCGATCTGGAGTTCACCGACGCGAACCTGTTCGGCTTCAACCGCTTTCCCGGCATCGACCGGCTGGAAGGCGGCGTGCGCCTGAACGCGGCGCTGCAGGGCACCTGGTATCTCGGCGGCACCACGTTCGACGCGTTCATCGGCCAGTCCTATCGCGACGGCAAGGACAGCCTGTTTCCGGAATATACCGGCCTGCACGACCAGGTATCCGACATCGTCGGCCGCGTCGCCTTCTCGCCGGCGCCGTGGCTCGACGTGATGTACCGCACCCGGCTTGACCACCGGACCCTGGTCACGCGCATGGCGGATGCGGTCTTCTCGGTCGGCGTGCCCAGGTTCCGCCTCAACGGCGGCTATCTCTATACCACCTACGATCCATTCACCCTGTTCGACTCGGCGCCGCCGCCCACGCCGGCGACCGACCCTAGCTTCTTCCAGGCCCGGGACGAGATATCGCTTGGTGCCTCCTCCAATTGGGGGCCATATCGGTTCAGCACCTTCGTCCGCCGCGACCTGACCCATAATGAGATGGTGGCGGTCGGCGCGGACGCGATCTATGAGGACGAATGTTTCGTGATGGATGTCAAGTTCTATCGCCGCTATACGTCGATCCAGAACGATGGCGGTGCGACCACACTGCTGATTCTGTTCACCTTCAAGACGATCGGCCAGTTCGGCTATCGTGCGCTATGATACCGGGAGTGATTTTGATGCCGCGTGACCGCAGCGTTTGCATGCGGCGACTGGCGCCCCTCGTGGCCGCGGCGCTGTCGTTGCTGGTGATTGTCGCGGCCCACGCCGCGACGGTGGTTGCCGAGCCGCCGTCCCAGGCCGCCACCCGCATCGTCGCCGTGGTGAACGGCGACGTGATCAGCAACCAGGACGTGGACGACCGGGCCCGGCTGTTCGCGCTGTCCACCGGGCTGCCGATGTCACCGGATGTGCTGGACCGGCTGAAACCGCAGATCACGCGTCAGCTCATCGACGAACGGCTGCGCATGCAGGAGGTGCAGCGTCGCAAGATCGTGGTGCCTGACAAGGAGATCGCGGCAGCGATCCGCAGCATCGAGCAGCGCAACGGCATGGCGGCGGGTACGCTGCGGCAGAAGCTGGCGGCCGACGGCGTGAGCCAGCTTACGCTGATCGACCAGATTCGCACCCAACTCGGCTGGACCCAGGTGCTGCGCCAGCAGTTGGGCGACCAGGCGCGGGTGACCGATGCCCAGGTGGCGGCGCAGCAGAAGCTCGAGGCCCAGCTTGTCGGCAAACCGGAATATCGCGTCGGCGAAATCTTCATTCCGGTGGACGATCCGGCGACCCGGTCGGATGCGGAACGCTTCGCCGAGACGGTGATCGGCGAGCTGCGCAAGGGCGCGCCCTTCCCGGTGGTGGCGGCCCAGTTCAGCCAGACCCAGACCGCGCTGCAAGGCGGCGAACTGGGCTGGGTGGAGCCGAACGAGCTCGATCCCGAGGTGGCGCAGTTGGTGCAGGAAATGCCCGTCGGCGCCATTAGCAATCCGGTGCCGGTCCCTGGCGGTTTTTCCATCGTCACCTTGCAGGGCAGGCGCCAGGTCGGCCGCGACGTAGGCACCGTGGTGTCGATGCGGCAGACGTTCCTGCCGTTCTCCACGCCGCTCAATCCGCAGGCGCCCACGGACCAGCAGAAGCAGACCCTGGAAAGGGCGCGCGGCATCAGCGCCAGCGTGCATAGCTGCGATCAGATGGAGCAGGTGGCGAAGGCGAACAACTCGCCGCGCCCGGCGAACCCCGGCGACGTGCGGCTGGACGCGGTCAGTCCGCCGGCGTTCCGTCAATTGCTGGCGACGTTGCCGTTCGACCGCGCCAGCCAGCCGCTGGTGGCATCCGACGGTATAGCGGTGGTCATCGTCTGCGCTCGCGAGGAGAAGAACCTGGCAGCGCTGACCGCCCCGGAAATGCGCCAGCGGATCCTGGCCGAACGGGTGGAGCTGGCATCGCGGCAGTTGCAGCGGGATCTGCGCCGAAGGGCGACCATCGAGATACGCAGCCGCAACGGCGCGTGACCGCGCTGCCGCCGCTGCGCGAGGTCATCGCGCGGCACGGGCTCGGCGCGCGCCGTTCCCTGGGCCAGCACTTTCTGCTCGATGCCAACCTGACCGCGCGCATCGTGCGTTTGGCCGGTGAGCTTGGCGGCCGGCATGTCATCGAGGTCGGGCCGGGGCCAGGCGGGCTGACCCGCGCGCTGCTGGAGTCCGGTGCCGCCAGCATCACCGCGATCGAGCTCGATCCGCGTGGCGTCGCGGCGATCGAGGAACTCGCCGCCGGCGCGCAGGGTCGGCTGCGCGTGATCGCCGCCGACGCGCTGACCATCGATCTTGCCGCGCTGGTCCCGCCGCCCCGCCAGGTGGTGGCGAACCTGCCGTACAACATAGCGTCGCCGTTGCTGGTGCGCTGGCTGCGCCAGGCCGGCGCCTTCGAGCGCCTGACGCTGATGTTCCAGCAGGAGGTGGCGGAACGAATTTGCGCCGCGCCCGGTGGGCGCGACTACGGCAGGCTGTCGGTGCTGGCGCAGTGGATTGGCGAAGCGGCCCTGGTGCAGCGCATTCCGCCCGCGGCCTTCGTTCCTCCACCGAAAGTCTGGTCGGCGGTGGTGCGGCTCACGCCGCATGCGGCGCAGCCGGATGCGGCGCTGTTCGCACGGATGGAGCGGCTGACCGCCGCTGCCTTCGGCCAGCGCCGCAAGATGCTGCGTGGCGCGCTGAAGCCGCTCGGCGGCGAGGCGCTGCTGCGCGCGGCCGAGATCGCACCGGAGCGGCGCGCGGAGACGCTGACGGTCGCGGAGTTCGTGCGCCTCGCCCACGCAGTGGAGAAGTGGGCTTAACCCATCTTTGACAGTCCGGGTCCCATTTTCCGTAACGACTTCGGAAATATCCAGTAAAAGACTAGGCCAAGACCTGGAATCCGTCATGTAGTGACATAATCGTCGGGCAATCCATTGACC
>Ga0307372_10000969_pt1 | contig 50249 bp, 46 predicted proteins | sample OX1MG_FD_202533 | JGI IMG/M metagenome (GOLD analysis project Ga0307372, IMG submission 202533) | Soil microbial communities from Risofladan, Vaasa, Finland - OX-1 | ecosystem: Environmental > Terrestrial > Soil > Coastal area > Acid sulfate soil | place: Finland: Risofladan, Vaasa | collected...
TTCAATTCCCCCCGCCTCCACCATCTTAAGTGCTTGATTTTGTTCGGTTTCCGACTCTGAAAACCCGCTCAGGGACACTTTCAGGGACACTTTTTGGCCGTCTGACGGACCGATAACCGACGAAAGGGCGGCGCTGATTTTTGTTCCGGCGCCGGTCTGCAAACCCGGAATCCAGTTCCGGTAATGCCGGAAAATCATCTGCTCTGAAGTGCCGCAGACTCGCGCAACCCAGCCCGGATCTTCGCCTGCGGAAAGCGCGAGCGTAATGAACGTATCATGCTCTAGCTTTGAGACTCCGTCACTGTTCGCGTGAGTTCTCAGAGCGCGCTCTCCAAACGTTCGGTGACAATCGCGTACACGTCCATTTGCTTCGCTCCTGTTCCTGAGCCCGCCTCCGCTCTTGCGGCAGGGCGCGCTGTTTTCATTCCCGCACAACTTTTTTCCGCGCGGTCCTCTCAAAAACGAACTGGAGGGCCGTGCGCAGATTTCTAGATCGGCGAGCGGAGCGGGCGGCAGGACGTGCCACCGCGAAGCAGCCCCAACGGGCTGGCGCGTCGTGCTCGTATGGCGTCCACTGCCGATGCTCCTGCTCGCTCATAGTGAAAGAGGAACTGAACATTTTTTCCCTCGGCCTCTCACCCAATCTGGGATGGGCTAAGATGCGAAAGGTTTCCCGGAGAGATGTCGCCGCCGGCCGTGCTGAAAATCCTTGTGCGCTAGATTGGCGCTCTCGTCCGGGGCTCAGGGCTCGAACGGTATCCAGAGGCGCAAGCGGCGTCCTCGAATGGACAAGCAAGAGCGTGAGTTCCGGCTCCGAGGCTCGGCGAACCAAATCGTGGAAGGAGGAAGGTTGATGAGGTTTGCGGGAATCGACGTCGGAGCCGAGCGTCACATGGTGGCAATGCTCGCGCTTGTGAATTATGTGAATTAACGGAGGATCGCGCCAATGCCTGATGAAAACTCGACTGAGTCCGCTGGCAAATCCCTCCACGAACCGGCGCCATCTGCACCGACGCCGGAGGCCAATGCGCCAATCGCGCACGCCCCAACCGGGAAGCAGCTTCAAAGGCGGCAGTTGTGGATGTGGATCGCCGGCGGTGTGTTACTCCTTTTGGCGCTATACGAGGCCATCCCGTGGGCCATCACTGCCTTCACAACAGAGTCGACAGACGACGCCTACGTTAACGGACACGTGACGTTTGTGGCGCCGCGGGTGCCTGGTCAAGTCCTGCGTGTGCTGGTGGACGACAACAATCGGGTGCGCAAGGGCGCCCTACTCGTGCAGCTTGACAAGGAGCCGTACCAGGTCAAGGTCGATATCGCGCAAGCTGCGCTCTCGCTCGCGCAGGCCGGCATTGTCACAGCACAAGCGAAAGTTCGGGGCCTTGAGAGTCTGGCGCGCAGCCAACGGTTCGATCTGGCAAATGCGATGCACAACCTCAACAACCAAGTCGCCGACCTGCACTCCAAAGTAGACGTCCTTCAAGCCGCGAATGCCACCCTCATCAAGGCCCGGGCCGACTATGGGCGGGAGCAGCAGCTCTACCAAAAACAGGTTATATCAAGACAGGATTTCGATTCGTTCCAGGAAGCCTTTTCGGTAGCTCAGGCACAACAGCAGAAGGCTCAGCATGATGTCGGGATGGTTCGTGCCCAACTTGGGCTGGCAGCCACCTCCAAAAACGGTGATGAGCTTAGCGGCATTCCCGCGAATCTCGACCAGACTTATTCAGCGGTCAAGGCTGCCCAGGCGCGACTCATGCAGACTGCGGCCGAGCTAGGGTCCTTTCATTCATTCAGGGAGTCTCCCGACGAGATGCTGGCGGAGTTCTACAAGCGCGACTCGTCCGGCAATATCGATGCGATCTTCGATGAGATTTCCAAAAATGCACCCGACACCAAACAGGCTGAGGCCAAGTTAAATGAGGCCCAAGCCAATCTCCATCAAGCCGAGCTGAACCTTTCCTATTGCGATGTCGTGGCCGAGATTGACGGTGTCGTGACGCGTCGCAGCGTCAACCCAGGCGACCAGGTTATCGCCGGGCAGGGGCTGATGGCACTGCGATCTCTCACCGACATTTGGGTCGACGCCAACTTCAAGGAGACGCAACTGGCGAATCTGCGTATCGGACAAGCGGTGGAGCTCGACGTCGACATGTACGGCAGTCACCGGCATTTTCCGGGTCGCGTTTCCGGATTCACGATGGGAACGGGATCTACGTTGGCGCTGTTGCCGGCCGAGAATGCGACCGGAAACTTCGTCAAGGTTGTGCAGCGGCTGCCGGTGCGAATCGAATTGACCAACTACGATCCTGACGTAGCTCCACTGTTCATCGGGCTATCGGTCACTCCGTACGTGTACATCCACGAGACGCCTACCGGTCCGAACGCTGGCAAGATGCTTCAAGCCTCAGTATCCGCGACTGGTCCCGTTTCCGTGCCCGCCCCTCAATGAGTGCCGCAACGCTCCAAGTTCCGCTCGCGAGGCGATCGGTCAATCCCTGGCTGATAGCGTTTGCGGTGGTAATCCCGACCTTCATGGAGGTTCTGGATACCACAATCGCAAATGTTTCCTTGCGTTACATTGCCGGCGGTTTGTCGGCTGCCAATGTCGACAGCGAGTGGGTCATCACCACATACCTCGCATCCAATGCGATCGTTTTGCCGATTTCCGGATGGCTCGCGCTGCGCCTGGGCAGGCGAAACTATTTCCTGCTCTCGATAGCGATCTTTACATTGGCGTCCGCGTTGTGCGGAATGGCGGGAAGCCTTGGTTTTATAATCGCATCTCGAGCGCTTCAGGGTGTGGCCGGGGGTGGTCTTCAACCCTCGAGCCAGGCCGTGCTCCTGGATGCGTTCCCGCAAGAGAAACAAGGCCAGGCGATGACGATCTTTGGGATGGCGGCACTTCTCGCGCCGGTTGTCGGGCCAACGCTCGGCGGCTATATCACCGACAACTACGGCTGGCGCTGGATCTTCTATCTGAACGTGCCTGTCGGCCTGTTGGCCTATTTGATGTGCCACGCGCTGGTCGAAGATCCGGAATATCTAAAAGTTGAACGGGCCAAGAGTCGGAATCGACGCGAACCCTTCGATATGCTCGGCCTCTGTCTGCTGACTGTGACTATGGTTTGCTGGGAGATCATGCTGAGCAAGGGGCAGGAGTGGGACTGGCTCGGCGATCCGTTCTATCGCGTGCAAGGCTTGTTGATCCTCTTCGTGCTCGGCCTGGGCGGCTTGATCTATCGCGAATTGCACTTGCGCAATCCGCTAGTCGCGCTCCGGACGATGGCCGACCGAAACTTTGGCACCTGCTGCGTCATTATCTTCTGCGCATACGCAGTGCTCTATGCCAACACCATTTCCCTTCCGGCCTTGCTGCAGTCACTTTTTGGCTACGACGCAACCACTTCGGGTTTGGTTCTTTCGCCGGCAGGGATATTTGCGATCGTCATGCTCGTTGTCGTGGGCGCCTTGCTGTCGCGCGGGGTTGATGCTCGATACCTGATGGCGGGCGGATTACTCACGATGGCGCTAGGGAACTACTGGATGGCAGTCCTCAACCTGGATATCAGTCCGTGGCAGGTGGTCTGGCCAAGGGTGGTGGTCATCGCGGGACTTTCGATGCTATTCGCGCCACTTAACGTGGCGGCGTTTATCTATCTCCCGAAAGAAATCCGCGGCGCTGCCGTCGGATTGCTGGCTTTGCTGCGCAATGAGGGTGGCAGTGTGGGGACCTCCGTCGCGCAAATCATTCAGCAACGACGCGAGCAGTTTCATACCCTGCGGCTGAATGAAAGCCTCGATCCCCTGAACCCTCCGGTCAACTCTCTCCTGGCACGCGGCCAGGCATATTTTCTGCAGCACAACGGCGATGCTGTATTGTCACATCAAATGGCGCTGGGCGTTCTCGACCAATCGCGAGCTCAGCAGGCCTCGTCACTGGCCTACTTTGACGTCTTCTCCTTTTCGGCTGCGGTCGGCTTGATGTTGGTATTTCTTATCCTGCTCATGCGTCGTTCGGTAGCGGAGAAGGGAGCCCACCTTGGTGGGGAGTAGCCAGTTCTCGTTCAAGTCGGCCGGTAAAGTAGCGCGACAGGCCCGCGGAGGCGCCCGATCATGGATAAGAGCGACTCGACCACGCGTCAAAAGGCGTTGGCGATAAATCTCGACGCCACGACGTATGGAACGTTCGCCGAGATTGGCGGCGGCCAGGAGGTCGCACGATCGTTCTTCCTGGTCGGCGGCGCCGCCGGAACGGTGGCGAAGACGATCTCGGCTTATGACATGTCGGTCAGTGATTCCCTTTATGGTCCAGCAAAGCATTATGTGAGCCGGGAACGCCTGGAGGCAATGCTGAGACTGGAGTTCGCCCAATTGCTCGAACGCCTCGGTCCTTCCCGTGGCGATGCGAAGAGGTTCTTCGCCTTCGCCAACACCGTGGCCACCAGTCGCTACGGGGAATCCGGCAAAGGACGCGGCTGGCTCGGGGTCCGATTTCAGTCCCGTCCTCGCGAGGAACCGTCCAGCATCATCATTCATGCTCACCTCTTGGACTCAACCACCGAATACCAACAGGACGCGCTCGGAGTGCTCGGCGTCAACCTGATTCATGGCGCGTTCTTGCGACGCGCGAGTATTGCGGACTTGATCGATTCACTGATGGACGAACTGTCTCGCGAACGGATCGAGATCGACATGATCAAGCTCATCGGACCAACCTTCGCGAGTGTGAACAATCGCTTGCTTAGCCTCCAACTGGTGGAGCGCGGACTGACCGACGCCGCAATGTTCACGGCGGACGGTGAGGTCGCGCAGCCGTCGGAGGTCCTTTTCAAGAAACCAATCCTCGTCGAGCGAGGCAGCTTCAGGCCCGCGACGAAGCTCACGCTCGACCTCCTCACCAGGGCGCTCGATCAGTTTTTGCAGGAGCCCAGCGTTGAAGGACAAAAGCCGTAGTGCTGGCCGAGATGACGCTGCGGAGCCTGAGCGCGAGCCAAGGCCTCGATCACGAGGATTTTCTCGCCCGGGCGGAAATCCTCGGAGCCCTCGGTTTCGACGTTCTCATCTCGCGGTTCGAGCCCTACTATGTGTAGAAGGCTCAGCGGGAAATTCCGGCTTGAACGTTCATCTTCCCCTGGGAATGAACCCCGGGATGCCCGTGTCAACGACCGAATTGAGCCTGATTCGCGTACTGATCCCCTGGGTGATCTCGTCGATTGCGCCGTCGGGAAGAGCCGAGATACCAAAGTTTTCTTCGATGTGGCGGATGCTCGTAGCTGTGGTGAGAGGAGCCGTGCCGCGCTGCAGCGCCCAGGCCAGCAGGACTTGAGCGGGGTTTTTGTTGACGCGCTTCGCAATGACGGCGATCACGGGATCGTCGATCAACTTGGGTTCAATACCATGACCCAAAGCAGCGAAGGCCTGCATCACGATGCCATTCCTCTTACAATAGTCGAGCAGATCCCATTGCGGAGATACGGATGTGATTCGACCTGAACAACAGCTGGCTTGATGCGGGCGATTTCAAACACCTCTTTCAGCTGTCCCAAACTGACGTTCGATAAGCCGATCGCCTTGCACCGACCTTCGTCGACCAGGCTCTCCAAAGCCTTCCAGGTATTCGTCAGAGTCACCGCATCGTCATAAATCACATTACCGTTCTTATCTCTCGGGTCTTGCTCGTCCCCGGCTTTGAAAGCGAATGGAGTATGGGTGCTGTATAGATCGACATAGTCCAGTTGTAGTCTTCTCAGACTTGCCTCGAAGGCGGGTCTAACGCGCTCCGGGCGATGATTGTTGTTCCAGAGCTTCGTACCTACGAAAACGTCCTTCCGTTTGACCTTGCCTTCCCTGAACACCGCCCGCATTGCTTCGCCCACGTGCTCTTCATTTCGGTAGCGTTCAGCGCAATCGAATTGACGAAAGCCCACCTCCAGCGAGATCCTAACTGCCCCTTTTGTTGCGATCGGATCAGAAATCAACGTGCCAAAGCCGAGTGCCGGAATCTCATCAGAGCCGTTATTGAGCGGTATCTTTGTATAACGAAGGTCGTCGGCGTCACTCATAAAACCCTTACCTCCGTACAAATCGTAGACTGAGTCGATTATAACAAGTCTCTCCGAGGAATGACGAATCGAGGCCTGATGGCGCTGGAGGAGCAAACGATCGGCGCTCTTGAGACTCGCTGAAGGTATACCTGCCGTCCGGGACGATCATATCGCCGATCGGTGCCTCCAATTCAATCCGCATCTCCCGCGGTTGCAGGCAGATTGCATTGTTGCACGCCTGATATTTGACTTTGACGCAAATCGCGACCGAATCAGCTTCGCGCGCGTGGCCGAGCCTTACCAGCTCCGAGGTCAATGTTACTGGAATGCCTATGTCGACGGTTCCGGTATAAACCTTGAATCGCATACTCAGCGCCGGCATCTCATACTCTTCACTGGGCGGATAGATAGATGGTCCGATGCGTGGTTTTGCGCAGCCTCGACCGGGTTCGGATAACCAGATGCTCGGTCGAGGCTGCGCCATGTCAGGCTCGAAGGAAGACCGCTCGGCTGAGATCAGGCAAGGTCGAAGCGGTCAGCGTCGATCACCTTGGCCCACGCCGCCACGAAATCGGCCACGAACTTCACTTGCGCGTCGGCGGAACCATAGACTTCGGCAAGGGCGCGCAGCTGGGAGTTCGAACCGAAGATGAGGTCGACACGGGTGCCGGTCCACTTCAGTTTGCCGCTCTCGCGGTCGTGTCCCTCGAACACATTTTCATCCGAGGTCGCTTTCCACTCGGTGCTCATGTCCAATAGGTTCACGAAGAAGTCGTTGGTCAGCGTCTCTGGCCGCTTCGTAAAGACGCCGTGCTGCGACTTGCCGTGGTTCGCGCCCAAGACGCGCAAGCCGCCAACGAGAACCGTCACCTCCGGCGCGGTCAACGTCAGGAGTTGCGCCTTGTCGATCAGAAGCTCCTCTGCCGACACGGCGTATTTGGCCTTGAGGTAGTTGCGGAAGCCATCCGCAACCGGTTCGAGATAGGCAAAGGACTCCACGTCGGTTTGCTCCTGCGACGCGTCCGTGCGGCCGGGCGCGAAGGGAACGGTCACGTCGTGCCCGGCCTTTTTCGCGGCCTGCTCGACGGCGGCTGAGCCACCGAGAACGATCAGATCGGCGAGCGACACCCGCTTGCCGCCGCTTGCCGCGCCGTTGAACGCCTTTTGGATGCCCGCAAGGGTTTCGAGCACCTGTGCCAATTGGGCAGGCTGGTTGACTTCCCAGTCCTTCTGCGGCGCGAGACGGATGCGCGCCCCGTTCGCACCGCCGCGCTTGTCGGAGCCGCGGAAGGTGGCTGCCGATGCCCATGCGGTCGAGACCAGTTGCGAGACCGACAGGCCCGTCGCGAGGATCTTCGCCTTGAGGTCCGCGATGTCCTTGGCGTCGATCAGCTTGTGATCGACGGCGGGAACGGGGTCTTGCCAAATCAGCTCCTCCGCCGGGACCTCCGGGCCGAGATAGCGGGAGCGCGGACCCATGTCGCGGTGGGTGAGCTTGAACCACGCCCGGGCGAACGCATCCGCGAATTCATCCGGATGCTCGTGGAAGCGCCGGGAGATCTTTTCGTAGACCGGATCGAACCGCAAAGAGAGGTCCGTGACCAGTATCGTTGGCGCGTGGCGCTTCGACGGATCGAAAGCATCTGGAATCGTCGCGCTGTCGCCTTTCGCCTCGAACTGATACGCGCCTGCCGGGCTCTTGGTCAGTTCCCATTCGTAGCCGAACAGGTTCTCGAAGAAGTTGTTGCTCCACTTCGTCGGCGTCGTGGTCCAGGTGACTTCCGGACCGCCCGTGATTGCGTCTCTGCCTTTGCCTGTGCCGAACTTGCTCTTCCAGCCGAGGCCCATCTCCTCGATGGGCGCTGCCTCGGGTTCTGGGCCGACTAACTTCGGATCGCCAGCGCCATGGGTCTTGCCGAAGCTGTGCCCGCCGGCAATGAGCGCGACCGTCTCCTCGTCGTCCATGGCCATGCGCTTGAAGGTCTCGCGAATGTCGATGGCTGCGGCGAGCGGGTCCGGCTTGCCGTTCGGCCCTTCCGGATTCACATAGATGAGGCCCATCTGCACGGCGGCGAGAGGATTCTCGAGGTCCCGGTCGCCTGTGTAGCGCTTGTCGCCAAGCCAGGTGTCCTCCTTGCCCCAGTAGACGGTTTCGTCCGGCTCCCAGACGTCCGGACGCCCACCGCCGAAACCGAATGTCTTGAAGCCCATCGACTCGAGCGCAACGTTACCGGCAAGGATCATAAGGTCGGCCCAGGAAATCTTGCTGCCGTACTTCCGCTTGATCGGCCACAGTAGCCGGCGCGCCTTGTCGAGGTTCGCATTGTCCGGCCAGGAGTTGAGCGGCGCGAAACGCTGTTGACCAGCGCCGGCGCCGCCGCGGCCGTCGCCGATGCGGTACGTGCCCGCACCGTGCCACGCCATGCGAATGAAGAGTCCCCCGTAGTGACCAAAATCCGCCGGCCACCAGTCCTGGCTGTCCGTCATCAGCGCGCCGAGGTCCTTCTTGAGCGCTTTGAAGTCGAGCTTCTTGAACTCTATGGCGTAGTTGAAGGCCTCACCCATTGGATTGGACAGGAGTGAGTTCTGGCGGAGAATCCTGAGGTTCAGCTGGTTCGGCCACCAGTGGCTGTTCGAAATCATCCCGAGGTTCGTCGTTCCGTGCACGACCGGGCATTTGCCTGCGTTCTGGTCAGTCTTTGCGTCCATAATTTCCTCCGATCATGGCTCAAATTTTCTTCAACGTATTCCGTATGAAACTGTCGTTACTCCTGAGCTCTGATTATCGTCAACCGTGAGTCCGAGATGTTTGTCGAATTCCTCGAACGTCAGGCCCGCAGGCGCGACGCTGCCGCCCTCACGAGGTCCGCGTATCGACCGTGGCATCGAGGTTCTCGAGAAACGATTGATGTTGACCAGTACGCAAGTACAAGACCTTACTCACTCGCAGAGGCACGAAAAGATTCGTCGGGTTCTCATCACTGTGCTCGCGCTGGATCTGCTTATGGCACTTGGAAAGGGAGGGTATGGGTATCTTACCGGCAGCGTTGCCATGATCTCTGACGGACTTCATTCCACTATACATGCTGCCCAAGGTCACCGCCCTGAGTTTCGCGATCATGATAGCTTCCATTTTACTGACCATCGGGTTCAGCCTGTGGGAAGGGCGACGCGCGGGCACTAGCCAGTGTCCTGCTGCAGGCGGACGCGGCACGGGTTCGGAGTGACACGCTGGTTTCAGGGGCGGTGTTAGTAGGCCTGGTGGCTACGCGTTTCGGATTTCCCGTCATAGATCCGGCTGTTTCGATGATCGTTGCCGCCGCTATTGCTTGGACATCATGGAGTCTCGTTCGCGGCGCATCGTATATTCTGGCGGATGGCGCGGCCGGCAGGCGATTTTTGAACCCGCGCGAGAGCGCGGGCCTAAGCAGACTGGGCTTTCGTTCGCACGGTTAGAACCGGGCAATCGGCGTCGCGCATCACGTGCTCGGCCACGCTGCCGAGGACGAAATGGCTCAGCCCCTTGCGCCCGTGCGTCGCCATCACGACCAGTTCGGCGCCCAGCTCGTGAGCCATGCGCACCACGTCCTGATCCGGCGTGCCGCTGACTACGTGAATCTGGTAGGCCACCCGCCCTTGCAGCCGTTCGCTGGCGATCTGCTCGAGCTTGGCCCTTGCCGTTCGCTCCCATCTGGGATCCGCGACGAACGGCAGCGGTACGTCCATGTCCTGCGATGGTATCCTTGCCACGTGAAGAAGGTGGATGGTCCCGCCACGCTCTTCGGCGAGTTCGCACGCGATCTCGAGCGCGGCGATCGGATTGTTCTCGAAATCTATAGGACACAGGATATTGCGGAATCTTGGCACAACTACTCCTGTTGATCGCTTGGGTCGTGCTTGCGGACGGCTGCCGCAGCGCACGGTCGGCCGTATGTATGGTATCGGTCGCGCCGGATGTTTACCTAGTGCGTTTCGCGCCTGCGCCGACGGGGGTGAGCCTTTAATCCCAAGTCGTCGGTCTGTACGGGGTTGCTGTCGCGCTCATGCGGAACGCCGGAGTTGGCAATATCGGAGATCATGAAGGTGTTCTTCATGGCCCATGCGGCGGAGCCCCCGACTCCGCCACCGTCGTTAGCCTCCAAATCCGCCTGGCAGTCGATACAGTTAACGGCCTCCGGCATCGCCCGCAGCCGCTCGAATAGGATCTCGTCGCCACACTGCGCACATAGTCCGTAACGGCCCTCTTCGAGCCGTTCGAGCGCGGCCAGAATCGCGGACAGACGGCGTTCGGCGAGGTCAATCAGGCTAACATTTAACTCCATATCCTCGTGCAAGCGGGCATGATCCGACTCGTCGCCGGGTATGGATCCCTTCTGCCGCGTCTCATTGCGGACGAGCTCCGTTAGTCTGCGGAGTTCCTGTTCTCGCAACTGCAACAACATGCTTCGCAAAATCCTGGTGCGGCTCGCCGAAGGAACTTGCGCGCGCTTGCGAAACATCTGTTCATGGAATTCACGCCCGAAGACTTTTTGATCTGCTCTCGTAGATTTCCTAAGCACGTCTCTAACCCTGTCTCCGCACGGCCCCATTTTCACAAAGGGGGAAAGCTGATCCCGCCCGGCCACCTCACAGGCAGCAGGCCCTTCGCGCGAGACGGATCTCCCGGATCCGTCCGGGGCTCCGCTCGCGCGCGCAGGTTAGTGTGGAGAATGCTAGTGGGCGCCGTCGGGCGCGGATGGCAGGATCCGGCGATGAACCACTCTCTCTACGGACCAGACCGGTACGTTGACCCGGTTCACGCGCGCGCGCCTTAGCGGAGCTTTCGCGGTCAGATTTCCGAATTCGAGCGTCGCGCCGGCCGAGAGGTCCGCGACTCTACCGCCGACTTCCTCGAGGGTATGGCGCGTCAGTTGCCGGTACTTGGCGGCAAGCCCAGGGTGCGAAAAGAAGGCTATCGACTCGAGCGGCCGGGCGGCCTGTGCAAGCGTGAAGAGACAGAAGCAGCTCGCCAACAGCACCGCCTTCCCGCGGTCCATATTTTCGCGCTTGAGCATATTCGATCGCACCAGCACCTGGAGAGGACAACCTCGCCTTGCTCTTGCGTCTGATTCTAAGTCGTATCCATCGCCAACTTCAACAACGGCGATCAACCTCTTCCGGCTCTTCCGGTTTTCGATCTCGCTCAAACCGGCACCTATTTTCAGAGCGTCCGCCGCCGGGTTGAACCTTGCAAAGGAAGACTGTTTGGTTTACAAGGCGAATAGAAATCGGAGAGCGAAAAGAAAGTGCCGATTTAGTTGCGAGGTAAAGAAATTGTCCCAACCCCAGCATATCTGTGCTCTCCATTTGCCTGAGCTTCGACGGGAAGATCTCAAACCCGACATCCAGAAAATGTTCGCCAAGTGCGATGAGAAGCTGGGCTTCGTACCCAACGTGCTGCGGGCTTACAGCTTCAACTCGGACAAGCTGGCCAATTTCGTGACGATGTATAACGAGCTGATGCTTGGGCCGTCGGGGTTGAGCAAGCTCGAGCGTGAAATGATCGCGGTTGTGGCCTCGTCCATCAACCATTGTTTCTACTGCCTGACCGCCCATGGCGCCGCCGTGCGCCAGCTTTCGGGCGATCCCAAACTGGGCGAACTGATGGTGATGAACTATCGTGCCGCCGAGCTTGCCCCGCGGCAGCGGGCGATGCTGGACTTCGCCGCCAAGCTCACCGAAACGCCGGATAGAATCGTCGAGGCCGATCGCCAGGCTCTGCGCGACGCTGGCTTTAACGATGCCGATATCTGGGACATCGCGGCAGTGGCCTCATTCTTCAATATGTCCAACCGGATGGCGGCGGCGACGGACATGATGCCCAACCCCGAGTACCATAGCCAGGCTCGCTAGCGGCGACGGCTTGCGGGAATACTCACACACGATAAGACAATCGTACCCTGGTTTTGCGCTCCACCCGGAGCGATGTAAACGTAAGATCCGCAATCATCGAGTCAGGAGACTAAGTAAGATCAATGCGTGAACTGACGCTCGAAGAAATCCGCAAGATGCTACAGGCGGCGAATCACAAGGCCAAGGAAGTTGGCAAGCCGAGCACGATCGCAATCGTCGATTTCGGCGGCCATCTGCGCGGCCTGGAGCGGCCCGAGGGCGGGCGAATCGCCAACGTCGATATCGCAATCAAGAAGGCCTGGACCGCGATCGCGTTCAAGCGGCCCACCGAGATGGTACGGGCGATCATGCTGCCCGACGCGATCGCCTACGGCCTGCAGCATACCGACCCGCGCATCTGTATCGTGTCGGGCGGCCTGCCGGTCGTGGAGAAGGGAGAATTTTTAGGCGCCGTCGGCGCCAGCGGCGGCACGATCGAGGAAGACATCGCCTGTTGTGTCGAGGCGCTCAAGGCATGCGGCTTCACCACCGAGTTCGCAGACCCACTCAAGGCGAAAAAATAGCGGCCCGTGCGCGCAGTTCCTAACGTCCGCGCAAAGACTGGTAGGCGATGGCGACCGCAACCGTAAAGGGCTCCTTCCTAGCGGCGGCGCGTCAGTTCACCGAGAATCTCTACCATTGCTCGCGTTGCAATTACTGCGTCGAGGCGTCGTGGGAGGAAAAGGGGCTGCGCCACGTATGCCCCACCCTGCTCCATCACAGCCCCGCGCTCAGCTACTCGGGCAAAGGCTATCTTGCGACGGCGCGCGCGCTGGCCGACGGCGAGGAACTGTCCGCGGCCACTGTGGCGGATCGCGTCTTTGCCTGCACCACCTGCGGCAATTGCGAGGAGGCCTGTCCGATCGGGTTGCAGCCGGCGCAACTGGTCAAAGCGATGCGCGCCGATCTGGTCGAACACGGGCTCGCTCCCGATAGCGCCCTCGAGCTCGCAGCCAACATCGCCAGCACGGGCAATCCGGACGGCTTGCCCGCCGCAGAGCGTTACACATGGGCAGACGAGCTTCGGGCTGACCCCGGCGTCGCGCCGGAATTCCTATATCTGCCCGGATGCGCCGCGTGCTACGGCAAACCCGCCGAAGCGCGCGCCACCGTGGACTTGCTGACCGCCGCCGGCGTGCGCGTCGCGATGCTCACGAGAGATCGCGATCGATGCTGCGGCGCGCCGCTGTTCGAGACCGGTCAGCTCGCCGCGGGCCGTCGGCAGGGAATCGCGCTGCTCGAAGCGATCCGCGACTCGGGTGCGTCCGCGATCTTAACCTCGGGCGGCGAATGTCTCGAGAGTCTCCGTCACCACTATCCGCAATATCTGCAAGCGACCGACGCGATTGCCGCGATGCATCCGCTGGAACTACTCGCCGATCGAATCTCGACCCATGGCGTGAAACTGGTCGCGCGCAAGGATTCACCGCCGCCGGCCGCGGTCGCGATGCTGGATAGCTGTCATCTCAGCAAGAAGGGACACGGCGGCCTGGCTGAGACCGGATACCCGCGGCTCGCCCGCACGATCCTCGCGGCGCTCGAATGCCGGGTGGTGCCGAATGAGTCGGCGGCGCGTTTTGCGCTTTGTTGCGGCGCGGCGGGCGGCATGGCGCAGATCCATCCGGACTCGGCGCGGCGGATGGCGCTGGGAAAACTCGAATCGTTGCGCGAGCTGGGAGCCGGCGCGATCGTTTCGGCGAGTCCGCTCTGTGCGAGTCACCTCGAACGATCACGCGAGGGCGGCACACCCCCGGTTTACGGCCTGTGCGAATTCATAACGATCCATTTCGAAGCGCGCGGGTAAATCGAATCATGGAGAAGCCTTCGCTCGCCAGCGAACTCGCGGGCACTGCCGCGGTGGTGCTCGAGGATCAGATCGATCTGCTCAACTATCGGCGCGACGCCTCGGTCTGTGCGGCTGGCGATCCGGCCGCCGCGGTCCTGGTCAACAGCGCGGAAGAGATCGTGCGAGTGGTCAAGGCGGCCCGCGAAGCCGACCAGCCGGTCTATATCCGGGGCGCCGGATCGACGTACGCCGGCGGCGCCAACCCGACCCGCGGCGGCATCGTGATCGACGTTTCGCCGATGAATCGGATTGTCGAGATCGACCGCGGCCGCGGCCTGGTGATTGTCGAGCCGGGCGTGACCTACGGCGAGCTGCTCGCGGTGCTCGGGCGCGACGGCCTGACCATCGGTATCGTGCCACTGACGGGAGCGTCGGGGACTATCGGCGGCGCCATCGCCTCGCATGGACTTGGAACCGGCTCGCCGAAATATCAGAGCACGGGCGACGAGGTCGCGGGGCTCGAAGTCATTCTACCCGACGGCGAACTGCTCAGGACCGGCAGCGCGGCACTGGCCGGCGCGGGCTTCTTTCAGCGCTATGCGATCGGCCCCGACCTGACCGGACTTTTCCTGGGCGCCAACGGTACGCTGGGCGTCATTACGAAACTGGCGCTGTGGGTTCATCCGCTGCCGCCCCATCAGGAAACTCTGACGCTGGGCTTTTCCGATTACGCGGCGGGCGCACGCTTTACCGCCCATGCGCAACTGCACGAGATGTTTCGCAACGTCTGGTACGGCGCCGGCTACGAGGACAAGGCGGTGGCCGCGCGCGTCAGTGCGGCGCGCCCCGATCTCGATGGGAACTCGATGCCGGGTTTCTGCCTGGGCCTCGACCTGCGCGGCGATCCGCGCGAGGTTGCCGCCGATCGGCTGCGCCTTATCGACCAGGCCAGCCGTTTCGCCGGCGGCGAGTTCGCGCCTTTCGACGAAATCTTCTTCAGCAAGCTCAGGCGCGATTTCAGCTTCTGGTACGGCTACGCGGGCTATTTCTCGCGCTCGATGTGCGCCCTGCTGATGACCTCGATGCCGACCGAGACGTCGCCGCGCTTCTTCGCGCTGGTCGATCGAATGCGCGCCCTGCATCCCGACTTCGTGTGGGCCGGCGGGACCGTGCTCTGCCGCCGCGGCGTTCATGGCGCGGTGATAATGTTCTACGACGAACAGCATCAGTGGCCCGCCGCGCAGGCCGCCGCATCAGCCACCTGCGCGGAGTTGCTGGAGATTGGCTGCGTGCCTTACAAGGTCGGCAAGATGTGGGCGCCCCTGATGGATCGATTCGGCAGCTACTACCGGACGCTGCGCGCGCTCAAGCGGAGCTTCGACCCAAAGTCGCTATTCGGTCCCGATAACCTCGCGCTATGAGCCGCCGATACCTCAACCGCTCAATCCGTTTCGATCGGCAGCGAATCATCCTTGGCCCATTCGCCCATCGAGCCGTCATACAGGGTGAGGCTTTGGTATCCGAGTTGGTATAACATGAACAAATCGACCGTGGCCGAAATCCCTCCTCCGCAATAACAGATTACGTTCTTCGATTTCTCAACACCGGTCGCGTCGAATTTTGTGCGCGCGTCGGCCAACGGCACGAACGCCTTGGTCTCCGAATCGAGCAGGGTCGCCGCCGGCACATTCACACTGCCCGGAACCCGCCCCGGACGGCCATAGCGGCTGGGGCGCTTGCCGGCATGTAGATCAGGCGACAGCGCGTTGACAATGACCGTGCGGGAATCTCCGAGCGCCGCCCGCACCTGCTCTTTGCCGACGAACAATCCGGCATGCGGTCGCGCAATGAACTTGGCCGCGGGATACGTGCAGGGCCCGGTCGCAACCGGGCGGCCCTCCGCGCGCCATTTCTCCCACCCGCCATCCAGGACCGCCGCGTTGTCGAACCCGAACGCCCGCAGCATCCACCAGACACGCGTCGCCCACATGATGTTGCCCGCGCTGTACAACACGACCCTGGTGCCGTCACCGACGCCGTGGCGCGACATGACCGCGGCGAACTCCTCGGCGGGCGGCAGCATGAACCGGAGCTTCGTGGTGTTGTCCGACAGTTCTCCTTGAATATCGAGAAACCCCGCGCCGGGAATATGCCCCGCGTCATAGTCCGCCTTGCCGCTGACGATGCGGTAGGGAATGCCGCTGCCGGGTTCGGCGGGCTGCAAATGAGTAGTACAATCGAAGATTCGCAAGTTGCTATCGGCGCAATGGGCCGCGAGCCAATCGGTTTGCACCAGCGCATTGGGATCGCGGTATGCAATAGTTTCCTCTGCCATGTTCCTACTCCTGATCGACGTTAAACGCGCTTCTCCGCGAAGCCGCGTGTTCAGAACGTATAGCGTTTGCCGACGGCCAAGGGGTCTATCGCGCCGTCTCCGAAAGCGTTGGCGAGCGCGTTGATCGCTCGCCAGCCAGTGCAATGTCCGGCGGCGATGGTGCGTGGCTTCAATTCCGACAGGGCCGCAACCGTCTCAGGGATGATTTTCTCGTTGGCGCCGGAAAGATGGAAACCGCCCATCACCGCGTGGATCGGCGTATCGGCAGCGCACTCGCGAGCGTGCTTCAATACGTTTACCACCCCGGCGTGCGAGCATGCCGTAAACACTATCAACCCCTTCCCTTCGACTTTTACCATCAAAAACCGCTCGTCCATCAGCAACGGGTCGGGCATCCAATTCCCGTCCGCGTTCTTTTGATAATGGGCGGGCAGGCCGCGCTCGAACGGCGTCACCCGCGGGATTTCACCGCTAAGATAGAACATGTCGTCGAGAAAGATCCGGGGTTCTCCGGTGCAGGTGACGTGTGCACCGTGCGCCGTTAGATCTTCAATACCTGGAACATCCTTCATGGGCATCAAATCACCATTAGGCAAGCGACGGGCCCGTGAGCGGAACATCCCAGGATGCGTGTAGGATGGGATCGACCGGCCTCCATTGCCGCTACGAACAAGGTCGAGCGCCTTCAGCATTCCTCCGGCATGATCCCAGTGTCCGTGGGACAGCACGGCGCTCTCGACGACGCCCAAATCAATTCCAAGCCGCATGGAATTGCGCTCAAACGCATATTCCTCCGGCCCGCTGTCGAAAAGAACCGTGTGCCGGCGCGCACCCCGAGTGGCCGTAATCAAGAGGGAAAGGCCGTGACAGGCGCAGCAAAGCGAATCGCCGGATAGTTCCTGCATCCCGTGCCGCTCCAGATAGGCGAACTCCGACTCGGCGTGGGTGGGAATGCTCGACAGGCTGTCGGTCGCGTTATCGACCAGCACCTGGATTTCGATCTTGTCAACCAGTGCGGAACTGCCCATCAAAAACCTCTCCGGATGGAATATGGGACCACTCTTTATCCTTGACGCCGATCGCGGCCTCCTTGTGCAGTCTAAGGCTCTATTATGCCCCAGCAGCCTTGTACTACTTCGTCAAACTGCGCGTTCAATTTTTTCCGCCGCCCCGAGCGAAGCCACGACACTCCGACCGCGCACAATGCGCCGTTTAGCATGTCCGCAAGTAGATCGGGGCTTCCGGCCCGTATCTCTCCCTGGGCCTGCCCGGCCTTGATAAACGTGGTAAGCACGCGCCGGGCGTTCACGATCTCCGGGGGCAGGCTTTGCAAGAACCGCACTTCGTTTTTGCAAAAATATACAAAGGCCTCGCCATGATCCGTCACGGCCGCGAACTCGTGACGAACAATCTGGCGAACCTTGTCCAAAGTACCGCCGGGGCCGTTCACGATCCGCTGAAGCTCCCGGCAGTGCCAGCCATACCAACTCATGAAAATCTCGCGGGCGAGATCATCCTTACCGATAAAGTGACGGTAGATGGCGGCATCCCGTACCCCAGCCGCCTGCGCGATCTCACGCATACTGGTTGCATCGATGCCTCTCTCGGCGAAGAGCAAGGTTGCGGCGCGTACGATCACCGGCCGCTTGGTGCCGGGTTTCTTTTCAAGGATGTCCATTGCGAATGAACCGACACTAAGGCGTGCCGCCAGATACGTCAATCACAACGGTACCTGCGATCGGCGGCTTGTCCTCATCCTTTTCGCGGCTGCGCGCTGATCCGACGTCGAGGATTAAATTCACTATCGTCCCTGGCGCCGAATCGCCTCCAGGGTGCAGAACTGGTCGTATAATCTCGGGTTGTCGATGCTGGATACTAAACCGCCGGAGATTTCCGGGACTATTCCCATGCGCGACATCCGTCCGCTGCGCATATCATACATATGCATGTTCAGATAACTGGCCCAGAAGCTGTCTGGCATTCCTGTGGGCCACTGCATTCCGGGCTTCTTCACCGCGTAGTCATAAAACCACTCGCATTGGTGGAAAGGTTTGCCCTCCCGGTCATACGTGATAATCAGCGGCACGATGCCGGTGCGCGCATCGAACCAGCTGCGCTTCTTGCTATACGGGCAATTTGAATAACCCACCGGCTTCATCTCGACTACATATCCCTCGGGCACCAATTCCATGAATGTTCGAAAATATTTCTTGCCATTCTTTCCGCCAACCAGAGGCACATTCCAGTTCGGATATCCGAAATGACAATTGCCGTGGGTGGCGGCCAAAAATGGTCCTTGGCCAATTATTTTGAAGTCGCCCCAGGTATAAACCGGATCGCCGGCCCCGGCGGAGTCACTGGTGAACCACGCGGCGCCCGGCATGGCCGTCTCGAAGCGTGAGCTATCGGGAACCGACCTAATTCGCTTGGTTTGTGGTGAGTACGCGTGCGCGGTCGGTAGCTTATGCTGGTCATAGGCCCAGATTTCGAGCGACGCGCTTCCGTTCATGTCCTGCGGCGCAGTCATAAACAGGCTGTTTATTCGCAGGTCGGTCTCGTGGCCTGGCAGATAGGGTTTCGGGACCAGTGTCGTGCGCCCGACCGTTCGATACCCGACGAAGATGTAGTCATAGCTATAGTTGACGTCGCCGTCCGCGTCGGCTTCCCACTCCCGGGAGGCGTAGGCCACACTGTCATAATACAATGTGGATGAGGTGAGCGCGTTCTGAAGCAGCAATTCTTGCGCCGTCTTTGCTTCCGGAAAGGGATTGCCGCCGATCCATGGTTTGCCGTCCTTGGTCCAGACGTTGCCGTCGCGGCCGACGACATGGACCCCCCTGTTGCGGACAGTCGCTTCCATGTACGGGGCCGCGCAAAGTTTGGTCACGTCGGTCTCGGTCGCGATCAGATCGATAGTCCGTTTGTCGTACTTGACCTGCCAGTAAGCAACCTCGTCGAGTATATCTTTGACCAGATCCACATTATCCGCATTGAGTACGTCGCCCGCCTTGAGCTTGCCCTTGGTGTAGGCCTCGATCGAAAGCAACTCCGGCGGGTAAGCCGCCGCGCAGTCGCCGTTGCGGCCGATAACGTCGAACAATGGCGCGAGCAGTCCCGCTGCCGCCATGCCCTTGGCGAGTTGCCCCATGAAGTGACGCCTGGTCCATCCCTCTCCGTACCTGATCACGCGCATTCGGTTTAGCTTCTCCCGCGAATTTAATCGCCTCAGATTGCGCCGGGTAGTCGCGGGCGCTAGGAACCGCGCCCGGTCCCGGCTATCGGTGCAAAGATGTCGATGTGAGCGGTCGACCACTAACAAAGGACGCCGAAAGTGTCAACCAAGAAAAATGTTCACCCAGGGAAACTTCAGCTATGCGCGGCAGGTTCGAATTCGAGAAAGTATTGATACGTGAGAAATTTGTATTCGTGCACCATCTCGTAGCCGGCCTTGCCGAATTGGTCGATCATTCGTTCGCGCGAAATTTTCATCTGTTTCGGTGGACCCTCCGGCGCGTCCTTCCTGAAATCGATTACTGCGACGCGGCCTCCGGGCTTGAGTGCCGGAGCGAGCTTGCGCAGATAGGCGAGCCGGTCATCGACATGATGAAGCGTGTCGCAGAAAAAGATGACATCCGCTGAGTCGGGAGCAAGTTCCGGGTTGTCCGCTTTAACCCTTCGCGCATGATAGTTTTGCAGGCCGAGTTTGCTGGCGTCCGCCTTCATATAATCGATCATCCCCGGTTCGACATCGAGCCCGATCGCAGCGCCTGAGGGACCGACGGCTTTGGCGAACCGCCGCGTGAAATAGCCGGTCCCGGCGCCTATATCGATCACCGTCTGGCCAGGTTTCAAGTCGAGCGCCCGCACTACTTCGTCGGGCTTTTGCCATTTGGCGCGATCCGGCGACTCGAATACGTCCGCCCAATGCGCCACGTCGCCAAAGCCATGGTGCGCCGCGGGCGTGTGCTCCTGGGCCTCCAGCGCGCGCGGGAGCAAAAGGAACGCCATCAACGTGATGACAAGTGAAATGAACCTGGCGGGCTTTGGCCTGGCCATTGGGTAACTCGGCAAGCGGTCTTCCGGGCGCAACAATCCTGCTTTTCCGGCGCTCGCCGCAAACCGGCAGAAGTTGACTTGCGCGCCGACTATCATGCGCCGCGCGCAAGCAGCGAGTAATGATATTTGAACATGCGCTCGCCTTCGATCCGCAGACCCATCCGCTCCAGCCGCTCACGCGCTTCGGCAGCGGTGTAAACATGGTCCCGTGGAGGACCCACCGGCCGTTCGACACCGGCATTCCAGTCAACCACCAGCATGGTTCCGGCCGGCTTGAGCAGGGCAGCCATCGCCCGCAGCGCCTCGTCGCCAACCTCGTGCAGGACGTTGAGCGCGAGGACCCGATCGGCCGTTCCATTCAGCTTCGTGATTTCATCGGTATGAATCACTCTGAGATTTGGGAGTTCTTGTGTCGCGGGCTTCGCACGCAGCAGACCGAGCATCTCCGGCTGTTCGTCGAGTGCGATCACCTCCAGGTCGGGCCGGCGTCGCGCAAGCTCGATCGCGTAAGTCCCGGTGCCCGTGCCGAAATCCACGACACGGCCGCCGGCCGGCGCCGCCAGCAGCTTAAAGACCTCAGGCGGTGGCAGATGCTCGAACCGCGACGGGTCGTCGAGCAGCGCCGCCCGGGCCGGGTCGAAGCGCTCGGGCTGACGGGCGCCATGCCGATCGGCGTCGCCATGTGTCCCGTGGTGATGTCCGCCATGGTGGTGGTGCGGGCCGTGCTGCTTCTTTTCCATGAGGAATCCTCCGCTCAGGCTAATCGCAACCTGCCGGACGGCTGCTGATCAACGATAGGGCCGCACGGAGTTTGACGGCAAGGGTTGGATCGAGTTCTCCAATCATCCGCTCCATGCGGAACCGGGATGACTCGATCGCTGGAAGTGGAGAACTCGACTCCATGAAGGTCTCAATTACGCGGCGTCTAATATATACATCGTGAAGCTTGTCAGACCGGCCAACGGCTTGTGGAACGGCGGCAAGGATTCAGTCGGTTCGAGTCTGCGCAAGGAGGCCAAATGCTCCGCTTCAACAAAATTCTCTGTCCGGTCGACTTCGACGCGAACTCTCTCCAGGCCCTTCAGCTTGCGTCCGAGCTGGCGCAAGAATGCAAAGCAACGCTCCATCTGCTTCACGTAGTGGCGATGCCTCCCGGACCGGAGGTGGCTCTGCCCTTCGGTAAGATGGAGATGGCCGCACGCACCAAGCTTGAGCGGCTGGCACGCCGGAAAGTCAACGGCAAAGCCCGCTACCAAGTCGATGTCCTGATGGGCGATCCGAGCGTCGAGATTCTTCAAGCGGCGAAACGGCAGGGCGCCAACTTGATCGTGATGGCGACCCACGGCCGCCAGGGACTCCGTCATCTCGTGCTCGGAAGCGTGGCTGAACATGTCGTCCGGGAGGCGTCGTGCCCGGTGCTCACCGTCAAACCGAAAACGCCAGCGGCGAAATCATCAGCGCGGCGGCCAGCGAAAAAGCGGCCGGCCTGAACCAGAGCCTGGCCTGGACGCTGTACGATCAGCCAGACACGATTTCCGGCTCAAAGCGGACCGGCGTCGCCAGCGAGGCCGAAATCAGGCACGCCTTCTCGCTTTTCTCGAGGACGCGCAGTGCCCCTGCGCGATCCGCACCCGCCGGCAGCGTCAGGCGCGGATGCAGGACGATCTGTGTAAAGCGCGTCGCCCCATCTTTGTGGTCCACCGTGCCCTCGCCTGAGATTTCGAGCGCGGTGAATTCAACCTTGGAGGCTCGCGCAACGGCGCGCAGCGTGAAAAGAAAACAGGTCTCGACGGCAGCCATCAGAAATTGTTCGGGGCTCCATGCATCGCCGGGCCCGTCGAAGTCCGCCGGCGGAGCCGTGCGCAGTTCGGGTACGCCAGTGGCGGCAACCACGGCATAGCCTTCAGCGCCGCCGGTGAGTCGCGCCGCATAGATATGGGGCAATGGTTTCATCGTATTTTCCTCCAACGATCCGCACACAACCGCGGATTAGCCGATCCAGCCGGGTGCAGTCGCGTCATCATCCGCATTGCCGCGCTGGTCCGGTGGCTCATCGCGATCAGGCTCGCATTCGCGCGCTAAGCGCGCCGACCTGCGCTTCGAGCTGATCGCGCAACCGCGAGCAGATTATCTCGCAGAACTCGAAGACCATCGCGTCGGCAATCGAGTAAAAGGCCGTGTTGCCCTGCTGCCGGCGTTTGAGCATCCCGGCATCCTGCAAGACTTTCAGATGCTTGCTGACATTCGGCTGCGTCGATCTCACGCTTTCCGCGAGCGCCGAAACACTCCGCTCGCCGCGCTCGAGCTCCTGCAGGATGCGCAGGCGCAGCGGTTCACTCATGGCCTTGAAGCGCGCGGCGACCAGTTCGAGCGCCTCGGCGGTCATCGGTCGCGGTCTTCGCGGCGCTACGATTTCCGTTCTTGCCTTCATGCGTAATTAGTTATATGTAGATGGAGTCGGAGTCAAACAGATGCGGCAGCCGCTTGCCGAGCGAGGCGCCGTGCAAAAGGAGACCGTGAGCCGGATTCTTTCGTGCGGTCAAAGGGTGGTGGAAATTTGCTTACGCTCGGATAGCAAGGAGGTATCGTCCGATGTCCATTGAACGTTGGATCCGCCTGATCGCAGGCACGTTTATCATCGCAAGCGTGATGCTCAGCTACTTCCACAGCCGCTATTGGCTGCTGTTCACGCTGTTCGTCGGCGTGAATCTTTTCCAATCGGCGCTGACGCGATGGTGCCTGATGGAAAATATCCTGCGGAAGTTCGGTGTCGGCGCGCACGCCGGGCATTCCGGCACCACCCGCCCGGTCGGCGCGCCGTCCTGAGCCTGCGAGCGATGCTGCGTTCGAGCATAGCGCTGATGCTGGTCGCCTTGTTGTCCGTCGCCGCGCACGCGGGCGACGGGTCGGCATCGCCAAGGCGGATTTCGCTGGCGGAGGCGATGGCGATCGCCTTGCATGATAACCGCCGTTTGAAAGCCGTCGCCTTCTCAACCGAAGCGGCAGGAGCGGAAATCGGAGTCGCGCGCGGCGCGCTGATTCCACGGCTGGACGCGAACGAGAATTTCTCGTACAGCGACAACCCGGTTCAGGTTTTCTCCGACCTGCTGGTGCAACAGGATTTCAACCAGAGCGATTTCGCACTCAGCCAGCTCAACCATCCCGGGTTCCTGTCGAACTTCGGGAGCCAGGTGCGGCTTTCCTTTCCACTGTTCGCGGGTGGCAGGCTGATCGCCGCCTACCGCGCGGCAGGCTTCGCGGCGGACGGCGCACGGTGGCAGGCGATCCAAGCCCGGCAAGGCGTGGAGTTTGCGGTAGTCCAGGCGTACTACACGGCGGCACTTGCCGAGCAGCGGATGGCGGTGGTCGACCGTGCGCTCGCAGCCGCTCGCGCGCACCTCAAACGCGCACAGGATCTGTTCGGGCAGGGAATGGTGGTCAATGCGGACGTGTTCAGAACCAGGGTTCTCGTCGGAACCTTCGAGCAGCAGCGAATCCAGGCTGAAAGCCAATTGGATATCAGCCGGGCGAACCTCGCCCATGAGCTTGGCGACGAGGATCAGGAGTTCGCACCGCTTGTACCGCCTACCGGTTTGGAAAGCTCCGCCGCGCCTCTTGGTGCCCTCGACGCGCTCGTGGCGCGGGCGGTCGCCGACCGGCCCGAAGTAAAGGTCGCCGATTCCCGGATCAGGCAGGCCCAGCAGGCCGTCACCGTCGCGCGCGCCGACTATTTGCCCACCGTCGAGATAGCCGGCGTCTATGAGAATGACTCCGAGCGGCTCATGCGCGCCGGAAATAATGGAGCCCTGTTCATGACGGGCCGTCTCAATCTGTTCAACGGACTAGCCACGCAATCGAAGGTCGACGCGGCCCGGGCCGAACTGGCGCGCGCCCGCGTGCTGGACGAAGATCTTCGCCGTTCGATGGCGCTCGAGGTTGAAACGGCATATCGGACGCTGGCCGCCGCCCGCCTCGGCCTCGAGGTCGCAAGGAGCGACGTCGCGTACGCCGAGAGCGCGCTCAAGACATTGGAGGACCGTTACGGTTCGGGGCTTGCCATCAACGTTGCCGTGTTGGATGCGCAAACGACCCGCGAGGAAACCGATATGCGCCTGGTCGCCGCTCAGGTCGACGTGGCGGTTGACGGCGCGGCATTGGACCTCGCAACCGGTGCGGATCCCCAGCCGACGTCAGGACACTGAGCGCATGGCACTTAGACGGGAGCCGATGCTCCCACTGGAGGCATCCATCATGATTCATGCGGTGGTATTGGGCGCTGGGCTCGGCGGCGTGACGATGGCGCTCGAACTAAAGGAACAACTGGGCGACCGTGGGCGCGTCACCGTTGTCTCGAACCTCGCGAATTTTCAGTTCACGCCTTCCAATCCGTGGGTCGCGTTCGGTTGGCGCAAACCCGCGGCGGTCGAGGTTCCGCTAGCGCCGATCTTCAAACGGCGCGGAATCGATTTCATTCCAGTCGCGGCCGAAAGGCTCCATCCGGGGGAAAATCGAATCGCTCTCGCTGATGGCCGGGATGTCACCTACGACTACCTGGTAGTTGCGACCGGACCGGAACTCGCCTTCGACGAAATTCCCGGCTTCGCTCCCACCGAGGGTTACACGCATTCGATTTGCACGTTGGCCCATGCGACCGCAACGGCGACGGCATGGGATGCCTTTTGCCGCAATCCTGGCCCGATCGTCGTCGGCGCGGTGCAAGGCGCGTCGTGCTTCGGGCCGGCGTACGAATTCGCGATGATCGCCGACACCGAACTGCGGCGCCGCAAAATTCGCGACCGCGTACCGATCACGTATGTCACCTCCGAACCTTATATCGGCCATATGGGACTGGGCGGCGTCGGCGACACCAAGGGAATGCTCGAATCGGAATTCCGCGATCGCGATATCAAATGGATCGCCAACGCCAAGACCAGCCGCATCGAATCCGGACGATTGTTCGCGACCGAAGTCGATGAGGACGGCAAGGACAAAAAGTCGCACGAGCTGCCGTTCAAATTCGCCATGATGATTCCGGCGTTCCGCGGCGTTAAGCCGATCTTCGGTCTCGACGGACTGGTGAATCCGCGCGGCTTCGTATTCGTCGATCGCAAACAGCGCAATGCGAGCTATCCAAATATCTTCGCGGTCGGCGTCTGTATCGCGATCGCGCCGCCGGAGCCCACGCCCGTCCCCACCGGCGTGCCGAAGACCGGGTTCATGATCGAGTCGATGGTGACCGCGGCAGCACATAATATTCGCGCGCTCGCCGACGCGCAGGAAGCTTCCGCCGAATCGAGCTGGAACGCTCTCTGCCTTGCGGATTTCGGCGACAAGGGCGTCGCCTTCATCGCCCAGCCGCAGGTGCCCCCGCGCAACATCAACTGGGCGAGCGAAGGGCGCTGGGTCCATCTGGCGAAGGTCGTCTTCGAGCGCTACTTCCTGCACAAGGTCCGCCGGGGCAAGAGCGTGCCGGCGTATGAGCGCCTCGCGTTGCGCCTGATCGGAATGGAAAAGCTGCGACCCGCGGTCTGAGGCGACCCGTTCACGAAAATCGCTGGTGAACGGGGACTCGGCACATAGGTTCGGCTTGACCGCGCGAATCGTCGATCGCTTTCCGGGATCGAACCTGTCGACGCTGCCGCTGCTCGCCCACTCGAAGTTTGGTTCCAGCCGGATATAGCATCGATTGCGCCGCCGTTGACCCTCGACACCTGGAAGAAGGAGATCGACAAGATGCGCACGGCGTATGGCTGGCCGCTGCGTGCCGACCAGACGGCGGGAGTCGCGGACTTCATCTCGCATGCGGCCCGCGCGCCCGCTGCCGGCCCCGATTAGCACTCCGTCCACTCGCCTCCAGTTCGCGCCGCCACGACTCGCGACAGGTTTCATCGCCGTTGACCAACACTATTTGACTGTGTTAACGATCGTTCACTTAGTTAGCTGATAGATGACGGTCGATGGTTCTTCTGCGTGCGATCTCGTTGAGGGTTGCCGGAGTTTGTTGAACAAAATAGCTGAGCGGCTGTTAATGGCCGTTCACTAACAGATGAAAACGCTGGAACGGAAACCGCATACCAAGCGCCCGGTGATTGTACGAGCCGCGACCTCGCTTTTCGCCGAGAGAGGCATCGAGGGCACCAGCATGCGCGACATAGCCGGTGCGGCTGGGGTGCGGGAGGCGGCGATATACCGTCACTTTGCGGGCAAGGATGACCTCGCCCGCGAAATCTTCCTGAGTTGGTACGGCTGGTATTCCGGGAAACTCCAGGACATTGTGAGCGGGCCCGCCGGCACGCTGGACAAGCTCCGCGAGGTCGTGCGTCACGAGTTCTCGGCCGTGACGGACCATAGCGAGGCATTCGTATATTTTTGCGAGAACGAATCGCGGTTCGTACGAAACCTTCCCCCTGAGATCGTGAGCGCCCGGCGCGTCTTTACCACATTCATCAAAGCCGGACAGGCCCGCGGAGAGGTGGGAGCCGGAAGCCCAGAGTTGCTAGCGGATATGCTGAGCGGCGCGCTGTGCGCAGTAGCGCTCACCTGGCTTCGTATGGGGCTGCGGAAAAAGCTTAGCGTGCATCTTGAGGAAGTAGTGCAACGCTGCCGGCGCATGATTGCGGCTTGATCGGACAAGGAGGTACGGAACATGACGCTCGAGGAACAACTGATTCAACGATACTTTGACGCGTTCAACCGCCACGACCTCGAAGGAGTGATGGCATGCTTTCATGAAGAGCCGGTCATCATTGGCGCGACCGGCAAGCGATGCGCGGGTCGCGCGGAGGTGCGGCGCTCGTACGAGAGCGAGTTCGCGATGTTTCCTGACGGGCACTGCGATCTGCGCCTGTGCACCGGCAACCGCGGGCGTGGAGTGGCTGAGTCGTTGTTCCGCGGAACCCGTGCACAGCACCGGGAAAGTCGAAGCGATTGGTGCGGAAGTAATGGAGATCGTAGACGGCAAGATCAAAGAGCTACGCGACTATCATCAGCCCGTACCGACCAGGGCAGCCTAGCGGCCGTCGAGACAGAGCCATCGCTCACGCGATGGAATGAGTGACCTGGAGAAGCGTCTGGGCAGTGTAGGAACGTCTGAGCAGTGTCGCGAATTAGCGTGCCACGCTAAGGAGGTAGACAAGCACCATGCAGACGGAAACTGGCAACGCCGAACTCAAGATTGGGGCTGTGGGCGTATGCGCCCAAGGTGGTCACGATTTGGGAGGGAATCAGAGAGTACCTGCGTGACCGCGGCCTGCGGACCGAGTATGTCCTGTACTCAAATTATCCTGGCCTGGTCGATGCGCTGGTCGCCGGCCATATCGATATCGCGTGGAACACGCCGCTTGCCTATCTGCAGGCGAGAGAGCGACTCGGCGGACAGTGCCTGGTGTTGGGAATGCGCAACAGTGACGTCAACTTCACCACCGTATTCATCACCCGGACGGATTCGCCGATACATTCGCTGAACGATCTCAAGGGCAAACGGTTTGCGCTGGCCAGCCGCGACTCGTCTCATGCGGCGATACTGCCGGTCCATTTTTTGCGCGAAGGCGGCCTCGACCCGGAAAAGGATCTCACGGTGGTGCGTTTCGACACCGACATCGGCAAGCACGGCGATACGGGAACGAGCGAACAGGACGTGGTACGCGCGGTTAGCGAAGGTTCGGCGGACGCCGGCGCGATCGGCAAGGCCACGTGGGATGCCTCCGTTGCCGGCGGGTCGATCGATGAGCGCAGGCTGCGTATCTTCTGGACCAGCCACGGCTACAGCCACTGCAATTTTACCGCACGGACGGGACTTGCGCCGTCGCTGGCCGAACGGTTCACGAAGGCCATCCAGGCAATGGACTACAACGATCCCCGCTGGAAGCAGGTCATGAACCTGGAAGGCCTCACCCGATGGATGCCCGGGAGCACCGCGGGTTACGACGAACTGGAGCGTGAAGCGCGGCGGCTCGATATGCTGAGTGCCAGAGCGTAGAAGGCCGGCGCTCCCGCGCCTCGAGCGACTGAATCACGCCTCCTCGGCGGTTGCGGAATGCTCTACCGGCAGACCGGCCGCCCTCCACTCGGGGTACCCCTCTTCAAGCCGGAAGGCCCTGAACCCGCGCTTGCGCAGGTCGGCGACCGCCTCGTAGGAGAGCACGCAATAGGCCCCTCGGCAGTAGGCGACAATCGCCTGGTCGCGGGGCATTTCCCGCAGCCGGCGCTTGAGTTCGCGAAGCGGCACGTTGAGCGCGCCGGGCAAATGGCCCGCGGCGAATTCTTCCGCCGGACGGGTATCGATCACCGTAACGAGTCCGTCCCGCATGCGCCGCAGGAGTTCCTTGCGCGATACGGCTTCGAGGCTGTCGCGCTCGCGAAAGTAACTGTTGAGCACCTTTTCGACCGCGCCGACGTTGCGTTCCGTGATTCGCCGCAGGGCGCCGAGCAGTGCGATTACGTCGCGGTCGGCGAGCCTGTAGAGCATCCGCTTCCCGTCCCTGCGGGCCTCGACGAGTCCACAGCGGCGCAGTTGCTGCAGATGCTGTGATGCGTTGGCGATGGTGAGGCCGCTCAGCCCGGCCAGCTCCTCGACGCTGCGCTCGATCTGCGCGAGCAGTTCGAGCAGTTCCAGGCGGTGGGCCGAGCCGATGGCACGGGCGACAGCGGCGAACTGTTCGAACATCGCACGTTTGGGATTCTGGCTTGACATGGCGAACGAAACCTCTTATCCTCATTCAAGATACTAATTGAATGTTTGAAACAGATCAACCATACTGACTCAGGCATGCTGACTCACGAAGCCGCCATACGGCTGGGCGCGTTCATCGCCGTCTTGACCGCGACGGCGCTGTGGGAAGCGGCGGCGCCACGCCGGACCAGGTCGTATTCGAGGCTCAGGCGCTGGCCGAGCAACCTGGCCGTCGTCGCGCTGAATACCGCGCTCGTGAGAATCCTGCTCCCCGCCACGGCTGTGAGCCTGGCGCTGGTCGGGGAAAGGCGGGGCTGGGGCCTGCTCAACAATCTGCCGGTTCCGGCCTGGATGGCTGTGATTGCGTCGGTACTGCTGCTCGATGCCGCCATCTACCTTCAGCACGTGATGTTTCATGCGGTGCCCGCGCTCTGGCGGGTGCATCGGATGCATCATGCCGACCTCGACTTCGATGTCACCACGGGCGCGCGCTTCCACCCAATCGAGATTGTTCTGTCGATGTTGATCAAGTTCGGTGTGGTCGTGGCACTGGGAGCGCCGGCCCTGGGCGTGCTGGTCTTCGAGGTCCTGCTCAACGCCACTTCGATGTTCAATCATGGAAATGCGCGCCTCCCCACACGGCTCGATCGCTACCTTCGATGGCTCGTCGTCACGCCCGACATGCATCGGGTCCATCATTCGATCGTGGTCAATGAAACCAATAGCAACTTCGGCTTCAGCCTGCCGTGGTGGGACCGGTTGCTGGGGACCTACCGCGATCAGCCGGCCGCCGGTCATGAGGGCATGACGATCGGCATCGAGCAATTCCGCGCGGCGCGCGAGTTGTGGCTCGACCGGATGCTGCTGCAGCCGTTCCGCGGGCCTGCGGGTGCTTACGCGATTACCTGGAGGCGTGCGGCATGAACTCACGCAGGCCAATCTCTCGAGCGGTTCTGGTGGCGGCTCTCGCCGCGGCGGCGATATGGCTTGGGCTCCATCGCGAACTGCTCGAGCCCGCGACTATCGCGCGCGAGCTACACCGCTTCGGTCCGTGGGCTCCGATCCTGTTTCTTTTCCTGTACACCTCGGCCACGGTGCTGTTCGTACCAGGTTCGCTTATCACCGTGGCCGGCGGTGCTCTGTTCGGCCCCGTGTGGGGAACACTGTGGAATCTGGCTGGCGCGACCTTGGGCGCCACGCTCGCCTTCGTAATCGCGCGCTACGTCGCCTCCGACTGGGTTGCGGCGCGCAGCGGTGAACGCCTCGGTCGTCTGATACGCGGAGTTGAGGAGGAAGGCTGGCGTTTCGTCGCGTTCGTCCGGCTGGTGCCGCTTTTTCCGTTCAATCTGATGAATTATGCCTTCGGACTGACGCGCATCCGTCTCCGCGACTATGTGCTCGCCTCCTTTGTGTGTATGGCGCCGGGCACGTTGGCCTACACTTATCTGGGCTACGCAGGGCGCGAGGCGGCCTCCGGACAGGTGGGGGCGATCCGTAAGGCTCTGCTCGCCCTGGCACTGCTTGCGGCCGTCGCGTTCTTGCCGCGGCTGGTGCGCAGGGTGAAACAGCAACGTTTTACCGATCCAGCGATCCTTAGAAGTCGGCTGGAGAGTGGCGAAGAAATGGCGTTGATCGACGTGCGAAGCGCCGAAGAGTTCCGCGGACCGCTCGGCCACATCGCGGGCGCGACCAACATTCCGATCGCGGAACTGTCCGCAAGAATCCGAGAGTTGACTGCGATCAGGCGGAAGCCGGTAGTAACCATTTGACGAACTGAGAAGCGCTCGGCGAGCGCGGCAGAAACGCTCTCGAAAGCGGGGTTCGAGCAGGTAACGGTTCTGCGCGGCGGGATGGAAAGCTGGAACAAGGCGGGCTATCCAGTCCAGCGGAATTGAAAATCCGGGGTCGCCCGTGACCGTCAGCATACGAGCGTCTATCCTCCGCCCGCCAGGATCGCCTGAGATCCGGGCGCCGTTGCTATTCAACGGAGGCTCGCTGGAAGTTCACCAGCATGAAACCGCCTAAGAACGGCCACGTAATCGCGGTCTTGCATTTCGCGCTCTCGGAAGATAAAAATCACGGATAACTGCCGTATTATGATTCGACGACGACAACACCTTGGGTTGCTGGTCGCGATTCTTGCACTGGCAAGCATCGTGGTGTTGGTGCCTAGACTACGGCTTCCCCATGCAACGCCGAATTGGCGACCGGCTCAACAAACAAGTTTGAGAGGTCCGCACCGGTTCGTAAGTGACGCCTCGGTCGACGCGGACGCCGCTATATACAAGGGATATACGGTTTCGAGCTTCGCGCCGATCGTGCTGAGACTAGTGGCTCGAACTGTCCGTTCCAGCAGCATTTCGAGAACCATCGCTCCCGAAGAACGGCGTTTCATCTGGCCTCTTAGGCGTCTTCCTCCTCGCGCTGACTGCGAATACTCGCTCATCTAGGCAACCTTCTTAGTTACCGGCGCGCACCATTGGGCACAAACGCCCGTGCGCACTTTGGTTCAACTACATGGTCGCGTGGTTAAACACCACGCCCTCGCTGAAGGGCTTGTTCAATGCCGAGTTTTTCGCTGCGTAATCCGCACACGATAATAGTCGCTGCGCTGGTAGTCGTGATTTTGGGAGCGACGGCGTTCATGCGGATGCCCGTCGACGTATTCCCGAACATCAAGATTCCGGCGGTGGTGGTGGCGACGTTTTACCAGGGCATGCCGCCGCTCGACATGGAAGACAACATCACCTTCCGCTACGAGCGCTTCTTTACCCTCGGCAGCAACATCGAGCATGTGGAATCGCGCTCATTGTCGGGTGTGAGCATCATCAAGGTGTTCTTTCAGCCCGGCACTGACATCGAGGCGGCCGCGGCGCAGATGGGGACGCTGGCGATGGCGGACCTGGGGATCATGCCGCCGGGGACGTTGCCTCCGTTGGTGTTGCAGTACGACGCCTCCTCGCTGCCGGTGATGCTGGTGACGCTGGAGGGCAAGGGCTACAGCGAGACCCAGTTGGAGGACCAGGCCCGCTACAACATCCGCAATCAACTCGCCACGGTGCCGGGGGCGTCGGTGCCGATCCCGTTCGGGGGCAAGTTCCGCCAGATAATGGCGTACGCCGACGCGCAGGCGCTGCAAGCGCGCGGGCTATCCCTGATGGACGTGGTGCACGCACTCGACGACTCCAACCTGATTCTGCCGGCCGGCGACGTGAAGCTCGGGGCGAAAGACTACTACATCTATTCCAACAGCATGATCAAAACGGTTACCGGGATCGGTTCGGTACCGGTGAAAATCGGCCGCGGCCAGGCGCCGGTGTTGACCCGGGATGTGGCGAGCGTCGATGACTCCGCGCAGATTCAATACAACAAAGTGCTGATCAACGGTCAGCCGTCGGTTTACATACCAGTCCTGCGCCAGGTGGGGGCCAACACCATTGCGGTGGTGGACGGAGTCAAGAAGCTGCTGCCGAAGGTCTTTGGGCTGCCGCCCGGAATGAAGCTCAAGACCATTTTCGACCAGTCCACTTATATCCGACAGGCGGTAGAAAGCCTGGAGCACGAGGCGGTATCGGGCTCGGTGCTGGCCTCGTTGATGATTCTAATCTTCCTGGGCAGTTTTAGATCGACACTGGCGATTTTTCTATCGATTCCGCTTTCGATTCTGGCCGGAGCGTTTGGTCTTTACACCAACGGCTCGACCATCAACATCATGACTCTGGGCGGGTTTGCCCTGGCGATTGGCCGCCTGGTCGACGACTCGGTCGTCGTGCTGGAGAACATCAACCGCCACCTGGCCGAAGGCCAGTCGCCACACGAGGCCGCCCGCGATGGCGCCGAAGAAGTCGCACTTCCCGTGCTCGCTTCCACGGTCACTACCTGTATCGTGTTTTTTCCGGTGATGTTTCTGTTCGGGGTGGCGAAATATCTCTTCAGTGCCTTGGCGCTGGCGGTGGTGCTCTCCATGACCGCTTCGTACCTGGTTGCGATGAGCGTGATACCCATTTATTGCGCTCGTTTTCTCTCAGTCGCCGACGCGACGGCGGCAGAACATCGCCAGGGTAACGGGCCCCTGGCGATATTCGACCGGGCGTACGAGCGGTTCGCAGCACGTTACGAACACGTTCTGGAGCGAGCCTTGAACCACAAGTTCCTGATTATCAGCGCCGTCGCGGCGCTGTTCGTAGCCAGCATGGCAATGTATCCGTTGCTCGGCACCGAACTCTTCCCCGAGACTGACGCCGGAACCTTCACCATCAACTTTCGGGCTCCAGCAGGCACGCGTCTGGAACTCACCACCGACCTGGCGCGCAAGATCGAGACCCTGGTGCGCAAGACGATTCCGCCAAGCGACCTCGACATGATAGTTTCCAATATCGGCCTCGCCCCGAGTATCTCCGCTATCTATTCGCCGAACGCGGCCGAGGACACAGGCTTCATCCAGGTTGAGCTTAAAACCGGACACCAGAAGCCCACTGCTTATTATGTTCAGCTTCTAAAGCGCTCGGTGCCGGATGAGCTTCCCGAAGTGCGGACCCTGTTTTCGTCGGGCAGTATCATCGATGCGGTTCTGAACTTTGGCATGATGGCGCCGATCGATGTGCAGTTCACCGGTAGTCGCTTCGGCGAACTATACAGCGTGGCGAAACAGGCCCGCGAAAGCATCAATGGCCTAAGCCAGGTGTCTCAGACCTATATACTGCAGGAGTCCGATTATCCCACGCTTGACGTCAAAGTAGATAGAATCAGGGCCGCGCGGCTGGGGCTTACCCAGAAGGATGTCGTCTCGGACCTTATCACTGCCCTCAATTCGAATATGTATATCGCGCCATCGATATGGATTGATCGGCAAAGCAGCAATGACTATTTTCTTACCGTTCAGTATCGCCGGTCGGATACCGGCTTTAACTCGCTCGAAACTCTCAAGGATATTCCGGTCCACAGCTATGCGGGCGACACGGGCCACGCTCAGAGCGTGCTCCTGCGCGACGTCGCATCGGTTGTTCCGGAGTACCATCCATCCGAAGCCGACCACTACAACATCCAACGCGCGGTCGATCTCCTGGTATCACCCAGCGGCCAGGACCTCGGCGGCACCCAGGCCGTGATCGAGAAAGCGCTGGACCGGCTAAAGCTGCCCGAGGGGGTCGCGATTAACTATCGCGGCTCGGTAGCCGCGATGCACGCGTCATTTTCGAGTTTCGGGTTTGGACTATCGCTGGCGGTAGTCCTGCTTTACCTGGTGATGGTCGCGCAGTTTAGATCGTTTCTGGACCCTTTGATCATCATGTTCGCAGTGCCGATGGGTTTGATCGGTGTGATCTGGACCCTCTGGGCCACAAGCACGACGCTCAACATCGAATCATTCATGGGAATTATCGTGATGGTGGGCATCGTGGTGTCGAACTCGATTCTGCTGGTCGACTTCGCGAATGAACGGCGCAAACAGAGTCCGTCCCTGCGGCGTGCCGTGATCGAATCCGCGCGGATTCGTATGCGCCCTATCCTAATGACCGCGTTGGCGACGGTTGCCGGGCTGATGCCGATAGCACTGAAACTGGGCGAGGGCTCTGAGGCGTCGGCGCCGTTGGCACGCGCGGCCGTGGGCGGCCTGACGGTTTCCACGATACTGACGCTGATTCTCGTACCTTGTGTTTATGAACTGTGTTACGGCCGGGTCGACCGCGCTGAAGGTAGGGATTAGTTCGCTAACAAAACAGTCTGACGTGAGAAACCCGCAAAATGCCGAGTTTTTCGCCATCTAATCCGCACACGATAATAGTCGGTGCGCGGGTGTCGCGATTTTGGAAGTGACGGCGTTCGTGCGGGTGCCGGTCGAGGCGGTTCCGTGCACCACGGATTTGGCAGTGGTGGCGGCGGCGTTTTAGCAGGACCTGCGGCCCTTCGACATCGAGGACAACTGTCATTTTCCGCTACGCGTGAGTGGTTACGAGGTTCAGGAGGGCTTAGGTCGTAGAGTGAGTATATGAACTTAAAGATCGGAATGATCGTTGTGGCTATGGCTACCCTGGCGTGGGCGTGTGCCAAGAACCCTGAGGTGAGCGCGGACCCGCCGGATCCTATGGTAAGCGTCATTCATCCGCAGCGCGGTGAGATGGTGCGTACTCTCGACTTGCCTGGCGATGTAGTGGGTTTCTATGAAGCCGCTTTGCATGCCAAAGTCACCGGCTATCTGCAGTCCATCAGCGTGGACAAGGGCGATTGGGTAAAGGCAGGACAGGTGCTGGCGCAGATTGAAGTGCCGGAACTCCATTCCAACCTCGCTCGCGCACAAGCAACCCTGGAGATTGCAAAGATCACTTACGATCGGCTGAAGCACGTGCAACAGACCGATCCCCGGCTCGTGTCGCAAGAAGATGTCGACATGGCTTACGCCAAATATCAAGAGACACAGGCCAGCATGCGAACTCTCCAAACAATGGTCCAGTATACGAAAATCGTCGCGCCATTCGATGGAGTGATTACGGGACGCTTCGCCGATCCGGGCGCTTTGATCCGCGCCGGCGGCGGCGATTTCGGAGTCGACGAGACTTCCGGATTGGTTTCTCCCGGCGCCGTTGAGGGCGCCGGCGGCCACCGCAGTGGAGGCGGACCGATTCTCACCCTCGCGGGCATCGACAAGCTGCGCATCTATGTTTATGTCCCGGAAGCATCGTATCCGTTGATACACCGTGGAACTCCGGCCGTTTTGCGCTTCAAAGAGTTTCCCGGTCGCGTCTTCAAGGGGTCAGTGGCGAGATTTGCAACTTCACTGGATCTTGCTACGCGAACGATGTTAGCCGAGATCGATATTGACAATCCGGCTCGCCTGCTCTACCCGCGAAGTTATGCGCATGTGACTCTCGACCTGATTCGCCATTCCGACGCTCTGAGCCTTCCTGCGGCTGCGATTGAGGGCAATGGAACGGCGGCGCGCGTTCTGATCGTCAAGCAGGGCCGCATCGCCGAAGTTCCCATAACCATCGGCATCGACGATGGCAGCCAGGTGGAAGTAACGTCAGGACTTGAAGGTGAATCACTGGTTGTCGGCACCTACAGCCATGCACTCAGCCCTGGAGAAAAGGTTCGTTTCAAGTTGCTCAAGATCGTTCATGAAGCGGGTACGGCGTCAGGAGAGGTCGGTTGACGCCATGTGTGGAAAGGCCTCGCTTCGCAAATCCATAGTCTTGGTGGAGTAAACTTATGGCGTACCGATGTACTCTCGCGCTTCTCGTGTGCGTTCTGTCCCTTGCGCGCAGCTCTGCTACTGCAGCGCAGACCAGCAGCACCTTCACGAGTCAAGGCGGCGGCAACTTCGTGCCCACGCCGCCGCCGCCGTCTCAGGTCAGGCCGGCATCAACAACAACTACCCCCGCGGCTTTCCCGCAGGGGCCCGGAGCGACGGCAACCGCGGCGCCGATCTCCACCGGAGCCGAACTGACGCTAAAGCAAGCGATTTCCATCGCGCTCGAGTATCACCCGCTGATCAAGGAGGCGGGAGAGAATACCGCTGCCGCTACCGCTAGAATCGGCGAGGCTCGTTCGTTTCTCGGGCCGCAGATTTTCGGTGTTGCCCAGGACCTCGGTACCACGGAGAACGGAATCGCAAACACGAGTTATTACGACATCGAGGGTGCATTCCCGCGAATGACGGGCAGAAACCACGATTTGCCTAGCAACGACTTCTCTCAGAGTTTTAGTCCAAGCAATAACTACATGGGCGGAGTGACGGTCTCTCAGTTTCTCTTCGACTTCGGCCGGCGTCGCGGTTTCGTCGCTCAGCGCAGGCTCGAAGCCGCGTCGGTTGCCGCGACCGAGGAACTTGACAAGCTCGATTTGATATTCGAAGTCTCGCAGCGCTATTTTGAAGTCCTCCAGGCCCAGGACCTGATCCGTGTTTACGTAAAGGCTGTAGAACAACGCCAGTATCATCTGCACGAGGCGCAGGTGAAAGCTAGTGCAGGACTTCGCCCTCAGCTTGACGTCTATGTTACCGAGGCTGAGGTTGAACGCGCGCAACTTCATCTGATCGACGCGCGAAATAATTATGCGGACGCCAAAGCCGGACTCAACAACGCGTTGGGTTTGAGCGATCGCGCGCCCGATTACCATCTGGCGGACGTTCTGACGTACTCCCCAGTCACCGAAAGCTTGCAACCGCTGCTGGCGGCCGCCATGCGCCAACGGCCAGATCTGAAAGCACTTGACGACCAGGCGAAAGCTCTCGGAGCCCTGGTCGTCCAGTACAAAAGTGACTACTATCCCACAGCTAGCGCCATAGGCGGCTATTCGGCCATGGGCGTCGGCCTGCCGGCCGCCAACAACTACAACGTTGGCATCCTTATTACATGGCCAATCTTCAACAGTTTCCTCACCACCGATCAGATATCCGAAGGCAACGCTAAACAACGCGCAGTTCGGGACGCGATGGACGATCTGCAACAGCGAATCGTTCTTGAGGTGCAGACCACATTCTTGAACTTGCAGGCTGCTTTGAAGCGCATCCAGCGGGCCGAGAAGGCTCTGGCAGCCTCCAGGGTTCAACTCGAACTCGCGGCGAAACGCTACGAGACAGGTCTGACTAATATCGTGGAATTGGAAGACGCTCAGCGTTACTACACCTACGACGATGCGACGTACGCTAACTCTTTGTATGCGTTTTCAGTGGCGAAAGCCGCGGTAGACAGAGCAACCGGGAGATCTTTGTCCCAGCTTTAATTAGAATGTTGCAAAGTACAATCGCTTCGCCGTCGCCTGAAATACCTTGAGCGCGTCCGGAGGCGTTCGTGACATACAGGGTTGAAGATGCCAATATCCAGGTTGTCGGCGTTGCGTCGCACGAAGGCCACAGCTCCACAGTGTTTCCGAAGAGGGTAATGCGACCGAGTCGACTGTCTAATCCGGAGAAATGATGCCATCCGGTCACGCGAACTCCAAGAAGTTTAACGCAGGATGATCGTCATGTTTTTGAAGACTCTTCTGCACAAAGCGCTAACCACTATCACCGGGCTGCAAACAGAAGGCGGACGCCATAGTTTAGCGAATAGTTCTCCATGCGCCTGCGACGGCGTTTCTGCGTATCGATCGGACAACGCCCGCATAAACGATACGGAAGTTGTGTTGCGCGAACGCGGGCTTGAATCAGCCGGCCAAGCCCCTCGTTTAAGCCTGCTGGACGGGAAAGCTGATGCGAGCCGAGCAATTGCTGCCTCGGATCCGGGACCGCTCGGCGGCCTCGGAAAGCGTCCTCAAGTAAACGCTCAGAACCCACCGGACCGGGGGTTGCCGCGCCACTTACTGAGCTTCGACAGCGGCCGCAAGCCCGGCGTGCGGAGCGCGTTCAAAGCCTGGCGTCCGCGAGGATGGGGGATAGATGATCGCGTTGCGCGCCTGCTTAGAGCGGGCGGCGAGGGGAAACACGGCGGACGATGATTCTTATGCTCCGGAGGTTGTTCTCAGTCGACGGCGGCATCCATGTTCTCGTGCGCCGCTTACCGGCTGCTCGCTCCGTTACCTGGCGGCATCGCGCGAGTTTGATCGGATGCTATCGGCCGTGCGTTTCAAAATCATAGGCGCCGAAACGGCGCGAGGGAAATGCTCAGTGTGGCTCGCAAGCTGTGATTCAGGATCGCCCTGTGTATTGGCGCTCGATCGTGACCTAGTTGCGGAAAGTGATGCCTGATCTTGAATATGACCTTCTCGTGATCGGTTCGGGGCCGGCGGGCCATCATGCTGCGATCCAAGGCGCGAAGCTTCGCAAGCGGGTTATGCTCGCCGAACGGCGCTCGGTCATCGGAGGCATCTGCATCAATATCGGAACCATTCCCAGCAAGACGATGCGCGAGGCGGTACTGTATCTTTCGGGCTATCGCGAGCATTCGGTTTACGGTGCGTCGTACAAGCTCAAGGAGCGAATCACGCTGCAGGATCTGCTGGCGCGGGTCGAGCCGGTAGTGCGCCACGAAGTGGACGTCGCGCGACATCAGTTGTTACGCAATGGCGTCGATCTGGTCAGTGCCGACGCATCGTTCGTTGATCCGCATCGTGTGAGGCTTGTGTCCGCCGACGGTCATTCCGAACGGATCGTAAGCGCGTCGAAGATCGTGCTCGCCGTCGGAACTGAGGCTTCCATTCCTCCGGGAACTCCGCTAGAGGACGACCTCGTCTTTTCGAGCGACGATATTCTTCAAGTTGAGTCACTGCCGCAAACGTTGACCGTGATCGGCGGCGGGGTCATCGGATGCGAATACGCGAGCATATTTGCCGCGCTCGACGTGCGCGTCACGCTGATTGACATGCGCGACCGCATTCTGTCGTTCGTCGACGACGAAATCGTCGAGGCGCTCTTATATCGATTACGCGAACAGCGAGTCACGCTGCGGCTGGGCGAGAAAGTCGAGCGCATCGATGCCATGGATGCCAACGGGACCAAGCGGGTCCGCGTCATACTTGCCAGCGGGAAACAGGTTATCAGCGACAAGGTGCTCGCCTGTGCGGGACGAGTGGGTGCGACAAGCGGGCTCAATCTGGAGGCGGTCGCCTTGAGTACCGACGCGCGCGGCAAGCTGGGAGTCAACGCCTTTTATCAAACCGCGGCTGGCCACATCTATGCGGCCGGTGATGTTATTGGCTTTCCGAGTCTGGCGTCGACCTCGATGGAACAGGGTCGGCTCGCCGTATGCCACGCGTTCGGTGGAACCGCGGTCTCTGCGCCCGAGTTGTTTCCGTACGGCATCTACACTATCCCGGAAATCTCTTTCGTCGGTCGCAGCGAGCGCGAGCTCACCGAACAGTGTGTGCCGTATGAAATCGGCAAGGCGCTGTATCGCGAAATCGCACGAGGACAGATCGTCGGCGATAGCAACGGAATGCTGAAGTTGATCTTCCATCGCGAGAACCACGACCTGCTCGGCGTCCATATCATCGGCGAGGGCGCGGTCGAGCTGATCCACATTGGACAGGCCGTTCTCTCTCTGAAGGGAAAAATTGACTACTTCGTCGATACCGTGTTCAACTATCCGACGCTTGCCGAATGCTACAAGACCGCCGCCCTGGACGGCCTTAATCGCCTCATGTCTTAGTCGAATCGCTCACGTTCCTCGGCCCTTGGGAGCGGCGAACCTGGCCACTGATTCCGGTAATTTTACTCACCTGTTTCGCCGCGCTCTTCAGTATTCGGCTCGAGAGGGCTTCGTCGCTGACCGCGCGCGCTAGAATCATCGCGCCAACCATGCAAGCGAACGCTGCAATCGCATTCTCGTAGCGCCGCGAGGAAGCATCGTCCGCCATCAGTCCAGCCAAAAGCTCGAGCAAGTCCTTCAACTCCCTGGTGAAAGCCCGACGAACGACCCGCGGCTGTCTCGCAATGTCGCCGCTCAATGCCGCGACCAGACAGCCATGACCGGGCGAATCCCGGTGCGCTCGGGACAGGTACGCGTTTACGATATCGGACAATGCTTTCTCTGCCGGCTTGGCTTGCGCCGCGCGCTGCCAGCCTCGCTTGGACCGCGCCAAGGCGTAGCGAATTGCTTCGGCCACGATCGCTTGTTTGGATCCGAACTGGCTGTACAGGCCGCCGTGAGTGAGACCGGCATCTTCGGTGATCGAATCAACTCCGGTCGCGCCGATGCCGTGCTCCCGAAACAGTCGCGCGGCGGAAATCAGGATTTCTTCGCGGTTGCGCGCGGCCTTTTCTTTCGACACCCGCATCAGCCTTTCCTCACTCCTCCGGACGCCCTTGACATGATTGATTACGAGCGTCATTAATATACCAAAACCGACACGCGCCATCAATGGACGAAACAACCAGCTTTTCTGAAGCGGCGGCAACAACCCAGATCAAGAAGGAACCGGCCGCGCGCCGACCCAGCCGGCCCGCAACGATCATGAGCATTTCCATCTCGCGTCGGAGCATTTGCCATGGCTCATGATTTGACTTTGTGGGGAGCCGGAACAGCGCGCACGATGCGGGCACACTGGTTGTTGCTCGAACTCGGACTCGAGTACGAGTTCCATCCGATCGAAGCGCGCACCGGCGAGACTCAGACCGATGAATTCAAGCAAATCAACCCGAGACACAAAATTCCGGTCCTCCGCCACGAATCGTTTGTTTTGACCGAGAGCGCCGCGATTATCCAGTATCTCAGTGAGACCTTTACCAGCTCCAAAGACTTATATGTCCCCGGCGACGCGAGAAGTCGGGCAACTTTGAACGAATGGTGTTACTTCATACTTTCCGAGCTCGACGCGGCTTCGTTGTATGTCATGCGACGTCACGAAGGACTGAAACACGTATATGGCGAGGCGCCAGTCGCGGTCGAGGCGGCAAAGAAGTACTTCCTGCATAACCTCGAGGCGATGGCTTCGCGAGTCGGGAGCGGCGGCCCAAATCTGTTCGGCGACCGGATCAGTACCGCGGACATCCTCCTGATGACCTGTCTTGACTGGGCGGCAGCGAGCGACATCCCTCTGTCCGCCACGTTCTCGCACTATCGCCAGCGCCTTGGACAACGTCCTGCCTATAGGGCGGCGCTCGAGAGGAACTTCGCACGGTAGCGAGCGCCTTGCCGCCGGAGATGGAACAAATGCCAGGACCTTTAGAAGGTGTTCGAGTGCTGGACTTTACGACCATGGTCGCGGGTCCCGTTGCAACCATGATGCTCGCGGACCAGGGGGCCGATGTCGTCAAGATCGAGCCGCCGCGTGGCGACCTCATGCGCCACTTGAGCCAGAGCCGCAATGGAATGTCCGCGTCCTTCCTGTGCTGCAACCGGAACAAGCGCTCGCTGGCGATCGATCTCAAGACCGCCGAGGGTGTCGAGATCGTCAACAAACTGATCGCGACGGCGGAAATTCTGGTTCACAACTTCCGTCCCGGCGCCGCCGAGCGCGTCGGGCTTGGAGAAGATGCCGTGCGTAGTATCCGGCAAGACATCGTCTATGTATCGATAAGCGGGTTTGGAGAGAACGGTCCGTATGCGGGCCAACGCGCCTACGATCCGGTGATTCAGGCTTTGTCCGGTCTGGCGGAGATCCAGCGCGACAGAGACACCGGACGGCCGAGGATGGTGCGAACCATCATCGCCGACAACACCACGGCGTTGACCGCGGCCCAGGCGATCACCGCGGCGCTTTTCGCCCGAGAGCGATCCGGGCAAGGGCAACACGTGCGGATCGCAATGCTGGACGCGATGATTTCCTATCTATGGCCCGAGGCAATGGGGAGCCTGACCTTCGTGGGTGATGAAATCGATCCCTCCGAGGCCGAACTCGGGCCCGACCTGGTATTCGCGGCGCAGGACCGATACCTCACCGCGGCGGCGCTGTCCGACAACGAATGGGCTGGCATGTGCCGCGCGCTCAACCGCCAGGATCTCATCGACGATTCGCGCTTCAGGACTGCGCGCGACCGGTCTGTACACGCGGTGGAACGGCGGCAGATCGTGGCTGCCGAACTCGAGAAATGGACCGCGAGCGAAATCCTGCCAAGGCTGCTGAGTAACGATGTCCCGTCCGCTCCGGTGTTGAGCCGCTTTGAACTCTTACAGGATCAGCAGGTGCGCGAAAATCACATCCTCGAAGAGTTCGAGAGCAAGACTCTCGGCAAAGTGCGGATGCCGCGGGCGGCCGCGCGCTTCGATCGCACTCCTGCCGGCGTCCGCGCGCTGGCGCCGCTGCTGGGCGCGGACAATACGCCAATTCTCAGCGAGTTGGGCTATAGCCAGGACGACATTGCTCGCCTGGGACGCCGGCGGGTCGTGCATAGTTAAGCCGGCAATTCATCCGCATAGTAGTACGAACGAGACGCGCTCCGATCAAAACGAAAAGGAAGAAAGTCTCTGTGACTAATCGCCATCCTGTCCAGGAGGGATCATGAGTCAGTTGCGAATTTTTTCCTACCTGCCAAATCCGCGCATCTGGAAAGCTACGATCGCCGCTCGTCTGTGTGGTGTCGAAGTCGAGGTGAGGGGCGGCTCGCCGAAGGAACTTCAATCCTGGTTGTGGGACTTCGATGCGCGGGCACTCTCCAGCGACGAACAAGCCAGGCTCGGCGGAGCGGCGGCTGGCAAGGTCGGCTTTACAGGGATGCTGCATAAGACCAGGGCTTTCATGGAGGCGCATCCATTTGGCACCGTGCCCGCAGCCTTCAGCCCGGACGGCAAGATCGGTATCTTCGAATCCAACAGCATCATGCGAGCCGTCGCCCGGCTGGGTGAAAGCAAATTTCCGCTATACGGCCGCGGCCCTTACCAAGCTGCGCGCGTCGATAGCTTTCTGGACGCGAGTCTGGTGTTCGCCCGGGACGCGCAGCTTTACCTGCTGTCGTTGATGAATGGAACCGTCTCGTCCGAAATTCATTCAAGGGCTCGTGACGCGTTTGCGGGATACGCAGCCGGAATCAATCAGGCCCTATCGCCCGGCCGTGAGTATCTGGTGGGTGATAACGTCACTCTTGCGGACATCTGCTTCGCCGCCGAGTTGAGTCTATTCTTCAACGAGCGCGCGAGGGTTCGCGAACTCGAGAAGAAAGGGCTCGACCCAATCCTGCATAGCGGGCTCGGTGCACAGTTTCCGCTCGCCTTCGCGCACTTCGCCGGACTGCGCGAGCATCCCGCGTTCGCCCCCGATTTGGCGCCATACCTGAAAAAATTCGAACCCGCCCTCCAGGCCGTCGAACCCGCTAACAAGGATCCGAATGACTATCGTCTCTGAGAGACCTTCTTTCGGAAAGGAAATGGTTCCGATCGTAGCCGCTTCCTTCACCGGCCTCTATCAGTATGGACTAGCATTGGTCGTAGTGGTCTGAGACGGCTCGTCTCCATTTCCATTCCAAGTAGTCGTAGTCTGGTTCTGTACCGAGCCATCGACAGATTGTGTAGTTCTCTTCTGTACGGTGGCTCCGTTTCCCCAACTCGTAGAAGTGGTTGTTTGGCTCGGGACCGGCGCCGTTACAACCGGGGCTGGAACTTGTACGACGGTCGGCGACGGCACCATCACGACTGGTGGACCCGTTACCGCGCTCGAATAGACAGGCGTAGTGCTGGTCACGGTACCGTTGGGATACTGAGTCGTGGTCGTGGTGCTGCTGCTGGTTGTTAACGGCGGCGCGACGTACACGGGGGGCGCAGTCGTGGAATATTCAGTGGTGGTCGTAGTCGTGGGCGGCACCTCGTCGGCGCAAGCGCCCAGGAAACCGACCGATACCGCGACGGCGGCAACGAACGCGACATTTCTCAGAAGTTTCATTCTTGGATTACCTCCATTGGATACACAGGAACTTCCCGCGGAGCTTTCGGTCCTCGTGTTTTTGAAATTGGTCTAGCGGGAGGTGGTCAAAGGCGAACGGAAAGCGCCACCATAGAGCTGGGTCAAATTCGGACTCGATTCTTATATCGATCCCTACCTACTCACACTACGTTGGGCGTAATGCGGAAGCCACCGGAGAGATCTTCGATTTGGTTATGTAAAGGACCGAAAATATCGGTTCGAAAGGCTGGCCGCAGACTCGTCCGTATAATTACCTCCTGAGCGCGCTTCGGAGCCGATGGAAGTTCCGTCCAGTGGAGTAGGTTGCCGAGGGTCACGCATGATATGCGGCAAGGCACGCTTCAGATCAATCCTGAAAATCTGAAACTCGATTCAGCAGGAGATCGGCTTAAGAAAAGCCGCTACCAACCCATCAAGCGGCTCAACACGAAAGCGGCCACCAGCGCGAGGCCGAATTCGAATTGCAGTTGCCCCGAGCGGGCCATCGCACGGTTATGCGCCTCGGCGTTGGTCTCGCCGGAAACCAACCTCACCTGATCGATCGCTCGCGGCAACGTCGCCAGCACGAGGATCGACGGCCACGGGATTAGTCTGAAGAACACACTCGCCAGGACGATTACGTATGCCAGCGTGTCGCACGTGACGAGTTCGACCAGCGCGGCCTTGCGGCCGATTATCGCGGCCATGGTCCACTTGCCGTGCTTGCGGTCGTTTTCGATGTCGCGCAGGTTGTTGACTTGCAACAGGCTCGAGCAAAGCAGCCCCATCGAAATTCCAACCAGCGCCGATGTCCATGAAAAACTCAGCGCCTGCACGTAGTATCCGCCCAGCACGTAACCGGGACCCATCAGAGCGAAAACCATGAGATCGCCGAGCCCATGGTACGCAAGGCTGAGCGGCTCGGCGGTGTAGAAATACGAACCGAACGCGCCGATCAACCCGAGCATCAGCACCGGCCATCCGCAGGCGTACACCAGCGTCAGGCCGAGTGCCGATCCCGCCGCGAAAGTCGCCAGACCGGCAACATGAATCTGCTCGGCCGTGAGCAGGCCCTGCTGAATTACCAGGCCCGGCCCAAAGGCGTCGGGCGCTTCCCAGTTGTCGACATCGGTGCCCTTGATAAAGTCGTAGTAGTCGTTGATGAGGTTGGCGGCGCCCTGCAAAAGCATCGCGGCCGCGGCAGCCGCCAGGTACTTAGGCAGCGAGAGACTCGCGCCGGCGTAGAACGCCAGAAACGAGCCCACGGTCACGCTCATGAAGGGCATCCCGAGCGTGAAAGCGCGGCTCGCCTGCAACCAAATCTGGAGCCCTCCCGGGCGGACTCGGCCCTGAGGTGACATTACTCCCGCCTGATCCATCACACTGTTCGTCCTCGTCGCAGAATCATCCCCGACCGATTCGCCGGGATACCTTCCGGTCCGCGATTCTAATGCGCGCGAGTTTTCAAGGCTACCGCCGAGGCGGCACGGCGGTAGCACTCTTTACCTCCCGGGCGATTGGCGCTAAAGCCCAACGATGTCTTTGACCACCCACAAGCCCAGGCGCTTTCGACTGCAACGTTCCGAACTCGCGGTGCCGGCCACCTCGCCCCATTTTTTCGCCAAGGCGGCGGCGAGCGAGGCCGACGTGATCTTCCTCGACCTGGAGGACGCGGTCGCGCCCGAGCAAAAAGTCAACGCGCGCAGCCGCGCAATCGCCGCGCTCAACGAGGTCGACTGGCGCCGCAAAACGGTCGCCGTGCGCGTCAACGGCCTCGACACGCCATGGGCCTTCCGCGACCTCTGCGAGGTCGCCCAGCACTGCCCGCGCCTGGACATGTTCATGCTGCCCAAGGTCGGCACGCCCTTCGACGTGCAGTTCGTCGATGCGCTGCTCGGCCAGATCGAACGCGAAACCGGACGCACGGATCCTTTCGGGCTTGAAATCCTGATCGAGACCGCGCTGGGGATGTCGAACGTGGAGCAGATCGCGGCGAGCTGCGAGCGGCTCGAGGCGATGATCTTCGGCATCGGCGACTATTCCATCAGTATGCAGACCGGCGAGGTCGTTTTCGGCACGCCCAATGCGCGCTACTCAATCCTGACCGCCGCCGACCCGCAGGGCACACGCGCGCGCCATTGGAACGATCAATGGCATTTCGCCCTGGCGCGAATGACCAATGCCTGCCGCGCATACGGACTGCGGGCGATCGATGGCCCGTTCGTCGACTTCGCCGACACCGACGGCTACCGCGCCTGCGCCGGGCGCGCGGCCACCCTGGGGCTGGAGGGCAAATGGGCGATTCATCCAAGCCAGGTGGCGCTCGCCAACGAGATCTTCTCGCCCTCCGCCGAGCAGATCACCTGGGCCGAGCGGCTGCTCGAGGCGATGAATGAGGCGACCGCACAAGGCCGCGGCGCCGCCAGCCTCGACGGTAAGATGATCGATATGGCACATCTGAAGGTGGCCGAAATAATCCAGCGCAAGCGCGAGGCAATCGCCGCTGGCCGCGCGACGTGACATAGCCACTGAACTAGTCAGTACAAAAATCGCCAATACAAATCGGCCGAGCAAAAAAACGGCGGCTCATCAGAGCCGCCGTTCGATACGCAAGGGCCGGGAGGCAAACGGCGCGCGGTTACAACGAGACGCGGGCCGAACGCCCCATCGCGCCGCTCTTGCGCGCGGGAACACCTCGCGCTGGAACCGCTTCGATCCGCGACATCGGAAGGGCCGGCTTCTCGGCGTTGCCGTCGGCCAGCAGGATGTAGTGCTTGCCTTCGCGCGCGAGTACCCGGCTTTGGATCATCTCCGCGATAAGCCTGCTCACCATCGGCCGCGAGCTGCCGATCATCTCGGCCCAATCGTCGTGCCCCAGTTCAAGCGTCAAGAGCGTGCCGCGCGCTTCCTTGACCCCAAAGCGCGCCGCTACTTCGGCGAGCATCGCCTCCAGCCGCTCGCGATAGGAGAGCGTCATCAGCGAGGCGTAGCGATGCACAACCGAGCCCCAAAACGTGTTGAGTCGCTCGAACAGGCCAATCAGCGTGGCCTGATCGGAATCGCCGAGGAGCTTGAGGATGCGCTGGCGGCTGACGAGCGCGACCGCGCAGTTGGTCAGGGCCTGCGCCTCGAAAGCCTGGCAGTGCCGTCCCTTGGCGTCCATGCGGTCGACGTAGCCGATTATGTCGCCGGGGCCGGCGAGTTCCACCAGAAATCTTCGCCCGTCGGGTTGCGCGCAGTGCACCTTGACCACGCCGTTGATGATGATCATCAGAACGTCGCCCGGCGCTCCCTGCAGGAACAGGCGGAACCGCCGCGCATAGCGCGCGACAATGTTTTCGTTGATGAGCTCGTCGATGATCTCGCTCGGCACCCCGGCCTGTCGCACCCGCCATGCCAGCCGGCTGCGGTCTTCATTCAGCGAATTGATGGTCCCTGCCATAAGATGATCCTCGCCAGGTGGAGGCCGCTGTGCGGCGCCTCCTCCGGGAAATGGTCTGTATTCGCCGCGCAGGTTGGCCAGCGCCTGTACCGCAGGAACGCAGCAGGGGTTCCTCCGTTCGGCATGCGCGCCCGGTCGTGGCAAATACAAGAGCATCCATCAGCGTCAACTCATGCGCCTGGTGGGCTATGACGCAGGGCTCGTCGAGGAATCGCCGTAGCGAACTAGGCTCTTCTCAAAATCCTAAACAATCTCAAACCCCATCGGCCCAACCACGCCGTTCCCGCTTTTGAGGAAGCGCTATCGCGTAGTCGAAGCGATTGTTATCGTTTGATGTTCCTGACGATCACGTTCTCCGGACATGATGCCGAGCTTAGTTACATTTACCCAACTATGGTAGAGCTTAGCGCCGAGTTTCGATTATGTACCTCGGCAGCATACGAATTCGTCGAATTCGCTTATGTTAACGGGCTATTACTGCTATTTGGCAAGCATTGAGAAAGCTGACCGGATGGACCTTCGCGACTGATTCTGACCGCTTTAGGACTGATTTTCGTTAATTTTGTCCTTGATGGATATCAAAATCAGCTAATTTTGGCTTCTGAAGCACGGAAAGTTTCTCAACTAGCGTCAAATAATATGGCCTCAAGCAAGGGTCGCGAGACGGCGAGCGGTGCCTAGCAACAAGTCCCAAGTCTCGTGCACATCGGCGGGCGTCGTCCGAGCGTTGCCGATCGCGAAGCGAATCGCGACGCGCTCTTTCAGCCGCGTGGTCGAGAGAAAGGCGAAGCCGCCGCGGTTGATCTCGTCGACCACGCGCTGATTGTGCTGGTCCAGCGCCTCGGCGCTTTGCTTAAGCTGCGCGGGCGTGTGGCGGAAGCACACTACCGAGAGCGGATGCGGCGCCAGCGTCTCGAAATCGCCGGCTTCACCGATCCGTCGCGCCAGTTCCTGCGCCCAGGCGACGTGATTGCGGATTATCTCGACTATCCTGCGCCGCCCATAGGCGCGCAACACGAACCATAGCTTCAGGCCGCGAAAGCGCCGGCCAAGCTGCACGCCATAATCCATGTAATTGCGCACTTCGCTCTCGGGCGTCTCGAGGTAGGCCGGGATCAGGCTGAACGCGCGGCGCAGCAGCGGCTCGTGCGGGGTGTAAAGGATAGAAAGATCGACCGGTACGAACATCCACTTGTGCGGATTGACCACCAGCGAGTCGGCCGCCTCGGCTCCCTCCAGCAGCCAGCGCAACTCCGGCACGATCGCTGCCGGCCCGGCGTAAGCGGCGTCGACGTGCAGCCATACGCGATGCTCGCGGCAGACTTTCGCGATCGCGGCGACCGGATCGACCGAGGTGGTCGAGGTGGTGCCCACGGTTGCCGCCACGGCCATCGGCAAAAAGCCCCGTGCGCGGTCCTCGGTGATCGAGCGATCGAGCGCCGCCGGATCCATCCTGAATGCGCCGTCGGTCGCGACCTTGACCACGTTTTCGCGGCCGATGCCGAGCAGGATCGCGTCCTTCTCGATGTGCGAGTGGGTCTGGTCGGTGCAATAGAGGCGTAGCCGCGGGAGGTCGCGGCCGACGGTGCCGAGATTGCGCACGTCCAGGCCGAGCGACTCGCGCGCGGCCGCCAGCGCATGCAACCCCGAGACGCTCGCGGTGTCGTAGACCACGCCGAAGAAGCTCGGCGGCAGGCCCAGCGCGTCGCGCAACCATTTGAGCGCGACCTCCTCGACCTCGGTCGCCGCCGGCGACGTCCGCCACAGCATCCCGTTGACGTTGAGCGCCGCGGCGAGCAACTCGGCGAGTACGGCCGGCTCCGAGCCGGTGATGGAGAAGTAGGCGAAGAAGCGCGGATGGTTCCAGTGCGTGATGCCCGGGACGACAATACGCTCGAAGTCGTCGAGCAGAGCGTCGAAGTCCTCGCCCTCCTCCGGCATCGCGGGCGCCATCGCGGCGGCGACCTCACCCGGGCGTACTTGCGAAAGCACGGGGAACTCCCGCGTGCGCTCGAAATAACGCACGACCCACGCGGACGCGCGCTCCAGCGCCTCGGCAAATTTACGTTCGTCCATACCGCGTGCGGGCGCGTACGGCGCGCTGGGCCGCGCTCGGCCGCCCGAGTGTGTAGGCTAAGCCTGAAGCGTCAGGTCTTGGCGCCCAGCCGGATCGCCGTGGTGCAGTGATAGGCGAAATTCTTCGCCCCGAAGCACCAGATGATGTCGTTGTCCAACTGCGGCCGGTAGATCGGCACCTGCCCCTTGTTGTTGTCGCAGAAGCAACGGTTGCAGACGTCCTTACCGCAGCAGTCCCGGTACGCGATGATGTACTCCTTGCCGTCGGTCGGATGCTGGCACGTCCCCACCCACGAGGTCGGCGACGCCACCGTCCCCGGCGGACACGAGGTCAGCGCCCCGCCGCAACAACTGCACAGGTAGCCGTCGAAGCCGCAGTAGCGCCAGTAATCGCAACTCGTGAGGTCGCCGCCCTCGGCTTCCGCCGCCGCGGCCCCGTTCTCCTCGCTCATCTGCGCCCGCGCCTGCTCAACCACCCGGTTGATCGGCAACAGCGGAATCATCATCCCGCCCACCAGCGCCTTGCCCAGGTAGCCCAAAAAGCCGCGCCGCGAGGTCCGCTGCGCCACCGTTCGTGAAAGACGTTCCACCAGTGCGTCCATTCGCCGTCTCCTGTTTCAAAGGGCGCGCCCGAAATTTCCAGGGCCGTTTCCCGA
>Ga0307372_10000971_pt1 | contig 50220 bp, 48 predicted proteins | sample OX1MG_FD_202533 | JGI IMG/M metagenome (GOLD analysis project Ga0307372, IMG submission 202533) | Soil microbial communities from Risofladan, Vaasa, Finland - OX-1 | ecosystem: Environmental > Terrestrial > Soil > Coastal area > Acid sulfate soil | place: Finland: Risofladan, Vaasa | collected...
GGACCTGTGCGGGCCTCAGGGCATGCTGAGCGACGCCGGACCCATGGGCGTGGCCGACCCGCAGTGGCACTACGGCTATCTGTTCGCCCCGGCCCTGACCATCGGCGGGGGTACTTCCGAGGTGCAGCGCAACATCATCGGGGAGCGGGTCCTGGGCCTGCCCCACGACATTGAGGTGAGATAGGCGCCCGGGTCAGGTGTAGGCACCGGGAGGGTGCAGGGCCCGGTGGCCCCACCGGCCCGGCGTGGCCAGCACCGCCCTCGGATAATCCTCGAACATCCAGCGGGCGAAGTTGGCCCGGGTCCAGGTGGACAGACCAGCCACCCGCAATGCGCCCCGGGCGCCCAGCGGATGGGCCAGCACCCCCGACAGGCGGCCGGCCCAGCGGTTGTCGAGATGGATGGGCCGTATGGACGCGCCGTAGGCCGCCGCCACTGAAGGGGGCCGGGCTGTCCCGCCATCCAGAACGGCTCGGGCGGCGGCCCGACCGGAAGCGACGGCCTGGCCGATGCCCTCCCCGGTCATCGGATCGGCCACCCGGGCGGCGTCCCCGACAAAGAGAACCCGCCCGCCTGCGCCGACCAGCCGCGTCGGGTCGGGGGAGGCGGGGATGGGCCAGGCTTTGACCGTGCCCTCCGCCTGGGCCGGCCCCAGCACATCCCGGATGTGGGGACGATGAAACAGGCCGCTCCAAAGGGGCGCCATCCCGCCCGCCCGCCAACCCGGCCGGCGCACGATGCCCAGGCCGAGGTTCACCCGGCCGCCGCCCAAGGGGAATGACCAGGCGTAGGCCGGGAGCAGGTCGGGCTCGAACCAGACCCACAGCCGCCGGGCCGCATCCCCTTCCACCCCGGACAGGTACTGCCTCATGGCGTGCCATTCGCCCCGGTACACCCCCCGGCTGTCCTCTTCGCCCAGGGCCCGGCGGGTGGGCGACCAGGCGCCATCGGCCGCCACCAGGTAGGCAGCTTCGTGGTGATCCGACCCGGCTCTCACCGTGACCCGGTCGGCTCCCAGCGCCAGTCCATCCAGAGGGACGCCCTCGGCCAGGGTCACTCCGGGCGCCGTGCGGATCAGGTCGACCATGGCGGCATCCAGTTCGAGACGGGGGGCTACGGCGGCGTGCACGCCGTCCCCGGGCAGGCCCATGGCCACCTCCCGGCCCGAGGGCGAGCGCAGCGAGACGTCGCTCACCACCGTCCAGGACGGCACCGCCGCCGGTTCCAGACCGAGGTCCTCCAGGGCGCGGAGGGCACCGGCGGTCAGGCCGTCCCCGCAGCACTTGTCCCTGGGAAAGCGGGCCCGGTCGAGGACCAGCACCTCGGCGCCCCCCCGGGCCAGGGTCAGTGCGGCGGACACGCCGGCCGGGCCGGCCCCGACCACGACGGCGTCGTAGCGGCTCACCGCCCGGCGGTCACTTGGCCCGGTCGGCCAAGGCGGCCCGCAGGGCGTCGCGCAGGTCGGCGTGGGCGAAGTGGAAGCCCGAGGCCTGCAGCCGGGCCGGAATGACCCGCTGGCCCGCCAGCACGGTTTCATCGGCCATCTCCCGGCCGAAGGCGAGTCGCATGGCCGGGGCGGGAACGCTGAGGAAGGACGGGCGGCGCAGAGCCTGTCCGATGGCCGAGGCCATTTCGGCGTTGGTGACGGCTCCCGGGGCGGTCAGGTTGAGCGGGCCGGAAAGCGAGTCGTCGTTGAGGGCGTGGACGATGGCGGCCACCTCATCGTGGCGGGTGATCCAGCTCTGGTACTGCCGGCCCGCCCCCAACCGGCCCCCGACGCCGAGGCGGAACAAGGGCAACTGGCGGGCCAGGACCCCCCCGGCCGCACTCAGGACCAGGCCGGTGCGGAGGTGGACAACCCGGGCCCCGGCCTGCCTGGCCGGAGCCGTGGCGCTCTCCCACTCCACGCAGAGGCGGGCGAGGAAGTCCGTCCCCGGGGCGTCGTCCTCGGTGAGGACGGTGTCGCCCCGGTCGTTGCCGTAGTAGCCGATGGCCGACCCGCTGATGAGCGCCGGAGCCTCACGACCCCGGCCCGCCACCGCCTGGGCGATGGTCGTGGTCCCGTCCACCCGGCTGCGCAGCAGAGTGCGCTTGTAGGACTCGCTCCAGCGTCGGTCCCCGATCCCGGCCCCCGCCAGATGGACGACCGCCCCGGTTCGGTCCAGCGCCGAGGGCTCCACCACCCCGGTAGACGGGTCCCACGTAGCCGTACCTGGGGCCGGCGGGCCCGAGCCGGTGCGGACCAGCCGGACGACCTGGTGGCCGTCGGTCTCCAGCCGGCGGACCAGAGCCGAGCCGATGAGCCCGCCGCTGCCGGTTACGCACACCTTCATCCGGTCATGGTGCCAGTCCGGGGGACCCTGCCCGAACGGGTCAGGCCTCGGCCCACTCCCGGACCTGGGCGATGGTGGCCTCGGCGTCGGGGCCGGGAGTGTTCACGTTGAGAACGCTGACCCCGGCGGCCCGGTAGGCGGCTACCCGGTCCCGGACGAAGCCGGCCGGTCCGATGAGGGTGGTGGCCTCGATCAGGCCTTCCGGTACCAGAGCGGCGGCCTCGTCCTTACGCCCGTTCAGGTACGCGTCCTGGATGGCGGCAGCCTCTTTTTCATAGCCGTAGCGGCCGGCCAGATCGTTGTAGAAGTTTCGCCCCTTGGCCCCCATCCCTCCGATGTACAGAGCCAGGTTGGGACGGGCGCTCTCCCGCAGGTGCTCCACGTCGTCACCGATGATGACCGTGCCGCCGGCCACTATCTCCAGATCGCCTAGCTCCGGGTCCCGCTTCGCCCGGCCGGTGTCCAGGGATCCGCCCCAGACCTCCACGGCCTTTTCCGGCCAGAAGAAGATTGGGATCCAGCCCTCGGCCGTGCGAGCCACCATCTCCACGTTGGACGGCCCGATGGCGGCCACGTAGACCGGGATCCGGTCCCGCACCGGATGGTCGATCATCCGCAGGGGCTTGCCCAGCCCGGTGCCCCGGCCCTCGGGCACGGGCAGGGTGTAGTAGCGGCCCGAATAACTGGTCGGCTCCCGCTTCCAGACCTTCCGGCAGATGTCGATGACCTCCCGAGTCCGGCCCACCGGCGCCTCGTAGGGGATCCCGTGGAAGCCCTCGATCACCTGAGGACCGGAGGCGCCGATGCCGAGGATGCAGCGGCCCCCCGAGAGTGCGTCCACTCCCGCCGCGCTCATGGCCAACAGGGTGGGGGTCCGGGAGTAGAAGGTGAGGATCGATGAGCCGATCTGGACCTTCTCGGTCACCCCGGCCAGGAAGCCCATCAGGCTGACGCCGTCCAGCCCGTACAGCTCGGCCACCCACAGCACATCTATGCCGGCGGCCTCCAGCCGCTGGGCCCGGGCCCTTATCTGCTCCGGACTTCCCCGCCCGATCCCCGCCCCGAGCCGCACGGCTCACCTCCCGCTTCGAAGGGGGGCACCGTAACCCGACGGCTCGGGTCAACGCTCAGGATGCCCCGTGGAGCGTCCGCGGTTGAGTGGGAGGGATACTTTCCGAGGTCCTCAGGCGGCCCGGCCGTGGGGCAGTCCGGCGTCGGCGTAGCAGGGCTCGTGGTAATGCTCGACGCGATCCCACACCCCGTCCCTGTACACGTTGGCGATGACCTGGCGTAGGCCGGCCCGGGCCACGAACTTGACCGGGGCACCGCAGTGGCGGCACGTGGCCGAGTTGCCCGGGTCGACATTCCGGACCACCGCCCGGCTCCTGGTGATGAGATCGGTCACGTCGTAATTAACGGCATTCCGGACGGATATATGAGGCCCTGGGGGGGCACCGGGGTCGGTTTGGGCGTCTTGGGCCGGGTCTCCCATTGACGGGAGGCCCCCGGAGGTGTGATGTTTGATTCGCGCTGGGGCTCGGGTGCGTCCGCCGTGCACCCGACCCCGGCGTCTAATGGACCAGGGGCTTGTAGCGGATGCGATGGGGCTGGTCCGCCTCCATCCCCAGGCGCTTGTGGCGGTCGGCCTCGTAGTCGGTGAAGTTGCCCTCGTACCACCGCACCTCGGAGTCGCCTTCGAAGGCCAGGACATGGGTGCAGATCCGGTCGAGGAACCAGCGATCGTGGCTGATGACCACCGCGCAGCCGGCAAAGCCCAACAGGGCGTCCTCCAGGGCCCGGAGGGTGTCGACATCGAGGTCATTGGTGGGCTCGTCCAGGAGCAGGACGTTGGCTCCGGAGCGCAGGACCTTGGCCAGATGGACCCGGTTCCGCTCCCCGCCGGAGAGGTCGGCTACGGCCTTCTGCTGGTCCGAACCCTTGAAGTTGAACGAGGCCACGTAGGCCCGGCCGTGGATCTCCCGGTTGCCCACCACGATCCGGTCCGTGCCCCCGGTGATCTCCTCGTAGACGGTGCTGGTCCCGGCCAGGGTCTCCCGTGACTGGTCCACGTAACCCAGGATCACCGTCGGACCGACCCGCAGGGTTCCCCCGTCGGGAGCCTCATCCCCGACCATCATCCGGAACAGGGTCGTCTTACCGGCCCCGTTGGGCCCGATGACACCCACGATCCCCCCGGGGGGCAGGGAAAAGTCGAGGCCGTCGAAGAGCAGGCGCTCACCGAAGCCCTTGGTCAGCCCGGCGGCCTCCACCACCACGTCGCCCAGCCGCGGGCCGGGGGGGATGGATAGTTCCAGCCGGTCGGAGCGCCCGTCGGCCGCCTCGGACTCGGCCAACAGGGCCTCGTAGGCGTTGAGCCGGGCCTTGCCTTTGGCCTGGCGGGCCCGCGGGGCCATCCGCACCCACTCCAGTTCCCGCTCGAGGGCCCTCCTGCGGGCCGAGTCGGTCTTCTCCTCCGACGCCAGCCTGGACTCCTTCTGCTCCAGCCAGGAGGTGTAGTTGCCTTCCCAGGGGATGCCCCGGCCCCGGTCGAGCTCGAGGATCCAGCCGGCCACGTTGTCAAGGAAGTAACGGTCATGGGTCACGGCCACGACCGTCCCGGCGTAGTCCTGGAGATGGCGCTCCAGCCAGGCCACCGACTCGGCGTCCAGATGGTTGGTCGGCTCGTCCAGGAGCAGGAGGTCAGGTGCTGACAGCAGCAGCCGGCACAGGGCTACCCGCCGGCGCTCCCCGCCCGAGAGCGTGGTCACGTCCGAGTCGGGGGGTGGCAGCCGGAGGGCGTCCATAGCAATGTCGAGGGTCCGGTCGAGGTCCCAGAGGTTCTGGGCGTCGATCTTGTCCTGGAGGGCCCCGTACTCCTCCAGCAACGCCTCCATCTCATCCCCGGCCGTGCCCAGCAACGCTCCGATCTCCTCGAAGCGGTCCAGCAACCTCTTAGCCTCACCCACCCCTTCGGTGACGTTGCCCAGGACGTCCTTGGCCGGATCCAGCTTCGGCTCCTGGGTCAGGTATCCGACGCTGAAACCGGGGGTGAGGCGGGCCTCCCCGTCGTAGCCGTCATCCTCACCGGCCATGATCCGCAGTAGCGAGGACTTGCCCGAACCGTTGGCCCCGATGACGCCGATCTTGGCCCCCGGGTAGAAGGACAGGTTGATGCCCTGGAGCACCTCGCGATCCGGTGGATAGAAGCGGCGCAAGGCACGCATGGTGTAGATGAACTGGGCCGGCACGCCTGCACGGTACCCCTCCTCCCGCGAAGTCCCTCCCCTCGAGGCGGGCCGACGCCGGACCGGTTTGGCGGTCGGTCGGAACCGGGTCGGAGGCCGGTAGGATGCTCGTTAAATGGTCGAAACAGGGTCCCGCCAGTCCTTTGGCCCCAATGCGTGGCTGGTGGATGACATGTACGAGCAGTACCGGCAGAACCCCGAGTCGGTGAGCGAGAGCTGGAGGGAGTTCTTCAGCGACTACCGCCGTGGCGATGAGGCCCGCCCGCCGGTTCCCTCCGCACCGCCAGCCGCACCCGCACCCGGCGGCCCTCCCGGTCCCCCCGCGGCCACCTCGGCGCCGACCACGGACGCCGGCGGTGCGGCCGTCCCGGCCGGGCCGTCGGCTGTTCCGTCGGCGGCGCCGGCCAATTCGGCTCCGGCCCCAGCGCCGGCAGCCCCGCCCGCCTCCGCCTCGAACCTTGCCGCGCCAACCGCCACGGCCGCCAATGGTGCCGCCGGTGCCGCCGCCGCCACTGCGGGCGCCGTTGTCTCTGCGGTCGCCGAGCAGCCGAGGGCCCTACGTGGCGCCGCGGCCCGGGTGGTCTCCAACATGGAGGCCAGTCTCGGCGTGCCCACCGCCACCAGCGTGCGGGAGGTTCCGGCCCGCCTGCTGGAAGTGAACCGGAAGGTCATCAACAACCACCTGGCCCGGGGTCGTGGGGGCAAGGTCAGCTTCACCCACCTGATCGCCTATGCCGTGGTCAGGGCTCTGGCCGACGTCCCGGTCATGAACTCGACCTTCGTGGCCGGTATCGATGAGAAGGGCACTCCGGGCGTCGTACGCCACGAGCACGTCGGTCTGGGCATGGCCGTCGATCTGGCCCGTCCCGACGGGTCGCGCACCTTGATGGTGCCCTGCATCCGGCAGGCCGACACCCTCGAATTCCGGGCCTTCTGGCTGGCCTATGAAGACTTGATCCGCAAGGTACGCAATGGGAAGGCCGGCGCCGATGACCTGGCCGGGACCACCGTCACCATCACCAATCCCGGCACCCTGGGAACAGTCCACTCCGTCCCCAGGCTGATGCCGGGTCAGGGGCTGATAGTCGGAGTCGGCGCCATCGAGCACCCGGCCGGGTTCCGGGCCGCCGACCCCCGGATGCTGGCCGAGTTGGGCGTGTCCAAGGTCGTCACCCTCACCTCCACCTACGACCACCGCATCATCCAAGGGGCCGAGTCGGGTGAATTCCTCGCTCGCGTCCACCGCTACCTGCTGGGCGAGGGCGGCTTCTACGAGGACATCTTCCGGTCCATGGAAGTCCCGTACGAGCCGGTGGCCTGGCGGAATGACGTCAACCCGGTGGACCGGGACCGGTCCCGACTGGAGAAGCAGGTCCACGTTCAGACCCTGATCAACATGTACCGGGTCCGGGGCCACCTCATTGCCGATCTGGATCCGCTGGCGGTCAAAGAGCCGCGCATGCACGCCGAGCTGGACCCGGCCACCTACGGGCTCACCATCTGGGATCTGGACCGGGAGTTCCTCACCGACGGACTGTCCAACCGCGACGTCATGACCCTCGGGGACATCCTCGGAGTGCTGCGGGACGCCTACTGCCGGACCACGGGCGTCGAGTACATGCACATCCAGGATCCGGAGCAGAAGCGCTGGATTCAAAACCAGGTCGAAGGGGTGCACACCGAGCTCGGCCCGGAAGAGCAGCGCCATGTCCTCGAGCGGCTCAACGACGCCGAGGCCTTCGAGAGATTCCTGCACACCAAGTACGTCGGGCAGAAGCGCTTCGGCCTCGAGGGTGGTGAGTCCGCCATCCCGCTCCTCGACGCCATCCTGGACGAGGCCGCCAAGCGCGGCATCACCGAGGCCGTAATGGGCATGGCCCACCGGGGCCGGCTCAATGTCCTGGCCAACATCGTGGGCAAGTCCTACCGGGAGATGTTTCGCGAGTTCGTCAAGTACCACAAGGGGGCGGTGGGCAAATTCGTCGGACTCTCCGGCGTTGAAATCCCCGTGACCCTGGCCTCCAACCCGTCCCACCTCGAGGCAGTGGATCCCGTCGTCGAGGGCATGGGCCGGGCCAAGCAGGATCTCCATCCCGAGCCCGACAGCTACCCGGTGCTGTCCCTTCTGGTCCACGGGGATGCCGCCTTTGCCGGGCAGGGCGTGGTGGCCGAGACCTTCAACCTCTCCCAGCTGAGCGGTTACCGAACCGGCGGGACCATTCACCTCGTCATCAACAACCAGCTGGGATTCACCACCGGGCCAGAATCGGCCCGGTCCTCGGTCTATCCGACCGACGTGGCCAAGATGGTGCAGGCTCCCATCTTCCATGTGAACGGGGACGACCCCGAAGCCTGCGTACGGGTCGGCCGGCTGGCCCTGGCCTTCCGCCAGACCTTCCGTAAAGACGTAGTCATCGACATGGTGTGTTACCGCCGGTTCGGTCACAACGAGGGTGACGAGCCGAGTTACACCCAGCCGCGCATGTACGAGTTGATCGATCAGCACCGCTCAGTGCGCAAGCTCTACACCGAGACCCTGGTGCGGCGGGGTGACATAACCCTGGACGAGGCCGAGAAGTCACTTTCCGATTTCAGCGCCCGGCTTCAGGTGGCCCTGGATGAGACCCGCTCCTCGGCGCCGCCCCGCCCCACGGCTCTACCGTCGCCTCCTGCCAATCCCAAGCCGGCGCCGCCCACTTTGACGGGGGTTCCCAGGGATCGGTTGGACACCATCGCCGCCTCCGTCACCGCCGCCCCGGAGGGTTTCACCGTTCATCCCAAGCTGGCCCGCCAACTCGAGGCCAGGGCCAAGCTGTACGGATCAGGAGAAGTCGACTGGTCCCTGGGTGAGGCACTGGCCCTCGGCAGTCTGCTGATCGAGGGCACCGATGTCCGTCTCTCGGGTCAGGACACCCGACGGGGCACTTTCAGTCAGCGTCACTCGGTACTGGTCGACTACCGCACGGGTGAAGAGCATGTGCCGCTCTCGACTCTGGCTGGGGAGGACCGTCCCGCCGGCCGGTTCTTCGTCTACGACTCCCTCCTCAGCGAATACGCCGCCCTGGGTTTCGAATACGGGTACTCCGTCGAGCACCGCGATGCGCTGGTGGCGTGGGAGGCCCAGTTCGGTGACTTCGTCAACGGAGCCCAGATCATCATCGACCAGTTCATCGTGGCCGCCGAGGACAAATGGGGTCAGAACTCGGGTCTGATCCTTCTCCTGCCCCACGGCTACGAGGGGCAGGGACCGGAGCATTCCTCGGCCCGGATGGAGCGGTTCCTCATCCTCTGCGCCGGCGGCAATCTCTCCGTCGTCAACCCGACCACGGCGGCCCAGTACTTCCATGTTCTTCGTCGCCAGGTCCGACGGGAGACGAGGACTCCCTTGGTCGTGCTCACCCCCAAATCACTGCTCCGAGCCCGGCAGTCCCGTTCCCCGGTGGCGGACCTGGAATCGGGCTCGTTCGCCCATGTGCTGGACGACCCGAGCGTGGCCGACCCCTCCGGGGTGCAGCGCGTCGTCTTGTGCTCGGGCAAGGTGGCCTATGACGTCATGACCCAGCGGGATGCGCAGTCGATGCAGGACACCGTGGCCGTGGTCCGGGTCGAGCAGCTCTACCCCTGGCCCGAGGACGAGATAGCCGGCATCCTCGCCCGCTACAGCTCCGCCTCCCGGGTGGTCTGGCTTCAGGAGGAGCCGGAGAACATGGGGGCCTGGTCCTTCGTGCACGGCCGGCTGCATCGGGCCCTCCGCGCGGACTTCGAACTGGTCCATGTCAGCCGTTCCGAGTCAGCCAGCCCGGCGGCGGGAGTGGCGGCCATTCACCAGCTGGAGACCGAGGACATCCTCCGGCGGGCGCTGGGCTGAGGCGCCGTCAGCGCAAGGAAAAGCCGACCACCTCTTCCAAGGCCTCGATGGCGACATCGGGATCCTCGACCTTGATGGTGGTCATCCCCATCTCCCGGGCCGGCTTCAGGTTGACCCCCAGATCGTCGAGGAAGACGGCCTCGGTGGGCTCGATCTCCAGTAGCTCGCAGGCCATTGTGTAGAAGCGGGGATCGGGCTTTCGCACCCCCACCCGGCTCGACTCGATGACGGCGTCGAACATCTCGTCCATCCCGATCCGGCGTGATCCAGGGCCGGTGACGAAGTTGTTGGTCAGGCAGGCGGTCTTGAGCCTCTCCCGGCACCGCTTGACGGCCTGGACCATGGCCGGGCGCAACTCCCCAGCCAGCAGCGCCATGACCTGGCGGGCATCGATCGAACCCCCGGCCTGGGCTGCCTCGCCCTCGAAGAGGAGGCAGAACTCCTCGAAGAGCACCTCGCTCCGCTCCAGCCGGGCCCAGGCATTGGTATCCGGGTTGGTGGCGTTGAGCCCCCGGAGGAATCCGGGGGGCAGACCCTGGTCGGCCTCGTACCGGGCGAAGGCCTCGAAGGGGCTCGACAGGACGACCCCACCGAAGTCGAACAGCGCTGCCCTGATCATCCCGCTCCCTGTTTCCGACGCTCCGCAGCCGGCTCCGGCCGGCCGGCTGACCATGGTAAAGGCTGCCCCGGTCACCCACTGCCGGTGTGGCTGGATGCTTGACTACCCGGAACATGCCGTTCATCCACGTAGTGGTCGACGGGTCCAACATCGCCACCGAGGGCCGTTCGATCCCCAGCCTCGCCCAGCTCGATGAAGCCGTGCGCGAGTTCCACAATGAGTTTCCCCAGGCCGAGATCACCGTGGTGGTCGATGCCACCTTTGGTCACCGTATAGACAGCTCGGAGCGGTCGGCTTTCGATGAGGCGGTCGCCCACGGGGAGATGGTCTCTCCCCCTGCCGGGGCCATCGGGCGCGGGGACGCCTTCCTTCTGCGCATCGCCGATCGCTCGGGTGCCACCGTGTTGTCCAACGACTCCTTCCAGGAGTTCCACGGTGAATACGAGTGGCTCTTCACCAAGGATCGCCTGATTGGAGGCAAGCCGGTCCCGGGCATCGGCTGGATATTCACGCCCCGCAACCCCGTCCGCGGCCCCAAGAGCCGGGACTCGATGCGAGAGGCGCGCAAGACCCGGGTCCGGATCGGCTCCAAGGAGGCGTCCCGGCCCATGCCGGTGCCCAAGGCACCCCCGCCCCGCCCCGGGGCGGCCACCGGGACGGCCCGGCCCAAGGCCGGTCTGTCCGACGCCATAGCCGCCGCCACCGAAGAGGTCGTCTCCCCGGAGGCACCCGGTTCCGGCCGTCGCCGCCGACGCCGCGGGGCCGGGCCGCCTCCCGAGGCCCTCAACGACCCTCTGACGTTCATCCAGTTCATCGCCGACCATCCGCTGGGCTCGGAGGTGGAGGGCGAGGTGGACAGCTTCGCCAGCCACGGCTGTTTCATCACGGCCCAGGGGGCCAAGTGCTATCTGCCCCTGGCCGGCATGGGCGATCCGCCCCCCCGGAGCGCCCGGGAGGTCCTCAACCGCGGTGAGCGGCACAGCTTCGTGCTCCAGGCCCTTGACCCTCAACGCAGAGGAATCGAGCTGGCTCTGCCCGGATTCGCCCACGTCTCCGGCACCCCTCAGGAGGAGACGGTGGAGGCGGAGATAGCCGTGTCGCAGCCGGCCGCCGAGAAGGCCGGCTCCCGACGCACCAAGAAGGCTCCGGCCGAGGAGACCGCTCCCCGGAAGATGCGGGGCAAGGGCGTGACGGCCAAGAAGGCGACTAGCGCCAAGACGGCGGCCCCGTCTGAGACGACCGCCCCGGTGGGGAAGGCCCTCGCCGCCGAAAAGGCGGCAGCCAAGAAGGCTCCGGCGGCCAAGAAGGCTCCGGCGGTCCAGAAGTCCGTCCCGACCGCCAAGCCTCCGGTGACCAAGAAGGCCGGGGCCGCTTCGAAGGCAGCTAGGACCGCTAAATCGGCCGACGCCAGGAAGACCTCGGTTGGCCAGAAGGCCGCCGCCAAAGCGCCCACGGTCAAGGCGCCCACCGCCAAAGCGCCCACCGCCGCCAAGAGCGCGGTCGCCAAGGCCACCGCGACCAAGAAGGCTGCAACCCGCCCGGCGCCGGCTGCCAAGAAGGCGGCCACCAGCAATCCAACGGCCACCAGCAAGCCACCGGTCACCAAGAAGATGCCCGCCAGGAAGACGCCCGCCAAGAAAACCCAGGCGGCCAAGACATCCGCACCCAAGAAGGCGGCGGCCGGCGGGCCGGTGGCGGCCAAGAAGGCCCCCCCGACCAAGAAGGCCGCCCCGACCAAGAAGGCCGCCCCGACCAAGAAGGCGGTCCCGGTCGAGCCGCCGGTGAAGAAGCGAGGCCGCCGGTAGGAGTCGTCGGCCGAGCCGCTGGAGCTGAGGTAGAAACGGGGGATGGACCCCTGGCGGCCCCCGGGCACTCTGCGGATTGCCACCTGGAACGTCAACTCGCTGCGGGCCCGCATGCCGAGAGTCGAGGAGTTCATCGGTTACGCCGCTCCGGACATTCTCTGTATGCAGGAGACGAAGGTCACCGACGCGGCGTTTCCGGCCTTGGCCTTTCGGGGCCTCGGCTACGACCACGCCCACCATGGCGGGGCCGGACGGTGGAACGGGGTCGCCATCCTCAGCCGGGTGGGTCTGGACCAGATCACGGCCGGTTTCGATGACGACCCGGAGGCGGAGTCACGCTTCATAGCCGCCACCTGTGCCGGGGTGCGGGTGGCCAGCGTCTACGTGCCCAACGGGCGGGAGGTGGGCACCGAGCACTACCGGGCCAAGCTGGCCTGGCTGTCACAGCTGCGTTCCCACCTGGACGCCAGCGCCGATCCGGCCGGGGATGTGATCGTCTGTGGAGACTTCAACGTGGCCCCGGAGGACAGGGACGTATACGACCCGTCCAAGTTCGTGGGGGCCACCCACGTGAGTCCGCCGGAGCGGGAAGCCCTCCAGCACATCCTCGACTGGGGCCTGGTGGACGTGTTCCGCCGATGCCAACCGCAGGAGAAGTTGTTCACGTGGTGGGACTACCGGGCCGGTGACTTTCACAATCATCGCGGCATGCGTATCGACCTTGCTCTCGCGTCGACGTCACTGGCGGCGCGGGCCCGGATGGCCCTCATCGACCGCAACGCCCGCAAGGGCAAGCTGCCCTCTGATCACGCTCCGGTGATCGTGGACTTCGACGAGGCCCCGTGACCGATCCAATCCAGCCCGATCATCCCTACGGCCGCATCATCCACGCTGCCTCCGACATAGTCGACACTCCGGAGCGGGATGCCATCGGGCGGCTGGCCCAGGGCGTCCGGGAGATCATCGAAGGCCTGGTGGCGCACCGGGCCCCGCTGGCCGAGATGGACGAAGCCGCCGCCCTGATCGAACAAGTTGCCGATCTGCTCGGTCGCCAGACGGACCAGCGCGGCTATGAGGGCTTTGCCGAGGCCGCCAACGCCGACACCCCCTACACCTTCTTCGACAACAGCCCGATCATCGGCATGGCCAACCCCCTGGCGCCCCCCGCCGAGTTGCACATCGAGGGGGACAAGGTGATCGGCTCGGTGGTGTTCGGCTCGGCCTATGAAGGCCCGCCCGGCCATGTGCACGGCGGGTACCTGGCCGCCACCTTCGATGAGCTCCTGGGCCTGGCCCAGACCCTCTCAGGACAGAGTGGCATGACCGGGACCCTGACCATTCGCTACCGCCGGCCCACGGCTCTGCATCGGGTCATCGCCCTCGAAGCCGAGCTCATCAAGGTGGACGGCCGGAAGGTGACGGTGGTGGGCCGGTCCTTCGTGGACGGTCAGCTGACGGCCGAGTCCGAGGGGATCTTCATCTCCCTGAACGCCGAGCGCTTCGCCCAGCTGCTGAGGGCCAGGCAGGACCCCGATCCGGCCGGGTGAGCGGATTAGGCGCTGGCCCGGTGCTCGGCCACCAGGGCCAGGATGGCGTCCCCGTACCGGGACACCTTGACCGGGCCGAGGCCGGGCAGGCCCAGCAACTGTTTGGTGGTGGTGGGGCAGGAGGCGGCCATGGCGGCCAGGGTCGAGTCGTGGAAGATGACGTAAGCAGGCACGCCCGAGGCCTTGGCCGTGATGGAGCGCCACTGGCGCAGAGCATTGAGAACGCCGGGATCGGCATCGGCGGCCGGATCCGGATTCGCCCCGGAGGGGCGGCGGCGAGGTGCGGGTAGCGCCGAACGGGCCCGGCTGATCCCACCAGCCGGATCGGCGGTCGGCACCTCGTGTCCCTCCAGCCGCAGGCAGGCCATCTCGATGGCCTCCAGGTACGGGGAGGGCTGGCGGGACAGGCTCCGCTGGCCGAAGCTGCGCCGCTCCGCCCAGGAGCAGTGCAGGCGCTGCTCGGCCCGGGTGGCGGCCACGTAGAGCAGGCGGCGCTCCTCGGCCTCCTCGGCCGGACCGCTGCTGCGCCCGATCGGGACCAGGCCCCGTTCCAACCCGACCAGGAAGACGACCGGCCACTCCAGGCCCTTGGCCCGATGGAACGTGGACAGAGCCACGGCGTCACCCGCCCCGGCGCCACCGTCCCCGGCCAGGGTCGTGGTCAGCCAGGATCGGAAGCCACCGGCGCTGGGCCGGGCGTCGAGGGCGGCGTACTCCCGGGCCAGTTGGGCGAAGGCCACCAGCTGCATGCGCCGTTCCTCCAGGGCGGAGGCGTCCACCGGGCCGGCGTCATCACCGGCGGCCTGCTCGATGTCGGCCACCACGGCCAGGAAGGTCGCCCCCGGAGGGGCCTGGGCCAGTTGACGCAGAGCGGCCTTGACCTCCGGCTGTTCCAGGAGGGCGGCGCCACCGGCGGTCCGGCTGGGGACCTGGAGGGCACGCAGCGCCCGCTCCAGAGTGGGCAGCTGGGCGTTGGTGCGGGCCAGGATGGCGATGTCGGACCACGGGGAGCCCGGCCGCCTCGCCTGTCGGACCAGGCTGGCCACACCCCGCGCCTCTTCGATGTCGCTGCCGTAGGAGCGCACGGCCGGTATCGGGCCCTCGGCCCGGTTGGCCCGCAGGGAACTGCGCCCCAGGACGGCGCCGGCCACGGTCAGGATCTGAGGGGTGGAGCGGTAGTTGTCCTCCAGGTTGATGACCTCGGCGGTCGGGAACCGGGCCGTGAAGCTGGTCAGCAGGGTCGGGTCGGCGCCATTCCAGGAGTAGATGGCCTGGTTGGGATCACCCACCACGCACAGGTCGAGCCGGTCCCCCAGCCAAGCCGACAACAGGCGGAACTGCGACGGGTTGACGTCTTGGAACTCGTCCACGAACAGGTGTCGGAAGCGCCAGCGCTGAGCAGCGGCGAATCCGGCGTCCTCCTCGATGGCCCGCGCGCACATCGACAGGAGGTCATCGAAGTCGACCAGGCCCCGGCGGTGCTTCTCCTCCTCGTAGCGCCGGTAGATCTCGGCCATCCGGGACGGCGTGACCGGGGCCCGCCGGCCGGCGCCTTCGGCCTCCAGGGCGTAGTCGTCCGGGCTGATCATGCGGGCTTTGGCCCACTCGATCTCCCCGGCCAGGTCGATGGCCTCGACCGGCTTGGCGTCCCGATGGGTCCGTGGCACCAGGCCGGCCAATATCCGCACCTTGCGGTCCAGCAGCCCCGGCGCCGCCTGGTCCCGGTCTGCCCACCAGCGTCGCAGCTGGGCATACGCCGTGCTGTGGAAGGTGCCGGCGGCCACCCGGTCCCTGATGCCCAGGCTGCCGAGCCGGGTGTTGAGCTCCCCGGCGGCCTTCCGGGTGAAGGTCAGGGCCAGAACGTGGCCGGGGTGGGCGTCGCCCTGAGCCACCCGCCAGGCGATCCTCCGGGTCAGGACGCGGGTCTTGCCAGAACCGGCCCCGGCCAGCACGCACAGCGGCGTGGCCGGGCTGGCCACGGCGGCCCGCTGGGCGTCGTTGAGGCCCTCGAGCAGGCCGGCGGATTGGGGCCCGAGGGCCGTCGAGTCCATCTCCGGCGAAGGTACCGATCGCCTGTGACGCACCGGTGGATGCCCGGGCACAGGCACATGCACCATGAACCGACGCCCCAATTCTTATTACAGAAGTATTAAGGAACGAACGGAAATTCTCCACCAGACGACAAAGTCGAGATCCGGGCGGGTCTGTTCAACTTGCATCCCTCATTCCGCGCCACTCGCCGTGAGGCTCCCGGCCAGCCGGACGCCGACAGCGGTCAGTCTTGGGTGAGGAGGGCGTCGGCCAGCCGCTCCAGGCCGGCCACCCGGCTGCCCTTGACCAGAAGGACGTCCCCGGCGCCGAGTGCCGGGCTGAGGGCGCCCAGGGCGTCCAAAGCAGCCTCCCACCCCTTGACCGGCGCCGGCCCGTACTCGGCGGTATCCACCGGGATGACGTGGAAGCCCAGGGAAGTGGCCAGCTGTCCGATGCGGCGGTGCTCGGCCGCCCGCTCGAAACCGAGCTCGGCCATCACCCCCAGCACGGCGAAATGTCTCCTCCCCTCCAGCCGCCTCGCCGACCTAAGGGCCGCCTCCATGGAAGTGGGGCTGGCGTTGTAGGCGTCGTTCAGCACCTGGGCCCCTCCGGGGGCCGTGGCCAGCTCCATGCGCCAATGGCTGAGAGGGGCGGCTCCCAATCCGGCCGCCACCTCGTCCGGAGTCAGGCCCAGACTCAGACCGGCGGCAGCGGCGGCCAGCGCATTGCCGACGCTGTGCTCACCCCGGGCCTGCAGGTTCACGGCCGCCGGGCCCCAGGGCGACACCAGTTTGAAGCGGGGCCGCAACTGCTCATCGAGCTCGATGTCCTCGGCCACCACATCCGCCGGTCGGGAGCCGGCGCCGGAGCCCGAGAACGTGAGGCACCGGGCCCGGGTCCGGGAGGCCATGGCCATCACCCGGGGGTCGGCGGCATTGAGAACGGCGGTCCCGTGCTCAGGCAGGGACTCGACCAGTTCGCCCTTGCCCCGGGCTACGTCCTCGATGCTGCCGAAGACCTCGGTGTGCACCGCCGCCACCAGGGTGACGATCCCGACCGTGGGCCGGGCCACCTCACAAAGGGCGGCGATGTGGCCGATTCCCCGCGCTCCCATCTCCAGCATGGCGGCCTCGGCCCCGTCCGGGGCGTTGGCCAGGGTCACCGGGAGACCGAGTTCGTTGTTGAAGTTCCCCGGGCTGGAAGCCGTGACCCAGCGGGCCGAGAGGACGGAGGAGGTGAGGTCCTTGACCGAGCTCTTTCCGACCGAACCGGTCACGGCCACCACCCGTTCGGGGAGCCGGCGCCGCGCCATCCGCCCGATGTCCGAGAGGGCGGCGGCCGTGTCGGCCACCTCGATGCAGGTCGCCTCGCCCGCTTCCGGGACCGACCCCCGGGCACTCAGGTAGGCGGCGGCGCCGCGCTCCACGGCGGAGGCGATGAAGTCGTGGCCGTCGCGCTCGGCCACCACCGGCACGAACAGAAACCCGGGCGGCAAGGTCCTCGAATCGAAATCCAAACCGGCCACGGTTACGTCGGGGCCGGCCAGGGTTCCTCCGGTCGCCCCGGCTATGTCGGCGGTGCGCAGGTGCACAGCGTGAGTCTGTCAGCCCCCGCTCGGCCCCCGGCCGACTGAGCCGAGGCCCGGCTGGCCGCCCGCCGGCCGTACCCGGGCGCCGGAGGCCCCCGTACAGTGGCGCGGTGGCTTCCGCCGACCGTATCCGGCTGGTGCTTCTGTTCGGCGGCCGCTCCGCTGAGCACGAGGTCTCCTGTATCTCCGCCCTTCACGTGCTGCGGGCGATCGACCCCGCCCGCTTTGAGGTGGTGCCCATCGGCGTGACGCGCCAGGGCCGATGGCTGTCGGCGGCGGGGTCCGTAGCGGCCCTGCCGGCGGCGGCTCCGTCCTTGCCGTCCCCGGATGACGAGGCCGGTCCCGAGCTCGACCCCATGCCCACCCTCCTGCCGGAGGCCAGGGGCGGCGTCGGGGCGCCGGTGGTGGCCTTCCCTCTCATCCACGGACCGACCGGAGAGGACGGAACCATCCAGGGTCTGTTGGAAACGGCCGGCGTTCCCTACGTCGGAGCCGGGGTGGCCGCTTCCGCCCTATGCATGGACAAGGGCCTGGCCAAGCGGGTGTTGGAGGCCTCCGGTCTCCCGCTCGGCCGCTGGTTCGGCCTGCGCGGCGGTGAAGTCACGGGTGACCTCTCCGACCGCGTCGCCGAGGCGCTCGGGTATCCCGTCTTCGTCAAACCGGCCAACCTCGGCTCATCGGTGGGCGTGACCCGCGTCCCGGATGCCTCGGCCCTCGCGCCGGCCCTCGAACTGGCTCTGCGCTACGACGAGTATCTGGTCATCGAGGAGGCCATCACCGGGAGGGAGATCGAGGTGGCCGTGCTCGGCAACGAGTTTCCTCGTGCCTCCCTGCCGGGGGAGATCCGCCCGAGCCACGCCTTCTACGACTTCGAGGACAAGTACCTGGAGGATGGAGCCGGCCTCCTGGTTCCGGCCCCGTTGGACCCCGCTCAGATCGAGGAGGTCAGGAGCCTGGCCCTCTCCGCCTACCGGGCCCTTCAGGTGGACGGGATGGCCCGGGTCGACTTCTTCCTGGAGGAGGGCGGCCGGGGCTTCCTGATCAACGAGCTCAACACCATTCCCGGGTTTACGCCGATCTCGATGTACGCCCGACTGTGGAAGGAGACCGGCCTCGACTACCCCGAGCTGGTGGAGGAACTGGTCCGCCTGGCCCTGGACCGCTACGGCCGCCGCTCCGGGTTCGAGACGGTGAGGAAATGAGCGGGACGGCGCGCGGGTGAGGGGGTGAGGCGGTGACGCGTCATTTCGCCGTGTCCGCGGTGGGCGGGGACCGGCCCGGGATCGTCTCGGGGGTCACGGCTGCCCTGGCCGACATCGGGTGCAACCTGGAGGACACCTCTATGACGGTCCTGCGGGGTCGCTTCGCCATGGTGCTGCTGGTGGCCGGTCCTGATGCACTCGAATCCGATGTTCTGGCCGCCGCTCTGCAGCCGCCCGCCGCCGGCCTGGGCCTGGCCGTCTGGGTCCATGACGTGGACGAGAGCGTGCCCGAGCGGCTGGTGGGGGACAGCTGGACCGTGTCCATCCATGGCGCCGACCGGCCCGGCATCGTCAGTCACATCAGCGCCGCCCTGGCCGAGGTCGGGGTCAACATCGTTGATCTCTCCACCCGGCTGGTCGGGGGCGACCGTCCCGTCTACGCCATGCTCCTGGAGGTGGTCGTTCCCGATCGGGTGCCCGGTGCCGTCCTTACCGAGCGGCTGGAGGCGGCCGCGGCCGAGATGGGCGTGACCGTGTCCGCGCATCCGTCCGGAGCCGACATTCTCTGACTCTGACCGGCACCGCTCCGGCGTTCACCTGAGCCGATCCGCCGTCGAAATCAACCCTCCCGTGCCCGTACGCCCCGTTATCCAACTCCCCGAAGCGATCCTGACCCGCCCCGCCATGGAGTGCGGGTCGATGAATGACGATCTGCGCGCTCTGGCGGTGGATCTGGTCGACACCATGAGGGTCTCGCCCGGTTGCGTGGGCCTGGCCGCACCTCAGCTAGGGGCGGGCCTGCGCGCCTTCGTGGTCGACGTGACCGGCCATCGCAAGGCCCGCTCCTGTCACGGCACGGTGGTCATGTTCGATCCCGTCCTGGTTTCCTACTCCGGCGCCGAGCTGGCCCGTGAGGGCTGCATGAGCGTCCCGGACCTGACCGGGGACGTCCCCCGTCCCACCGCCGTGGTGGTGAGGGGTGTCAGCCCGGACGGGGACGACCTGGAGATAGAGGCCGACGCCTTCGAGGCCCGGGCCTTCCTCCACGAGCTGGACCATCTGGACGGCAAGCTGTTCCTCGACCGGGTGCCGGGCCCTTCGGCCGTATTCCAGCGCCGGGTCTACCGCTGAGCGGCCAGCCTGGACAGCACCTCCACCGAGGCGCCGGCGGAGGCCTGAACCAGCCAGGCCGGTCCAGGCAGTTCGAGCCCGGCTAGGCGCTCGGCCGTGCCTGCCTCCGCCAGGGCCACCACGCAGCCGCCGAAGCCGGCGCCGGTCAGGCGGGCGCCGAACACACCGGGAAGGCCTCGGAAGGTGCGGGCCAGGCCATCCAGGGCCGGCGTGGAGACGTCGAAGTCCTCGGCCAGGCTGCGATGGCTCTCGTCCATCAGTCGCCCGGTACGGGCCAGGTCGCCGTGGCCCAGTGCCGCCGCCGCCTCCAGCACCCGGGCGTTCTCGGTGACGACGTGGCGGGCCCGCCGGCGAAGTCGTGCATCGGAAAGGCCTCCAACGTCCGCCTCGGTGGCGTTGCGCAAGGGTCCGATCTGGGCGGCGGCCAATTCGCAGTCGTGACGACGGTCGGCGTAGGCCGAGCCCACCAGGGTCCGGGGCTGGCCGGAGTGGCCGACCAGGACCTCGGCGGACGGGGGCAGCGGCACCGCCTGAACATCCAGGCTGGTGCAATCGATCAGCAGGGCGTGGCCGGGTCGGCCGGCGGCCGAGCAGAGCTGGTCCATGATCCCCCCGGGGACCCCTGACCCCAGGGTCTCCGCCTCCTGGCACAGCTGCGCCAGCTCCAGGGCCGTGCCCTCGAAGCCGACGGCCAGGGCCAGGGCCACCGTGAGCGAGGAGCTGGAGGACAGGCCGGCGCCGATGGGTAGGTCGCTGTGAACGACTCCAAGGCCGCCCCGGGCCCCGGGGTACGTGGCCAGGACGCCGGCGGCGTAGCGTCCCCACCCGGCCCGTCCGGTCGCATCCGCCGGCCTTGCCACGCGCTCCCGATCTGCACGCCCGCCGGGGAGGTCGAGACTCACCGCCCCGGGCTCGGCGCTGGAGACCAGCTCGACCTTGTTCCCGCTGCGGCGGAACTCGATGGTGGTGCCCCGGTCGATCGCCATGGGCAGGACCCATCCGCCGGCGTAGTCGGTGTGGTCCCCGATCAGGTTGACCCGGCCGGGGGCGTGGACGCGCACCAGGACTCCGTCCTCGCCCTGGCCCAACCGGCGCTCCGGCGGGGGGAGGCCGGGCCGGTTGGCGCCGGTGGCTTCGGGCATCCAACTCAGCTTGTCAGGCCGGCCCCGCCCCACGGCGCTTGACCGGGCCCCGGGGTCGGGGCCAGCATCGGCCCATGCCGCGCGCCAAAGCCAATGGGATCGAGCTCGAGTACGACACCTTCGGTGAGCCGGGCGATCCGGCCATGCTCCTGGTGATGGGCCTGGGGGCCCAGATGATCGCCTGGGACGAGGGTCTATGCCGGCTTCTGGCCGACGCCGGGTTCTTCGTCATCCGCTACGACAACCGCGACGTCGGGTTGTCAACCAAGTCCGAGGAAGCGGGTGTGCCCGACCTGCCGGCCGCCCTCACCGCGGCGATGACCGGCCAGCCGCTGTCATCGCCGTACACCCTGGGCGACATGGCCGATGACGGCATCGCCCTCCTGGGCGAGCTGGGCATTGAGAGGGCCCACATTGTCGGAGCCTCGATGGGCGGGATGATCGTGCAGGCCATGGCCATCCGCCACCCCGAACAGGTCCTGTCCCTGTGCTCGATCATGTCCACCACTGGAAGCCAGGACGTGGGCCAGCCCGATCCCGAGGCCATGGCGCTGCTCGTCAGCGCCCCTCCCGCCAACCGCGAGGAGGCCATCGAAGCCGGGGTCAAGGGGGCCCAGGTGATCGGCTCGCCCGGGTTCCCCTTCGAGGAAGACAAGATCCGGGCCCGCGCCGCCGCCGCCTACGACCGGATGAACTACCCGGCCGGCATGGTCAGGCAGCTGGTGGCCATAGTGGCCAGCGAGGACCGCACCCCGGCCCTTCGCCAGCTCGACGTGCCGACCCTGGTCGTGCACGGCGACGCCGACCGCCTGGTCACCCCGTCCGGGGGTCAAGCCACGGCCGACGCCATCCCCGGCGCCGAGCTTCTCATCATTCCGGGGGCCGGCCACGACCTGCCCGAGGGTTGCTGGCCCACGGTGGTGGAGGCCATCGTGGCCAACGCGGCCCGGGCCGTTCTGGCCTGATGGCCGAAGGTCGCGTGTCGGGTCCCTTGGCCGGGGTCCGGGTGCTGGAAGTCGCCGGAATCGGTCCAGGACCCTTTGCCGCCATGATGCTTTCCGACATGGGGGCCGAGGTCATCCGGGTCGACCGGGCCCAGTCGGTCCGGGGCGGTGACCCCGCCCACCCGCCCGCCGACATCATGAACCGGGGGCGCCGCTCCATCGGGGTGGATCTGAAACACCCCGACGGGGTGGAGACGCTGCTCCGGCTGGTGGAGAGCGCCGACGCCCTCATCGAGGGCTTCCGGCCCGGGGTGGCCGAGCGGCTGGGCATCGGACCGGAGGAGTGCCTGGAGCGCAACCCGGCCCTGGTCTACGGACGCATGACCGGATGGGGCCAGGAGGGGCCTTATGCCCCGATGGCCGGCCACGACATCAACTACATCGCCCTGTCCGGGACCCTGCACAGCATCGGCCGGGCCGGCGGCCCGCCGGTGCCCCCCCTCAACCTGGTGGGGGACTTCGGCGGCGGCGGCATGCTCCTGGCCTTCGGCGTGGCCTGTGCACTGGTGGAGGCGGCCAACTCCGGGCAGGGCCAGGTGGTCGACGCCGCCATGGTCGACGGCGCCGCGGTGCTGGCCACCTTCATCCACGGACTCACGTCCATGGGACTGTGGCAAGAGGAGCGGGGCACCAACCTTCTCGATACCGGGGCCCACTTCTACGACGTGTACGAGACCTCCGACGGCCGCTACGTGTCGATCGGCTCCATCGAGCCCCAGTTTTACGCCGAGCTCCTACGCCTCACCGGACTGGATTCCGACCCCGAACTGATCCAGCAGATGGACCGATCCCGCTGGCCCATCCTCAAGGATCGCCTGGCCGGGGTCTTCAAGACCAAGACCAGAGACGAGTGGTGTGAGCTGATGGAAGGAACCGACGTCTGCTTCGCTCCTGTCCTGGCCCCCTCCGAGGCGCCGGACCATCCCCACAACGTCGCCCGGGGCACCTTCGTCGAGGTGGCCGGCATCCGCCAGCCCGGTCCGGCACCGCGATTCAGCCGCACGCCCGGATCCATCTCCCGGCCCCCGTCCCACGCCGGCCAGCACACCGCCGAGGTGTTGGGGGAGTGGGGCTTCGAGGAGTCCGAGGTGGCCGAGTTGCGCCGCTCCGGCGCTGTGGCCTGATCGGGTCCGGCCCCAGTTCCCGGTGGCGCTCCTCTATCTGATCCGCCACGGCCGGGCGGCCGGCGGCTGGACCGAGGACCCCGACCCCGGACTGGACGAGGAGGGCCACGATCAGGCCCGGGCCATGGCCGCCGCCATCGGCCCCACCGGTCCGCTCGGCCTGGTAGCGAGCCCTCTGCGGCGCACCCGACTGACCGCCGCCGCTCTGGAGACGGCGTGGGGCACCGAGGCCCGGATCGATCCCCGGGTCGGGGAGATCCCGAGCCCGGCCGGTCCCGAGGGCGAGTTGGCCAACCGGGGCGCGTGGCTGGCCTCGGTGATGTCGACCACCTGGGACGACCCCGCCCTTGATCCCAGCCTGAGGGCTTGGCGGCGGGGCGTACTGGCGGCCCTGGGTGAAGTGAGCGAGGACACGGCGGTGGTGAGTCATTTCGTCGTCATCAACGCCGCCGTCGGGGCGGCCACCGGGGACCAGCGGGTGATGTCTTTCCGGCCGGGCTACTGCTCGGTCACCGTCCTCGACAACGCCGCCGACGGGCTGCGCCTGGTCGAGTTGGGTGGCCAGTCGACCACTCTGGTGCGATGAGCCCGACCCCATGAGCCCGACCCGATGAGCCCGACCCGATGAGCCCGACCCGATGAGCATGGCCCCTCCGGCGTCGGCCGAGTGGGTTCACACCGGCTACACCCAGCGGATCCACTTCGGCCGGGGGGCCGTGCGCCTGCTGCCGGCCATTCTGCGCGAGGTCGGGGCCCGCCGCGCCCTGCTCGTAACCACCGAGGGCCGGGCCGGCTCGGACGAGGGCGAGGCGCTCGTGTCCTCCCTCGGTCGGGTACTGGCCGGCGTCTTCGACGGGGTGCGACCCCACGTGCCCGTCGGAGTGGTGAGGGCCGGCGTGGAGGCCGCCCGGGACGCCGACATCGACGCGGTGGTGTCATTCGGGGGTGGGTCCTGCGCCGACGCCGCCAAGGCCATCTGCTTCTTCACCGAGCAGGAGCGCGGCCTGCGCGGGGCCACCTATCTGGACCGCCCGGTTCTATCCCACGTCTCGATCCCGACCACCTATTCCGGGGCCGAGCTGACCGGATTCTTCGGCATGACCGATGAGGTGACCCGGACCAAGCAGGGCGCCGGCGGCCCCACCGTGGTCCCTCTGGCCGCCGTCTACGACCCGGTCCTGACCCTGTCCACGCCGGGCGGGGTCAGTGCCGAGACGGGCATGAACGCCCTGGCCCACGGGGTCGAGTGCGCCTACTCCCCGGCCCGGACCCCCGAAGCCGAGGCGGTGGCCCTCGAGTGCATCCGCCGCCTGGCCGCCCGGCTGCCCGACGTGGTCGATGATCCATCCGACCTCGAGGCTCGCAGTGCGGTCCTGTCCGGGGCCGTTCTCGGCGGTCGCTGCCTCATGAACGCCTCCATGGGCATCCATCACGGCCTCGCCCAGCTGGTCGGTGGCCGCACCGGGATCAGACACGGTTTGGCCAACGCCATCCTCCTCACCCACGCTCTGCGCTTCAACCTGGAGTCCATAGGCGACGCCGCCTCCCGGATCGGCCAGGCCCTGGGGGACGAGGACGATCCGGTCGGCGCCGTGGACCGGCTTCGGGAGCGCCTGGGGCTGCCCGGTCGACTGTCCGAGGCCGGGATGACCGATGAGGACATCGAGGCCGTTATGAGGGCCGGCCAGTCCAACCAGGCGATCAGGTCGAACCCCCGCCCGGTGGCCGAGGAGGACCTGCGGGAAGTATTGGAAGCAGCGTTCTGAGGTAGGATCTCCCAAACGCGCCGGTCGTGCCCAGCGCCATGTGGCGCCCCTACGCTGGCCTGTCGAAGCACCCGCCGTGTGAAAGGGAGAGTCTCGATGAAGAAGATGCTCACCGTCGATGACCTGGCCCGGGACTCGCGATTCGTGCGAACCCGGATCGAGGACGCCATCTTCGACCCCAGGAATGTCGCCCAGCTGAGCCGGGAGGACGCCAATCCCTTCGTCCCCACCGATGAGCAGGCGCCGGATTCGGCCCGCCAGCTCATGCACGGGATCTTCATGGGCGAGATCCAGGCCCTCGAGGGCGCCGGGCGCACCTGTTACGACTTCGAGATCGGGACCGGGTCGGACGAGGTTCCCTACGCCCTCAAGCTGGATATGGCCAGGCAGTGCTGGGACGAGGCCCGCCATGTCGAGATCTCCGTCAAGTTGAACGAGCACATGGGCTCCTCGGTCGGGGAGTTCTCCGAGCAGGTCTTCCTGTTCGAGGCGGCCTGCAACGCTGATCCCATCCTGCGCCTGACCGGCGTCAACCGGGCCCTGGAGGGTCTGGCCATCGACGTCTTCAACACCATGCGGGACTTCGGTGACTACATGTCCGACCCCATTCTGGCCTTCTGCGAGGACTGGATGCTGGCCGATGAGGTCACCCACGTGAAGATGGGATCCGACTGGCTCCGCCGCATCACGGCCGATGATCCCGACCGCCGGGCCCGGGCCCTGGAGTTCCAGCGCACGGTGGACAAGCTGTTCAGCCTGGGCGGCTTCCGGGGCGAGAGCGAGGAGAATCCCGTCCATCTCGCTCGCCGCTTCCGGGAGATGGCCGGCTTCAGCGACGCCGAGATCGTGGAGTTGGTGGACGTGGCCGCCGAGGCCCAGGCCGAAGCGGTGGCGGCCGTACAGGCCGTGGCCGACGCCGAGAGCGGGCAGGTGTCCGCCGCCGACTGACGGCTTTTGACCGACGGCCCTCCGGGTCGATGGTCTAACTGGAACCAGCGTTGAAGCGGGGGCCGGGTTCGCCCGGCCCCCGGCGCGTCCGGCCTCAGTCGGACAGGCGCTTCTCCAAGGCGGTTAGCTCATCCCGAAGGGCGTCGGGCAGGCGGTCCCCGAAGCGGTCGAAGTGCTCCTGGATGAAGGGCACCTCGGCCCGCCACTCGGTGGCGTCCACCGCCAGAAGGGCGGTCATGTCCTCGGCGCCGATGTCCATACCCGAGATGTCGATCGCCCCCGGCGCCGGCACCCGGCCGATGGGAGTGTCCACGGCCTCGCCCCGGCCGGCCACCCGCTCGAAGATCCATTCCAGGACCCGGCTGTTATCCCCGTAGCCCGGCCATAGCCAGCGGCCGTCCTCCGCCTTGCGGAACCAGTTGACGTAGAAGATGCGGGGCAGCCCGGCGGGGTCAGGGGCCTGGGCCCCCAGCGTCAGCCAGTGACCGAAGTAGTCGGCCATGTTGTAGCCGCAGAAGGGCAGCATGGCGAAGGGATCCCGGCGCAGGTTGCCCACGGCCCCAGCGGCGGCGGCGGTGGTTTCCGAAGCCATGATCGAGCCCAGGAACACGCCGTGCTGCCAGTCGAAGGCTTCCGAGACGAGCGGAACCACGCTGGCCCGGCGGCCTCCGAACAACACGGCCGAGATGGGAACCCCGGTCGGGTTCTCCCACTCGGGGGCGATGGCCGGATCCTGGCTGGCCGGAGCGGTGAAGCGGGCGTTGGGATGGGCCGCCGGTGTGCCCGACTCGGGCGTCCAGTCGTTGCCCTTCCAGTCCGTCAGATGGCCAGGGGCGCTGTCGGTCAGGCCCTCCCACCACACGTCACCGTCATCGGTCAGGGCGGTGTTGGTGAAGATGCTGTTGGCGTCCAGGGTCAGCAGGGCGTTGGGATTGGTCTGCTCCGATGTGCCGGGGGCGACGCCGAAGAAGCCGGCCTCCGGATTGATGGCATAGAGCCGCCCGTCGGGACCGAACTTCATCCAGCAGATGTCATCGCCCACCGTCTCCACCTTCCAGCCCGGCAGGGTGGGCACCAGCATGGCCAGGTTGGTCTTGCCGCAGGCCGAGGGGAAGGCACCGGTGATGTACCTGGTCTCCCCGGCCGGCGACGTGAGCTTGAGGATCAGCATGTGCTCGGCCAACCACCCGTCGTCCCGGGCCATCACGCTGGCGATGCGCAGGGCGAAGCACTTCTTACCCAGGAGGGCGTTGCCCCCGTATCCGGACCCGAAGGACCAGATCTCCCGGGTATCGGGGAAATGAACGATGTACTTGTTGTCGGCGTTGCAGGGCCAGGCCACGTCGGCTTGCCCCGGCTCCAGGGGGGCTCCGACGGAATGGATGCAGGGGACGAAGTCCCCCTCATCGCCCAACACCTCCAGGGCGCCCCGGCCCATGCGCGTCATGATCCGCATGTTGACCACCACGTACGGGGAGTCAGTCAGCTCCACGCCGATGTGGGCGATCCGGGAGCCCAGGGGACCCATGGAGAACGGGACCACGTACATGGTCCTGCCCTTCATGGAGCCCTTGAAAAGCCCGCTCAGCGTCTGGCGCATCTCGGCTGGATCCCGCCAGTTGTTGGTCGGGCCGGCGTCGGCCTCCTCGGCGGAGCAGATGAAGGTCCGGTCCTCCACCCGGGCGACATCGGCCGGGTCGGAACGGGACCAGTAGCTGTTCGGACGCTTGGCGTCGGACAGGCGGGTGAAGGTGCCCTGGTCGACCAGCAGCTGGGCCAGACGGTCGTACTCCTCGGCCGAGCCGTCACACCACTCGATGCGGTCGGGCTGGGTCATGGAGGCGATCTGGTCGACCCAGTCGATCAGCTTTCGGTTCTTGGTCGGCGGCTGGGCTGTGGGCACTTCGGCACCTCTCTCTCCTGCGCGGCGCTGCGCAGGCCGGCTGGAACTTTTCGATGGTAGGACCGTACCGATCAGGGAACGCAATTCCAGTACCCCTGAGCCCCACCTGCGTACTCTCCCTGGGTGCCCGAACCGCCTCCGCCGGCCCGGGCTGGCGAGGGTGCGGTGGGCGAGTTGGCTGCCATCGAGGCCCTGGCCGCCCGCCTCGGACGCCCGCCGCCGGGGGAGCTCTGGCTGGGAGACGACGCCGCCGTGGTGGAAGCCCCGGCCGGCCCGCTCCTCATGGCCGCCGACACGGTGGTGGCCGGGGTCCATTTCGACCTGCGCTGGTCGGCTCCGGCTGATGTGGGCTGGAAGGCCATGGCCGTCAACATCAGCGATTTGGCCGCCATGGGGGCCCGGCCCCACCGTGCTCTGGTATCGGTGGCAGGCCCGGCTGGGACGGATATCCCCGGGCTGTACGACGGCTTGCTGGAGGCCGCGGCCGAATACGGCTGCCCGATCGTGGGGGGGGACCTGACCTCAGCCCCGGCCCTGGTCCTCACTGTGGCCGTGACCGGCTCGATGCCTCCGGGCCGGCCGCCGGTGACCCGAGCCGGGGCCGCCCCCGGGGACGTGGTGTGGCTGACGGGGCCGGTGGGCTCCTCGGCAGCCGGCCTGGCCGCCCTGGTCCGGGGCGAGGCGGACAGCCCGCTGGCCGGTTGTCATCGTCGGCCACGGGCCCGGCTGGAGGAAGGGACGGCGGCTCGCACCGCCGGGGCCACTGCCATGATCGACCTGTCCGACGGCACGGCCATCGATCTGTGGCGCCTCGGCCTGGCCTCCGGGGTGGAGGTGGAGTTGGACCGGATGCCGGTCGCCCAAGGGGCCAGCCCGGAGGAGGCCATGGGTGGGGGGGAGGACTACGAGCTGGCCTTCACCGCCCCGTCAGCCGCCTCGGAGGGGGTCCAGGACGCCTTTGCGGCTGCGGGCTGCCGCCCGCCCGTGGCGGTGGGTCGTTGCACGGCGGGGGAGCCGGGGCGGGTCCGCCTAGGCGGGGCCGACGTGGGTGTCCGAGGCTGGGAACACCGCTTCTGACCGGCGCAGGGTCGGCCGGGCTCAGGCGGCGGAGCCGCCAAAGGGGCTCAGGCGGCGGAGCCGCGGGGCGCCTTCTGCACCTTGCCCGCCCGCAGGCAGGACGTGCAGACGTTGAGACGCTTGGGGCTGCCGGACACCATGGCCCGGACCCGCTGGATGTTCGGGTTCCAACGACGCTTGGTGCGCCGGTGCGAGTGGCTGACACTCATCCCGAACGAGGGGTGCTTGCCACATACCTCGCATACCGATGCCATGACGCGGACCTTCCAAAGGGACAGCTGGGAACCAGGGAAAGTTAGCATCCAGCGCCATGGAGAGCCCACCGCGCCTGGCCGCTGTTGATCTGGCCGTTGCTGTCAGGGCTTTCCGGGATGCGCTCCGCAGCCATCAGGAGGTCATAAACCGGCTCAATGTCTATCCCGTCCCGGACGGGGACACGGGCACCAATATGGCCCTCACCATGGAGTCGGTGGTCACCGAGCTGGCCGGATTGGGCGATCGGCCCGGCATGGCCGAGACGTGCAAGGCGATCAGCCATGGGTCGCTGATGGGAGCCCGGGGGAACTCCGGGGTGATCCTGTCCCAGGTGCTGCGGGGCCTGACCGGGGTCTTGAGCCAGGGTGATGGCGTGGGCCCCACCGAGATGGCCGCCGCCCTGGCCGCGGCCAGCGACGCCGCCTATCGGGCCGTCATGAAGCCGGTGGAGGGGACCATTCTCACCGTGGCCCGGGCCTGTGCCGAGGGGGCGGCCCAGGCAGGGGACGAGGGGCTGGTCGAGGTGCTGGAGGCGGCCCGGGCCGGAGGGGCGGCGGCGCTGGAGCGCACGCCGGAGATGCTGCCCGTGCTCAGGAAGGCCGGAGTGGTCGATGCCGGGGGGTCCGGCCTGATGCTGCTCCTGGACGCCCTGCTCCATGCCGTCGACGGACGCCCGTTGCCCGAGCCCCCGGACGTGCCCGAGGTGGCGGCGGCCCCCCGGCGTGCAGCCGGCTCTGAGGAGTTCCACTCCGACGGGGAAGACGACATCTCCGGTCTGCGCTACGAGGTCATGTACCTCCTCGAGGCGGAGGACGACCGGGTTCCGGCCTTCAAGGACGTCTGGGCCGGGGTGGGCGATTCCATCGTGGTGGTCGGCGGTGAGGGGCTGTGGAACTGCCACATCCACACCGATGACATCGGTGCCGCCATCGAGGCGTCTCTGGATGCCGGTCGGCCGAGGAACATCCGGGTCACCGACCTGCTGGAACAGGTGGAGGAGGAGCGCTGGGTCCGTGAGGCCGACGCTTCCGATGAGGCCGACGAGTGGGTAGGCGATCCGCCTGCCACTGCAGTGGTGGCGGTGGCCACCGGTCACGGCATCCGTCGCATCTTCCGGTCCCTGGGAGTGCACCAGGTGGTGGCCGGTGGGCAGTCGATGAATCCGTCCACCGCCCAGATTCTCGAGGCGGTGGAAGCGGCCCCGGCCGACAACGTCATCATCCTGCCCAACAACAAGAACATCATCCCGGTGGCCGACCAGGTGGTGGAGATGAGCGGCAAGTCGGTGAGGGTCGTGCCCACCACCGGCATTCCGGAGGGATTTGCCGCCCTGCTCGCCTACGACCCCCAGTCCGACTGCGGAGCCAATGGTGACGCCATGGCTGAGGCCGCCGGGCGGGTGGTGGCTGGTGAGGTGACCCAGTCGGTCAGGGACTCGGACGGGGAGGCCGGTCCCATCAAGGCAGGGGACTGGCTGGGGCTGTCCCGCTCGGGCATCGAGGTGGTGGCGGGCAGCCTGTTCGAGGCTGCTTCCGGCCTGCTGGAGAAGCTGGTCACCGATAATCACGAGATCGTGACCGTCATCGAGGGCGAGGGGGCCAAGGCGGCTGACACCCGTCGCCTCACCGAGTGGCTGTCGGAGCAGCGCCCGCTGGTGGCCCAGGAGGTCCACCATGGCGGCCAGCCCCTGTATCCCTACCTCTTCAGCATCGAGTAGCCGTGGCCCGCCGGCTGCGCCAGCTGGAAGGCCGCAAGGTCAGCGAGATCAAGGGCATCGGGGTCAAGCGAGCCGAATCGCTGGCCGAGGTCGACGTGAACACGGTGCTGGACCTGATCACCTATTACCCCCGGACCTGGATAGACCGCAGCCGCCAGGCCGCCATATCCGACCTCCGCGACGGTGAGGAGGCGCTGGTGATGGGACAGGTCAAGCGGTCCAGCTCCCGCCGCACTCGCTCCGGACGCGCCATAGCCGAGGTCCACGTCTTCGACGGGAGCAGCTATCTGCGCTGTGTCTTCTTCAACCAGGGCTGGAGGGCCCGCCAGCTCCAGGTGGGTACGACCGTCGTCCTCTTCGGCAAGGTTGAGCGCTACCAGGGGCGCCGTCAGATGAACAATCCCCTGGTCGACCTGGTCGGTGACCGCACCGGGCGGATCGTGCCGGTCTACCCTCAGTCCGAGAAGGCCGGCATCGCCTCGTGGGAGGTGGCCGATTGGATAGACGAGGCTCTCGAGAGGGCGGGAGAGCTGGCCGATCCACTGCCCGAGGAGATCCGGAACCGGCTGGAACTGGCCCCTCGTACCTGGGCCATGCGCCAGATCCATGCCCCCGACTCGATGAAGGACAAGGACGCCGCCCGGCATCGCCTTGCCTTCGATGAGCTGTTCCGCATGCAGACCAGCCTGGTCATGCGCAAGCGGGCGGTGGAGAGAGAGTCCAAAGGGATCGTCCATGTCACGGCTCCGCCCGCCCAGTCAGATCTTCTGGGCCGCTTCCTTCAGAGCCTCGACTTTGACCTGACCCCCAGCCAGGACCGGGCCATCGACCAGATCCTCTCGGATCTCGGAAGCACCTTTCCCATGCACCGCCTGCTGCAGGGAGACGTCGGGGCGGGCAAGACGCTGGTGGCGGTGGCCGCTCTCCTGGTGGCCGTACAGGGCGGCTACCAGGGCGCCTTGATGGCACCTACGGAGGTACTGGCCGAGCAGCACCATCTTTCGTTGCGCAACCTGCTGGGCGATCTGTCCGTTCCCGATCCGGCCCGGCTGGGCGGGGAGCGTCCCCTGCAGGTGGAACTCCTGACCAACCGGGTCACCGGTCAGCGACGGGCCCGGATGCTCGAAATGCTGGCATCCGGGGCGGTGGACATCCTGATCGGGACCCACGCCCTGTTGGTCGAGCATGTCAGCTTCGCCGCCCTGGGCGTCGTGGTGATCGATGAGCAGCATCGCTTCGGTGTCGAACAGAGGGCAGCCCTGCGAGGCAAGGGCGAGGATCCCGACGTCCTGGTCATGACGGCCACGCCTATCCCCCGCACCGCCGCCATGACCGTTTACGGGGATCTGGACGTGACCACTCTGGATGAGCTGCCCCCGGGGAGGACGCCTGTGGTGACGGAGTGGGCGCAGGGTCCGATGGAGGAGGCGGCCGCCTGGTCGAAGGTGCGCGAGGAGGTGGAGGCCGGCCATCAGGCCTACGTCGTCTGCCCTCTCATCGAGGAGTCCGAGCGCATCCAGGCCCGATCCGCCACCGAGGAGTTCGAGCGTCTGTCCGGGGACGTGTTGTCCGGGCTGCGCTGCGGACTGCTCCACGGGCAGATGCCGGGCAAGGACAAGGAGGGCGCCATGGCCGCCTTCCGGCGGGGGGAGATCGATGTCCTGGTGGCCACCACCGTCATCGAGGTGGGGGTGGACATCCCCAACGCCACCGTCATGGTCATCGAGGATGCCGACCGATTCGGGATCGCCCAGTTGCATCAGCTGCGGGGCCGGGTCGGCCGGGGGGCGGCTGTCTCGAGGTGCTACCTGCTCGGGGAAGGGTCGACCCCGGAGGGCGAGACGCGCCTGAAGGCGATGGTGGAGTCCAATGACGGCTTCCACCTGGCCGAGGTCGACCTCGAGCTACGCGGTGAGGGGACGATCCTCGGGACCCGCCAGAAGGGTCGCAACGACCTGAAGCTGGCTTCCCTGCGGCGGGACAGGGATCTGGTGGCGCTGGCCCGGGAGGTGGCCACCGAGGTGGTGGATTCGGACCCGACCCTCAAGGATCACCCCGAGCTGGCCGACGAGCTCCGACTCCTGCTGGATGAGGCCGAGGCCGAATTCCTCTTCAAGAGCTGAGCCGATCCTGGGCTTGGCCCCCTCGGCTAGTGGGCAAGCCGCAACCGGGTCAGCCCGTCCTGAGTGACAGCCGGTTGTAGCGCCCAACCGTGGAGACGATCGCCGAGGCTCTGGCATCGCCTGCGAGGTAGGTGTCGAGGAACGTCTCGGTGATCGATTCGATGCCGGACAGCCACACGCTGCCCGCTTCATATGGGGGAAGATGGCCACCGCCTTCAATATCGAGGAGGTACTTCGGCCCGGCCGCCTGCTCCCATGTCTGCAGCCCATATGACGGCGGGTTGGTGGTATCGGCATCACCTTGAGCCACCAGGACCGGCGGGTTTCGACCGGCAGTGCCGTCGACCGGCTGGGCGGACAGGGCCAGCAACGCCCGGTAGGCGGGCTCGCCAGCCGGAGGGCTCGCCGCGGCCGCCCCGATGGCCGTTTCGGCTCCGTCGCTGTGACCGGCCACCGCCACCCGGCTGGGGTCAATCCGCTCGACCAGCGGACTGGTGGAGCTCACCAGATAGTCGGTTACGAACCGGACGTCGGCCACCTGGTTGTCGATGTCCGCCTCATCCAGGTTCGCCCCCGCGATGTCGGGATCGGTGAGCGGAAATTCGGGCGCGGCCACCACGTAGCCGTGGGCCGCCCAGGAGCTGAGCAGGGCCGCATACGGCGCCGGGCTCGCATCAAAGCCATGGGCGAAGACGATAAGAGGCCAGCGACCGCCTCCGACCGGTAGCCATACCAAGGTCTTCAAAGCCCGGGTGTAGCTGATGGTCCTGCCGGCGGCGACGGTCGGCCGGCTGCCGTCCACCAGGGCCAATGTCAACTCCGACAAGGCATAGGGCGGGCTCGGCGCCGGCGTGGTGGTGGTGGTTGTGGTGGGTGAGTCCACGGTGGTGTTGGAGGAGATCCCCCTCGCCTTGGCGATGTCGGCGGTGGCACCCACCCGTGCTGCGCACGAGGAGGCGACTAATGCCACGCATCCCGCCGCCAGCAGGAGTCTGGGCTTCACCGGTCGAATGGGGTGGGGGCCGGGTGGTCCCTCATCGCGTGAGTGTCACACAAGTCGGGGTCAACAACGTGACCGACGCCTCAGACCAGAGCCTGAGTCGGTCGGTCCGACCGTTCGGCAGGACCTCGATCAGGGCGCCCGCCGACAGTTCACGGCCGAGTGATTTGGTCATTGGAGCGGCTGTGGATCAGTTGCAGCCGCGGCTCCCGCAAGGCTCGCAATCTGACTCGGGACTCCCGGTGCACGGTGACCACGGATGATGCTCTGAATCCGGTGATCATCGAAGGCTCGGCCACGGATGAGAGTGCTGACAGGGACGTGCGGCTGTTCACCGACACCTTGAATGCCAAGTACAAGACCGATTATGGCGTGGAGTTCTTCACGGAGAATGCTCTCTTCGCTGTCACTCCGGAGTGGGCGTTCGGGCTGTTGGAGAGTGACTTCAGCGGCTCGCCGACCTGCTGGGAACGGGTCTGAGCCTCTTCCAGCCGGGCGGCGTCGGCGCCAAGGCCGAGCAACACGGTGCGGCAAAGGGCCTGGTAGTTGGCCTCCGCCTGCTCGGTGGGGACCGGGCCGGTCTGGGCGCCGGCCAGTTCCAGACTCATGGCGCCGTGGACCGAGGCCCATATCTGCCACGCCCCGGCCTCCGGGTCGCAGGACAGCAGGCCCGCATCGACACAGTTACCCACCGCATCGACCAGGAGCTCGAAGGTCCCGAGAGCCAGCACCAGGTCTTCCGGCTCCGGCTCGAAGTGGGCATAGCTACGCCCGAACATCACTTCGTAGAGGTTGGGTTCGGCCTTGGCGTAATCCCGGTATCCGCGTCCCAGCTCGATCAGGGCCACCAGGGGATCGGGGCCACCGCCCTGGGCCAACAGATAGCTGCGGAACCGGGAGTAGGCCTCGTTGAACACGGCCCGCATGAGGTTGGGCTTGCTGCCGTACCAGGTGTAGACGGCCATGGTGGATGCCCCGACCTCGGCGGCCAGGCGGCGGATGCTCAGAGCCTCGGCGCCCTGCTCGGCCACGATGCGCGCCGCCGCTTCCAACAGAGCGATCTGTTTGGTCGGGGGAGCGGATAGCGACGTGTTCATGGTTGACAGGTTGCCACAACAGCGTTATGAATACGGCATATCGCTGTTATAGAGTCCAGGAGGAGCCCCGATGACCACCGTTACCAACCCCTACCTGAGTGGCAACTACGCACCAGTGGGCACGGAGCTCACCGCCACCGATCTGCCCGTGACCGGACGGCTGCCGGAGGAGCTGGAGGGCCGGTACCTGCGCAACGGACCGAACCCCGTCACGGCCCCGGAGCCGACCTCGTACCACTGGTTCAGCGGCGACGGGATGGTCCATGGCCTTCGCCTGCGGGGTGGCCGGGCCGAGTGGTACCGCAACCGCTGGGTCCGGAACTCCACCGTGGCCGCCGCCTTGGGGGAGCCGGCCAGGTCGGGGCCGGTGCACGCCGACATGGATTTTGCCCCCAACACCAATGTCGTGGGCCACGCCGGCCGGACTCTGGCCATAGTTGAGGGCGGCGCTCGTCCCTACGAGCTCACCTACGAACTCGAGACCGTCGGGCCATGCGATCTGGGTGGCACCCTTCCGGGCGGGTACACCGCCCATCCCAAGCGGGATCCGGCCACCAACGAGCTGCATGCCATCTCCTATTTCTGGGGCTGGGGCAACCAGGTCCAGTACTCCGTCATCGACGCCTCCGGCCGTGTTAGCCGGCTGGTCGACATCCCGGTCGGTGGCTCGGTGAGCGTCCATGACATGTCCATCACCGAGCGCTACGCCGTGATCTACGACCTCCCCGTGGTATTCAGCCTGGAGGCCGCCGCCGGCGGCGCCGGTTTCCCTTACCGGTGGGACCCCGAGTACCAGGCCCGCATCGGGCTCCTGCCCCGGGACGGGGAGGCATCGGATGTGAAGTGGTTCGACGTCGAGCCCTGCTACGTCTTCCATCCGCTCAACGCTTACGACGACGGTGACAGTGTCGTGATCGACGTCGTGCGCCACCAGCGCATGTTCGCTTCCGAACTGCTGGGGCCCAACGAGGGTCCGCCCAGCCTGGACCGTTGGACCGTGGACATCAACGGGGGGAAGGTCATCGAGGAGCGCCTCGATGACCGAGGTCAGGAGTTCCCCCGGGTGGACGAGCGCCTGGTCGGACGACGTCACCGTTACGGCTACGCCGGCATCTTCCTGGAGAAGGATGCCGGCCTGGTCAAGCACGACCTGGACAGGAACACCAGTGAAGTAAGGGCGCTCAGCCGGTCCGGGGGCGCCTCCGAGGCCGTGTTCGTGCCCCGCCACGCCGACGCTGCCGAGGACGACGGCTGGGTCCTGTCGATCGTCTACGACGCCGATCGGGACGCCAGCGACCTGGTGGTGCTCAATGCGACCGACTTCACCGGTGAGCCCGAGGCGGTCGTCCACCTGCCCCAGCGGGTTCCGTTCGGGTTCCACGGGAACTGGGTGCCGGACGCCTGATCATTGAGGGGCAGGATGGACATTCATGTTGGATGTCCACTTCGTGCTCCTCGGGGCCGCCGTCGCCAGTGTCGGCACCGGCTTCTACCTACGGGACACCCTGCGGGGCGTGACCCAGCCCAACCGGGTCACGTGGTTGCTGTGGTCGGCGGCGCCCCTCCTGGCCTTTGCCGTGGAGGTTCACGAGGGTGTGGGGCTGCGGTCCCTGATGACGTTCGTGGTGGGGTTCTCGCCTCTGCTCATCTTCCTGGCCTCCTTCCACAACCGGGCCTCGTACTGGCGCATCGGCTGGCTCGACTACTTGTGCGGCGTGATATCGGTGGCCGGACTGGGGGTTTGGCTGGCGACCCGTCACGGGACCGTTGCCATCGCGGCGTCCATCGCCGCCGACGCCCTGGCTGCCGCCCCGACCCTGCTCAAGTCGTGGAAGGAGCCGGAGACGGAAACGGCAGCCGTCTACTTCGGGAGTACCGCCAATGCCGTCATCACCCTGCTGACCATCCGCACCTGGACCACAGCCGTGGATGCCTTCCCCATCTACATCGCTCTCATCAGCACCGTGGAGATCGTCCTGGTGGCCGGGCGCCTCGGGCCCCGCCTGGGCCTCAGCCTCGAGCGGACAGGACCTCGCTGATCGAGGACAAGGCCTGCGAGGTGGTGAAGGGCTTCTGCAGATAGCCGATGGCGCCCAGAGGCGGGCGTTCGTTCCCGTACTCGGGGCGGGCCGACATGACGATGACCGGTGGGTGGACCGGACGGTCGTGGAGCGTCCAGAGGACCGCCCAGCCGTCCATCATCGGCATCATCAGATCCAGTAGGACGACATCGATGGTGGCCGAGGCCATGGCGGAAAGGGCTGCCTCGCCCTCGGCCGCCTCCAGGACGTCGTGGCCCTGGGCCCTGAGCATGGTCGAGATCAGAAGCCGGATGTCGGGCTCGTCATCCACGACGAGGACGGTCGCCACGCACCGAGACTGCGCCCGGCTCCGAACCTGGTCAAGGAGACGAAAGACCTTGGCCGGGCAAATGACTCGTTCGGGCCATGACACTCCTGGCCCGGCTAGGTGCGCAGCCCGATCTCCATCTCGAAGACGGCCTGGATGTGATCCCAGATGCCCTCGGCCCGGCGCATGAAGCCCTGGAACCGCCAGCCGACCGCTTCCCAGTGGTCGATCTGGGGAGCCAGGGGAGACGCCTCCTCGAAGGTCACCACCTGGATCTTCCTCATCCTGCCCTCCCCCCGACCGGCCGGTCAGTGGCCGAAAATCCCTCGCTGTCAGGATCAGCCCATGGCCCTGTGGGGCGCCAGAGGTACATCCTGTGGATCTCGCGGGGGATAACTGCCCGGGCCTGTGGAGAACCGGTGGACGATTACCGCTGGATCTGAACGAAAATGCCGCTGGCTTCCACCGCCGGGGACCCGTCGGCCAGGAGCAGCCGGCCGTGCACCCGCTGGCGCCGCCTCGGCTCGGGCCGTTCCCGCCACGCCTCCACCGTCAGTTCCTGGCCGTCGATCGGGACCGGGAGCCGGTAGCGCACCTCCAAGGTGGCAGTTACGCAGTGCACGTCGTCCAGAACCCACCCCAGGGCGGCCATGGTCTCGTCCAGGGCGGTGGCGGCCAGTCCGCCGTGGAGCAGGCCCGGCCCGCCCCGGTGCTGTTCACGAGGGACGAAGGTCGCCACCAGACCCGGTGGGCGCTTCTCGAAACGCAGGCGCAGCCCGGCCGCCCGGTCGTCCCCGCTGTTGGCGTCCTCGTCGACCACCCCGGGACCGTAGCTTGGGACCATGAGGGTGGTCGGGGGCAGCGCCACGGGCCGCCGCCTGCAGTCCCCGGCCGGCTCGTCCACCCGGCCCACCTCGGACCGGGTCCGGGAGGCGGTGTTCAACTCGCTGTACAGCTTGGGCACCCGGGAGAACCCCGACGGGTCGAGCCTGGTCGAGGGGGCGGCCGTGGTCGACCTCTTTGCGGGGACGGGGGCGATGGGGATCGAAGCCCTTTCCCGGGGGGCGTCGCGTGCGGTCTTCGTGGAGAACGATCCGGCCGCCGCCGCCGTCATCCGGTCCAACCTGGACAGCACCGGCCTGGGCCCGGCCGAGCTGGTCCGTCGGGACGTCCTGGCCTGGTTGGAGCGCTCGGCGCCGCCGTTCGATCTGGCCTTCTGTGACCCGCCCTACCGCTATGAGCACTGGCCCGAGCTGCTCGCCCGGGTGCCCGCCCCCCTCCTGGTGGCCGAATCGGATCGCCCGATCGGCCCGGTGGATGGCTGGGATGTGACCAGATCCAGGCGCTACGGCGGTACCGTGGTCGAGCTCCTCTGCCGGAAAAGGTAGGAATTGCGCACCGCCTTATGCCCCGGGTCCTTCGATCCCTTCCACAACGGACACCTCGAGGTGGTCGAGCGCGCCTCCCAGCTCTTCGACCGGGTGGTGGTGGCGTGCATAGGCAACCCTCAGAAGTCCGGGGGCATGTTCCCCATGGAGGAGCGCCGGGTGGTGGTGGAGGAGTGCACCTCCCACCTTCCCAACGTCGAGGCTGTCACCCGCGGCGGCCTTACCGTGGAGGCTGCCCGTGAGTTCGGTGCTGACGCCATCGTCCGGGGATTGCGCACGGTCAGCGACTTCGACTCGGAGATGGCCATGGCCCAGATGAATCACCGGATATCCGGTATCGAGACGATCTTCCTTCCGACGTCGGCCGCCCACTCCTTCGTCACCGCCCGGTTGCTGCGGGAGATAGCCGCCCACGGCGGGGACATCAGCACCATGGTTCCTCCGCCGGTGGTAAAGCGACTCGGCGCGGAGGCCGGCCGATGAGCTTCTACAACGATGATCAACCCGACGCCGAAACGCTTATCCGCCGGGTCATCGAGGTCATCAACAACGGCAAGTCGGTGCCGCTCTCCACATCCGTCCTGATCTCAAGCAAGGACGAGGTAATCGATCTGCTCGACAACGCCCTGGAGCGCCTGCCCGATGAGATCAAGGCGGCCCGGCGCCTGCTGCGCGATCGCCAGGAGCATCTCGACCGGGTTCAGCGCGAAGCGGACGAGATCATGGACGCGGCCCGTTCCCGGGCCGAGCGACTGGTGCAGAGGACCGAGATCGTCCGGGAGGCCCAGCGGGCCGCCAACCGCATGCTGTCCGACGCCGAGGACGCCTCGCTGCGGCGCCGTCATGAGGCTGATGACTACTGCGACCAGAAGCTGGCCTCCTTCGAGATCGTCCTGGAGAGGACCATGCGCACGGTGAGGGCGGGCCGGGACAAACTCAGCGCCGCCGCCCCCCAGATGGACGAGCCCATCGACATGCTGGCCGAGAGGGGCGAGCGTGGCCCCGGTCTCGCCGGAGCCGGCCCTGGCCCCGGCCCTGGCCCGGGCCCGGGAGCCGGAGCGGCCGGTCCCCGTCCTCGTCGCGGCGCCGAGGCCGACCCCGTCGGCGCCCCGGGCGGCGGCTTCTTCGACCAGGACCAGGCCTGACCCCTCGGTCCCCGTTCCTGGTCAACATCGGCACCCTGGTCCGCCAGGGACCTCGGCGCGAGTGTCGAAGAGGCCTGCTGCCGGGCCTGGTGGTGACGGGCACCCACGTGCCCGATGACTCCGAGATCGAGGCGGACGTGGTCCTGGAGCCGGTCCACGGTGGCGTCTTGGCCTCCGGGCAGGTCCGGGCGGCGTGGATCGGCTCGTGCCGTCGATGCCTGGAACCGGTCAGCGGGATGCTCGAAACCGAGGTGCGCGAGCTGTACGAACCGGGCTCGGATGAGAGCGAGACCTACCTGCTCAACGGGGACCAACTCGACCTGGAGCCGCTGATGCGCGACGCTGTACTGCTCGGATTGCCCCAGGCGCCGCTCTGCGAGGAGGGCTGCCGCGGGCTGTGTGCCACCTGCGGCGCCGAGCGCGACCAGGGGCCCTGTGGGTGCCCCGACCCGTAGAATCAAAGGCGAGATCACCATGGCTGTCCCCAAGAAGAAGACCTCCAAGGCCAAGAGCCGTAGCCGGAGGGCGTCCAACTGGCGCCTGTCGGCCCCGGCGCGCAGCCTCTGCCCGCACTGCCGGGAGGCCAAGCTGCCTCACGTCGTCTGCCCCAACTGTGGCTGGTACGGCGGCCGCCAGGCGCTCGACGTCGACTGACGTGCTCCCCATAGCCCTCGACGCCGTCGGGGGGGACAAATCACCCGGGGAGATCGTGGCCGGCGCCCGTCTGGCCGTGGAGGAGATGGGAATCCCGGTCATCCTGGTCGGGCCGCCCGAAGTGGTCGGGGACACCGGCGGACTCGAGTTGCTGGCCGCCTCCGAGGTGGTAGCGATGGACGAGGATCCGGCCAACGCCGTGCGCCGGAAGAAGGACTCGTCCCTCAACCGTTCGGCCGAGGCCGTCCGGGACGGCAGGGCCTCGGCCATGGTCAGCGCCGGGAACACCGGGGCCACCATGGCCAGCGCCCTCTTGCGCATGGGCCGCCTGCCCGGCGTCCTGCGCCCGGCCATCGCCACGCCCATCCCGGTGCCCGGCTCCACCCCGACAGTGCTGCTCGACGCCGGGGCCAACGCCGAGTGCGGCCCGGCCATGCTCGTTCAATTCGCCCAGATGGGTTCGGAGTTCGCCCGGGCCCGGTTCGGTATCGAGAGCCCGCGGGTGGGCCTCTTGTCCATTGGGGAGGAGGACAGCAAAGGCACGCCTCTGGTGAAGGAGACCAACGCCCTGCTGACCGCCGGGGCCGGGGTCAACTTCATCGGCAACGTCGAGGGCCGGGATGTGGTCAGCGACCGGGTCGACGTGGTGGTCACCGACGGCTTCACCGGCAACGTGGTGCTCAAGGCTCTGGAGGGCGTGGTCAAGACTCTCTTCGAGGCCATCCTGGCTGCCTTCACCTCGACCGACGCCACCCGGGATGCGTCCAAGGTCCTCCTGCCGGCGTTGGGCCCGCTCATCCACGACCTCGACCCCGACGCCATCGGCGGGGCCATGCTCCTCGGGGTAGAAGGCGTCTGCATCATCAGCCACGGGTCGTCCTCGGCGCGGGCCATCGTCAACGCCCTGGGCGTGGCCAGGGACATGGTGGAACACGACGTCGTCGGCCACATGCGCACGGCCGTGGCCAGCGGTTAATCGCCCCGGGTCCCGGCGCCCGCAGGCGCCACCGGTATCATCCTCGCTCGTGCCCGCCGAGACCCACGTGGAGCAAGGTCCCCTGGACCGCCAGGCCGTCTTCGAGATCATTCGAGATCGGCTGGCCGACATCCTCGAGATCGACCCGTCCACCATCACCGAGTCCGCTTCTCTGGGAGAGGATCTGGACGCCGACTCCCTGGCCCTGATCGAGCTGGTCGAGGCCCTCGAGGAGGAATTGGGAGAGCGGACCGTCGGGTTCCGGATCGAGGACGAGGACATGGAGGATCTCAAGACCGTCCGCGACGCCGTCGACTACGTGGTCGCCAAGCTCGGCTCATAGGAGAAGGCACGGCTCCGCCCGAGCTGGCCGCCCTGGCCGGCCGCCTCGGCCACAGCTTTCGGGACCCCGAGTTGCTGCGCCATGCCATGCGGCACCGGTCCTGGTGCGCGGAGAATCCCGGGGAGTTGTCCAATGAACGCCTCGAGTTCCTGGGCGACGCCGTCCTGGGACTGGTGGTGACGGACTTCATCTACCGGACCTACACCGAGCTGCCCGAGGGTGAGCTGGCCAAGCTGAGGGCTTCGGTCGTGAATTCCGAGGCCCTGGCCGACGTGGCCGTGGAGGCCGGGGTTGGGGAAGCCCTTCTCCTGGGCCGGGGGGAGAATCTCTCCGGAGGCCGGGAGAAGCCGTCGATCCTGGCTGACGCCATGGAAGCCGTCATCGGCTCGGTGTATCTCGACGGCGGATGGGACGACGCCGAGCGGTTGGTGATGGCCCTCCTGGCCGAGCGGATCACCGAGGCGGCCGCCGGGCCGGGGGGACAGGATTACAAGACCCGCCTCCAGGAGCTGGCTTCCCGGCTGGGCGGGCCCCTGCCCCGCTATGAGGTTCTGGATGAGGGCCCGGACCACGCCAAACGCTTCTTCGCCACCGTGCACATCGGCACCGATGCGGCCGGGGCGGGGGAGGGCCGCTCCAAGAAGCAGGCCGAGCAGGCCGCCGCCCGGGCCGCCTGGAAGCAGATGGCCGAGTCGGACCCGGGCTGAGGACACCGTGCCCGAGCTGCCGGAGGCGGAGACCGTGCGGCGGGGCCTGGAGGCCGAGACCGTCGGCCGGGGCATCGCCCGAGTCGAGGCCACCGGCCTGCGTTCTGTCCGTCGCCATCCCGACCCGGCCGAGCTGGACCTCCGCCTGCGGGGCCAGCTGGTCATGGCGGTGGGCCGGGTGGGCAAGTTCCTCACCCTGGCCGCCGGCCCCGAGGTCCTGGTCGTCCACCTGGGTATGTCCGGCCAGCTCCTCCTCTCCGACGGCTCGGACCCGAGGCCGAGGCACAGCCACGTGGTGGTCGTCTTCGGTGACGGCTCCGAGCTGCGCTTCGTCGACCCCCGGACCTTCGGCCAGGTCTTCCTTTCCTCCGGACCTGAACCGGGCCGGCGGCGCCGGCCCGTCGAGTTGGCCCACCTCGGCTTCGACCCTCTGACCGACTCCCTGCCCGCCGCCCGTTTCGTCACCCTCCTGCGGGCCCGGCGCACCATGCTCAAGGCCCTGTTGATGGACCAGCGCTTCGTGGCCGGGATCGGCAACATCTACTCCGATGAGATTCTCCACGCCTCGGGCCTGCGTTATGACCACCCGGCCTCGGCGCTGGACCAGGACCGGGCCCGGGCCCTGCACGGCCACATGCTGCGGATCCTCCGGGCCTCGGTGCGCCTGGGCGGCTCCAGCCTGTCGGACATGCAGTACCGGGATGTCTACGGCCGGCCCGGTCGCTACCAGGAGCGTCACCTGGTCTTCGCCCGGGAGGGCATGGCCTGCGCCGGCTGCGGAGGACCAATCCTCCGCCAGGCGTGGGGCGGGCGCTCGACCTTCTACTGCCCTCGCTGCCAGACCCCGGGCCCGGTGCCAGGCCCGGCCTGACTATGCGCGCCGGGGCCCCGCCGAGGACCTAAGTTCGAAGCGCGTGTTCCTGAAAGCACTGACCCTCAAGGGTTTCAAGTCCTTCGCGGACACGACCACCCTTGAATTCGAGCCCGGGGTCATGGTCGTGGTCGGCCCCAACGGCAGCGGAAAGTCGAATGTGGTCGACGCCGTGGCCTGGGTGCTCGGCGCCCAGGGGCCCAGAACGGTGCGCTCCGGGAAGATGGAGGACGTCATCTTCGCCGGGACCTCCTCCCGGGCGGCGCTGGGCCGGGCCGAGGTCTCCCTCACCATCGACAACTCCGCGGGCATGCTGCCCATCGACCTGGCCGAAGTCACCATCACCCGGACCCTGTTCCGCTCCGGGGACAGCGAGTACGCCATCAACGGGGCGCCGTGCCGGCTGCTGGATGTCCAGGAGCTGCTCTCCGACACCGGCGTGGGGCGCCAGCAGCACGTCATCGTGGGCCAGGGCCAGCTCGATGCGGTCCTCAACGCCCGGCCCGAGGACCGTCGCCTGATCATCGAGGAGGCCGCCGGGGTCCTCAAGTATCGCCGGCGCCGGGAGCGCTCCCAGCGCCGATTGGACGCCACCGAGGCCAACCTCACCCGGCTCAGCGACCTGCTGCGGGAGGTGAGGCGCCAGCTCCGGCCCCTCGAGCGCCAGGCCGAGGCGGCCCGCCGCCATGCCGAGCTGGCCGATGAGGTCCGTGCCCTCCGGGTCCACGTGGCCGGGCTGGAGATGGCCGCCTTCGAGGGCCGCCTGGCCGCCGCCGGGGCCGACCGTGAGCGCCTGGCCGAGGAGGAGAAGGCCATCCGCGCCCGCCTCAGCGCCCTGGATGCCGACGTCATGGTGGCCGAGAGGGCCATGTCCGCCTCGGCCAGCGACGGGGGCTTGGCCGACGCCGTCGGGGAGCTCGAGGGGGCCCGGGCCCGGGCCCGCGGCGTGCTGGCCCTTTTGGCCGAGCGCCGCCGGTCTCTGGAGCGCGACCTGCTCGCTTCCCGGGATGAAGGGGTGGTGGCCAGCCTGGAGGCCGACGCCGCCACCCTGGGGTCCCAGCTGGCTGACGTGGAGACGGCGGCTCAGGGCCTCATCGATGAGGCCGCCCGGGTCACCTCGGCCGAGCGGACCGCCGAAGCCGCCCGGCTGACTTTCGAGGAGCGCCGGGGGGCCAGCGAGGGGGCCGGGGAGGCCCCTTCCACCACCCCCGCCACTTCCGCGGCTGAGGCCCGGGCCGCCCTGGCCGGGCGGCGCACGGCTGTGGACCGGGACCGCCAGGAGACCGAACGCCTGGAGGCCCGCCGGCAGTCCCTCTCCACCCGCCGGGACTCCGCCCGGGACGACGCCCGGGCCATCCAGGCCGACCGTGCCGATCCCGACGGGACGACGTCGGCCCTGGCCTCCGCCCGGGAGCGGGCTGCCCAACGGCTGGAAGCGGCCGGCGCCGCCTTCGAGGCCGCCGACGCCGCCCAGCGGGAGGCCGATCGGCAGTTGCACTCCGCCGCCGCCCGGGCCGAGGCACTGGCTCAGGCCCTGGACGAGGCCGCCGCCCGGGCCGGGGCCGAGCGCCTGACCGGCCTGGCCGGGGTGGTCGGCACCCTGGCCGAGTTGATCGAGGTGGACCCCGGCTGGGAGGCGGCCTTCGAGGCCGCCGCCGGGGACGCCCTGTCCAGTGTCATCGTCGACGGCCCGGAGACGGCCCGGGCCGCTCTGCACCGCTTGAGGGAGCAGGGCCAGGACGGCTCCGTGCTGCCGCTCGGCCTCGACCACCCCGCCGTCACCGCTCCGGCCGGCGCCGGGGCGGTGAGGGCCCACGTGCGCTCGGCCGATCCGAGGGTCGAGACCCTGCTGGACGCCATCGTGGGGGGAACGGCGGCGGTGGAGGGAGGCTGGGAGGCGGCCCTGGAGGCGGTGACCGGCCGGCCCGGGCTGGTGGCGGTGAGCCGGGAGGGCGACCGCTTCGCCCCCTCCGGTTGGCGGACGGGGGCGGCCGGCAGCGGGGCCACCGGGGCGGCCCTGGAGGACGCTCGGCGGCTGCAGGGAGCGGCAGCCCACGCCGCCGAGACGGCCACCACCGCCCTGGCCGCGGCCCGCCAGGAGCTGGATTCCTCCACCGCCGCCGAGCGGGACGCCGTGGCCGCCCTGTCGGCGGAGGAGGCCCGGCGCCGGGCCGGGTCCGAGGCCCTGGAGCGCCTGGAGCGCCAGGCCGCCGAGGCCGCCGAGGAGCTGGCCGGGGTGGAAGCCCACCTGGGCGAACTGACCACCCGCCTCGAGCTGGAACGTCAGGAGGTGGCCCGCCTGGAGGCCTCCCTGCCGGCCTTGGAGTCGAGGGAGGCGGCGGCCGAGGAGGAGACCCGGCGCCGCCGGGCGGAGCGCCAGGAAGTCGACCGGCTCACGGCGGCGGCGGCCACCCTGCGTTCGGAACTGGAGGTCCGGGCCGCCGGCCTGGAGGAGCGCCGCTCGGTGCTGACGGCCCGGCTCCTGGAGGTGGAGGAGCGCCTGCGGACCCACGTCGAGGAGCGCCAGAAGGCGGCTGGGCGCCGGACCCGGTTGGAGTCCTCCCTGGTGGCCGTGGGGCGGCTGTCCCGTTCACTGGAGTCCCGGACCGCCGCCCTGGAGGAGGTGCTGACCCAGCTCCGGGAGCGCCGGCGGGTACAGGCCGAAGGCACCCGGGCTGCCGCCGCCCACCTTGATGACCTCAGGCGGGACCGCACCGAGGCCGAGAAGTCCCTGGAGAGGATCCGGGACCAGGCCCAGCGCACATCGCTGGAGGAAGCCGAGGCCCGCCTGCGGCTCGAGTCCAGCGTGGAGATGATCCGCCGGGATCTCGACTGCGAGCCCGAGACGGCCAGGGCCGCCCCCTGCCCGGAGCTGCCGCCGGGGACGACCGCCCCGGCCCGCCTGCGGGATCTGGACCGGGAGCTGCGGCTGCTGGGGCCGATCAACCCGCTGGCCCTGGAGGAGTTTGCCGGCCTGGAGGAGCGGCATCAGTTCCTGGAAGGCCAGCTGGACGACGTCAAGGCCAGCCGCCGGGAGCTGGCCAAGGTGATCAGAGCTATCGACACCGAGATAGTCGAGGTCTTCGCCGCTGCCTATGCCGATGTCTCGGCCAACTTCGAGAAGCTCTTCGCCACCCTCTTCCCGGGTGGAGCCGGCCGGGTACGCCTCACCGATCCGGACAACCTGTTGGATACCGGGGTGGAGATCGAGGGGCGCCCGTCGGGCAAGAACGTCAAGCGCCTGTCGCTGCTCTCCGGCGGGGAGCGCTCCCTCACCGCCATCGCCTTCCTCTTTGCCGTGTTCCGCAGCCGGCCCTCGCCCTTCTACCTGATGGACGAGGTCGAGGCCGCCCTCGACGACGTCAACCTCCACCGCTTCCTGGACCTGATCAACGACTTCCGCCAGGAGGCCCAGCTGGTCATCGTCAGCCACCAGAAGCGCACCATGGAGGCGGCCGACTGCCTCTACGGCGTCACCATGCAGCCGGGTGGATCGAGCAAGGTCGTCTCCGAAAAGGTCTCCGCCGGGGTCTGACCCCCTCCCTCCCCGGACCGGGCCGTCCTGGGCCCGGAACTCTGTCGGTAGGCTCACGACGCGATGACCTTGGTTGTGGTGGTGGTCCTGCTGGCCGTCTTCGTGATGGTGGTGGGCGGTGCCGTGCTGGTCCGCTCCCGCCGCTATCCGGAGCTCGAACCTCCTGACATCGAGGTCGCCGCCGCGCCGTTGGTGGCGGCCGACCACGACCTCCTACCTCCCCCCGTTGTCACCCCCGAGGAAGCCGCCGCCGTGGAGGCGGAGGCCCTGGCTGTCCTCGACCTCGGGATCGAGCCGGATGACGTCCCGATCCAGCCGGCCGGAGCCGTCGACACCGTCCCTGTCCCTGACCTGGACGTACCCGAAGCCCCACCGCTAACGGCCCGGCCCCGGATCCGTGACCGGCTCGGAAAGGCCCGGGGCCTCATCACCGGTTATGTCGGCTCGGTCCTGTCCCGGTCGGGCATCGATGACTCCTCCTGGGACGACATCGAAGAGGCCCTGATCCGGGCCGACGTGGGTGTGGCCACCACGGGCAATCTGATCGACAGCTTGCGCCAGCGGGTGAAGTCCGAATCCCTCGACACCCCCGAGCAGCTGCTTTCCGCCCTGCGCGACCAGTTGAAATCGGATCTGGCCGTCGAGGACCGCCGCCTGCATCTGGCCGAGACCGGTACCAATGTCTGGCTCTTCGTGGGCGTCAACGGCGTCGGTAAGACCACCACCATCGGCAAGCTCGGGCTGCGCCACGTGGCCGAGGGCAACCGGGTGGTGATGGCGGCCGGGGACACCTTCCGAGCCGCCGCCGCTGAGCAGCTCGAGACCTGGGCCGAGCGGGTGGGGGCCGACCTGGTCCGCGGCGCCGAGGGCGGGGACCCCGGAGCCGTGGTCTTCGACGCCGTCCAGCGAGCCGCCGCCCGGGGCGCCGACCTGGTCCTGGCCGATACGGCCGGGCGCCTGCACACCAAGGTCAACCTGATGGAGGAGCTGCGCAAGGTCCACCGGGTGGCCCAGCGCGAGCCCGGGGTGGTGAGCGAGGTCCTCCTCGTGATCGATGCCACCACCGGTCAGAACGGGTTGACCCAGGCCCGGGAGTTTGCCGAGGCGGTGGGGGTCACCGGGGTGGTGCTCACCAAGCTGGACGGAACAGCCAAGGGCGGCATCGTCCTGGCCATCCAGGCCGAGCTGGGCATCCCGGTCAAGTTGGTGGGCGTGGGGGAGGGACCCGAGGACCTCATCGACTTCGATCCCGATGAGTTCGTGGACGCCCTCTTCGCCGCTTAGGGCCTCTCGCTGAGCCCGCCGTAGCCGGCCGGCGCCGGCCGGAGCTCGCCGGGGGGTCCGGTAACCTCTCAGGACCATGTTCGAGTCCCTGTCGGAGCGTTTCGAGGGGATATTCGCACGTCTGCGCAGCCGGGGCGCCCTGTCCGAGGCCGACGTCGATGAGGTCCTCAGGGAGATCCGCCTGGCCCTGCTCGAGGCCGACGTCAACTTCAAGGTCGTCCGCGACCTCCTGACCCGCATCCGGGAGCGCTGCGTCGGCCTGGATCTGTCCAAGAGCCTCAGCCCCGGCCAGCAGGTCATCAAGACCGTCCACGAGGAGTTGATCGGGATCCTGGGGGGCGAGACCCTCCGGATCACCTATGCCTCCAAGCCCCCCACCGTCATCCTGCTGGCGGGCCTTCAGGGCGCCGGTAAGACCACCGTGGCCGGAAAGCTGGGGCGTTGGTTCCGCCAGGCCGGCCGCCAGCCCCTCCTGGCCGGGGCCGACCTCCAACGCCCGGCCGCCGTCGAGCAGCTGAGGGTCCTGGGCGGCCAGGCCGGGGTACCCGTGTTCAGCCAGCCCACCGATCCGGTGGCCGTGGCCGTGGCCGCCCGGGCCGAGGCCGAGCGCCTGGGCCGGGACGTCCTCATCGTGGACACGGCCGGGCGGGTCACGGTGGACGCCGATCTCATGGACGAGGTGCGCCGAGTCTCCGAGGCGGTCCGGCCCGACTACACCTTCCTGGTCGTCGACGCCATGATCGGCCAGGAGTCGGTGACCACCGCCGAGGCCTTCCACGCCACCCTGGCCCTGGACGGGGTCATCCTCACCAAACTCGACGGTGATGCCCGCGGCGGTGCCGCCCTGTCCATCAAGGAGGTGGTCGGCCGTCCGGTCGCCTTCGCCTCCACCGGGGAGAAGCAGGAGGACTTCGATGTCTTCCATCCCGACCGGATGGCCAGCCGCATCCTCGGTATGGGTGACGTCCTCACCCTCATCGAAAAGGCCGAGCAGAGCTACGACCAGGAGGTGGCCGAAAAGGCCGCCGCCGCCCTCCAGCAGGGCCGGTTCACCCTGGAGGACTTCCTCGAACAGCTCCAACAGGTCAAGAAGATGGGGCCGCTCCAGAGCATCCTCGGGATGATGCCGGGGATGCCCAAGGAGTTGAAGAACGCCAACATCGAGGACTCCGAGGTGGCTCGAGTGGAGGCCATCATCCGCTCCATGACCACCGCCGAGCGCCGGGAGCCCGACCTCATAAACGGCTCCCGCCGGCTCCGTATCGCCCAGGGCAGCGGCACCGACACCAAGGACGTCAACCAGCTCCTGAAGCAGTTCAAGGAGATGCAGAAGATGATGCAGCCGCTCATGGCCGTCACCGGCGGCCGGGTCGGCAAGGGCAAGAAGAAGGGTGGCCGGGGCGGGGGGCGGGTGACCCCGAAGGGGGCCATCGCCGGCATGCGGGAGCTGCGCAAGATGCAGGCCATGGGCGGCATGGAAGGCCTGACCGGCCCGGATGGGAAGCTCGACCCCGAGGCCCTCTCCGGCCTGGCCGGGGCCGGCGGACCGGGGGGTCTGGACTCCATCCGGGAGTCCCTCGGATTGCCCTCTCCGGGCCAGCGTGGCCGGTAGCCGGCCAGATCGGTCAGAATGTCGGGTCAACGGGGTCGGTCCAACGGGATCGGCCCGAACAAGGGATCAGCTGAACAGTGGCAGTGAAACTGCGCTTGATGCGCATGGGAAAGAAGAAGCAACCGACCTATCGGGTGGTGGCGGCGGACAGCCGTTCGCCCCGCGACGGCCGGTTCATCGAGATCGTCGGGACCTATGAGCCCCGGGCCGAACCTTCGGTGGTGAAGATCGACAACGAAAAGGCGCTGCGCTGGCTGGCCCAGGGGGCCCAGCCGACCGAGACGGTGCAGAAGCTCCTGCAGATCTCCGGCGCCTGGGACACCTTCCGCTCGGGCGTCGCCCCGGACGGAGCCGCGTGAGCGAGGTCGAGGAGGGCCAGGCCGCCGATGCTGCCGAAGCCGCCGAAGCTGGCGACTCCGCCGAGGCCCCCGGCGCCGCCGGGGCCGGTCCCGCCAACGGCAGTTCCGGCCCCCTCCCGGCCGGCACCGCTGCCTCCGTCCTCGAATACGTGGCCAGGGCCATCGTGGACGAGCCGGATTCGGTCCGGGTCGAGGTGGATGAGGGTCGCAACGGCCTGACCCTGCGCCTCCATGTGGCCCAGGGCGACATGGGCATGGTCATCGGCCGGCGCGGCCGGGTGGCCCAGGCCATCCGGGCCCTGGTCCGGGCGGCGGGCAGCCGTGACGGCGCCGACGTCCAGGTCGACATCGTCGACTGAGGGCGGGACCCCGCCTCCCGACCTTCTCGAGGTCGGCCACATAGCCCGGGCCCATGGGCTGCGCGGCGAGGTGGTGGTCGCCCTCACCACCAATCGGGATGAGCGGGTGGCTC
>Ga0307372_10000972_pt1 | contig 50218 bp, 30 predicted proteins | sample OX1MG_FD_202533 | JGI IMG/M metagenome (GOLD analysis project Ga0307372, IMG submission 202533) | Soil microbial communities from Risofladan, Vaasa, Finland - OX-1 | ecosystem: Environmental > Terrestrial > Soil > Coastal area > Acid sulfate soil | place: Finland: Risofladan, Vaasa | collected...
TCGAGATCGAGCACGACCCGCTCCGGCGCCTGGACCCGCGATTCCAGGTACAGGTCCACCAGCAACCGGTCCATGGCCGTCGCATCGTAGCCGATCTTGTGGTAACGGCTGGGTTGGCTCCTGCCCAACTCCAACTGGTTGGCGCGGGCCCCAGCGCGCCTGCGGCGCGCGTCCCGCTTGTGCTCGCTCCGACTTGGGGGCCCGGAGGCCCCAAGTCGGAGCTGCGCCTCGCTGGGGCCGCGCCGTATTCGCTTCCCGGGGGCGGGCCGCCCTGCGGATTTTCGCAGCCTTTCGCGCCGATTTTGCCAGCAGGCAAAGCGGCGCGACCCCCGCGACCGGTTCAGCCTGCTCTTGCCCGCCAGCGGCTTCTCCAGCCCGCGCCGCCCCGCCAACATCGTCCACACCGGATCGCGCCGCAGTTGCTCGTGGTCGTTGAGGTCTTCATAGCCCAGCGCCAGCCCGTACACCCGCTGCGCCACCATCTCGCTGATCGCGTGGGTCGTGCGCTCCGGGGCGCGGCCGTCCCGGAAACACCCCGCAAATCGCCGCAGCAGCCCGATCCGGCCCTCCACCGCGCGCAGTAGCATGGGCTGTGAACTCGAACGATTCCTGGCTACACTCTGTCATAGAAAAAGGCCGTTCCTTTCCGGGTTGGACTCCGATTCGACAACGCAGTTTCGCCCGAAAACACGGCCTTTTTCCACTCGAAAATGCACCTCGCCCCGCTTTTCTGGAGAGAAATGCGGGTTAGCCAGTAACAGCGAGCATGCTTCACCAGCCGCCCGCCCGTTTTCACCAGCCGCTGCTGCAAGCTGATGAGCGACCAGTTGGCGATCTTCGTCGGCAGCACCAGCTGCCGCCACAGAGTGCCAAGGTTTGTAGGCGATCAGACTGAGGTTGAGCCTGACCTCGTTGACGCGGAGCCGATGGCAGCTTAGCCACGTGGAGGAGGGAACCGGGTACACTTGCGGATTAGTGGAGGAGGGAGGCGGCGGCGGCGCCGCGGGGGGCGGGGGCGACGGGGTAGGTGTAGACGACCTCGCCGGGGCGGGTGAGGTGGAGCTGCTGGCGGGCGATGCCCTCGATGGCGGCGGGGTCGGTGGTGAGGGAGTGCACCGACTGATTGAGTTGGCGGTTGTGCGCTTCCAGGGCCTGGATACGGGCCATTTCCTGCTGTAGTTGTTGCTGTTTGTGGCGCAAGGCCAAGTATCCGCTGGGCCCCAGCACGGCGTGCTGCACCAGCCAGAGGACGGGGACGGCGACGGCGGCGAGGCGGAGCACGTGAAGGGCGCGGCGGAGCATGGGCTGGTTCCACTGTAGGGGGCGGGGCGTGGGCTCGCAAGGGGGGAATCTTGCGAGTGAACAGGGAACGGTGAACAGTGAACAGTGGACAGGGAACAGTGGACAGTGGCGAGCGCGGAGGAGGGAGGTGGCGATGGGGATGGTGATGGTGCAGGTGATGTGTGCGGGGGTGGAAGAGGCGGAGGCGATCGGGAGGGGACTCTTGGAGGCGCGGCTGGTGGCTTGCGCCAGCGTGGGGCCGGGGTGGCGCTCGAGGTATTGGTGGCGGGGGAAGTTGGAGAGCAGCGAGGAGGTGATGCTGCTGTTGAAGACAACGCGGGAGCGGTTTGGGGAGGTGGAGGCGGCGGTGCGGAAGCTGCACGCGTATGAGACGCCGGAGATTGTGGCGATCGAGGTGGTGGAGGGGAGTGCGGACTATTTGAGGTGGGTGGAGGGCGAGGTGGGGAAGCGGTAGCGGAGCTGGTAGCGCTGGGCGGGAGGGGCGTCGGGGAGGGTGTGGTAGAGGCCGAAGTGGTCGGCTGGGAGCTCGCCCCAGTGGGGGCGGTGGGGATCGAAGCGCAGGGAATGGGCGTGGCTGGCGGCGGTTAGGCGGGCCAGGCTGATGTGGGGGGTGAAGGGGCGGGGCTCGCGCTGGATGCCCAGGGGCTGGAGGCGGGCGGCGATGGCGGCGACCCAGGCGGCGAGGGGAAAATGGGGAACGACGCCGGCCCAGACGATGCGGGGCTGCCGGGGGTTGGGGAAGGCGCCGAGGCCGGCGAGGCGAAGGGAGAGCGGATCCAAGCGTAGGTCGGCGAGGGCGGCGATCAGCTCGGACTCGCGGGCCTGGGGCCAGGGGCCGATGAACTGCAGGGTGAGGTGGAGGGCCTCGGGGGCTTCCCAGCGGGCGTTCAGGAGTTGGCGGCGCCAGCGGAGGAGGGACTGGGTGAGGGCTAGGTGGGCGGGGCCTTGGAGCGGGATGGCTAGGAAGAGGCGCACGGCGGGGGCTGCCAGCGCAGGACGGGGTTGCGGGCGGCGGCGACCTCGTCGAGGCGGCGGATCTTGGTGGTGTGGGGGGCGGAGGTGACCAGCTCGGGGGTGGCCTGGGCCTCTTGGGCGATGGCGCGCATGGCGCCGATGAACTGGTCGAGTTCGGCGAGGTTGGCGCTCTCGGTGGGCTCGATCATGAGGGCGCCGCGGACGACGAGGGGGAACGAGACGGTGTAGGGGTGGAAGCCGTAGTCAATCAGGCGCTTGGCGATGTCGCCGGTGTGGACGCCGCGGGCGGCTTGGAGGGAGTCGCTGAAGACGACCTCGTGCATGGAGGGGGTGGGGTAGGGGAGGGCGAAGACGTCCTCGAGCTTTTTGCGGAGGTAGTTGGCGTTGAGCACGGCGTCTTCGGTGGTTTGCAGCAGGCCGTCGCAGCCGTTGGCCATGATGTAGGCGAGGGCGCGGGTGAACATGCCGAAGTTGCCGTAGAAGGCGCGGACGCGGCCGATGGAGCGGGGGCGGTCGAAGTCGAGGCGGGGCGAGCCGTCGGGGCGGGTGGCGAGAACGGGGATGGGGAGGAAGGGCGAGAGCTCGCGCTGGACGGCGACCGGGCCGGCGCCGGGGCCGCCGCCGCCGTGGGGGGTGGAGAAGGTCTTGTGGAGGTTGAGGTGCATGACGTCCACGCCGAAGTCGCCGGGGCGGGAGCGGCCGACCAGGGCGTTCATGTTGGCGCCATCCATGTAGAGCATGCCGCCGCGCTGGTGCACCAAGTCGGCGATGCGGTGGATGTCCTCCTCGAAGATGCCCAAGGTGTTGGGGTTGGTGAGCATGAGGGCGGCGACGTCGCCGGTCATTTGGCGCTCGAGGCTGGACATGTCCACGGTGCCGCCGGGGTTGGACTTGAGGTTCTCGACCTGGTAGCCGGCGATGGCGGCGGTGGCGGGGTTGGTGCCGTGGGCGGAGTCGGGGATGAGGACCTTGCGGCGGGCGTCGCCGCGGGCGGCGAGGGCGGCGCGGACGAGGAGGATGCCGGTGAGCTCGCCCTGGGCGCCGGCGGCGGGCTGCAGGGTGATGGCGTCCATGCCGGTGATCTCGAGCAAGTACTGGGAGAGCAACTGCATGATGCGGAGGGCGCCCTGGGAGAGGGCCTCGGACTGCAGGGGGTGGCCGTCGCCGAGGCCGTCGAGGCGGGTGACGAGCTCGTTGATGCGGGCGTTGTACTTCATGGTGCAGGAGCCGAGGGGGTAGATGCCGGTGTCCACGCCGTAGTTCCAGGTGCTGAGGCGGGTGAAGTGGCGGATCACCTCCAGCTCGCTAAGTTCTGGGAAATATTGGATTTCTTGCCTGGTGTGGGCGAGCTCGGCGGCGGGGACGTCGAGGGCGGGGAGCTGGTAGCCGCACTTGCCGGGGGAGGAGATCTCGAACAGCAAGTCTTCGTTCTGGACCTGGTGGCGGGCGGCGCGGGAACCGGCGGGCTGGGAGAGGTCAGGCATAGGGCAATCAGCGCTGGGCGAGGAGGGCGGCCAGGGAATCTATGGCGGCGCGGGGAACGATCTCGGTGCAGCAGACCAGCAGGGCGTGGCCGAGTTCGGGGTAGTCGGGGTGGAGGGAGAGGCCGGGGATGAGCTTGGCTTGGGTGAGCGAGGGTTCGAGGTCGGCCAGCGGGCGGTGGAGGCGGACGACGAACTCGTGGAAGCGCGGGGAGGGGAAGAGGACTTCGAGGCCGGCGTTATGGCAGGCTTGGGCGGCGTAGGCGGCCTTGGCGAGGTTGTGCTGGGCGAGCTCGCGCAGGCCCTGCTTGCCGTAGGTGGCCATGAAGATGCTGGCCATGAGGGCGCAGAGGGCCTGGTTGGTGCAGATGTTGGAGGTGGCCTTCTCGCGGCGGATGTGCTGCTCGCGGGTGGAGAGGGTGAGGACGAAGCCGCGGCGGCCGTCGGGGTCGCGGGCCTCGCCGACCAGGCGGCCGGGGAGGCTGCGGACGAATTTTTGGCGGCTGGCGAGGATGCCGGCGTAAGGGCCGCCGAAGCCGACGGGGATGCCGAAGCCCTGCAGTTCCATGGCGACGATGTCGGCGGATGAGGGCGGGGGGAGGAGGCCGAGGGAGACCGGGTCGGTGATGACGGCGACGAGCAGGGCGCCGCGGGCATGGGCGATCTCGGCGGCGGCTTCCCAGTCCTCGATGTTGCCGAAGAAGTTGGGGCTTTGGATGGCGACGGCGGCGGTGGAGTCGGAGACGGCGGCGCGGAGGGCGTCCCAGTCGCAGGTGCCGGCGGGGGTGAAGCCGACCTCGGCGGTGGGGAAGTCGCGGAACTGGGTAAGGGTGCGCAGCACTTGGCGGTACTGGGGATGGACGGAGCGGGCGACGACCAGGCCGGAGCGGCCGGTGACGCGGGCGGCCATCATGCAGGCCTCGTTGAGGGCGGTGGAGCCGTCGTACATGCCAGCGTTGGCCACTTCCTGGCCGGTGAGCTGGCAGATCATGGTCTGGAACTCGAAGATGGACTGCAACGTGCCCTGGGCGATCTCGGGCTGGTAGGGGGTGTAGGCGGTGAACCACTCGCCGCGGCCGATGAGGTTGTCGAGGTGGGCGGGGCGGAAGTGGTGGTAGGCGCCGGCACCGAGGAAGGAGGTGAAGCCGGGGGCGTTGGCGGCGGCGGCGGCCTTGAAGTAGGCGAGGATGTCGGCCTCGGCCTGGCCGGGGGGAATGTTCAAGGAACGGTTGAGGCGACAGTAGGCGGGGATATGGGAGAACAGCTCATCCACCGAGGGCAGGCCCAACTCCGCCAGCATGCGCTGGCGGAGGGGATCAGAGGTTGGAAGGTAGCGCATTGCGGTGGGGGTCAGTGGGCGGCTTCTTGCTGGGCGAGAAAGGCTTCGTAGGCGGCCGAGTCCATCAGCTTGGCGGATTGGGCGGGGTCGGAGAGCTCGGCTTCGATCATCCAGGCGGCGCCGTGGGGGTCGGAGTTGAGCAACTCGGGGGATTTCACCAAGTCGGCGTTGATGGCGGTGACGCGGCCGCTGACGGGGGCGAAGACCTCCGAGACCGCCTTGACCGACTCGACCGTGCCAAAGGCTTGGCCGGCGACGAGGGAGGCGCCGACTTGGGGGAGCTCGACAAAGACGATGTCGCCGAGCTGGTGCTGGGCGAAGTCGGTGATGCCGAAGCGGGCGGACTTGGCGCCGGCCGCCGGGGCGGCAACCCATTCGTGTTCAGTGGTATAGCGGAAGTTGGTGGGGTAGGCCATGAAGTTCCTCGGGGCTCAGCGGGGGCGCTTGTAGAAGGGCAGGGGGATGATTTGGGCGGGGACGGAGCGGGTGCGGATTTGGATGTCGAGGCGGCGGCCGGGGTCGGCGAGGGAGACGGGGACGTAGGCCATGCCGATGTTCTTGCCGAGCGAGGGGGCGGGGCCGCCGCTGGTGACGTGGCCGACGGTCTGGCCCTGGTGGAGGACGGGATAGCCGTCGCGGGCGATGCCGGGCTCGATCATCTCGAAGCCGACGAGCTTGCGCTGCAGGCCTTGGTCGGCTTGGCGCTCGATGACGTGCTTGCCCAGGAACTCGGGCTTGGCGAGCTTGGTGATCCAGCCCAGGCCGGCCTCGAGGGGGGTGGTGGTGTCGTCAATCTCGTGGCCGTAGAGGGCCATGCCGGCTTCCAGGCGGAGGGTGTTGCGGGCGCCGAGGCCGCAGGGGAGAAGGCCTGCGGGTTGGCCGGCCTCGAGCAGGCCGTACCAGATGCGCTCGGAGTGGGCGGGGTCGAAGTAGAGCTCGAAGCCGTCTTCGCCGGTGTAGCCGGTGCGGGAGAGGATGCAGTCCACGCCCATGACCTTGGCGGTGGTGAACCAGTAGTACTTGATGGGGGCGAGGGCGACGGGGGTGAGGGGCTGGAGGATGTTGAGCGCGGCCGGGCCCTGGAGGGCGAGTTGGGTGAAGTCGTCGCTGAGGTTGACGACCTGGGCGTCGAAGCGGTTCTGCTGGCAGATGTAGTCGAAGTCCTTGTCGCAGTTGGCGGCGTTGACCACGAGCCAGTATTGGCGGTCGGTGAACTTGTGAACCAGGAGGTCGTCCACGAAGGTGCCGTGGGCGGTCATGAGGCCGCTGTATTGGGCCTGGTCGAGGTGGAGCTTGGAGGCGTCGTTGCAGGTGACATGCTGGACGAGGTCGAGGGCCTGGGGGCCCTGGATGGAGATCTCGCCCATGTGGCTGACATCGAACAGGCCGGCGCGCTCGCGCACGGCGCGGTGCTCGGGGAGGATGCCGCTGTACTCGACCGGCATGTCCCAGCCGCCGAAGGCGACCATCTTGCCGCCGAGGCGGCGGTGGGCGGCGTTGAGCGGGGTGCGCCGGATGGGGGCGGGGGCGGGGGTGGGGTTGTCGCTCAAGCGTCCTCCGGGGGAGCTGTGGTTTGCCATTCGGTCAACCACACGCTGCCGCCAGGGAGGGAAGCGGTGGCTCGGTTGTCTGCGAAATTCCAGTATAAGTTAGCATGGCGGGCGCGGGGGGGCAATCTTGCGGGGGCTGGCAGCTTGCAGCTTGCGGCTGACAGCTATTGCGGGGCGGTGGCGGGTGCGGAGGTGGCGTGGGGGTTGGGTCGGCGGGTACGGTAGCATGGAGCGTGCAAACCGAAATGGGTTGGACTGGGGCTACGGCGGCGGAGACGGGGGCGTATGCCGCCGGGTTTCCGGAGTTGGCGAAGACGCAGCATTTTCGCAAGCTGAAGCTGCGGGAGACATGCCTGGTGTCGTCGCTGGGGCTGGGGACGTATTTGGGCGAGGCCGACGAGGCGACCGATGACGGCTATGCGGCGGCGCTGCGGGCGGCGCTCGGGGGTGGCATCAACCTGATTGACACCGCCAGCAACTACCGGCACCAGCGCAGCGAACGGGTGATCGGAAAGGTGTTGGCCGAGGGCACAGTACGGCGGGAGCAGGTGGTGGTGTGCAGCAAGGCGGGGTTCATCGTTTCGCTGGAGGCGCGGGATCAGCACTTGCGGACGGGCTTGATTCGGCCCGGGGAAATTGTGGGCGACTGGCACTGCATGGCGCCGGTGTATTTGGCGCACCAGCTTGAGCGCAGCCTGGAGAACCTGGGGCTGGAGGCGGTGGACGTCTATTACCTGCACAACCCGGAGACGCAGCAGGCGGAGCTGAGCCGGGAGGAGTTTTACCGGCGGCTGCGGGGGGCGTTCGAGCTGCTGGAGCGGCAGGCGGGGCAGGGACGGATCGGGGCCTACGGGGTGGCGACGTGGAGCGGGCTGCGGGTGCCTCCGGATGCGGGCGAGTACCTGGACCTGAACCGCATGGTGGCGACGGCGCGGGAAGTGGCGGGGGAGGGGCATCATTTCCGGTTTGTGCAGATGCCCTACAACTTGGCGATGCCGGAGGCGTATACGCTGCTGAACCAGACGGTGGAGAAGCCGCCGTATGTGTCGACGCTAAACGCGGCGTTTCGGCTGGGGTTGCAGGTGATCGCCTCGGCGAGCCTGATGAATGGGCGGCTGCAGCACTTGCCCGAGGACGGGCGGGCACATGTGCAGGGGTTCTTGCCGGCGGCGGCGACGGATGTGGAACTGGCGCTGCAGTTTGTGCGCTCGACCAGCGGGGTGCTGGCGGGATTGGTGGGGATGGCGCGGCCGGAGCACGTGGCGGAGAATCTGCGGGCGGCGGCGGTGGCGCCGGCGGCGCCGGCGGTGGTGGGGCGGCTGCTGGGGGGGTAGGGGGACTAGTGAACAGTGGATAGTGGACAGTGGGCGGATGGTAGGCGCCGGGGGCGGGGACGGGGGAGGGCAGAAATGTGGGAGTCCCGATGTAGGGGATTTCCCCGAGGGTGGCGTAATCGGCAGGGCGATAGACGCGTCGCCGCCGCCCACGCGCATCGGTCTGAACTTGGGCGAAGCCGCCTCGGCCGTGGCGGCGGGCAGAACCTCCGCTTTTGTGCCCGCCTGGAAGCCCAGCCCGGAGGTCCGGCTCAAGGAGCGACGCAAGGCCGGGCTGGTGTCGGCCCGCGAGGGTGAGCCCAGACCTGCCGAGGCGCATTGGGCCTCGGTAGGAAGTCTCTGAGGGAAATTGGGTGGGTGACGATTCGACCGGCGAGTCGCGGGGGTCGCGCCGCTTTGCCTGCTGGCAAAACCGGCGCGAAAGGCTGCGAAATTCCGCAGGGGCAGACGCGCCAGTGGCGCGTCTGCGCCCCCGGGAAGCGAATTCGGCGCGGCCCCCGAGTCGGCGCGAGCATGCCGCCCCGCGCATCTACAGCGGGGCGGCTCACAAGCGGGACGCGCGCCGCAGGCGCGCTGGGGCCCGCGCCCACCATTGGGGATTTTTCAACCGGCGTTGCGGTGGGTCAGCATCAGGCCCCCCTTGCGGGATTCTGGAGATGGTAGGCGCCTGGGGAGCGGGGCGGTGGGCTGTGCGTGCGGGGCGGAAACTGGAGGACGTGTAGGCAAATTGTGATTGCATGATAAAGCACCAGGCAAAGAAGGCGAAGCAGTATACGGTGCGGGATGTGCCGCGGGAGGTGGACCGGGTGTTGCGGCAGCGGGCGCAGCAGCGGCGGGTGAGCTTGAACCAGCTCATTGTGGACGAGCTCACGGCAGCCACACTGGGGCAGAGGCGGCGGGGCGATTTTTCCGACTTGGTGGGGCGGTGGCGCGAGGATCCGGAATTGGACGCAGCGCTGCAGGCGCAGCGGCGGATTGACGAGGGATTGTGGAACTAAGGGTTGCCCTCGATACCAACCGGCTGGTGGATTTATTGCGCGGGGATGCGGAGTTGGGCGAACGGCTGGGGCGATGCGAGCAAGTGTGGCTACCGCTGTTTGTCGTGGGGGAGTTGCGGGCGGGATTTCTTCTGGGGGCGCACGCGGAGGCGAACGAGCTGCTGCTGCGGCGATTGCTGGCCAAGCCGACGGTGGGGGTTTTGCTGCCGGACGAGGGGACGGCGGAGGGCTATGCCCGGTTGTTCGCGCAATTGCGGCGGGCGGGCACGCCGGTGCCGAGCCATGTTCTCTGGATTGCGGCGCTGGCGCTGCAGCATGATCTGCCGCTGATCACGCGCGACCGGCACTTTGCCAGCATGCCGCAACTGCTGCGGATCTGAGGCTAGGGGAGGTCGAGGGCGGCGCGGCGGAGGTTGGCGTAGGCGCGGTTGAAGGAGAGCAGGGGGGAGCCGTCGGGGAGGAGGCCGAAGAAGCCGCAGCGGTGGATGCCGCCGCGGAGCTGGGCAGAGAAATCGGCCACGAGCTGGCGGCGCCAGGAGCGGCGCTGCAGGCGGAAGAGGGGCTCGCCCTTGGCCAACAGGTCCTGGTAATAGAGGAAGCGGCCGTGGCGGGACCACTCGGGGATGCTGAGGGCGGCGCCGGAGGCGACGACCTGCCAGCGGCGGGTGGCGAAGTCGTAGACCTCGAGGCGGCGCTGATCGTTGCGCAGGGCGGCGAGGGATTTACCGTCGGGGGACCAGCGGGCGGTGCTGAGGCCGTCGGAGCCGGGGACGGGAGCCATGCGGCCGGTGGCGAACTGGACGAGGGCGAGGGAGTCGCGTTCGGGCTGGCCGGGGGTTTGGCGAGCCAGGGCGACGACGAGCTGGGAGCCGTCGGGGGACCAATCGGGGGTGGATGCGTCGGTGTCGCGGAGGGCGGCGGGGTCGCCGAGGAGGCGGGGGGCACCGCCCTGGGCGGAGACGACGTAGGAGCGGGTGTGTTGGTCCACAGCCTGGCTGCCGTAGGCGATCCAGCGGCGGTCGGGGGACCAGCGGGGGAAGGCGGCGCTGGGGCCGGGCAGGGTCAATTCGCGCAGGTTGGATACGGCGGCGCTGGGGGAGAGGTCGGCGGCCCAGAGGGTGGCGGTGCGGGTGTCCATGTAGGCGACGTGGCGGCCGTCGCGGGTGTAGTTCAACTGGAAGGCGTCGCGGCCTGGGAGGAGCGGGGTGAATTGGTGGGAGGCGAGATCGAGGCGCTGGGCGTCTTCGCGCCAATCGTTCTGGTAGAAGACGACGTGGCGGTTGGAGCGGCCGACGAAGGCGCCCCAAATGGAGTGCGGGCCGACGGTGAGTTGGACGGGAGCGAAGTGGCGCCAGGGCAAAGGCCAGGAGGGCTGGCGCTGGGCCCAGAGGTTCCAGGTGCCGTCGCTGAGGGCGCTGAAGAGGAAGTAGCGGCCGTCGCGGGTCCATTGGCCGCAGCAGCGGGGGAGGGAGCCAGCGACCGGGACGGGGGCGGCGGCGGAGCCGAGGCGCCATTGCCAGAGGGTGGGGGTGCCGGAGGGATCATTCAAGGAAAAGCGTAGGCGGCGGCCGCCGGGGGAAAAGGCGACCCAGCCCGGGGTGGAGGGCAGGGCGAGGAGCTTGAGGGGGGAGCTGCCGTCGGGGCGGGCGCGCCAGAGGGCGGCGTTGGCGGTGTACAAGATGTGGCGGCCGTCGGGATACCAGTGGGCCTCGCCGACGAAGAGGGAATCGAGGCGGATGGGGGCGCCGCCGGGGGCGCGTTGGCGCCACAGGGCCATGGGCTCGCCGCGCTGCTGGAAGCTGCCGAGCAGCCATTGCGAGCCGTCGGGGGAGACATCGAAGAGTTGGGCGCTGGGGAAGGGGGTGGGCACGACCTCGGCGGTGGCCCCGGTGCCGGCGGTCTGCATGAGGTCCCAGTGGTCGCCGGCGCGCTGGAGGTAGAAGAGGCGGGTGCCGTCGGTGGCGGGCTCGACCATGTAGTCTATGGCGCCGGAGTTGGTGAGGGCGCGGATGCGGAGGACGCGGGGCGGGGGGGGGGGGCGCAGGGCGGCCCAGGCGAGCAGGGCGGCGAGGGGGAGCAGGGCGAGGACGGCGAGGGCGGGACGGCGGGAGCGGGGACGGAGGGCGAGGGCGGGTGGCGGAGGGGCGGGGGCGAGGGGCGCGAGCGGGAGGACGGACTCGACCGGGGCGATGAAGCGGTAGCCGTGGCCGGGGACGGTGGCGATGTAGCGGGGCTGGGCGTTGTCGTCGCCAAGCACGCGGCGCAGGCGGCGCATGGCGCTGTTGAGGCTGGTCTCGAAATCCACGAAGGTGCCATCGGGCCAGAGCTCGGCGCGCAATTGCTGGCGGGTGACGAGGTGGCCGGGGTGGGCGACGAGCAGGGCGAGGATGCGCAGCGGCTGCTCGGCGATGTGCACCGGATTGCCGTTTTCGAGAAGTTCTCTACCCTCGAGGTCGAGCTCAAAGGGCCCGAAGCGCCAGCGCGTGGGGTGGGGTGCAGGGGCAGGCATTGTGACACTCGCCTGATATATCGGCCTATCAGTGTACACCGCTTGACAACGGCGTGGCAAAAGGCGGCCGCGGCAGGTGGCAAGCGTCGCGTTTTCAGCGGTTTGCGCGTGTCAGATGGCGGTCAGATGGGAATCATGCGCGGTCAGGCGGGGGGAGGGGGCGCGGGGGGCGGAGGAAGAGCGCCGGTGGGGGCGCGATGGATGGGCGCATGCACGTGGTACAGGGCGAGGAAACCTGTCCATGAGACGAATGAGCCAAATGTTGGCGGGGTTGATGCTGCTGGCGGTACCGGCCGTGTTGCGGGCGAACACGCTGGCGGTGGGGCAGTTCAGCATTGAGTATCCATCGGTGGAGACGGTTGGGTTTTACGGCTTCACGGTGAGCAATTTGACCGGGAACAGCACGGCGGGGGCGTGCACGGTGTCGTATCCGGTGTGCACGCCGCTGGTGTTCCAGGATGCGACGCTGACGGTGCAGTACGGCTACGGGCAGGTGCAGGACAACGGGTCGGGGGTGGGGGTGGTGGTGGGGGCGCTGGCGAGCCAGGGGACGTACACGGCGACGGCGAAGGACAGCGACCCGTTCAACCCGAGCTACAACAGTTGCGGGGTGTACGGGGTGGATGGGACCTGCGCGGGGCTGGACGATACGGCGAACGCGTTTCAGCTGCCGCTGCCGATCGCGGATGGAAGCGGCAACAACCTGGTGATCCTGAGCGCGACCTTCAGCGCGACCACGGCGCCGACCAGCACCAACAGCGGGACGCTGAGCGGGCCGTATACGGCGACGCTGCTGCCCACGCTGGATTGCGGGGGGCCGTGCAATTTTTTGGATACGAACCTGTTTCCCAACCCCAACACCGGGATTGACCCCAACAACGGCTACTGGGAGTACTACGACGCGACGGCGGACATCGTGACGCAGGCGCCGCCGCCGGGCGGGGGGACGGTGCCGGAGCCAGGGACGATCTGGCTGGTGGCGCCGGTGCTGGGGGCGCTGGGCTGGGGGTGGCAGGAGAAGCGGCGGGGCCGGAGCGCGGGCCGAGTTTAAGGGAACGACAACCATGGACAAGCGGAACCGTCGGTGGGTCTGGGCCGGGTTGGCGATGCTGGCGGGTGCCAGCGTGGCGCCGGCGCAGGTGCTGTTGTCCAACTTCGCCGCTCCGGCAACGGCGGTGGTGGGAAGCAGCGTGACGCTGACGGGGTGCAATTTCCCGGCGGGGATGAGCGCGGTGGACACGCTGGTGACGTTCACGCCGGCGCCGGGGGCGGGGTTCGCGGTGACGGCGACGGCGAACACGGTGGCGGTGACGATCGGCACTTGCTACAGCATCGGGGTGACGGTGCCGAGCAACCTGGTGGCAGGCAACACCACGCTGACGGTGGCGAACGCGGCGACGAGCACGCCGGTGTTCAGCAGCGTGAACTTTTCGACGCTGAACGTGACCGGGGCGCCGATCGGGATCACGCTGAACACGCCGGCGGCGCCGGCGTCGGCGCTGCCGGGGACGGTGATCACGCTGGTGGCGAGCGGGTTCAACAGCTCGACGCCGATCCCGGCGGGGAATGTGATGGTGACCATCCAGCCGGCGACGGGGCCGGCGGCGTCGGTGCCGGCGACGACGGATCCGTTCACGGCGCCGGGGGTGATGCAGCCGACGTTCCTGCTGCCCAACGGGCTGGCGCCAGGGCCGGCGACGGTGACGCTGGCGAGCGCGTCGGGGAGCTCGCCGCCGTTCATCAGCATCACCGCGGCGGACCTGAACATTCTGGCGACGCCGCCGGCGGCGCTGCCGCTGGGGCCGGTGTCGCCGGCGACGGTGGCGGCGGGGCAGGCGGTGTCGCTGAAGGCGAACGGGCTGCCGGCGGGTACAATTGCGGCGGGCAACATCCTGGTGACGCTGACGCCGCCGCCGGGCAACGGGGCGCCGATCACGGTGCCGGCGAAGGTGTACCTGGCGGCGATCAAGACGGTGGCCTTCCAAGTCTCGACCGGATTCACCAACAATGCGCCGATCCTGTGCGCGGTCGCGATCACCAACAAACCGGGGACGCTGCCGGCGTTTGCGCTGGCGGGGGCGACGGTGACGGTGACGCCGCCGCCGACGGTGGTGGAGGTGACGCCGGGGGTGGGGCAGGCGGGCACATCGCTGCCGGCGGTGCAACTGGTGGGGGATTTCACCCATTTCGGCACCACCTCGACCTTGAGCTTCACGCCGTTTGGGCAATCCACGCCGGTGAGCACGATTACGGCGTCGAGCGTGTCGGTGCAGTCCACCACGCAATTGACGGCGACGTTGAACCTGGGGGCGAACGCCACGCCGGGGGCGTACACGGTGAATGTGACCACGGGCACGGAGGTGGCGCATTCGGGGGCGGCGCTGGTGGTGACCACCACGCCGGGGCTGGCCTTCAACTTCATCGCGCCCAACGGGGGGGCGCTGGGGCAGACGCTGATCGGGGTGCAGGTGCAGGGGAACCAGACGCACTTCCTGCAGGGGAGCACGGTGCTGGATTTCGGCGACGGCATCCAGGTGACGTCGCTGACCGTGGTGGATGCCACCGATTTGCTGGCGAACATCAGCATTAGCCCGACCACGTTCCTGGGGGCGCGGACGGTGAGCGCGGTGACGGGAGGGGAGTTTGCGGTTGGGCAGGGAGCGTTCATGGTGCAGGCGAGCGCGGCGGCGCTGGTGCCACCCTTGACGCCCAACAGCGGGGCGCAGGGCACGAACGTGGTGGGGATGCAGATCACCGGGACGGGGACGCACTTCTTGCCGGGGGCGACGCACGTGGCCTTCGGGGGCGGGATCCAGACCGGGCAGGTGACGGTGACGAGTCCGACCACGCTGACGGTGGATTTTTCGATACCGCCCAGTGCCACGGTGGGGCCGCAGAACGTGACGGTGGCGACCGGGGGCGAGGTGGTGGGGCTGAGCGGGGCGTTCACGGTGACGCCGGCGACGCCGTTTATCGCCAGCGTGACGCCGAACAACGGGGTGCAGGGGCAGACCAACCTGGACGTGGTGATCGCGGGGCAGTACACCAACTTCCAGCCGGGCCAGGTGACGGTGAGTTTTGGCAGCGGGGACATCACGGTCAACTCGGTGACGGTGGATCCGGTGGCGCAGACGGCGACGGCGAACATCTCGATCGCGCAGGACGCCGCGGTGGGGGGGCGGAGCGCGACGCTGGTTTCGACCACGACCTCGCCCAGCAATTTCCCCTTCAACTTCACGGTGAACCCGTCGCCGGCGAAGATCGACACCATTTGCGTGTCGCCGACGGGGCCGCCGAGCTGCGTCACCGGGGCGCCGCAGAACAGCGCGCCGACGCTGCTGGTGACCGGCTTCGACACGCACTGGGTGCAGGGGACGACACAGGTGACGGCGGGGCTGGGGCTGAACGTGGACGTGGTGACGATCACCAGCCCGACGACCGCGATTTTGAACGCCACCATACCGCCGAGCGCGCCGGTGGGCGGGGTGGGGATCACGTTTACGACGGGCGGGGAGGTGGTGTCGGGAAGCTTCACCATTCTGGCGAGCACGCCCACGATGACGCTGGCGCCGCCGCAGGGCCTGCAGGGCACGAGCGTGGCGGTGAACTTCAGCGGCGACTTCACCCATTGGTGCGACAACGCCAGCTTCGCCTGCGGGACGGGCTACGCGCCGACCACGGTGGCGATTGACGGGGCGGGGGTGAGCATCCAAAACTTCACCATCAACAGCCCGGCGAGCGCCTCGGCGACGCTGGTGGTGGCGGCGGGGGCGACGCTGGGGACGCGGCATGTGACGCTGACCACCAACCTGGAGATGGTGCAGGCGTGGTTCACGGTGACCAACACGCCGGCGATGCTGACCTACATCACGCCCAGCCATTCGGGCCCGGCGGGCACGGTGAACGTGGAGATCACCGGGGTGTACACGCACTTCGAGTCCGGGGTGACGACGGTGAGCCTGGGGCCGGACATTGCGGTGAGCAACGTGGTGGTGAAGAGCGCGACCGACTTGACGGCGACGCTGACGCTGGACGGGCAGGCGGCGCTGGGCTGGCGCAACGTGTTCGTCAACACGATCGACGCCAGCGTGAACCTGGACGAGGAGTTGACCATCGGCTACAGCATTGACTCGCCGGCGCAGCCGCAGTTCACCGGCCTGCAGCCGAGCAGCGGCTACCAGGGGCAGGTGCTGACGGTGGCCATGACCGGGCTCAACACCGACTGGCAGCAGGGGGTGACGCAGGCGCTGGTGGGGGCGGAGGTGACGGTCAACAGCCTGACCATCAGCAGCCCGACGTCGGCGTCGGCGGAGGTGACGATCTCGCCCTACGCGCCGCTGGGGGGCAATCCGGTGGTGATGATCACCGGGGCAGAGGTGGACAGCGGGCCGGGGCTGAGCGTGCTGGCGGGGCCGGCGCAGATCCTGGGGCTGTGCCGGCACTCGGCGGGGGTGCCTAACTCCGACCTGGCGGCGAACACCTGCGGGGCGGGGCCGGTGTTGGTGGGGGTGGGGCAGACGGTGACGGTGAACATCACCGGGCAGGCGACGCACTGGGAGCAGGGGGGGACGGTGGCCACGCTCGGCGGGGGGCAGGTCTACACCGACAGCCTGACGATTCTGGATCCGACCCATGCCACGGCGCAGGTGACGGTGCTGAGCACGGCCACGCCGGGGTTCATTCCGGTGACCATGACCACCCTGGGCGAGGTGGCAACCATCGGGCAGGGCATGGATCTGGTGAACAGCTCGCCGGAGCTGCTGAGCACGACGCCCAACGGCGGCCAGCAGGGGACGACGCTGAACGTGCAGGTGCTGGGGCAGTTCACGCACTGGTGCGACGGCGGGGCGGTGGCGTGCGATGCGGGCTACACGCCCACGGTGGCGGAGCTGCCGCAGGGAATTGCGAGCATCAACAGCCTGACGGTGCAGGATTCGGAGACGGCGGTGCTGAACCTGACGGTGAACCCGCTGGCCTATACCACCCCGTCGCCATGCCCGGCGCTGACCATGACCACCGGCACCGAGCAGGTGTCGCTGCCGGCGTTCTGCGTGGAGACGGGGCCGGCGGCGCTGACCAGCGTGAGCCCCAACCAGGGGCCGCAGGGGCAAACCACCACGGTGAGCATCACCGGGGTGCTGACGCATTTCGAGGCGGGGCAGACGGTGGCGGACTTCGGGACGGCGGTGCAGGCGGGCAACGTGCAGGTGATTGACGCCACCCACGCCACGGTGGATGTGGCGGTGACGGCCAACGCGCCGGTGGGCTTTGTCACGGCCACGCTGACCACGCTGGGCGAGCGAGCGCAGTTGCAGCAGGCGTTTACAGTCGTGCCCGGGACGCCCACCCTGAACGAGGTGTCGGCGACCCAGGGCGAGCAGGGGCAGGCGCTGCCGGCGGTGCAGATCATCGGGCAGTACACCCACTTCTGCGACAACGTCAGCCTGATGTGCGGCAGCGGGTTCACGCCGACCACGGTGACCTTTGGGCAGGGGATCACGGTCAGCAACCTGCAGATCGTGAGCCCGACCGAGGCGACGGCGGATTTGACGATTGATCCGCTGGCGTTCACCGGGAGCCGCAATGTGACCGTGACCACGGGCACGGAGACGGTGTCGAAGTACAGCCTGTTCCAGATCGTGGCGGGGCCGGCGATCCTGAGCCAGGTGGCGCCGCAGAGCGCCAACCAGGGGCAGGAGGTGCTGCTGAACCTGACCGGGCAGAACACGCACTGGCAGCAGGGGCTGACCCAGTTCTCGATCGCGGGCGCCGGCTATGACATCACCGTGAACGCGGTGATCATCGAGAGCGCGACCACGGCCGCGGCGGATGTGACCCTCCATCCCACCGCCAGCCTGGGGGCGCGCAGCGTGTACATGGTGACGGCGGGGGAGGCGCTGACCGACAACGGGGCGCTGGTGGTGACGGGCGGGATTCCGGCGATCGCGTCGGTGGCGCCGGGCGCGGCCCAGGCGGGCACGGCCAATGTGAACGTGACCATCAACGGGCTGTTCACCGACTGGCTGCAGGGCGGGGTGAGCAACGTGGACTTTGGGACGGCCACGGGCTCGGGCATCAACCTGATCAGCTACACGGTCAACAGCGACACCAGCATCACCGCGGTGATCAACATCAGCCCCAACGCGCCGCTGCAGTACAACAAGGTGACGGTGACGGGGCAGACCAAGAACCAGAACGGGGTGCTGGGGGTGCAGGCGCTGACCGGGGTGTTCCAGGTGTACAGCTCGGCGCCGCCGACGCCCTACATCCAGTACATGTCGCCCGGCTCCGGCCTGCCCGGGCAGACGCTGGACGTGGCCCTGATCGGGGCGTACACGCACTGGGATCTCTCGACCACGATCACCTTCAGCGCGGGCATCGAGGTGCTGCCGGGGACGATCTCGGTGACCAGCCCGACGACGGCGCTGGCGACCATCCACATTGACCCGAACGCCACCGGCGGGGCGCGGACGGTGACGCTGGACACGGGCTCGGAGCAGGAGAACACCAGCTTCTCGGTGGTGATCGCGCAGCCGCGGCTGTCCATTGTCGACCCGGGGAGCGGGCTGCAGGGGGCGCAGGGCCTGCAGGTCAACGTGATCGGCAGCTACACAAGCTTCAACAGCACCACGGTCTTCCAGTTTGGGCAAGGGATCACGGTGACCAACACCCAGGTGCTGGGGCCGACGGTGGCCATGCTGACGCTGAACCTTGACCAGTTGGCGCCGCTGGGCGGGAGCGGGGTGACGGCGACCACGACACTGACGAGCGGCACCGAGGTGGACACGGGGGCGGGCTTCAGCGTGACGCCGAGCCTGGCGACGATCACCGGGGTGTCGCCCAACACCGGCTACCAGGGCAACGGAGCGGGCAACGGGGCGGCGGTCACGGTGACGGTGAGCGGGGAGTTCACCCACTGGGACAGCACCACGGCGTTCAGCTTTGGCGACGGGATCACGGTCAGCAACGTGGCGGTGAATGCGGTGGCGCAGACAGCGACCATGGAGCTGGCAATTCCGCCGCTGGCGAGCCTGGGCGGGACCTACGTGCGGGCGACCACGGGCGGGGAGATCGCGACGCTGAACAACGCCTTCATCGTGCAGGCGGGGACGCCGATCATCCTGTCGGCCTCGACCGGCGGCGGGGGTGCGGTGGTGGAGCAGCAGCAGACGGTGCCGGTGGTGATCCTGGGACAGGTGACGCAGTGGGACAGCACCACCACGGTGACCTACGGGCCGGGCTTCCTGATCTCGACGCCGGTATCAGGCAACCCGAACTGCACCGGATCGCTGAATCCGGGGACGGTGGGGACGCCGCTGGTGACGGCGCCGACGGCGATGACAGTGTGCGTGACGGCGCTGGCGCTGGACCACACCGGCAGCTACACGCTGACGGTGGCGACGCCGGATGCGTCGCAGGTGCTGACGCTGCCGGGCTCGCTGTATGTGGCGGCGGGGCCGGCGGCGGTAACCGGGCTGAGCCCGGCGAGCGGGCAGCAGGGGCAGACGCTGGATGTGGCCATCACCGGAACGAATACCAACTTTGAGCCGGGGGTGACGACGGCGAGCTTTGGTTCGGGCATTTCGGTGAACACGCTGAGCGTGACCGGGCCCACGGCGGCATCGGCCAACGTGACGGTGGCGGCCAACGCCACGCCCGGGCTGAACACGGTGACGCTGGCGACGGCGGGCGAGGTGGCCTCGGCGCCGAGCGCGTTCACGGTGCTGGCGGCGACGCCGGTGGTGACGTTCATCAATCCCGGCAACGGGGCGCAGGGGACGACGGAGACGGTGACGGTGCTGGGGACGTTCACGCACTTCACCAACGCCACGCAATTCAACTTCGGGCCGGGGATCACGGTGAACTCCGTGGTGGCGAACAGCGCGATCTCGGCGAGCGTGGGGCTGACGATTTCGCCGATCGCGGCGGTGGGGCCGGTGGCGGTGACCGCGACCACGGGGACGGAGGTGGCGACGGGCACCAACGCGTTCACGGTGACGGCGGGCGCGGCCAGCCTGGCGACGGTGGCGCCGGCGACGGGGCGGCAGAACCAGAACGGGCTGCCGGTGGTGATCACCGGGGTGGGGACGCACTTCACCCTGGCGCTGCCGGCGATCAATTTGGGCAGCGGGATCACGGTGGCGCAGGTGCAGGTGGCGAGCGACACGCAGTTGACGGCGACGGTGAACCTCAGCGCGAGCGCGCCGACGGGGACGAACGCGGCGACGGTGACCACGGGCGGCGAGGTGGCGACGCTGGCAGGCGGCTTCACGGTGCAGGCGGGGCTGCCGGTGGTGACCGGCGCGAGTCCGGCGACGGTGCACCAGAACGACACCAGCCTGAACCTGACGCTGAACGGGCTCTACACCCACTGGGTGCAGGGCACGACCACGGCCAGCGCCAGTCCGGCCGACATCACGGTGAACTCGGTGACGGTGAACAGCGCCACCCAGGCGGTGGCCAACGTGACGGTGTCGCCGACGGCGGCGCTGGGCTCGCATACGATCACCCTGACGACCGGGGCGGAAGTGGCGCCGGGAGTGGGCGTGGTGTCAGTTTTGGCGGGGCTGCCGCAACTGGTGTCGGCGAACCCCAACACCGGGGCACAGAACTCGACCCAGACGGTGACGGTAACGGGACTGTACACGCACTTCCAGCAAGGCGTGTCGCAGGTGAGCGTGGGCGGCGGCGGGGTGACGGTGGGCACGGTGACGGTGAACGGGCCGACGGCGCTGCAGGTGCCGCTGACGGTGACGCCGGGGGCGGCGGCAGGGGCGCGCTCGCTGACGGTGACCACCAACAGCGAGACGGAGACGATGAACAGCGCCTTCACGGTGCAGCCGGGGCTGCCGGCGATCTCGATCCTGAGCCCCAACGTGGGGGTGCCAAACTCGACCACGACGGTGACCATCACCGGGCTGTTCACGCACTTCGTGGGCGGAACGACGCAGGCGAACTTTGGGGCGGGGATCGCGGTGAACGGGGGAGCGGAGGGCGGTTTCGGGACGGTGGCGGTGAACTCGGCCACCAGCGCCACGGCGACGCTGACGATTGACCCGGCGGCGGCGCTGGGGGCCCGCAACATCACGGTGGAGACCGGCGCCGAGGTGCTCAACGTCAACAACGGCTACACGGTGCAGTCGGCCTCGCCGACGGCGCCGCAGTTTGCCCTCATGAGCCCGGCGGACGGGTCGGGCAACGCCCCCACCAACACGGCGGTGACGCTGGCGTTCACCGCGCCGCTGGACCGGACGACGGTGGGAACGAACAACATCACGCTGGAGGACTCGATGCAGGGCGGGTGCAACCTGCCCGGGCTGGCGGCGACGGTGAGCGTGGACGCCTCGGGGCGAATTGTGACGCTGACGCCGTCGGAGGTGCTGGCGGTGGGGCGGACGTACTACGTCTGCATCAACTACCCCGGCGATGTGGGCGGGTTTGTCAAGGACCCTTCGGGCAACCAGGTGGCGTGGAGCAGCCATAGCTTCACCACCGGCTTTGCGCCCGACACCACCGGGCCGGCGCTGACCTACGCCAGCATTGCCAACGGAGCGACCGGCATTGGCACCAACGCGATGGTGGTGGTGGGCTTCAACCAGGCGATCAACCCGGTGACCACGGCGAGCGGGTTCACGGTGGAGCAGGCGGGCAACTCGGTGGCGGGGACCTACGGCTATACGCCGGACTACACCCAGATCACGTTCACGCCGGCGGCGGCGCTGGCGGCGAACACCGTCTACACGGTGACCACGACCAATGAGTTGGCGAGCCCGGCGGGGTTGGGGTTGACCAACCCGGGGAGCTTCAGCTTCACCACCGGGGCGGGGGCGGTGAACAATGCGCCGGCGTTTGTGAGCTGGACGCCGCGGGCGGGGGAGACGACGGGGGAGAACCCGGTGATCGAGGGGGTGCTGAACCAGCCGATCAACCCGCTGGCGACAACGCCGGCCAACTTCTACGTGCGCAACAACGTTGACGGGGAGATTGTGACCGGGACGGTGAGCTTCTCGGCGGACCGCACCGCGGCGACGCTGGCGCTGGCGGGGCCGCTGGATCCGGGCACCAGCTACTCTTGGCGCGTTTATGGGAGCAACACCGAGGGCCAGGCGTTTTCGGGGTACGACAGCTTCACCACCAGCAGCGCGGTGATCACCACGCCGCCGACGGTGGTGGCGGTGACGCCGCCGGCGGGCAGCACGGGGGTGGCGGTGAACCCGGCGGTGGGGGCGCGGCTGAGCGCGCCGGTGGACTGGACCAGCGTGGCGGGGGCGCTGACGCTGTCGCCGGCGGTGGCGGCCACGGCGACGCTGGCGAGCGACAACGAGACGGTGAGCTTTGCCCCCAGCGGGCTGCTGGCGCCGAGCACGGTGTACACGGCCACGCTGGCGGGGGTGCGCGACACCCAGGGCAATGTGGTGGGGACGTACCAGTGGAGCTTCACCACCGGCGGCACGGCGACGGCGGACACGACGGCGGGGACGATCAGCGGGACGCCGGCGAACGGGGCGACCGGGGTGGCGACGAACGCGGCGGTGGTGCTGACGCTGAGCAAGCCGGCGGACCCGGTGAGCATCAACTTCAACAGCGCGCGCCTGTACGATCAGACGGGCGGGGTCTACATGCCGGGCTCGTTTGTGCTGTCGAGCAACGGGCTGGGATTGACGTTCAACTCCGCGGGCGCCTTCCCGGTCAACCACCGGCTGTGCGTCTACGCCAGCTACTTCCAGGCGATTCAGGATTGGGCAGGGAACAGCTTCAACTACTACGCCTCCTGCTTTACCACGGCGGCGGCGCCGCCGGACACCACGCTGCCGGCGGTGGTGGCGGTGACGCCGAACAACGGGGCGACGGGGATCGGTCCCAACAATCCGGTGACGGTCACCTTCTCGGAGGCGATCAACCCCTCCACCCTCAACGGGAATGTGGGGCTGTACCGGGGGAGCACGCTCTACACGACCGGCTATTCGCTCTCGGCGGACGCGACCACGCTGATCTTCAGCAGCGGCAACTTGCCCTACGGCAGCACGTTCACGGTGGTGATCAACCCCGGGGTGAGCGACCTGGAGGGGAACGCGCTGGGGGCGGAGTACAGCAGCAGCTTCAGCACCATGGCGCAGCCGGACACGACGGCGCCGAGCGTGGCGGCGTTCCGGCCGGGGGCGGGGGCGACGGGGGTGGCGGCGACGACGGAGCTGACCTTCTTCCTGACGCAGCCGCTGGATCCGGCGACGGTGGCGGGGGCGCTGACGGTGGCGCAGAACGGGGCGCTGGTGACGGGGTCGGTCAACGTCAGCGCCGACAACCAGGTGGTGACGTTCACGCCGTCGGCGGCGTTCCAGCCGGGGGCGCTGGTGCAGATTTGGCTGACGGGGGCGGCGACGGATGCGAGCGGCAACCCGCTCAACAGCTACCAGGCGAGCTTCACGGTGGCGCCGGATGTGAGCGGGCAAGCGCCGCAGTTGACGCGCTTCTCGCCGGGCGGCGGAGCGCCGGTGAACACCGCGGTGGACGCGGGCTTCAACCAGCCGATGAACCCGGCGACGGTGAACGCGGCGAACTTCTACGTGACCGACAACGGGGCGGGCAATGCGCTGGTGGCGGGGACGGTGGCGGGGCTGAACGGCAACACGCTGCTGCGGTTCACGCCGGCGTCGCCGTTCCCGGCCAACGACAGCTTCACCGTGCACCTGACCAACGGGCTGACCAACGCGGGCGGGATCGCGTTTGCGGGCACGGTGCGGGGCATCTCCACGGGAAGCACGAGCGACACGGCGGCGCTGGCGGTGGTGGCGGTGGCGCCGACCAACGGGTCGAGCGCGATCGGGGTGAACGCGCTGATCCGGGTGACGTTCAGCAAGCCGGTGGAGGACGCGACGGTGAGCGCGGCGACGCTGACGCTGAGCTCGGGCGGGAACCCGATTCCCTACAGCTTCAGCGACGACAACGCGGGGACCCTGACCTTGACGCCGCAAGCTCCGCTGCCGGCCTCGGCGGCGGTGACGGTGGCGGTGACGAGCGGGGTGAGCGACTTCAGCGCCAACGCGGCGGCACCGTTCAGCGCCAGCTTCAACACCGGGGCGGCGCCGGTGTACAGCGCGCCGCAGGTGGTCGCCGCGACGGTGGCGGACGGCGACAGCAATGTGCCGGTGACGACGGTGCTGTCGGTGACCTTTGACCGGGCGATGGACACGCGCAGCTACAACTACCCGAACACGATCGTGCTTCACGACAACTTCCTGGGCGTGAACGTGCCGGCGGCGCTGAGCCACAGCCCCGACGGCAGCCAGATCACGGTGGCGCCACAGGCGCCGCTGGCGTTGGGACGGCAGTACTCCTTCCGGGGCTGCGGGCTGACCGACTTGAACGGCAACTCGGGCTGCTGGAACTTCTACTACACCTTTACGACGGCGCTGGCGGCGGCGGCGGGCGGGCCGCAGGTGGTGGAGACGACGCCGGCGGCGGGCGAGGCGAACCTGGGGGTGAACTTGCTGCCGGAGATCGTCTTCGATCGGCCGGTGGCGCGGCCGAGCGTGGCCAATGTGCAACTGCTGCAAGGCGGCACGGTGCCGGTGCCGTACACGGCGAGCTTCGCCAACGGCGACACGCTGGTGACGCTGGCGCCGAGCGCGGTGCTGCTGCCGAACACCAACTATGTGCTGAGCATTGGCGGAGTGACGGACACCGCGGGGACGGCGATGGGGGCGGCGGTGGCGGTGCCGTTCACGACGGGGGCGGGGCTGGACTTGGCGGCGCCGCAGGTGGTGAGCGCGACGCCGCTGGCGAACGCCACCACCGGGACCAATCCGGTGATCCGGATACGCTTCAACGAGCCGGTGGATCCGATTCGAACCTCGAACACCTATCTGCAGAACGCCCATTTGGGGGTGATGGTGGCGGGGATGGCGGTGCACTATTCGGCCGACCGGATGACGATGACCATCACCTATCCGGGCACGCTGGACCCGAACACGCCCTACCGGTATTTTGCCGGCTATCTCTACGACCCGGCGGGGAACACCCAGGGCAGCCCGTCGTGGACCTTCACCACCGGGGCGGGGCCGGACACGACGGCGCCGACGGTGGCGGCGAGCTCGCCGGCGGCGGGGGCGGGCAACGTGGCGCTGAACGCGGTGGTGCAGTTGCAGATGAGCGAGCCGCTGGATCCGACCCTGACCGGGGCGGGCACGCTGACGGTGAGCGGGGCGGCGGGGAACGTTTCGCTGTCGAGCGACGGGTATACGCTGACGTTCACGCCGAGCGCGCCTTTGGCGGCGAGCACGCTCTATACGGTGACGGGGACGGGGCTGACCGACTTGGCGGGCAACGTGGGGAGCTACAGCGCGACGTTCACCACCGGCACGGTGGCGGCGAGCGGGGCGGGGACGGTGAACCTGACCTCGCCGGCGCCGGGGGCGACGGGGGTGAGCGCCAGCACGGGCCTGACGCTGGTGTTCAACCGGCCGGTGAACCCGCTGACGGTGAACCCGAGCACGGTGGCGGTGCAGGAGAACGGCAACCAGGTCGCGGGGACGATCACGCTGGCGAGCGACGACGGCTCGCTGGTGTTCACGCCGCTGGCGCCGCTGCCGGCGAACACGGTAATCCACGTCTACGCCAGCTACTTCGCCTCGCTGCTGGACCAGGCGGGCAACGCTTTCAGCTACCTTGCCACCAGTTTCACGACGGGGGCGGCGGGGGCGCCGACGGCGCCGACGGTGGAGGCGGAGACGCCGCAGGACGGGGCGAGCCAAGTGGGGCCAAATGCGGTGGTGACGCTGGTGTTCAGCGAGTCGCTGAACCGCAACACGGTCAATAGCAGCACGTTTGCGCTCTACAACGGACCGAACAACCTGAATGCGAGCGTGAACATTTCCAGCGACAACCGCACCGTGACGCTGAACCAAACGCTGCCCTACAGCGCCACCATCACGGTGTCAGTGTCCACGGCGGTGCAGGACTTGCTGGGGAACGCGCTGGCGGCGCCGTTCCGGTCGAGCTTCACCACCATCGCGCCGCCGCAGACGGCGACGCCGACCGTGACCCAGATGCGGCCGGCGAATGGGGCGACCGGGGTGGGGGCGAACAGCCCGATCACGCTCTACACCAGCGCTGCGGTGAACGCGGCGACGCTGGCGGGCAACCTGGTGGTGACCGAGAACGGGACGCTGGCGGCGGGGAGCGCGACGCTGGCGGCGAGCGGACAGGCGATCGTGTTCACGCCGACGGCGCCATTCCCGCTGGGGGCGGTGGTGCAGGTGTTCCTGAGCCCGGCGGTGACCGACAGCAGCAACTACGGGTTTAGCAGCTTTGCCGGGTCGTTCACGGTGCAACCGGACCTGAGCGGGGTGGGCCCGAGCCTGGTCAGCCTGCCGCAGAACGCCTCGGGATTGCCGACCAACACGGCGATCGTGGCGGTGTTCAACAAGGCGATTGATCCGACCACGGTGACGGCGGGGACCTTCTACGCCATGCAGAACGGGGTGCCGGTGGCGGCGACGCTGGCGCAGCCGGAGCCGAACGTGCTGCGGCTGCAGCCGACGGCGGCGCTGGCAGCGAACACCGGCGGGGCATTCTATCTGACTTCGGGCCTCAAGGACCTGGCGGGGCATGCCTTCAGCGGCGGCGGCTGGGGCATGAACACGGGCAGCGGGCCGGACAGCACGCTGCCGGCGGTGCAGGCGGTGACGCCGGCCAACGGCAGCACCGGGGTGGGCGACAACGCCGGCATCCGCATCCTCTTCAGCAAGGCGATCGATACCACCAGCATCAATTCTTCCACGGTGACGCTGACCAGCGCCAGCATTCCGCTGCCCTACAACCTGTCGTTCAACACCAGCAACGGGGCGACGGTGGTGACGCTGACGCCGCAGGCGCCGCTGCCGGATGCGGCCACCGTCACGCTGGGGCTGGGCGCGGGGGTGATGGACTACGAAGGCAACGCACTGGCGCCGGAGGCGGTATCGTTCCAGACGGAGAACGGGCCCGACTTCAACCCGCCGCAGGTGGTGTACCAGAGCCCGGCGAGCAACCAGACGAGCGGGGTGCCGGCGAGCCTGTCGTTCGTGTGGGTGTTCAACAAGGCGATTGATCCGGCGACGGCCGGCAGATCGCTCTACGACTACGGATCGAACAGCTATGTGGGCATCAACGCGCAGGTGAGCCCCGACGGCAAGACGCTGACGCTGACGCCGGCGGCGCCGCTGAGCCTCTCGACGCAGTACCAGGCCTGCGAATCGGTGCAGGACTTGGAGGGGAATGGCCCGAGCAGCGCGTGCGTCTATGTCACCACCGCCAGCGCCAGCAGCGCGGTGGCGCCGCAGGTGGAGCTGACCACGCCGACGGCGAACCTGACCGGGGTGGCGACCAACGCGTTCGTGGAGCTGGTGTTCAACGAGCCGCTGGCGGGCAACACGCTGGGCGGGATCGCCTTGAGCACCGGCGGCAACCCGGTGCCGGCCAGCGCGGGGCTGGTGTTTGACGGCTCCGTGGTGCGGTTGACGCCGCAGTCGCTGCTGCTGCCGAACACCACCTACACGGTGACGGTGGCGGGGGTGCAGGACCTGGGCGGGGACAACATGGCCGGCCCGGACGTGTTCAGCTTCACCACCGGGCCCAACCCGCAGATCGGGGGGACGCAGTTCCTCGGCGCCAGCGTGCTGGTGGGCGGGGTGGGGACGCCGCTGGGATCGAGCCCGCTGACCGGGGTGGACGACAACACCACGATCACGGTGAAATACTCCTCGCCGATCGAGATGGCGGCGCTGCTGCACGGCAGCGGCATCACGCTGGCCACGGCGAACACCAACACGCCGGTGCCGTTCACGCTGGCGCTATCGGCGGACGGGACGACGGTGACGCTGACGCCGACGGGGCCGCTGGCGGCGGCGACGCAATACACGGTGGGGGTGGACTACTTTGCCACGGTGTACGACCTCGAGGGCTACGGGGTCGGCGGCTACGGGTATTTCAAGTTCACCACGCAATAGCGCAGCGAAAGCGGACATCCCATAGCCGCTCGCCACGGGATGGACCTGGCGGGAGTGTCGCGGAGCCCTTGCAGGAACTCCTGGACCACCGGTCCTCAGGTGGCGAGGTTGACGGCGGTTTCCGGGGTGACAGGCGAGGGTCGGCCGCGCACGAGCTCAAACCACACCGAGGTGTCCACCAGGATCAACGGCGGGAGCGCTGGCCGGCTGCCGCAGCGCGAGGTTTGAAGGTGCGATCGCGCCGCATGGCAGCGAGGTCGCCTTCCCACAGGTTGGAGCCGAAATGCTGGGGCAAGGACTGGACACGGCGGATGCGGACGACCTCCGCCAAGGCGAGGTTGATGGTGGCCGAGAGGGTCCGGGTCTGCAGCACGCGTTGTGCTTCCTGCAACAGGCGCTCATCCAGCACAAGGTTTGCGCGCTTCATGCGCAAAGTATACTGCGCCCGAGACTGCCAGGCGGGGGGCCGGGTGGGGTATATTGGACGTTATGTTGAAGAAAGAGCGCCTGTTTACCCCGGGGCCGACCGCCCTGCTGCCGCAAGCCCAGGCCGCGATGGCGGCGATGACGCTGCACCACCGCACCGCCGAGTTTCGGGCGGTGGTGACGCAGACGCTGCAGCGGCTGCAGCGCTTCCTGGACACCCGGAACGAGGTGCTGTTGCTGGCGTCGTCAGGGACGGGGGCGATGGAGGCGGCGCTGACCAACGTGACCTCGCCGGGGGAGCGGGTGCTGGTGCTGTCGGCGGGCAAGTTCGGCGAACGCTGGGAGAAGCTGGCGCAGGCCTACGGGCTGTTGGTGGACTTGGTGCAACTGCCCTACGGCGAGAGCTTTGGGGCGGCCCAGGTGAAGGGACGGCTGAGCGGGGCGAACGCGCCCGGGGTGGTGATGGTGCAGGCGAGCGAGAGCTCGACCGGGTGCAAGCACGACATCGAGGCGATCGCCAAGGCGGCGCGGGCAGAGAAGGCGGACGTGCTGATTCTGGTGGACGGGATCACCGGGGTGGGGACGCAGGCGCTGGAGATTGACGCCTGGGAGCTGGACATGGTGGTGGGGGGCTCGCAGAAGGCGGTGATGATGGCGCCGGGGCTGGCCTACCTGAGCGTGAGCGAGCGGGCGTGGGCGGCGATGGAGGCGGCCAAGACGCCGCGCTTCTACTTCGACCTGCGGCGGGAGCGGAAGTCGCAGGCGCAGGGGGAGACGGCGTTCACGCCGGCGATTGGGCTGATAGCGGCGCTGAACGCGGCGCTGGAATACATCGAGGGCCTGGGCGGCCGGGCGGGGCTGACCGCCAACGCCGAGGCGCTGGGGGCGGCGACGCGGGCGGCGCTGGGGGCACTGGGGCTGAAGCGGTTTGGCCAGGGGCAGCCGTCGGGGGCGCTGACCGCGATCGAGATGCCGGCGGGGCTGGACGCGGGGCTGGTGGTGAAGGGGCTGCGGCAGCAATTCGGCAGCGTGGTGGCCAACGGGCAGGGGGAGATGAAGGGGCAGATGATCCGGGTGGCGCATTTGGGCTACTACGACTTTGCCGAGACGCTGTCGCTCATCGCCCAGCTCGAGATTGTGCTGGCGCAGCTCGGCAAGCTGGAGACGGCGAAGCTGGGAACGGGCGTGGCGGCAGCGCAGCGGTATTTCCTGGCGGAGACGGGCGGACAGAAGGCCAGCGCGAAAGGGTGACCCTATGAAAGTCGTAGTTCCGGAGAAGATCTCGGCGCGCGGCATTCAGGCCTTGGAGGCAGCGGGCTTCCAGGTGCGCCAGCTCACGCCGGAGTCGGCGAAGACGGGCGAGTTGGCGCGGGAGCTGGCGGACGCCGACGCACTGGTGGTGCGTTCGGCGGTGAAGGTGACGGCGGAGCTGCTGCAGGCGGCGCGCAAGCTGCGGGTGATCGGCCGCGCCGGGGTGGGGGTGGACAACGTGGACGTGGCGGCGGCGACGGCGCGCAAGATCGTGGTGATGAACACGCCCGGGGGGAGCTCGGTGGCGGTGGCGGAGCTGACGCTGGGGCTGATGCTGGCGCTGGCGCGGCAGCTTCCGCGGGCGGACGCGACCACGCGGGCCGGGCAGTGGGAGAAGAAGACGCTGGAGGGGACCGAGCTGCAGGGCAAGACGCTGGGGATGATCGGCTTCGGGCGGATCGCGGTGGAGGTGGCGGGGCGGGCGCGGGCTTTCGGGATGCGGGTGGTGGCGCACGACATCGCGACGCCGCTAACGCTGGCGCGGCAGGCGGGAGTGGAGTTGATGGATTTCGAGCAGGTGCTGGGGCTGGCGGACTACCTGAGCCTGCATGTGTCGCTCAATCCGCAGTCGCGGGACCTGCTCAACGAGGCCACGCTGGCCAAGACGAAGCGGGGGGTGCGGATCGTCAATTGCGCCCGGGGGGAGGCGGTGGACGAGGCGGCGCTGGCGCGGGCGCTGGCGTCGGGGCAGGTGGCGGGGGCGGCGCTGGACGTGTTTCGCCAAGAGCCGCCGGGGTCGTCGCCGCTGTTCGCCTTGCCGAACGTGATCGCCACGCCGCACTTGGGGGCCTCGACGCGGGAGGCGCAGGAGCGGGTGGGGGTGGCGATCGCGGAGCAGATTCGGGACTATCTGTTGCAGGGGACGCTGGTCAACGCGGTCAACGCCTAGGGCGCGCGGCAGCGGGCTTGCGGGGTTGCGAGATGGCGAAGCACCTTGGGATCACTCAGAAATCGGCGTGGTTCATACTGCATCGCATTCGCTTTGGAATGCAGGCACCGAGTGGCGGTAACCTGGGCGGCCGCGTGGAGGTTGACGAAACCTTTATTGGTGGCCGAGCGCGGAAAACGCATGCCAACAAGCGCAAGGCGCTCGCCGCGATCCCGGGCGGCGAGCGAAAGACCATTGTGCTCGGCATCCTAGAGCGCGGCGGCCAGGTGCGCCATGCGGTGGTCCCGAACCGCGAGGGCGCAACCCTCCAGCCAATCGTCCGCGAGCACGTCAAGCGCGGGGCGAAGCTCATGTCCGACGTGCACGCTGGCTATGCTGGGCTGGAAGATGAGTACCCGCGCGGCGTTGTCAACCACGCGGTGGAGTATGTGAGTGGCTCCATCCACACCAACGGGATGGAGAACCTCTGGAGCTTGCTCAAACGCGGACTGAACGGCACCTACGTTTCGGTTGAGCCGTTCCACCTGTTCCGCTGCAAGACCGCATGGGAAAACCTAACGCGATTTCTTGGCATTAAGCCTTTAGGGTGTACATTACCCACATGAGGAAGCCGCTACCACCGCCCGAAGTCCCCGGCAAAACGCAAGCCGAGCGCATGGACAAAGCGCTCAGGCGCATTCTGGCGGTTCCCAGGGCCGAGTTCCTGAAGGAAGAAGCGAAGCATCAGCGCCGCGAGAAAAAGCGGCGCCGCAGCCAGGGCTAATTTAATTTTCAAGGTCAGCATCCCGTCCGTAGGAGCTTGTCCTCGGGGGCTCGTCGGGATCAAGACGCGCGTCGTAAAACGGGAGAAAGCCGCGCCTACCAAGCCACCGGCTGGCGCGCCTTATCAATACAACTTCCCCACGAAATAGACACGTCAGCGCGCAAACAATTGCGAATCCGCCGACCCACGATGCAACGGTAGCCAGCATGTTCACCTCCAATACCTAGCCGCAATTCTACGCCCGCAACTGATCTCTTAATCATTCGTTTTGTCAACTATATAGTTACCCTTGCGGGGCAGGGGCTGGTCGCGCTCGGCGGTGAGCCAGGCGAAGATGGCGGCGACGGTGGCCTGCTGCTCCAGGTCGGCGGCCTGGGCGTGGTCGTAGAGATCCATGTTGGTGTGGTGGGTGCGGGAGTTGTACTCGAGCCGATCCTGGACAAACTGGAAGGCGGGCACGCCGGCGGCGTCGAAGCTGACGTGGTCGGTCTGCTGGACGGCGCGGGGGCTGAAGAGGTCCACGCCGAGGTCGCGGAGGGGGCGGCCCCAGGCTTGGAAGATGGGGGCGACGGCAGGATTGTCCTGCATCCAGACGCCGCGGATCTTGCCGGTGCCGTTGTCGAGGTTGTAATAGGCGGAGATATTGGCCATGGCGGCGCGGTGGGCGGCGACGTAGGCGCGGGAGCCGAGCTCGCCCTCTTCCTCGCCGCCCCAGAGGGCGAGGCGGAGGGTGCGGCGGGGCTGGAGGCCGAGGGTGTGGATGATGCGCAGTGCCTCGATCATGGCGGCCGAGCCGGTGCCGTTGTCGGTGGCGCCGGTGGCGGCCTGCCAGGAGTCGAAATGGGCGCCGAGCATGACCACCTGGTGGGCGAGGTCGGAGCCGGGCAGGTCGCCGATGATGTTGAAGCCGCCGCCGGCGGGGTTGGCGGGGGTGAAGGCGACCTTAATGTTGAGGTGAACCGTGACCGGGATGTGGTGGTTGAGCAGGCGGACCATGCGGTTGTAATGCTCGACGGCGAGGGTGACCTGGGGCATGGCGGAGCCGTCGCGGGGGAGGACGCCCTGGACGATGATGGTGCCGCCGTCGGTGAGCTGCTGGTGCCAGGGGAGGTTGCTGCCGCCGGAGGCCATGTCGGAGTTGGGGCCGCGGTCGAAGAGCGCCACCACGCCCTGCTGCTGGTAGAACTTTACGAGTTGGGCGTGGAAGGCGAAGGCGGCGCGGCGGGCGGCCGCATTGGGGCTGCGGGCCGGGCGGGGCTGGTCGGGCTGCATCATCTCGGCGATTTCTTGGGGGCCGTAGGGGAGGATGATGGGGCCGGTGAGGAGGTGGACGGCGCGGGCGGGCTGGAGCAGGACGATCTTGCCGCGCAGCTTGCCGGCGTACTTGGCGAAATCGGCGGGGGAGGCGATGCGGGGGCGGACGACCGGGGCGGTGACGGGGCCGGGGGTGCCCTGGGACCAGGCCTTGGGGTAGCCGATCAGGGGCATGACCTGGGGCTGGCTGCCGGCGCGCATGTCGGCGGAGAAGTGGAGGAGGGACCAGCCGACGCCGTTGAAGTGCCAGCGCTCCTCGTGGACGTTGACCAGGCCGTAGGAGCGGAGGCGCTGCATGGCCCACTGGCCGGCGCGCTCGATCTCGGGCGAGGCGGTGAGGCGGGGGCCGAGGGCGTCGGAGAGCCAGAACAGGGTGTCCATGGCCTGGGAATGGCGCAGGCCCTCGGCGCGGATGCGGGCGATGGTGGCGGCCTGGCGGGCGGGGCCGGGGTGGGCGGAGGTGGCCGTCTGCGCGGCCAGGGAAGAGAGCAGGAGGGCGAGCAGGGCGAGTCGGCGCATGGCGGGGTCAGCGGCCGCTGGGGGCGACGGCGTGGTGGGGGAATTTCTGGTCGAGCTGGGAGACGTTCCACATCCAGGCGGCGATGGTGGCGGCGCCCTGGTTGACTTGGCTGGGGATGACTTTGTCGAAGGTGTCGGCTTGGCTGTGGTGCTCTTCGCGGTAGTAGGCGGGGGCCTGTTCGGCGAAGTAGGCGGCAATGCCTTGGCGCTGGAAGGCGACGTGGTCGGAGGAGCCGAAGTATTCGGTGGTAATGGGGCCGAGGCCGAAGACCTCCTGCAGGGGGGTGTAGACCTGCTGCAGCGCGGGGAGGGTTTCGGGGAAGTTTTCCAGGGAGATGGACTGGATGCGGCCGGTGCCGGTGTCGTCCACCAGGACGGCGTCCACATTGGGCATCTCGGCCTTGTGGTCGGCGATGAACTTTTGCACGCCGACGCCGCCCTCCTCTTCGCCGGTGAAGAGGATGAAGGTGAGGGTGCGCTTGGGCTGCCAGCCGAGGGACTTGAGGATGCGGGCGGCCTCAAGCACGGACATGGCGCCGGTGCCGTTGTCCACGGCGCCCTGGCCGAGGTACCAGGAGTCGAGGTGGCCGCCGATGATGACCTGCTGGTCGGGCCACTCGGAGCCCTTGATCTGGGCGACGGTGATGGAGGCGTCCTCGGGGCCGGGGCTGAAGGTGCCGCCGAGGGAGACGCGCATGGTCATGGGCTTGGGGTTGTTGGGGTAGTCGGTGGCCATGCGGTAGAGGAGGCTGTAGTCCTCGTGGGAGATGGTGGCGGTGGGGATGGCGGAGGGGGCGTAGCGGCCGGCGCCGCCGATGGAGAAGAGGTTCCAGGGCTTGCCGCTGTCCACCAGGATGACGGCGGCGCCGGCGAGGGGGCTGGGGCGGCCGGGGGCGAGGAAGCGGCCGAGAAAGAAGCCGCCGCGGCCGCCGGGGGCGGGGACGCCGGCGGGAGGGACGATGACGGAGTTGTAGGCGTTGCGGGCGACGTAGGCGGGGTCGAGGTTGCGGTCGTTGGGCGGGCCCAGGAGGACGATGGCGCCCTGGAGCTTGGCGGGATCGGGGGTTTCGCCGGGGGCGAGCACCACCACCGGGCCGGTGACGGCGCCGGGGGTGGCCTTGCTCCAACCCTCGGCGGCGATGGGGATGACCTTGTCCCAGGGGCTGATGAGCTCGGCGGTGCAGATGCCGGGGTACCAGGCGTGGGGGACCTGGGTGGTCTCGAGGTGGGCGTCGAGGCCGTAGTCTTGGAAGCGCTGCAGGGTCCAGGCGCTGGCGGCCTGCATGTTGGGGCCACCGGTGAGGCGGGGGCCGATCTCGGTGGTGAGGTACTCCTCGTTGCGCATGAGTTGGGAGTGGTCGCGGTTCTCTTTCTGGATGGCGAGGTCGGCGGTCTCCATGGCGCGGCGGTAGCGCTGCTGGGCGGGGGTCATGGGACCGCGGCCCTGGGCGGGGGCGGCGACGACGGCGGCGAGGGCGAACAGGGGGAGGAGGGAGACGGCAGGGAAGGCGCGCATGGGGCGAGGACCTCGCCCGCATGATACTCCGAACCAACGCAGGGAACCAGAGGAACGGGGCGCGGGCTCCACTATAATCAAACCTTCATGTCACTTGAAGACGAGATCCTGGAGCAGCGGCGGGCGAAGGTGGCGGAGATGCGGGCGGCGGGGAAGGAGCCCTACCCGCGGCGGTTTGCCTTCAGCCAAACCCTGGCGCAACTGCTGGCGAGCCATGGCGCCACGAGCGCGGAGGGGCTGGAGGCGGAGCGGCCGCGGGTGAGCGTGTGCGGGCGGCTAATGGCGCTGCGCGGGCACGGCAAAGCGGGGTTCGGCCACCTGCTGCAGGACGGGGCGCGGCTGCAGGTCTATGTGCGGCAGGACGGGGTGGACGCGGAGTCGTTCGGGTTGTGGAAGAGCCTGGATCTGGGGGACTTTGTCGGGGTGCACGGCTACCTGTTCCGGACGCGGACGGGCGAGCTGACGGTGCATGCGGAGCGGCTGGAGTTTTTGGCGAAGGATCTGCTGCCGCTGCCGGAGAAGTGGCACGGGCTGCAGGACGTGGAGGCGCGCTACCGGCAGCGCTACCTGGACCTGCTGAACCCGGAGGTGCGGGAGGTGTTTGTGAAGCGGGCGCGGCTGGTGGAGTGCCTGCGGGAGCTGTTCCAGGCGCGGGGCTACCTCGAGGTGGAGACGCCGATGATGCAGCCGCTGGCGGGGGGGGCGGCGGCGCGGCCGTTTGTCACCCACCACGAGGCGCTGGATTTGCCCTTGTACCTGCGGATTGCGCCGGAGCTGTACCTGAAGCGGCTGGTGGTGGGGGGATTGGAGCGGGTATACGAGATCAACCGGAATTTCCGCAACGAGGGGATCTCGACGCAGCACAATCCGGAGTTCACCATGCTGGAGTTTTACGAGGCCTACAGCGACTACCGGGTGCTGATGGAGTGGAGCGAGGAGCTGCTGGGGGAGGTGGCGCGGCGGGTGACGGGGGGGACGGAGGTGGAGTTCCGCGGGGCGAAGGTGGACTTTGGGGCGGTGCGGCGGCTCAGCCTGCGGGCGGCGATCCGGGAGTTTTGGCCGGAGGGGGCGGGGGCGGCGCCGGAACTGGAGGCGATCCACGATGCGGGGCGGGAGCGGGAGTTGGCGGAGCGCTACAACGCCTATGCCGCGGGGGCGGAGGGGTATGGGCGGGTGGATTTGGAGGCGGCGGGGGAGGGGGCGCTGCTGATGCAGGTGTTCGAGCAGGTGGCGGAGCGGCACCTGATCCAGCCGACCATCATCTACGACTTTCCGGTGGCGGTGTCGCCGCTGGCGAAGAACAAGGCGGACGAGCCGGCGTGGGTGGAGCGGTTCGAGATCTATGCCGGGGGGATGGAGATCGCCAACGGCTACAGCGAGCTGAACGACCCGGAGGAGCAGCGGAAACGGTTCGAACAGCAGTTGGCGCAGCGGGAGCGGGGCGACGCGGAGGCCCACGCGCTGGACGAGGATTACATCCGGGCGCTGCGCTACGGGATGCCGCCGACGGCAGGGGAGGGGATTGGCATTGACCGGCTGTGCATGCTGTTGACGGGTTCGGGTTCCATCCGCGAGGTGATCCTCTTTCCGCTGTTGCGGCCGGAGGTAGAGTAGAGAGATGGGCAACGACCTGCTGGAACAGTTGCGGGAGCGGGTGGTCGTGGCGGACGGCGCCATGGGGACGATGCTGTACGCGCGGGGCATTTTCATCAACCGCAGCTACGACGAGCTGAACCTGACGCAGCCGGGGGTGGTGAAGGAGATCCACCAGGCCTACGCGCAGGCGGGGGCGGAGCTGCTGGAGACGAACACGTTTGGGGCGAACGCGATGGCGCTGGCGAAGTACGGGCTGCGGGAGAAGGTGGGGGAGATCAACCGGGCGGGGGTGGCGCTGGCGCGGGCGTGCGTGGGGCCGGGGGGCTGGGTGGCGGGGGCGGTGGGGCCGCTGCAGGTCTACCTGGAGCCGCTGGGGAAGCTGAGCTTCGCGGAGGCGCGGGCGGCGTTTCGGGAGCAGATTGCGGCGCTGGCGGAGGGCGGGGCGGACGCGATCGTGCTGGAGACGTTTGGGCAGTTGCCGGAGCTGCGGGAGGCGATCCTGGCGGGGCGGGAGGTGGGCGGGCTGCCGCTGATCGCGCAGATCACGGTGGACGACGAGGGGCGGGCGCTGGACGGGACGCCGGCGGCGGAGGCGGCGCGGCGGATGGAGGAGTGGGGCGCGGACGTGATCGGGATCAACTGCAGCGGCGGTCCGGTGACGATGCTGGAGGCGCTGGAGCAGATGGCGGGGGCGACCAGCCGTCCGCTGGTGGCGCAGCCGAACGCGGGCAAGCCGCGGAGCATCGAGGGGCGCAACCTCTACATGGTGTCGCCGGAGTATCTGGCCGACTACGCCCGCCAGTTCATCAACGCGGGGGCGAAGCTGGTGGGAGGGTGCTGCGGCACCACGCCGGAGCACATCAAATGGATCCGCAACTACGTGCGCTCGACCACGCCGGGGAAGCGGCGGGTGCAGGTGGCGACGGCGGCGCAGGCGGGGGTGGCGGGGCGGGAGCCGGCGCCGGTGGCGGGGCGCTCGGAGCTGGGGCGGAAGCTGGCGGCGGGGCAGTTTGTGGCGCTGGTGGAGATCCTGCCGCCGCGGGGCAGCGACCCGGCGAAGGAGTTGAAGAGCGCGGCGTATTTCGAGCAGCACGGGGCGGATGCGATCAATATTCCGGATGGGCCGCGCGCCAACGCGCGCATGAGCAACCAGGCGCTGGCGGTGATGATGCGGGCGAAGCTCGCGATCGAGCCGGTGCTGCACTACTGCTGCCGCGACCGCAACGTGATCTCGATGCAGTCGGACCTGCTGGGGAGCTACGCGCTGGGGGTGCGGAACCTGATCCTGATCACCGGGGATCCGCCCAAGCTGGGGAACTATCCCGACGCCACGGCGGTGTTCGACGTGGACGCGATCGGGCTGACCAATCTGGTGCACAACCTGAACCGGGGCCTGGACCTGGGCGGGAACGCGGTGGGGGGACAGACAGGGTTCCTGATCGGGGTGGGGGCGAACCCGGGGGCGGTGAACTACGAGGAGGAGCTGCGGCGGTTCGCCTGGAAGGTGGAGGCGGGGGCGGAGTACGTGGTGACGCAGCCGGTGTTTGACCTGGAACTGATGGAGCGGTTCTTGGCGGACACGGGGCGGCACAAGCTGCCTCTGATCGCGGGCATCTGGCCGCTGGCGAGCCTGCGGCAGGCGGAGTTCATGCAGAACGAGCTGCGGGTGCAGGTGCCGGAGGGGGTGCTGGCGCGGATGCGGGAAGCCCAGACGGCGGAGGCGGCCAAGCGCGAGGGGCTGGAGATCGCCAAGGAGATGGTGCGGGCGCTGCGGGGGCGCATCGCGGGGGTGCAGATCAGCGTGTTGGGGCGGGACGAGGCGGCGGTGGAGCTGCTGCGGACGGCGCAGGGGCGGGAGGCGGCGGCGCCGTGATCGCGACGGATTGGCGGAGCCTGTTGCCGGAGCGGGAACGGCTGAGGCGGGAGGGCAAGCGGCTGGTCTTCACCAACGGCTGCTTCGACCTGCTGCATCCGGGGCACCTGGGGCTGCTGGAGGCGGCGCGGCAGTTGGGGGATGCGCTGGTGGTGGCGATCAACACCGATGCCAGCGTGCGCGGCAACAAGGGGCCGGGGCGGCCGATCCTTCCGCAGGCGGAGCGGGCGGAGGTGCTGGACGGGCTGGAGAGCGTGGACTATGTGACGCTGTTCGACGAGGCCACGCCGCTGGCGATCATCATCGGGCTGCAGCCGGACGTGCTGGTGAAGGGGGCGGACTGGGGCGCGGGGCAGGTGGTGGGGGAGGCGGAGGTGGTGGCGGCGGGGGGGCGGGTGGAGCGGATCGAGCTGGCGCCGGGGTATTCGACCAGCGGGATCGTGGCGGCGGTGCGGGGGAAGAACTAGCCCGCATTTCTCACCAGCCTCCTGCTGCAATGCGCGATCAGCACGCTCCGGCTGCGTTGCGCGCCGTCCAGCGTGCTCGACGTACTGTTCAAGTACGCCTCCGCGCGCTGAACGGCGCGCGCCTTGCCGGCGCGGCTTCTCGCACATTTCGCGACGGAGGTGGTGAGAAATGCGGGCTAGTCTTGGCGGAGGGCGGCTAGGGGGTCGAGGCGGGCGGCGCGGGCGGCGGGGATGAGGCAGGCGGCGAGGGCGGTGGCGAGCAAGGCGGCGGCGGTGTAGGCGAGCAGGGAGGGATCGAGGCCCTGCAGGCTGGAGAGCTGGTGGGCGAGCAGGCGGAGGAGGCCCCAGCCGGCGAGGGCACCGAGGGCGATGCCGACCAGGGCGAGCCTAAGGCCATCCAGCAAGACCATGCGCAGCAGTTGGGCGGGGGCGGCGCCGAGGGCGAGGCGGAGGCCGATTTCGCGGGTGCGTTCGGAGACGGCGTAGGCCATGACGCCGTAGATGCCGATGGCGGCCAGCACCAGGGCGAGCAGGGCGAAGGCGCCGAGCAATCCCAGGAGAAACTGCTGCGGAGCGAGGGAGGTGGCCTCGACCTGGGTCATGGACATTAGGTCGGAGATGGGCTGCTGCGGGTCTTGGCTCCAGATGGCGGATTGCAGCGGGAGGCGGAGGGCGTCGGCGGGGCCGGCGGTGCGGACCACCAGGGCGAGGGGGAGGAGGTGGATGAGGAGCTTGGTGACGCCGTCATTCATTTGAGCGAGGGGGAGATAGACGGCGGGGGGAGGGAGGAAGTTGAGGCCGTCCTGGCGGACGTTGCCGACCACGCCGACGATGGTGCGGGGAGCGGGGTCGGTGAGGGCGGGGCCCATGAAGGGCTTGCCGATCCAGAGGGTGTGGCCGATGGGGTTTTGGTGGGGCCACCAGGTTTGGGCGGCCTGCTGGTTGATGACGGCGACGGGGGCGGAGGACTGGGAGTCGGAGTCGAGGAAGCCGCGGCCCTGCAGCACGGGGATGCCAAGGGCGCGGAAGGTTTGGGAGGTGGAGGGGTGCCACTGGGCATCGGGGGGATTGTTGGGGTTGGGGGCGCGTCCGTCCACGGACAAGGGGAAATCGGGGCAGACGGTGAGGGGGAGGACGAGGGTGAGGGCGGCGGCTTGCACCCCGGGGAGGGCGCGCAGGCGGGGGAGGAGACGGTTGGAGAATTGGGCGATGCTGGCAGGGGTGGTGTAGCGGGCGGGGGCGAGCGGGAGATGGGCGGTGAGCAGGTGCTGGGGGTTGAAGCCGGCATCGGCGTGGCGGGAGTGGGCGAGGCTGGAGAGCAGGACGGCGGCGGCGAGCAGCAGGGGGAGGGTGAGGGCGATCTCGCCCACGATGAGCAGGCTGCGGAACCGGTGGCGGGAGCGGCTGGAGGCGGAGCGGCCGGATTCCTGCTGCAAGACCTGGTTGAGGTCGGTGCGGGCAATCTGGAGGGCGGGGGCGAGGCCGAAGAGCAGGCCGGTGGCGAGGGCGAGGGCGAGGGTGAAGAGCAGGACGGGGAGGTCGAGGCGGGCGGAGAGGTCGAGGGTGTTGCTGAGGAAGGCGGCGGTGGGGGCCGAGGCGACAATGGCGCGGTCGGCGGCGAAGGCGAAGGCCAGGCCGAGGGCGGCGCCGGCGAGGGCGAGGACGACGCTTTCGGTGAGGAGTTGGCGGAGGATGCGGGCGCGCTGGGCGCCGATGGCCATGCGGACGGCGATCTCCTTTTGGCGGCCGGCGGCACGGGAGAGGAGGAGGTTGGCCAGGTCGGCGCAGGCGATGAGCAGGACCAGGCCGACGGCGCCGAACAGCATCAGCAGGGCGGGGCGGAGGATGCCCGACCATTGTTGTTGCAGGGGGACGAGGCCGACGGTGTCGCCGCCGTCGGCCTGGGGAAACTGCTGGGCCAGGCGGTCGCCGACGGCGCGCATTTGGGCTTGGGCGGCGGCGAGGGAGACATCGGGGCGGAGGCGGCCGATGACGCTGGCGACGTTGGCGGAGCGGTCTTGGGAGACGCCCTCGGGCTGCAGCGGCTCGAGGATGTCGGGATCGCCGGGGAAGCGGAAGGCGTCGGGGAGGACGCCCAGGATGGGCACGGGCTGGCCGTTGAGCTGGACGACGCGGCCGACGATGGCGGGGTCGGCGCCGAAGCGGGCCTGCCAGAGGCGATGGCTGATGAGGGCGACCGGGGGCCGGCCGGTTTGGTCGTCGCTGGGGCGGAAGTCGCCGCCGAGGGAGGGATGGACGCCGAGGGTGGCGAGGAAGTTGGTGTCCACATAGTTGCCGCCGACGCGGACGGGGGCGGCGCCGTTGGCGGAGAGGTTGAAGTTGGCGGGATCGTAGGCGGCGAGGTGGGCGAAGACGCCGGTCTGCTTGCGCCAGTCGAGGAAGTTGGGGATGGAGACCCAGGGCTGGTCGCCGCCGCGGTTTTCGCGGCAGACCTGGACGAGGCGGTCGGGGGAGGGGAAGGGCAGCGGCTGCAGCAGCACCGCGTTGACGAGGCTGAAGATGGCGGTGTTGGCGCCGATGCCGAGGGCCAAGGCGAGCACCGCGATGGCGGTGACGCCGGGGGCCTTGCGCAACATGCGGAGGGCGAAGCGGAGGTCTTGGAGCCAGCCCATGCCCGGGGGTACGCGGCGGGCGGAGGGAAGGTTCCGCCCGCCGCGATCCAGGGGAGGCTAGCAGGCCGGGCGGGCGAGTTGGCGGGAGGCCTCGAGCAGTCGGCCGAGATGCTGGGGGCCGAGGTTGGGGAGGTAGGGGAGCAGGGCGCGGATAAAGGCGTCCTGCAAGAGATCGGCGGCGGGATCGGAGGTCTGCAGCAGGGCGGCGATGCTGGTTTCCATGGCGGTGGCCATGCGCTGCAGGGAGGCGATGGTGGGGGTGGCCTTGTCGTTTTCGATCTTGCTGACGTAGGTGCGGGGGACGTGCATGCGCTCGGCCAGTTGGCGCTGGCTGAGGCCGCGGCGCTGGCGCCAGCGCCGGATGGCAGTGGCGACGGCGGGCACAAGGGTGCCCGAGGCCTCGGCGGTTTCAATGCCGGGCTCGAGCTCGGGAACGAGCTCGAGCGGGGCGGGCGGAGGAGGGGGAGGCGCGTCGAGCGAGGCGTGGCAGCGGCGGCAGCGACCGCTGAGGGTGCGGAATTGCACCATGTGGCAGTCGAAGCAGCGCAGCACCTCACGTGGGTCGGCTGCGATGGTTGCGGTTGAACAGACGGCTGAGCCGGTCTGTGGCTCAACGTCCAGGCGGGCAGCTAGGTTGGTTCCCATGCCGAAGTGGGAGAATTGGCCAGAGCGTTCGGCAGAGCTACTGTGACTCGGAGGCGGAGGCAGTGTCAAGCAAATTCTGCACGGCGGGGTAGACGTGTTGGAGGAGGGCGTCGAGGCGGGCGGGGTCGGGGGCGCCGCCCTCGGCGAGCTCGGGGCGGCCGCCGCCGCGGGCCTCGGGCAGGGCTTTGAGGATTTTGCCGGCGGGGAGGCGGGCGGCGAGATCGGGGGAGACGGCGATGACCAGGGCGACCTTGCCTTCGTGGAGGCCGCCGAGGGCGACGACGCCGCGGCCGAGCTGGGTGTGGAGTTCCTCGAGCAGGGCGCGCATCTGGTTGCGGTCGAGGTGGTCGGCGCGGGTGGCGACGACGGGGACGCCGGCGATGTCGCGGCGGCGCTCGGCCCAGCCTTGGCGGGCCTGGGCCTGGGCGCTGCGCAGGCGGAGGGCCTGGTTTTCCTTCTGGAGCTGGCGCTGCTGCTCGAGCAGGCGCTCGAGGCCGGGGGCGAGTTCGGCCTCGGGGGTGCGGAGGAGGCCGCTGAGCTGGCGGAGGCGTTCGCTGGCGCGCTGGAACTGGTCGTAGGCGCCCTCGCCGGTGAGGGCTTCGATGCGGCGGACACCGGCGGCGACGCTGGTCTCGTAGGCGATCTTGAAGAGGCCGATATCGCCGGTGCGGCGGCAGTGGGTGCCACCGCAGAGTTCCTTGCTGAAGCCGGGGACGGAGACGACGCGGACGTTCTCCTGGTATTTCTCGCCGAACAGGGCCATGGCGCCAGTGGCGAGGGCTTGGTCGAGGGGGAGGATGTCGGTGGCGACGGGGAGGTTTTTGAGGATCTCGGCGTTGACGAGGCGCTCGATCTCTTCGAGCTGGGGAGCGGAGAGGGGGGCGTAGTGGGTGAAGTCGAAGCGGAGGCGGCCGGGCTCGACCACCGAGCCGGCCTGCTTGACGTGGGCGCCGAGGACGTGGCGGAGGGCGGCGTGGAGGAGGTGGGTGGCGGTGTGGTTGCGGCGGGTGGCGTCGCGGCGGGCGGCATCCACCTCGGCCTCGACGTGGTCGCCTTCGGCGAGGGGCTGGCGGGTGCGGAGGCGGTGGACGATGAGGCCGGGGACAGGGGCGTAGGTGTCGAGCACTTCGGCGGCGAGGCCGGCGGGGGTGGTCCAGTGGCCGCGGTCGCCGACCTGGCCGCCGCTGGCGGCGTAGAAGGGGGTGTGATCGAGGATGGCCTCGACCTCGGCGCCGGCGGGGACGTGGGCGAGGCGCTGGCCGTCGCGGAGGAGGGCGCGGACGGAGGCGTCGGGGGAGACAGTGGAGTCGTAGCCCTCGAAGCGGGAGCGGGCGGCGGCGGCGAGGGCGAGCAGGGCGGGCGAGGCGCTGGCCTGCTCGCCGCCCTTCCAGCTTTGGCGGGCGCGCAGGCGCTGCTGCTCCATCTCGGCTTCGAAGCCGGGCTGGTCGAGGGCGAGGCCGCGCTCGTCGGCGATCTCGCGCAGGAGGTCGAGGGGGAGGCCGAAGGTGTCGTAGAGGCGGAAGACGTCGGGGCCGGCGAGGCGGGGGCGGGGAGCGGCGGAGGGGGCTGCGCCGACGCGGCGGGTGGCGAGCGAGCCGGCGGTGGCGGTGGCGCCGTCGGGGAGGAGGATGGGGGCGCGGTCGAGTTCCTTGAGGGCGAGGGCGAGGGTATGGGCGAAGCGCTCTTCCTCGGCGCGGAGGACGGTGGCGACGCGCTCGCGGCTCTCTTCCAGCTCGGGATAGGCGGGGGCCATGAGGTCGGCGACGTTGCCGGCGAGGGCATAGAGGAAGGCGGCTTCGAGGCCGAGGGAGCGGCCGTGGCGGAGGGCGCGGCGGATGATCTTGCGCAGCACGTAGCCGCGGCCCTCGTTGCCGGGGACGACGCCGTCGTGGACGAGGAAGGTGGAGGCGCGGGCGTGGTCGGCGAGGATGCGGAGGGCGATGTCGCTGCGCTCGCCTTGGCCGTAGGCGAGGCCGGCGCGCTGGCCGGCGGCGGCGATGAGGGGCTGGAAGAGGTCGGTGTCGTAGTTGGAGAGCTTGCCCTGGAGCACGGCGGTGAGGCGCTCCAGGCCGGCGCCGGTGTCAATCGAGGGGCGGGGGAGGGGGGAGAGGTTGCCGGCGGGGTCGCGCTCGAACTGCATGAAGACCAGGTTCCAGATCTCGACGTAGCGGCCGCAGTCGCAGGGGAAGCGGCAGTCGGGGTGGCCGCTCTCGCTGGCGGCGGGGCCCTGGTCGTAGTGGAGCTCGGAGCAGGGGCCGCAGGGGCCGGTCTCGCCCATGGCCCAAAAGTTGTCGGCGGCGCCGAGGCGGAAGACGCGGTCGGAGGGGAGGCCGATGCCGGTGCGCCAGATGGAGGCGGCTTGGTCGTCCTCGGTGAAGACGGTGGCGTAGAGCTTGTCGGCGGGGATGCCGTAGCCGGAGGTGGGCGAGGTGAGCAGTTCCCAGGCGAAGGCGATGGCGTCGTCTTTGAAATAGTCGCCGAAGCTGAAATTGCCCAGCATTTCGAAGAAGGTGTGATGGCGGTGGGTGAAGCCGACGTTTTCGAGGTCGTTGTGCTTGCCGCCGGCGCGGACGCATTTTTGAACGGTGGTGGCGCGGATGTAGTCGCGGCGCTCGAGGCCGAGGAAGACATCCTTGAATTGGTTCATGCCGGCGTTGGTGAAGAGCAGGGTGGGGTCGCCGTGGGGGACGAGGGAGGAGGAGGGGACGACCCGGTGGCCGCGTTCGGCGAAGAAGGCGAGGAAGCGGCGGCGGATTTCGGTGCCGGTCATCATCTGATTATCTTATAGGCACGGGGGCGCAAAAGCAGGACGCCCGCCCGGCAAAGCGGGGCGGGCGTCCTGGGTTGGGATGGAGCGGGGCTAATTGCCGCGGCGGCGGCGGCCGGCGATGCTGGCCGGAGCCGCCTCGGGGGCGATGGGCTTGAGGTTGTGCTGCTGCAGCAGGGTGTTGAAGGCCACCACGTCGTTGGCCTGGAGGGCGTGCCAAGCGGCGAGCTGGGCATCGAGGCGGGTGGTGAGGTCGGTGTAGACCGCCATCACGCCGGCGGTGGGAGCGCAGGTGCACTGCTCGACGCGGCCGGCCAGGGCGGCCAGCTTGTTGTCGAGCATGATGGGGTAGTTGAGCGGGTCTTCGCCGCTTTTGTTGTTAAGGTTGGAGATTTTGTAGATGACGGTGTGGAGCTTGCCGTCCAAGGCGGAGCCGGCGGTGGAGACCGCCTGCGGGGCGGAGTGGTCCACCGCCGCGATCTGCTGCTGCAGGGAGAGCATGTCGCGGACGGCGCCCCAGGCCTGGGTGAGGGCGGCGTTGATCTTGACGGCCAAATCCCACTGCGCCTGCAGGTCGGCGTCGGAGGCGTGGAGGCGGGGGTCCAAGGTGACGGTGAGCGGGGTGGTGTAGCTTTGCCCGTCCACGGTGAGCTTGACGTTGTAGGCGCCGGTGGGCACGGTCGGGGTGACGCCGCCGCGGGCCGCCCAGAGGGACTCTCCCTTGATGGGCAGGGGCGGGGTGAGGGCCTGCAGGTTCCAGACGAAGCGGTTGAAGCCGGCCTGGTCGGGGACGGTGACAGCGGGAGGGCCAAAGCCACGGCCGCCGCGGCCGCCGCGGCGGGCGCCGGGCTTGGGGTTGTTGGCGCTGGAGAAGTGCTTCATCAACTCGCCCTTGGAGTTGGTGATGTCAATGGAGACGGGGCCGCTGGGGGCCTGGGCGAGGAAATAGTCCACCACGGCGGGGCCGGGAGGATTCTGGCCGACATTGCCGCCGCCGCGGCCGCCGAAGAAGCCGAAGCCGCCGCCGGCCTGGGTGCGCATGGCGGGGGCGGGCTGGAACAGGGTCACCGGAGCGGAGGCGACGCTGTCGTTCCACTGGCGGATGGGGGTGATGTCGTCGAGGCTCCAGAAGGCGCGGCCGTGGGTGGCGACGACGAGGTCGTTGCCGTGGACCTGGAGGTCGCGCACGGAGGTGTGGGGCAGGTTCAACTGCAGCGACTGCCAGTGGTCGCCGTTGTCGAAGGAGACGAAGATGCCGCGCTCGGTGCCGGCAAAGAGCAGGCCGGGGCGGACGGTGTCGGGCACGACGGCATGGACGTAGTAGCCCATGGGGATGCCGTTGACGATCTTGGTCCAGGTCTTGCCGCAGTCTTCGGTGCGGTAGGCGTAGGGGGCGAAGTCGTCGAGCTTGTTGCGGCGGGCGGCGACGTAGGCGGTGCAGGCCTCAAAGGGCGAGGTGCGGATGTTGCCGATCTTGGCCCACGGCTTGGAGGTCTTGAGCTCGGGCGGGGTGACGTTGGTCCAGTGGGCGCCATCGTCCTGGGTCACGTGGACGAGGCCGTCGTCGCTGCCGGCCCAGATCAGGCCCTGCTGCTTGGGCGACTCGGCGATGGAGAAGATGACGTCGTAGTATTCGGCGCTGGTGTTGTCCTGGGTGATGGGGCCGCCGGAGGAGAGCTGCTTGCTCTTGTCGTTGCGGGTGAGGTCGGGGCTGATGATGGTCCAGGCGTCGCCCATGTTGGAGCTCTTGAAGAGCACGTTGCCGCCGTAGTAGACGACGTCGGGGTTCCAGGGCGAGGTGGCGATGGGGGCGGTCCACTGGAAGCGATACTTCATATCAATATCGCCGTGGCCCATGGGGTTGTCCGGGTAGGGGCCGATGGGGGTGGTGAAGCCGGTGGAGACCTGGTAGCGGCTCATGTCGCCGTCGTAGGACTCGCCGTAGACGATATTGGAGTCGTTGGGCTTGGGGACGAGCCAGCCGCTCTCGCCGCCGGCGGCGCTGTACTGGTCCTGGGGACCGATGAAGCCGTGGTTGGTGCGGGAGGCGATCACCATGGAGCCGGCGTCCTGCTTCTCGCCGTAGAGGTGATAGTTCACATCGTTGTCGGTGGCGATGGAGTAGAACTGGCCGGTGGGCTGGTTGAGGTTGGAGGACCAGGTCTTGCCGTTGTCGAGGGAGATGAAGGCGCCCTCGTCGGAGCTGGTCATGAGGTGGGTGGGGTTGGTGGGGTCAATCCAGAGGCCGTGGCTGTCGCCGCCGTGGATGGACTTGAAGGTCTTGCCGCCGTCGGTGGAGCGGAAGAGGCCGGTGTTCTCGACGTAGAGGGTGTCGGGGGACTTGGGGTCGGCGAAGACGTGGGTGAAGTACCAGGCGCGCTGGCGGTACTCGTCGTTGTTGTTGACCAGCTTCCAAGTGGCGCCGGAATCGTTGGAGACGTAGAGACCGCCGGCCTTGGCCTCGATGAGGGCGTAGACGCGGGTGCTGTCGGCGGCGACGGCGACGCCGATCTTGCCCCAGACGCCGGCGGGGAGGCCGTGGCCAGTGAGCTGGGTCCAGGTGCTGCCGCCATCGGTGGACTTGTAGAGGCCACTGCCGGGGCCGCCGCTGTCGGCGCGCCAGGGGAGGCGGAGGAACTGATAGAGGCCGGCGTAGAGGGTTTGGGTGTTGTTGGGATCGAAGGCGACGTCCACGCCGCCGGTCTTGTCATTCTTATAGAGGACCTTCTGCCAGGTGCGGCCGCCGTCGGTGGTGCGGAAGATGCCGCGCTCGACGTTGGGTCCGGAGGCGTGCCCCATGGCGGCGACAAAGACGCGGTTGGGGTCCTTGGGATCCACCAGCACGTGGGCGATGTGCTGGGTGTCGTCGAGGCCGATGTGCTGCCAGGTCTTGCCGCCATCGGTGGACTTGTACATGCCGTTGCCGTAGGAGATGTCGTTGCGCAGACAGCCCTCGCCGGTGCCGACGTAAATGATGTTGGGGTCGGAGGGGGCGACGGCGACGGCGCCGATGGACTGCACGCTCTCCTGGTCAAACAGGGGCGTCCAGGAGACACCGGCGTTGGTGGTCTTCCACACGCCGCCATCCACGGAGCCGAAGTAGAAGTCCTTGGAGTCGCCGGGGATGCCGCTGACGGCGAGCACGCGGGCGCCATTGAAGGGGCCGACGAGGCGGTAGTGCAAATTGGCCAAGGCCTGGGCGATGCCGCCGGCCTGCGCCCGCACGGACGCGGTTCCCACTGCCATCCAACCGGCCGCGGCCAAGGCCGCGCCTGCCGCCACTCCCAACACGATGGATCGTTTCATGATGCCCGTTTCCCCCTTCAACCAATGAACAAATGCCAGAACCCCAAATGGTAGTCCAAGGCAAGGCGAGAGGGAAGAAGAATATGGGAAAGATGATGGGGGGCGAGGACCGCGCTAGAAGTGGCGGTCGGGGGCGATCGGGTTGGCGGAGGAGGCGTGGTGGCGGGGGGTGGGGGGGTGGTCCCAGGGGCTGCGCTGCCAGTTGTCGCGGTTGTCAGGATGGCCAATCCAGCGGGGCGGCTGCAGGGCCAGGTAATCGGCGATGACGTGGACGTGGGGCTCGTAGAGGCGGCGGAGTTCGTGGAGGCGCTCGACCTGGGCGGGGCCGAGGGAGAGGGGAAGGCCGGCGGCGGCGAGGGTTTGTGTCAGGGCGGTCATGTCGGTGGGGGAGAGGCGCTCGGGCAGGGTGTGGGGCAGGGGGCGGATGCGGATGAAGACTTGGGCGAGGTCCACGACGGCGTGGCGGGCCATGGCGAAGGTGAGCTGGGCTTGGCGGCTGCAGCCGTCGGCGGTGGCGGCGGTGAGCAGGGCGCAGGCGTCGAGCAGGGTGGTGAGGGCGGCGAGCCAGGACTGGTTGACGTGCTGGGAGCGGAAGTAGCCGAGGACGGGATAGGAGATGTGGCTTTCGAGCAATTCAGCGGACCAGCGCTCCCACTCGGCGAGGTAGGCCTCGAGTTGGTGGAGGTTGCCGGCGTGGCGGCGGAGGAGTTCGGAGGCGGAGGGGGGCGAGCCGGCGCGGGCATCGAGCATGGAGATGCTGATCTCGCGGTGGGAGAAGCTGGAGTAGAGCACGGGCAGGTAGCTGATGATGATGGCGACGAAGCCGAAGCCGAGGCCGCCCTCGGCGACGGCGAGCAGGCGGGCGAGGGAGGTGCTGGGGGCGGCGTTGCCGAGGCCGAGGGTGAGAAACATGGTGCCGCTGAGATAGAAATCCATGCCGAAGCCGCGGAGGGGCTCGGTGGTTTGCAGAGGGGAGCCGAGGCCGAAGAAGACGAGGGCGAAGCCGGCGATGAGGGCGACGGCCCAGAGGACGAAGAGGCCGAGCATGGAGAGGGGGCCGAAGAGGCTGAGGGCGGATTCGCGGCGGCGGCCGGAGAGGGCGCGGCGGGAGAGCCCGGACCAGAGGGGCCAGAAGCTGCGGTAGTAGGACTGGGTGAAGCGGAAGCGGCCGTTGAGGCGGCGTGGCAGGATCATGGTTTCGAAGGCATCGCGGAGGACAAAGGCGAGCAGGGCGAAACCGGCCAGCACCAGAAGCACTCGAAACAGCGGAGCCATTTGGCTATCATCATCGCATGGACGAAATGGTATCGCTGGAGGTGGCCGACGGCAGCAGCATGGCGGCCTATGTGGCGCGGCCGGCCGGGGCAAGGGCGCGGCAGGGGGTGCTGGTGCTGCAGGAGGCGTTTGGGGTGAACGCGCATATCCGGGAGGTGGCGCAGCGGCTGGCGGGGGAGGGATATTTGGCGCTGGCGCCGGAGCTGTACCACCGCACGGCGCCGGGGTTCGAGGGGGACTACCAGGACTTCGGCGCGGCGATGCCGCACATGAAGGCGATGACGGCGGAGGGACAGGAGCAGGACGCGCAGGCGGGCTACGACTGGCTGCGCGGGCAAGGGGCGGAGCGGGTGGTGGCGGTGGGATTTTGCCTGGGGGGGCGGGTGGCGGTGCGGGCGGCGGCAAGGGTGCCGCTGGCGGCGGCGGCATCCTTTTATGGAGGCCAACTCACCAGCCTGCAGGAGCGGGTAGAGGCGATCCGCGGGCCGCTGCTGCTGGTGTGGGGGGATGAGGACACGCACATTCCGCTGGAGCAACGGGCGGGGTTTGCGGCGATGCTGCGGCAGGCGGGGCGGGAGTTCGTGGAGTGCACGTTCTCGGCGGCGGGGCACGGGTTTTTCTGCGACCACCGGGCGAGCTACCACGCGCGCTCGGCGCGGGTGGCGTGGGGGCTGCTGCGGGAGTTCCTGCAGGCGGAGGGGTAGGACTGGATGCCAGGCGCGGGGGCCAGGCGGCCCGGGGCACGACGCCGGCGGGGCGGGCCCGCCGGGCTGTAACGGCGCGAGGCGGGCGGCCCCGCCGGGAATCGAAGCCCCGACGCGGAGCGACAAGCGCCGGGGCGGCCAGAGCGCCCGCGCTCCGGGGTGGCAGCGGGAGCGACCCGAGTCAGGTGTGGAGTATCCACCTGTTTGTGACGACCCTGCGTCGCTTAGCGGTATTCCATTGACATCGCTCTCCCACCGTGGGAATCTTCCCCTGTTCGGGTGTAATCCCAGGAGCGGATCATGCGTGCACTCCGCAGGTTGTTCCAGCCGGCGCGCCTCGGGCCGCTGGCGGTGTTGGTGGCGTTTCTTTCCTTGGCGGCGGGAGCCCAGAACATACCCAATCTTGGCGACACCACTTCGCCCGCACCCAAAGCCCGGGGCCACGCCCTGATCGGCGGCCCGCACGAGGTGGTGAATCCGGCCAACGGCTCGGTCACCTTCACCTTCGACATCCCCCTTCCGCCCGGCCGCGGCCTCACCCCCGCCTTCTCCATCTCCTACAGCAGCGCCGGCTCGCACCCCTTCGGCTCCTACGGCAACGACATCGCCAACCTGTACGCGCAGTCGTCGCTTTTCTCGAGCAACGGCTGGAGCTATGGCGCGCCGGTGCTGACCTACACCACCGCCAACCTCCCCAGCCCGGATGGGGCCGAGACCTGCACCGTCTCCAGCGCCTACAT
>Ga0307372_10000973_pt1 | contig 50172 bp, 39 predicted proteins | sample OX1MG_FD_202533 | JGI IMG/M metagenome (GOLD analysis project Ga0307372, IMG submission 202533) | Soil microbial communities from Risofladan, Vaasa, Finland - OX-1 | ecosystem: Environmental > Terrestrial > Soil > Coastal area > Acid sulfate soil | place: Finland: Risofladan, Vaasa | collected...
TTTGCCCACACCGTGCGCGGCCGGGCGGCATTCGGCGGTCGCGCTAGGCCGCTGCTCATTCCTCGGCACGGCTGACACTCGCCATCCTTTGTTCTATCTCGCGACTGGCTTGGTTTGGATCGGTCGCAGGCGTCCGCCTGCTTGGCTCCCTGTGTTCTACCGCGCCGTTGGCTTGGGACCGAATTCTTTCGACTTCTCACCGCGGCTCGCCGAACGCCGGCGGGCTGCTTCGCCGCACGGACAAAAGAAGTGCTCAAAGAACAGGCAGCCAGATGACCACTATGCACATCATTTGAGCAGCCGCCAAAAAACCCTCTGTCAGGTCGGTCGACAGGCAAAAACCTCGTATTTCATCGGCTGACGCAAATTTGCGTCAGCCGTGCGCGGCCGAGCGGCATTCGGCGGTCGCGTTAGGCCACTGCTCAATTCTTAGGCGTCACCGGCAACCGCGGACGACGGACGACGGGCCAACGGACCACTACAATTAGACGCCGGTCGCGGCCGAAAAGTTCCGCATTACGTCCGCTCTCCCTCCCAGTTCGGCCGCCAGACGCACAGCTCGCGCGTGAACTCCTCCAGCTCCATGCCGCGCTGCTCGCGCTTGTAACGTTGGTGCTCCTCCGACCGGACGCAATGGGCCGAGCGCGTGTCTTCCATGTGATCGACGTGGACCGGCGGCCAGGGATAGCCGTTGACGAAGCCCATCTCCGTCAATCGCTGTTGATAGACCGTCCAGCCGGAATCCATAAAGGGCTTCTGCTGGCTTTCGCTCAGGCAACCGATCGGTCCAACCCTGTCAAAAACTTCCCGCCGGATCATCACGGCGCAGCCGCCCACATAGGGCTGCGGCAGCACGCGCACGCCGTCGAACGACTTGATGCGGTGCTCGTCGGCCAGCGCCTCGCCCTCCTGCCGGAAGTGAAAGCCCGACAGCACGCCGAACCGCGGGCTGGCACGATGGCATTCGGCCAACCTGCGCAGCAGCTCCCGCGGCACGAGCGTGTCGTTGTCGATCTTGGCCAACAGCCCGGCCTCGGCATCCGAAGACCAGACCTCGTTCATCGGAAAGACCACGCCGCGGTTCACGGGCGAGGCGATGAGCGTTGCCCACGGCACGTCCGCCAGCCGCTCGTGCAAGTAATCGACGGTGCCGTCGGTCGAGGCGTTGTCCCAGACGACCACCCGCAGCTTGGGATAATCGAGCTTGAGCGCGGCCTCCAGCGCCAGCCGCGTGTATTCCAGGCGGTTATACGTGACCATCAGCAGCAAGCATCTTGGAAAATTTGCTCCCTCTCCCTCTGGGAGAGGGCCGGGGTGAGGGCGGTCAGCGCCGCAACTCGACGTCGTCTTGGCGTTGCTCCCTGCCGGAACTCTCACGAGTTCCGCTACGCTGGCGGAACGGCACGGAGTCCGCTCCCTATAGGGCCTCGCCGCCACCAGAAACTGATACACAAAAAACTCCTCCGCCTCCTCGCGCGGCAAACCGGCCGCCACGACCCGCCCCACTTGCACCCGCGTCTTGTCTTCCTGCCGCTGCCACTCGTCATAACCCGGCCCCGGCAGGTATTGGACCTTGTCGACTTGATAGCCCGCGCCGGCGAACAGCTCTTCCACGTCGCGGCGCGTGAAAAAGTGCAAGTGAGTATTGTCGAGCAAGCCCGCCGGTTCGTAGGTCCAGTTGCCCTCGATGAGCGCACCGACGACGCTGTGATGACGCGCGTTGGGAAGGCTGGCGACGATGGCCGCGTCATCGGCGAGCCATGCGCGTGCTCGGCGGAGAAAAGCCGCCGGATCGGCCAGATGCTCCAGCACGTCGGCGCACACCAGGCAATCGAATCGGCCGCCTTCGTAGCCCGCTTGCTCCGCGAGCGGGACGGCGTTCTCGAAGTCAAGATGCAGCCGTTCGACGTTGCCGGCGAACACGCGATCAAGCCGCTCGCCGGCCTTTCGCGCGGCCGCCTCATTCAGTTCCACGCCGACGACTTCGCACGGCTGCCGCTGCTTCAGCGCTTCGCCCAGCCGCCCCGCCCCGCAACCGATCTCCAGCACCCGCTTTGCCGTGGCCGGAATCAGCTCCAACACCTCCGGCCGTGCGAAATCGTAGTACAAGGGCACCGCATTTTGGATTCGTTGTTCGCTGCTCTCGATCGCCAATTTGCAATTCGCGATTTGCAATTTGCAATTTCCCGCACAGCGCAGAATCTCTTCCATCCGCTGCCGATAGGTGTGCTTGGCCAGCGCTTCCTCTCTGCCCGCCGCGGCGATCTTCTCGCGAACATCCCCACGCCGCAGGTAATAGCGCAGCTTGTCGAGCAACTCGCCGCCGTCGCGACACGTCGCCAAGTGAACGCCGTCGCGAAACAGTTCGGCCTGGCCGTTCTCGCTCAGGTCGTTGGTGATGAGCAGCGACCCGCTCGCCAGCGCCTCGAACACGCGCATGTTGACGTCGTTGGCCACGCTGCGGTTGAAGACGGTCCGGGAGGCCGAATAGATCCCGGCCATCTCCTCAAAGTATTTCTGGCCTACGAAAACGCTCTTGAAGTGCTGCTGGATCAGCCGCACGAGATCGACGCGCGGACCCGGAACCAAATTGCCGACGAAGCAAATGTCGAAGAGCTTCTGCCCCTCACCCTCCGTCTGTAGGGAACGCCCTCTGTGGCGCTCCGCTTCTGGGCTGGGGTGCGGGTCGTGGCAGCGCGCACGGCCTTCCCCGGAGGATGGCCTTCCCAGGCCGTCACCAAATTCTCTGGACGGCCTGGGAAGGCCATCCTCCGACAGCAACCCGTGAATCTCCGCATCGCAGGCCAGCGGCAGCCAGCGCGCCGAGGCGACGCCCTCCCGCCGCAACAGCGCGGCCCCGTCGCGCTGCGCGGCAAAAACCAGGTCGAACCCCTTCGCTTTCTCGAGACACCACTCAAAGTCGATGTGCGTATCGATGGCCCACCAGGCGGCCGGCCGCAGGTCGGCGGGCCAGAGATAGCGCATGCCGTCGTCGATATTGAGGTAAAGATCGAAGCCGCTCCGCGGCACCTCGGCCAGCTTCGAGGGGTGAAAGAACTGCACGTCCGCCAGCGTTTCCAACGCCCGCCGGCAATAAAACCCCGTCGTTTCGGGCCGCGTCTGGCGGTCGAGCACCAGAGCCACCTTGCGGATGGACGTTCCGGCGCAGCCGTCGATTCTATCGGTTGTGTGCATGGCACGGTCCTCCCTAAACATGTAGCGATCGGCGCGGCGTTCTTTGCCCAAAATTCCGCAGAAATTTTCCGCGGCCCAGCACGCCGCTTGACAAGAACCGCGCCGGCGTGATGATTTAGGGCGACAGGGGAGAATTTTTGCCTGGGTCAAGACGGGCGAGTCCCGAAAGCAGACCACCGACGTGACAGAACCGTCCGCATCCGACGACAAGGGCGGCCATCAATCAGATCCCGGCCCGTGGGAAATGCTCGGCATCCCTGAGCCGCCGTTTCTCGACGATCGTATGGCCCCGCAGGTCGATCGCCAGTTCTTGCAAAAGTTCGTGCGCGGCGAGCTTCCCAAGCCTTCGGCCGAGATTGCCGCGCGGTTGGTGTTGCTCTTCGCATCCTGGCACGGGGCCCACCAAGAATTGCTGGCTTCGGAGCGCAAAGGCCGGAAGGGCTAAGTTACGCCGCCGCGTAGCGGAATTCGTGAGAATTCGCCCTATGCGCAGCCCACTTCTCAGGAAGCCGTCTACTCGCGGTAGGCCGCCAGCCATCGCCGCATCTTCTCCATTGCTCGCTCGATCGCGTAGCGCACCTGCTTGTAGGTCAGTCCAAGCTGCGCCGCGATTTCGTCGCGGTCGAGGCCCGCGAAGAACAACAACATCACCAGCTTCTGGCGGCCTTTGAGCCGCTCGATGGCCGCCAGGATGTCAATCTTGCACGTGATGCAGGGCTGCGAATCCTCAACGGTGTTTACATCGCGCAGCTCGGCGTGCCGAGGGCGATATTCGCCGATCAGCCGCGCTGCTTCGCTGGCAGCGTGGTTGAGGATTATGCCGATCCAGGCCACGAAGCCGCTTTGCAGAAGAGCGGGCTTGAAGTGCAATGTCGGATCCGACGCCCCTTTCTCTGCCAAGTAAGCGAACACCTGTTGCGCGATGTCTTGGGCAATGTCGTCGTGCAGCTTGTGCGACTGCACCAACAACTCGGCTCGCCGCCGCACCTCGGCCTGCAGCCAGCGATCGCTGAGCACGGTCTTCAAAACGGCCGCCCATTCTTCGCATGTGCGCGGACCTCCGGTTACGATCTGCTCAAAGAGCGCCTGCAAGGCATCCGGCGACTCAGGATTCTCGTCGGGCTGCCGCTTCATAGACATGGCCCCGCCTCCTGCATCCACCGCCCCCCCGCACACGAACAATTCAAGCCGGCGAGAACCGCCGCCGCACGGCGTCGGCCACGCGCTGCGCGGCGCGGCCATCGCCGTACAGATTCCTAACAGCATCGCGCAACTTCGCGTCGCCGTCAAGTATCCTGCTGGGTGCAAGCTTGATCGCTTCCGGCCGCGTCCCCAGAACGACAAGTGCGTGCAACTTCGCCACAGCAATCTCCCTATCCCGCCGGGAGCGCGCCGGGCTGAGGGGGGTGAGGGTCGTGGTGTCGCTTTCCGATTCTGCGCCAGCGGACGTTTTCCACCGCCAACCAGCCGCAATTGTTCGCCCTGTCCAGCGAGAACTAAAGCGGCCGACAATTTTTTCAGAATGTTTGGCAAAACTGACGGCCTCGATTGCTACATAGTTGTGGAGGGCGATTGCGAACACGACAGGCCCTTGCGAGTGCCAACCATGTCAACGATCACCGCTATCATCACGGCCTATCGCCGGCCGCAAAACATCGCGCCTTTAGTGGCGGCAATTCTCGCGCAAAGCGTGCCGGCCGCGGCGATTTGGGCCTGGGCCAATGACCCCAGCGACAAGATGAAAGTGCTGCTGGCCGGCGCGAAACTGGATCGCGTCGTGACGTCGAGCGAAAACGCTTTCTTCCACGGCCGCTTCGCTTTAGCGCTTTTGGCGCCGACTGAATTCGTGGCCCTCTTCGACGACGACAGCATCCCCGGCAAAAACTGGTTCGCCAATTGCCTCGACACTTTTGCCCGTTCGCCGGGCATTCTGGGCACGGCCGGCGTGGAGCTGCACGAAGCCGGCTACGCCAAGCGCACCATGCATGGTTGGCAGCGGCCGGGAGAAGAAACGGTCGAAGTCGATCTGGCGGTCCAGGCCTGGTTCTTGCGCACGGAGTGGGTGAAGCATCTCTTTTCAGGACCGCCGGTTGTGGGCACGAACGGCGAAGACATCGAGTTGGCCGCGCGTGCCTGGCGGCTGGCGGGCATCCGGTCGTTTTGCCCGGCCCATCCGGCCAAAGACCAGAGCCGCTGGGGCTCGACCCGCGGGTTGGAGCTGGGCATCGACGAAGTGGCCGCTTCGCTGCGCGTGGAGCATCTGTCGGAGCGGCGGCGGATTGTCGAGGCCGAGATCGCGGCGGGATGGAAGCCGCTGTTTATGAGGAAGGGAACAGGGGACAGGGCACAGGGAACAGGGGAAATTGCAAATTGCGAATTGCAAATTGCAAATTTGAAATTGGAAGAGGGCGGCAACAGCGCTGCGCCGCGCTGCAGTGGCCAGTGCGCAGCCAACAGTATCGGCGATGCACTGGAACGCGAGCGCGACCCTCTCGCGTTTTTGCGGGCGCTGCGGCCATCGCTCGAAGGCAATCAGCGACTGACGGGTTCGGTCGCCAATGTGCGGCGGGAGTCGGTGATTCGCGGCCTGCTGGAAGGGCGTTGGCAGAACGGCGACCCTGGGCGGCTGCGGTACTTCACCCGCCGCGAGCTGGAAAAGCTCTTCTACCGCGCCGGCTTTCACGTCGCAATAAAACCGAAGCAGGAGGATGGGCTTCCTAGCCCGTCAAGTAATGGCGACGGCCTGGGAATCCCAGCGCGCCGGGACTCCAGCGGGCGCGGTGCCGATGCGGTAGCGGGACTCGTGAGAGTTCCGGCCAGCGACGCGAACGCCCCGAATTCTCACGAATCCGGCTACGCCCGTGACAGTCTGGGAATCCCGGCGCGCCGGGACTCCCGCAACGCCGCGCCGCTTTTCGCGTCGGGCTTCTCCGCCGACGAGGCCGCGGATATGCGCACCGACCGATTCGACTTTGAGGCCCTGCGCGACGATCCGCGCGATTACGGCCTGACCTCGATCGTGGTTGTCACGCATAACCAAGTGTCCTGCACGCGCGCTTGCCTGGAGAGCATTCGCTTTGTCACCGACGAGCCCTACGAGTTGATTGTGGTCGATAACGGCTCGACCGACGGCACGGTCGACTGTTTGCGGTCATGTCCGGATGTAACGCTGATCGAGAACGCCGACAATCGCGGCTTTCCGGCGGCGGCCAACCAAGGCATCCTGGCCAGCACGGGCAAGCAAGTTTTGCTGTTGAACAACGACGTGATCGTCACGACCGGTTGGCTGCGGCGGATGTTGGAAGCGTTGGAGGGTTCGGGGTCCGGGGTTCAGGGGACAGGGGAAATTGCAAATTGCAAATTGCAAATTGCAAATTGGCAATTTGAAGCAACGCACGAGGTAAACGGCGACGCAGCCAAGACCCAAGACCTAAGACCCAAGACCTCCGGCCTTAATCCAAAATCGAAAATCCAAAATCCAAAATCGCTCGGTCTTGTCGGTCCGCTCACGAACTCCGCCAGCGGCTATCAGGAGATCCCCGTCACCTACAGCAACCTGGCCTGTCTCGACGGCTTCGCTTGGGAACACGCCAAAGCGCACGCCGGGCAGGTCCAGGAGGTCGACCGTCTGATCGGCTTCTGCCTGCTGATCCGCCGCGAGGTGATCGACGAGGTGGGCTTGTTCGACGAGCGGTTCGGCATCGGCAACTACGAAGACGACGACTATTGCCGCCGTGCGCGGCAGGCCGGCTGGCGGCTGGCCGTGGCCCGCGAGGCATTCATTCATCACTTCGGCCATCGCACCTTCGACGCCGCCGGAGTCGATCTGAATGCGGTGCTGGAGCACAACAAACGGCTGTACGACGAGAAATGGCGAGCGGAGGATGGGCTTCCCAGCCCGTCACAAGAACAACGCGACGGCCTAGGAAGGCCATCCTCCGTCCCTCATCCCTCCTCTCTCATCCCTCTTTCCCTCTGTATGATCGTCCGCGACAACGAGCGCACGATCCGCGCGGCGCTGGAGAGCATCAGGCCCTGGGTCGATGAGATGATCGTGGTCGATACCGGCTCGACCGACGCCACGCCCGACATCTGCCGCGAACTCGGCGCTCAGGTCTATCACTTCCCCTGGCCCGACAGCTTCGCGATCGCGCGCAATGAATCGCTCAAGTATGCCCGTGGCGAGTGGATCTTCTGGATGGACTCCGACGACGTGATCGACGCCGAAAACGGCCGCAAGCTGCGCGCATTGGTAGCGGGACTCGTTCGGCGGGGGGAAATTGCAAATTGCGAATTGCGAATTGCAAATTGCCAATTGCAGGCGCAAGGCGACACAACCAAGACCCAAGACCAAAGCCCCAAGACCCCCGACCTCAATCCAAAATCCAAAATCGAAAATCCAAAATCTCCGGGCGTGCTGGGCTATGTCATGCAAGTCCATTGTCCGGGCAAAGACGATTTGCACGACGTGACGGTCGTCGACCAGCTCAAACTCTTCCGCAACCGGCCCGATTTGCGGTTCGAGGGCCGCATTCACGAGCAGGTGCTGGGAGCCATCAACCGGGCCCAGGGCGAGATGGTCTTCGCCGACATTTTCGTCGTGCATGCCGGGGCCGACCGTTCGCCGGACGGCCGAATACGCAAGCTCAAGCGAGACATCAAGCTCTTGCGGCTCGACCGCCGCGAACGGCCCAATCACACGTTCGTGCATTTCAATCTGGGCATGACTTATTCCGACGCCGGCAAACACCTGAAGGCCATCAAAGCCCTGCGCCGCAGCCTGGCGCTGGCCCAGCCGCACGAATCGCATGTCCGCAAAGTCTACGCCCTGCTGGTCGTCAGCCATTGCGGGCTGGGCCAACGCGCCGAAGCACGGCAAGCCTGCGCCGAGGGTCTCAGGTTGTTCCCAAAAGACCCCGAGCTGCTTTTCCGCAATGGCATGCTTTCGCATGAAGACGGGCAGTTGCGGACTGCGGAGGCGAGTTACCTGGCGGCGCTGGCCAACGACGACAGCTTGCACTTCGGCAGCATCGACCGCGGCATCGTGGGCTTCAAGGCCCGCCAAAATCTGGCCGCCGTTTATACCGATATGGGCGCGCTCGGCAAAGCCGAGGAGCAATGGCGGCGGATCGTCGAAGAAGTGCCCACCTATCGCGATGGCTGGCGATGGCTGGTCGAAAACCTGCTGTTGCAAGGAAAGCTGCGCGACGCCGAGCAAAGCGTCGAGCGCGTTTTCGCGTCCGACCCCCGTCTGCGGGCAACGGGTTTGACGCTCGCCGCGCGGATCGCGGAGGCGACGGGCCAGGTCGAGGCCGCCTTGGCGACGCTCCGGCAAGCCAGGCGCGAATGCCCGGACGACGCGGCGCCGCTCGACGACCTCTGCCGGCACTTGTTCTATCGCGGCGAGCCGCGGGAGCTGGAAGAGGCGTTGCGTGAAATGGTGCGCCGCCAGCCGGAGAACGCGGCGGCGCACCAGAATCTGGGGACGACGCTGTTGCGTGCCGGCCGTTTTCAGGAGGCGGCCGAGGCCTTCCGCATGTCGCTGCGCGAGCGGCCCGACTCCGCCGTGACGCAGCTTTCGCTGGGCTATGCGCTGTCGAGTGCCGGCAACCCGCGCGAGGCCGGCGCCGCCTTCGAACAATGTATCCGCCTCGCGCCCGAGCCGCGGCTGGTGGCCGAGGCCCAACGTCAACTCGCGGCCCTGGCCGCCTAACCCATGGACATCCTTTACATCTACCGCCGAAACAGCGACGAGGAGCTCGAGCTGCGATACTCGCTCCGCAGCGTCGCGCGACACCTGCCGTGGATTCGCAAAGTGTGGATCTTCGGTGATCGGCCGCAGTTCCTGGCCGAAAACCGGGCGATCGTCGAACATGTGCCGCAGCACTACACCGCCGCGATCGGCGGCTACCGCCTGCCCGTGACAAACCTCTTCTTGCAGGTGTTCCTCGGCTCGCTCATCCCGGAGCTGGCCGCCGAGTTCCTGCTGTTTGCCGACGACTACATCCTGCTCGATGCCGTGGGCGAGGGCGAGATGCGCAAAGACCGCGCTCTGGAAAACCTGGCGGACCGACGCGCCGTGCGAAACGGCGCGGCCCAATCGTTGTGGCGCGAATCGCTGTGGCGAACGGCCGATCTGCTGGCGCGGTTCGAGCTGCCGACGTACAACTTCGAGACGCACGTGCCCGCTTATTTGACCAAGGCCCGCGTGCTGGAGGCGTTCTGCGCCTTTCGCGATTTCATCACCGAAGACCGTCTTTACGGCCCGCTGGCCTTGACCACCATCCTCAACCTGGCGCTGAAGCGGGGCCCCGGCGGCGTGGTGCTGCTCGGCCAAGAGCAATCGCGGGCGGGATTTTACGCCCCGGCCGACCTGGCCACCATCCGCGCCCATTGCGCCGGCAAGAAGTTTTTGAGCTTCGACGAGTCCGGCTTCACCGCCGACCTGCGGCGGCACCTCGACGAACTGTTTCCCCAGCCCTCGATTTACGAAAGCCCGCGTTGGGCGGGCAATTCCGCGGAGCAGCACGACACGCCGCGACGGACCCCAGGCAAAAGTCAACTGCAACCCTCAACCATTTTCAGGAGCTGACCATGAACGGCACGTCCGCACCAAACAGCAATCAAATCGGAAACGAGGTGTTCCAATGCGCGAGCTCGACGAACTATGTGTTCGGCGCGAGCGGCGGCAGCCCCATCGGCAGCCAGGATACCGTCTGGTGCTGGCTGGTCCGCATCAACTCGAGCTGCGGCTGCACGTGCGGCTGCGGCGCCGTCGGCTGCTCCGGCGGCGGCGGCACGCCCGCCCAGTACTTCGGGCAACAAGGCTACCTTTACAGCGGAGTGTTGCCCATGACCGGAGATCCGGGGGCCGCGGGCGGTTCGTGCGGTTGCGGCGGCGGAAACGGCGGAGGCGGAGGCGGCGGCAATCCCATCGGCCCGCCCGCGTCCAATCCGACCCTCGCCCCCTCGGCCTCGCCGCCTCCCTCGCCCTACCTCGTGCCGCCCTCGGCCCAAGGCCATCAAAACCAGCTTCGGGCGGTCAACTTGCAATTGCAGCGCGCGTCCGCCCCGCTCGGCCCCGGCTCGAAGCCCGGCGCGCTGGAGGTCTGGGACGGCCGCAGCGGCAACCTGATGCGGCAGTATTCGCCGCCCCGCGTCGACGAACTCGCCCCCTGGCCGGTGTTCACCTACAACTCCACCGCCGCCTACAGCTTCCTGGAATTCTCCAGCAACTGGACGATGCTCTTTCGCCAGACCGTCAGCGCGCCCAACCCCAGCACGGCCGTCTTGACCACCGGCATCGGCGTCTCCTTCACCTACACCAACAAGAACGCCGGCACCGGCGTCTACGCCGCCCCGCCCGGAGCGCTCGGCAAACTCGTGCAAAACGCCAGCGGCAGTTGGACCGAGACAGACCCCGACGGCTCGCTGCTGAACTACGACACCAGCGGCAATCTGGCCACCATCCAGCGCAGCGGCAGCATCTGGACGCTGGCTTACGACAGCGGCGGCCGCGTGCAGTCGATTCGCGACCCGGCAGGCCGGCTCTCCACCTTCAGCTACGCCATGTTCGGCGCCGGCCAGCGCCTCCGCCGCTTTACCGACGCCGTCGGCCGGATCACCACCTTCGGCTACCTGGTCGGCACCGCCACCTACTTGAGGTCGATCACGTCGCCGGCCCTGGAGACCGTGACCTTCGCCGGCACATCCAGCACGAACACCATCCGCGCCTGGACAAATCCACTTGGCCAGACAACAACCTACCTCTACAACAGCGCGAACCAGCTCACCAGCGTCACAGAACCATCCGGGCAAACGACGCAAGTCGGCTACACTCCGGGCGGCGCCATGGGCTATCAGGACCCCCGCGGCTACATCACCACGTTCCTGGCCGGCAGCCCGGTGCGGGGCATCATCGACCCGCGGCTCAACCGCACCAGCTTCACCTGGGCGTCGGGCCGGGCGGCGGCGTGGAGGTGATCGCGATGCAGGAACTCGGTGAGCTTGCCGCCAACCTCGGCCATGCAGATCTGGCTCGCAAGGAGTTCGACGCAGCGCGGAAGGCCGCTGGCGCCTACGACGACGCTGGATACAAATCGCAGTTGCTTTTCGACGTCGCCAGGACGGAAGCAATGTCCGGATTGACAGACGCGGGCACCGCCGCCAGTGCGGAATTGCGGCCACTGCAGCTAAAGGCGTGGTCGCTCCTTGGCACAGCCGAAGGTCTTCTGACGGCGAAAAAAGCGGATCGACCTCAATCTAAGGGGAAGTGAAGAAGGGGCAACTAGAGCGATCAACCATCAACCGGGCAACTAAAGGGGCCGGGTCCAATTATTGAAAAAATGGGCCAAGTTTATTCGATAAGCGTCGGGGCTTGGCTCATGTCGCTTCGCCTCAAACGCCGCTTCTCGGTCTAGCGGTTCTCCCTCCGGCTCCGCGGCCTTCGCCCTGCCATCTGGCGCCGCACGCAGGTCAAGGATTGCCTTCTCCGCGACCTCCGCCCGATCATTATAGCGGCCTTCGCCTTCGAGGGCGAGCTCCGCGGGTCGGAAAAGGTGCCGGGAACCGTTGTTTTGAGGTGCGGGGCCGCAACGTGGTGTTCAAGTGACAGCAGCCGCACCGCATCGTCGCGGTGCCCGACCAGCTTTCGCCCACCGTAGCCAACGCCGCGGCCATTACCGCGCAACTGATGTTGGGCGGCATGGCGGGCGCGCCGGTCTACGACAGCGCGGCCGGCTACACCGCCGGAGAGGGCACTCGCATCAGCGGCCCGCGTTTTTTCGTCTCCGGGCGGCGCCGTTCTGCTCGAAGCACTTCAGCGGCCCCAACGAGGTCAGCTCAGCCAGGCCGGCCTCGACGATCTCGCGGCCCGTCAAGTAGCGGCCGGGCTGCATCCACAGGGCCATGTCGGCCCGCGAGACGCCGAACAACTCGGCCAACACGTCGTCCATGGTTTTTTCGAGCTGGCCGAAGTGACGGGCCCATTCGGCCGCCTCGTTCAGTCCCACGTTCTCTTCGCTCTGCCATTTCATGGGATGGAAGAGCAGCACGCTGTACGGCGTGACCATGCGCCGCCGGCAAGCCGCCCAAGGCCAGAGCGCCGCCGACGAACATTCGCCCGTAACGATGCCGGTGGCCTGGATGCCGCGCAACAGCATCAACGTCATCAACGACAGGCCGACGTAGGGGTTGCCGCCCGGCGAGTCGAAATAGATCAGGCAAGTGCCGCCCGGCGGGACGTCGAGCAATTCTTGCGTCAGATCGTTTTCGCGGTCGGTCAGGTCGCCCGTAAATGCAAGTTCGGGAATTTCGTCGCGCTGAGCCACTACTTGATCAGGTCCTTCACGGTCATGCCGGCGGGGATCATCGGCAGCACGTGCTCTTGGTACGGCACCTGGACGTCGAGCACGTAGGTGCCGTCGTAATCGACCATCTCTCGCAAGGCGTCCAGCAGGTCGTCCTTTTCCTTCACGTGGCCGCCGCCGCAGCCGAAGCCTTTGGCGATGGTCACGAAATCGGGATAACGCTCTTCGGGTCCGATGCCGTTGCCCATGCCCACGGCCTCGGGATGGTCGATCGGCCCCAGGTAGGTGTGCGCCCGGTTGCCCGCATGGAAGCGGTCTTCCCACTGCACGACCATGCCCAAGTGCTGGTTGTTGAGCAGCAACACCTTGACCGGAATCTTCTCGCAATAGCAGGTGGCCAACTCCTGAATGTTCATCAAGAAGCTGCCGTCGCCGTCGATGTCGATGACCAGGGCATCGGGATGGGCCACCTTGGCGCCCATCGCGGCGGGCAAGCCAAAGCCCATCGTGCCCAGGCCCGAACTCGACATCCAGCTTCGCGGGCGGCGAAACTTGAAGTACTGCGCCGCCCACATCTGATGCTGTCCCACGCCCACCGAAACGATCGTGTCGCGCTGGGCCACCAACCGCGAAAGCTCGCTGATGGCGTGCTGCGGCAAAATGCCCGGAAAACCGCGGTCGTATTTGAACGGCTCGGCCTTCTTCCAGGCGTCGATGCGGGCATACCAGTCGCTCAGGTCGGCCGGCGCCTCGACGATCTTGTTCAGCTCCGTCAGCGCATAGCGGATGTCGCTGACGATCGGAATATGGGCCTCTTTGTTCTTGTTGATCTCCGAGGGGTCGATGTCGACGTGGACGATCTTGGCGTGCTTGGCGAACTCGGCCACTTTGCCGGTCACGCGGTCGTCGAAACGCACGCCGAAGGCCAACAGCAGATCGCACTCATCGACGGCGTAGTTCGAGTAGACGCTGCCGTGCATGCCCAGCATGTCGAGCGACAGCCGGTCGCCACTGGGAACCGCGCCCAGGCCCATCAGGGTCATCGTCACGGGGATGCCCGCCTTCGAGGCCAACTCGCGCAAAGCCGGGCTGGCCTCGCCCGCAATCACGCCGCCGCCGGCATAGATCACCGGCCGCCGGGCACGCTTGATGGCCGCGGCCATCTGGGCGATCTGTTCGGGCCGGGCATAGCGCGTTTCCACGTGATAGCCGGGCAGCTCCATCGGAGCATCGAAGTCGGGCACCGCCTGGTCTTGCTGCACGTCTTTGGGCAGATCGACGAGCACCGGGCCGGGCCGGCCGGTGGTGGCGATGTGAAACGCCTCACGCACCACGCGGGCCAGGTCGCGAACGTCGGTGACCAGATAATGGTGCTTGGTGATGCCGCGACAGACCTCGACGATGGGCGTCTCTTGAAAGGCGTCGCTGCCGATCACGGCCGTCTTCACCTGTCCGGTGATGGCGATCAGCGGGACGCTGTCGAGCTTGGCGTCGGCGATGGCGGTGACGAGATTGGTCGCCCCCGGTCCGCTGGTGGCCATGCACACGCCGGGCTTGCCGGTGCTGCGGGCGTAGCCCTGGGCCGCGAACGCGCCGCCCTGCTCGTGACGCGGCAGGACGGTGCGGATTTGGTGCTTGAACTTGGTGAGCGACTGGTGCAGCGGCATGCTGGCCCCGCCCGGATAGGCGAAGATCACCTCGACGCCGTGGTGGACGAGCGCTTGTACGAGAATATCGGCGCCGCAGGCGAGCTGCCCGGCGGCGTGCTTGGTGGCGGTGGTCATGAATCAGCGAGTCAAGGTCGGCCCCGTGTCGAAGACAATCATCCTACCATAGACAGACGAAGGGCGGCAGGCAAATGGCCGGGGCGCGTTGCTTGACATTTTTGGCCGGCGCCCGAATACTCAATGCTTCTGCCCCTTCTGCTTCTGGTTCCAAGGAGGCTTGTCGTGCCAACTTCGGTTTTGGATGCAATTAAGCTCGGTTGGTGGGATTTCGAGCCCGATGAACTTCGGGCCAGCGACTACGATGCCACGGAGGCCATGCCCGGCTCCAGAGCGAAGGTCGACGTGCTGGCCGAACGCGTGCGTCGCGGATTGCCGCTCTGGCATCAGGCGGACGGCATTGATTGCGACGATTAGGTGAACAAATACCGCGTCACATGGTAGAAGATCGGCGCGGCGAAGCAGGTCGAGTCGATGCGGTCCAAAACGCCGCCGTGACCCTCGATCAGCGTGCCGTAGTCCTTGACGCCGCGGTCGCGCTTGATGGCCGACATCGTCAGGCCGCCGGCAAAGCCCATCGTGGTGATGATCAGCGACATCAGCGCCGCCTCCAGCGGGTGAAAGGGCGTCGCCCACCACATGGCCGCGCCGAACAGCGTGGCGCATCCGACGCCGCCCAAAAAACCTTCCCAGGTGCGATTGGGACTGATCGCCGGCGCGATGACGTGCTGACCGATCAACTTTTCGGTGAGGTACTGAAAAGCGTCGCCCAGGGCCACCACCAGCAGAAAGAAAAACAGCAACCGGGCATTGGGATACTTGGCCTCGTCGGTCTGCTTGGCAGAACCCGACATGCCCGTTGCCTCCGGGTCGGCTTGCTCGGGCTCGTCCGGGGCGGACTCCACGGCCGCGGATGGCGCGCCGAGGGATGGCGGTCGAATGTCCAAATAGAGAATCGCCGGCGCATAGCTCAGACAGTAAACGCAGATCATCAATCCGGCCTGGATCTTCGCGCAACGTTCCAAGTAGCGTTTGTAGTCGCCGGCGAACGCGATGCGGACCGGAATGAACAGGAAGCCGTACACCGGAATCAGCACGCTGAACAGCTCGTAGCGGTTCATCCCGATCAACCCATATTGCAGCGGCGTGAACAGGAAGAAGACCCAGAACAGCGCCCGATGGTCGGCCATGCGGGTGGGCGTGAGCGTGATGAACTCGCGTAGCGCCCAGAACGAGAGCAGCCCGAACAGCACGACGGTGGCCGTTTGTCCCAGCAGAAAGGCGGCCGCCAGCACCGCGCACAGCACCCACCAGGCCTGGATGCGGAGGTTGAACTGGTCGATGACCACGGGGTTCAGGCCGGTGTCGGACTGCCGCTTGAGCAGTTGCCCAATGCCGGTGGCCATGGTCAACAGCGTGAGCACGCCGCCCACCAGGCCGAACGTCGTCAAGTCCATCAGGTTCATAAATGCTGCCAGCGCGTGGTCATGCTTCCTTCAGCCGGCGGACGGCCTCACGGGCACGACGCAGAAAGTCGGCCTTCGGTTCGCCCGCTTCCAGCCAGATGGGCGGGCCGAACGTGATGCAGCTCAACAGCGGCACCGGCAGCACTTCGCCGCGAGGCAAGACGCGATTGAGGTTGTCGATATGCACCGGCACCAGCTCCAGGTCGGGACGTTTTTTCGCCAGATAGTATAGACCACTTTTGAACTCGTGGATCTCGCCGTCGATGCTGCGGTGGCCTTCGGGGAAGACGATCAGCGAGTATTTGTCGCCGATTTCCTTGAGCATCAGGTCGACGGGACTCTGGTGGACCTTGATGTGCCGGCGGTCGATGAGCAGGGCCTCGAACACCTGCGTCGAAAGGTAGCGGCGGATGCGGCCGGCCTCCCAATAATCTTTGGCGGCCACGGGGCGCGTTACCCCCCGCACGTCGGCCGGCAGTGCCGACCAGATGACCAAGGCGTCGAGATGGCTGGTGTGGTTGGCAAAATAGACCCGCTGGCAGGTGTCGGGCTGGCAGTCGATCCAGCGCGCGCTGGCGCCGCTGATCAATCGGGCGAGGGCCGCCAGTAGGGTGCGGGTCATTTCGACGCTGGTGGATTCGGACAAGTCCGGCAAAGGCAGGATAAGGAATGGTAGCCTGCCGGCGGTTTGGGGCAAAGAGAAGCTCGTAGCCCGCTCACTCCCTACGTAGCCCGCTCACTCCGTGAGCGGAAGGGCATTGTGAGTTGGCAGATCGTCCCTTCTGGACGGCCGATTTGTATCAAGCGGGCCGTTCCGCTTGCGGAGCAAGCGGGCTACTTAAGCTCGAACACGGACGTGCCGTAGGGAATCGGCGGCTGGTGCTTCTCGACGGCGCCCACCGCGTCGATGCGCCAGCCCTCGGAATCGCGAACAAAATGATAGCTTTGCCGTTCGGTGTGCTGCGCATAGATTCGTTCGACGTTCAATGTGGCGCGATCGGCGTCCGGTCCGGCTCCGCCAGGTCCGCTGACGGCCCGGCCCTTCAACGTGCGGACCGCATTCGTCAGCGAAGCCGCGAAATCGTCGGTAGTCTGGGCCGCCGCCTCTCGCCGCAGCCGCTCGCGCTGTGGACTGCGGAAACAGTCGAGATAGGCCGGCACGTCGCCTTTTTCCGCGGCGCGAAACATCCGTTCCAAGCAGTCGGTGGGCGAGCCGGCCACTTCGCGGCGCCCCGCGCCGCCGCGCCCCAGATAGATCGCCGTCAGGAGCAAGGCCAGCGTGGCAATCAAGGCGGCCGATCGCTTCAACGCCCGTCCTCCCTGATGATGCTGAGATCGACCTCCGTGGCCGAATCGACGATCAGCTTCGAGCGTAGTTTAGGCAAGGTCTGAGCCAGAGTTTCGAGATAAAGTCGCCCGGCCGTCAGCCGCGGTGAGCGGCGGTATTCGGCCAGCAGGCTGTTGAACCGGGCGGCTTCGCCCTCGGCCCGCCGGACCGCGCGATCGCGTTCGGAACGGCCCACGTCAACGATCCGTCTCGCGTTACCTTGCGCTTCGGCCGCGGTCTTGTTGGCAAAGCTCTCCGCCTGGTGGATGGCCTGCTCGCGCTCGCGTAAGGCACTCACCACCTGGTCGAAGGCGTCGGCCACCTCGGCGGGCGGCTCGACGGCCGAAATATCAACCGAACGGATGGTGACGCCCAGCCCATAACCATCGACCGTTTTTTGCAGCGCGTCGGCCAGGCGGATGCCCAGCTCGTGCTTGCCCAACGTGAGCACGCGGTCGACCGGTTCGGCGGCCAGCGCTTGCGAAATCGCCGCCGTGCCGGCCGTCGAGATCAGGCGGTCGAGCTGCGCGGTCTGAAAGAGATAGCCGCGCGGCTCTCGGACGGTGTATTGAGCGGTGGCCCGAATCTGCACCAGGTTGCGGTCGCCGGTGAGAAACTGGGCCTGCGCCGCGCCCACTGCCTTGTCGGCCACGTCGGCGGGTCCGATGGCCACGCGTTTGACTTCGCGCGGCTTGAAGTGGTGCAGCCGGTCGAGCGGCCAGGGCAAAGCGAGGTGCGCGCCTGGCTCGCTGGGCAGCCCGATCACCTTGCCGAAGCGCCGCACGACCACCTGCTCGTCGGGCCCGACAAGGTAGATTCCGGTGGCCAGCCATGCGAGTATTGCCACGCCGGCCAAGAGCAACGAGCGTTTCACGGGGCGGCTCCGGAGCTCGGCAGGTCCGGCTGCGGAACGCCACGGAGTGCGTTCCCTACAGAGGGGCCGCCAGGCGGTGCGTTCCCTACAGAGGGGCCGCCAGGCGGTGCGTTCCCGACCGAGGGCACTTCGGGCTGCGGCCGGTCGGGTAAGTCGGGCAGGCCCTGGGTGAGCAGCTTGAGCAAGGGGCTGTCGGCCGACAAGACGACCGTGGTCTGGTCGTCGAGAATGGCCCGATAGGTGTCGAGCGTTTTCAGCAATTGATAGAAGGCCGGATCCTTGGCATGAGCCGCATTGAAGGTGGCGATCGCCTTGGCTTCGCCTTCGCCGCGAAGCCGGGTGGCCTCGCGCTTGGCTTGGGCCAGCAATCGGTCGCGGGCCAGCGCGGCCTGGCTCTCGATGCGGGTCTTCTCGCTTTCGCCTTCCGCGCGGTATTGCACGGCCACGCGCTGCCGCTCGCTGCGGATTTCGGCAAACACGGCCGGCTTGACGGCCTCCGGATAGTTGAACCGCTTCAAGCGCACCTCGACCACTTCGATGCCGAACTGCTCGGCGGCTGCCCGGCGGATGTTCGCGGTAATGCGGTCCATGATCGGCCCGATGGCCACGCCGCCCGGTTCCAGCGAGACGAGTTCGGCCAGCCGCGTGCGGCCGATTTCCGCGGCCAGGGCGGCTTGAATCCGTTCTTCCAGGCGGCTCTCGGCCGCCTGCGTGCCGCCGACCGCTTGCAGAAACCGCCGCACGTGCGACTCGGTATCGGCAAGGCCGCCGGCATCCGTGGCGAAGCCGGCGCCGGGAATTCGCCAGCAAACATACCACTCGAAATTCAGGTTTTCCTTGTCCTGCGTGAGCATCTCGCGGGGGGGCGGCTCGTAGACTTGCAGCCGCCGATCGAACCGCCACAAGCTTTGATACGGCCACTTTACCGCCAGGCCCGGCTCGGTATCGAGCCGCAACGGCTCGCCGAACTGCGTGACATAGACGTATTCGGTCTCATCGACGAAGAAAATCGTGCGTGCGGCAAGCCCGACGACGGCGATCGCGAGCAGCGCGATGGCGGCGCGCTGCCACAACCAGCCGGGCCGGCGGTCGCTCGACGGTTCATGTTGGTGGGGAAAGGCGAGAAAATGCACGCCTGCCATTCTATCCGGGCAGAGTTGACAATGGAAACTCTTTAGGCGCCTTGTACGGGTTCTCTTCCATGCCGCCATTCTAGCGCCGGCGGAGCGGTTGACGCCAAGCCGGAAACAGCGATAACAGCGATAATGCAGGCGTCACGCTCAGGGCGCAGAGATTGCGCACACTGATCGACCGCCGGCGGCAAGCCGTTGCACGTGAATGGCGATGCCGGGCCATTCGCCTGCGATTGGGAGGGCGACGGCGCGTTCGACCTGCTGGTGGGTGACGGAGAGGGCGCCGTGTGGTTCTTCCGCAAGGCTGTTCAAACGCAAACCGCCGGAAGCGGGGGCGGCGACACCGTAGTCGTTCAACGCCGTTTGAGCGGGCGACAACCGTAGAGGAATTCAGCTATGCCCGTCATCGAGCTATAATCGCAAACGCCTCAATCGACCAGGCGAATGACTTGTTGGGATGGACCCCCGACCAGGCCCGTGAGGCGCCAGAGCACTGGCAGCGAGCCGCCTCGGCCGATCCGCACAACTATTGGCTTTGCCGAATGAACCGCCGTCGGCTGGAAGGCGAGGCGGTGCGCGACGCGATGCTGGCCGCGGCCGACAGCATGAGCCAGGGCCGCGGCGGGCCGGGCATCATGGCGCCGTTGCCCACGGAGCTGGTGACTACGCTGCTGCCGGGTCAATGGAAGGCCAGCGATAACGAAGAAGCCATCCATCGGCGGAGCGTCTATCTTTTCGTGCGACGCAACCTGCGTTATCCGCTGTTCGAGGTGCTCGACCGACCCGACACCAACGCCTCCTGCCCGTGCCGCAACATCTCGACCACCGCGCCGCAAGCGCTGGCGATGCTGAATTCCGATTCTTCGCTGTCCGCCGCTCGCGAGTTGGCGGCGTACATTGCGGACCATTCACCGCCGGACGCAGAGCCACAGATCAATCTTCTCTACGAGCGCACCTTAAGCCGACCGCCCACCGATCGAGAGCTCGCCGCCGGGGCCGCGTTTCTTCAAGCGTCTTCGCAGTCGCCGACGACCGCGGGCGCAGGTCCGCCCGCCGCGCTCATCGAGTTGTGCCTGGCGATGTTCAATCTGAACGAGTTTATCTACGTCGATTAGTCGCGACGCACAGCGACCGATCGAAAGCGGGTCACGAGCCGATCCGATCGAGCCACCATTGGCGCTCGGGCATGTTCCGGTTCGGCCGGAACTTCGCGAAGCGCTCGACGTCTTTCAGCGCCGCAACCACCGTGGCCTCATCGGGCGGGGCACTGTCGGCCCATGTCTTGAGAAGCTGCGGCGACGAGACGACCGTTAGCCCCGCCCGCCGGCTAATGCCGATCGCTTGTTTATCATCAGTGGCGATTAGCCAATGACGGCATTCCGCCAGCGCCAGGCATAGCGATTCGCCGTGGGTCCCGAAGATCGCGACGTAGCGCGCGAATGAATCCAGCTCAGATTGAACGTCGGCTTGGCAGACCGTGAGCACGCCCGCCGAAATCAATCACAGAGAGGTCGACCGCCACGGCGATGAGCTTGCTCGGATCTGCTGGATCGGGTTGCCGGACAAACTGTACTTCCGCCTTTACGGCATCCGGCAGGTGCCAGTCGTTTCCGGCCGCGCGGAGGATGGCCTCGGCATGTCGTGACGCCAGAACGTCGATGAGGCAACATGAATCAATGACCGCGGAAGGCACAATACAAGCCTTCTTAGCTTAAGACGCCGCGGCGAGCAACGACTTCTGAAAATCGAGGCGAACGTCACGTTCCTCGCCTATAGCTTCCACCACCTCCCGACTGGTGAGCGTGTTGGCGACAATTTCACGCGCAGTCACGATATCGCATCGCAGGAAGTGCGCCAGGTTGGTTTCGCCAATCTCATCGCGCTCATGGGCGCTCACTGCCAGGAATTGATATCTCTCCGGGTAAGGTTGATCGTTGATCGGCTGAGGGCGGAGCCCCGTTTCGGACGCCTCCTGTGGGGCGAAATTCGCCCCGCTAATCCGCTTCCAGCTTCCCTTGGCGATCAACCCGAGTTGCTCAAGCCGCTGCGCCATCGACTCGACAGAAACGAAGTAGAAGTGGGCCAGCCGCCGCAGGTCGGCCACCTGAAAGTCGTTCGTCGAACTGACGATATCATGGAATCGTTGCCGAATGCCCGTGGCGGGCAGCAAGAATGCAAGTGCGAACGCGTCGGCAAATCGTTCGCTCGCCGGCTTACGCGTGGACGTTGCCAACGCAGCGATGTGCGGCTTGAAACGATCGACGAACATCGACGCGTACTCATGCAGCATTGACACGCGCCGCCGTTCCGGTGCATGTTTACGGTTGACGACGAGACACGCGCCGAGCTCGGCATGGTAGGCGTACATGCCGGCTACCGCCAAAGGCAAATCCAGATAGAAAATCCGCAGCCCCACGTCCCACTCCAGCATGGCGCGGAGGTTCATGACGGGCTGGTCGCCCAGTCCCAACCGCTGCCTGTCGCGCTGTGCCTCGGCGTCGGCGAATTCTGCCGGATGCTCGACCTGGCGGGATGGTCGCGAACGAGGCGTGACCCGCCATGGCCCCCGTTCACCTGATAGTCACCGAAGCGGACCACCACGTCAGCGAGCTTCCCATCGGTCAGGTTTTTGACGCCGACCCAGTATGCGGGCCTACCGTCGCACGCCAGCTTTGCGTCGGCTCCCGCTAGGCAGTCACCCAAAGTCAAGGGGGCCGCGCTCACGGTGCCGTCGTATCGAATGACGAAGTAGAACTCGACCTCGTTAAGGGCGGCACCCTTGAGGCTCTCTAATTTTACGGATTGGGCATGTTGCTGGCCGCTCTCTGTGGTCCATTCCACTTTCGCCTGCGCCGGCGATCGAGGTCCGTCATGGCTGTATTACGCCAGAACCTCGCTTATCACCCGCCCGCTGACATCGGTCAGGCGTTCTTCGCGGCCGTTGTGGAAGAAGCTCAACTGCTCGTGGTCCAGGCCCAGCAAGTGCAGAATCGTGGCGTGCAGGTCGTGGATGTGGACCTTGTTTTCTGCGGCCCGCAGACCGAGCGGATCGGTCGCGCCGTAGGCCGTGCCGCCGCGCACTCCGCCGCCCGCCAACCACATACTGTAACCCCAAGGACTATGGTCGCGGCCCGTGCCCGACTCGCTCATCGGCATGCGGCCGAACTCGCCGCCCCAGACCACCAGCGTCTCTTGCCACAGCCCGCGCCGCTTCAGGTCGGTGAGCAGTCCGGCGATCGGCTTGTCGGTCTTCAAGCACATCAGGCCGTGGTTCGCGGGCACGTCTTTGTGGGCGTCCCAGCCGTTGAGGTCGCCGGCGTAAAGCTGTACGAAGCGCACGCCGCGCTCCACCAGCCGCCTGGCCAGCAAGCACCGCGTGCCAAACTCGTCGGTTTCCTTTTCGCCGATGCCGTACAACCGCCGCGTCTCGTCGGTTTCGCGTGAGAGGTCGACCAGATCCGGCGCGGCGGTTTGCATGCGGTAGGCCAACTCGTACGACTTGATGCGGGCCGAAAGCTCGTCGTCGAACGCCCGATCGGCCAGGTGCTCGGCGTTGCGGTCGCGAATAAAATCGAGGATGGCGGTCTGCCGGTGCGGCGCAACGGCGGCGGGCGGACGCAAGTTCAAGATCGGGTTTTGCCCTGCCCGCAATTGGGTGCCCTGATGGACCGCCGGCAGAAAGCCGTTGCCCCACGCCGGCGGGCCGCCTTTGATGCCGCCGCCCGGATCGGGCAGCACCATGAAGGCCGGCATGTCCTGGTTCTCACTCCCCAGGCCATAGCTCACCCAACTCCCCAGGCTCGGTTTGCCCATCAGCACCGTGCCCGTGTTCATCTGGTAAACCGACTGCGGATGGTTGACGCTGTCGCCGTGGCAGCTTCGCAGCACGCACAGGTCGTCGGCCAGCCGCGAAAGCTCGGGCAAGAAGTCGCTGATCTCCAACCCCGATTGGCCCCGCGGCCGGAAAGGACGCACGCAGCCCAGCAGCGGATTGGTGGCCACTTTGCGGCGGGTCATCACGTTGCCATAGCTTTCGGGTAGCGGCTGGCCGGCGTGGCGCGTCAGCTCCGGCTTCGGATCGAACAGGTCGACGTGACTCGGACCGCCATGCATGAAGAGGAAAATCACCCGCTTGGCACGCGGCGCGAAGTGCGGCTGCGGTAGTGCCGGCGCGGCGGTTGCGACCGCTCGACGCTGATCCCAAAGCATCGCCGCCAGCGCGAGCGACCCCAGTCCGCAGCCCGATTGGCGGAGGAATTCGCGGCGCGAGGTGGCAGGGAGCAATTCAAGCATCGGGGTCTCTCGGTGGCCCGCCAGTTTACCGCGCCGACGACCTGGTTGCCAAACTCCCTGGTTCCTCGCTCGACAATCTCCACGAACGCCGTCCACCGGAAGTGGGGGCGGCCAGCCGCTATAGTTCACGCGGCCGAGAATGAGACATTTTTCCGCGAGCAACAGCGGTGGCTGGGGCAGAGCTTGACCAGATAGCGGCTGGCGCCCTTCAACAGCGTGGAGGCCAAGCGATGCCCCGGTTGGACGCACCGGGGCATCGCCTGGCCGCCGGAGATGAACGAAGTGGCAGCCTCCACCTGGCCAGGCTCTCCCCCAGCCACCGCCGATGTCTCATTCTCGGCCGCGTGAAGTATAGTGGCTCAAACGGCTCTCCGTCCCCCCAGCCGATCTTACTCCGGGGCCGCCTGCGCCGTAAGATTACAGCAGGGAAAGATCAGGCCAGGGAAAGGCGCCTCGCTCCAAAAGAGAATCCACGCATGCACGATGCACAAGTTGCTCCGCGCCGCCATGAAGCTCATCGCGTGCTCGGCCTGTCGATCGGCGAGTATCTTATCCGCCGCCTGCAAGAAGTCGGCATCCGCGACGCCTTCGGCATACCGGGCGATTACATTCTCGGCTTCTACTCGATGCTCGAACAAAGCCCGATCAACGTGGTCGGCTGCTGCCGCGAAGACAATGCCGGTTTTGCCGCCGACGCATACGCCCGTATCAACGGCATCGGCGCCGTGTGCGTTACCTACGGCGTGGGCGGCCTGAGCCTGTGCAATTCGATCGCCGGGGCCTATGCCGAGAAATCGCCGGTGGTGGTGATTTCCGGGGCGCCGGGCATCCGTGAACGCTACAAGAACCCGCTGTTGCACCACAAGGTGCGCGATTTCCGCACGCAGCTCGACGTGTTCGAGAAAATCTGCGTGGCCACGGCCGAGGTGGCCGATCCGAGCATTGCCTTTCGCGACATCGACCGCGTGCTCTCGGCCTGCACGCGCAGCAAGCGGCCGGTGTATATCGAGTTGCCGCGCGACATGGTGCGCGTCGTGCCCGACGCCCCGCACGAATTTCGCTCGGTCGAAGCGACGAGCGATCCCGAAGCCCTGGCCGAGGCGGTGGGCGAGGCCACCCGGCTCATCGCCGGCTGCCGCAAGCCGGTCATTCTGGCAGGCGTCGAGATCCATCGCTATGGCCTGCAAGACGAGCTATTGCACTTCGCCGAATCGACCCGCATTCCCATCGCCTGCACGGTGATGGGCAAAAGCGTGGTGCATGAAACGCATCCGCTGTTCGCCGGCCTCTACGAAGGGGCCATGAGCCGCGCCGAGGTGACGCAGTTCGTCGAAGAGAGCGACTGCGTGATCATGCTGGGCGCGTTTATGACCGACATCGACCTGGGCATTTATACGGCCAATCTCGATCCGGCGAATTGCATCTATGCCATGAGCGACGACCTGCGTATCCGGCACCACCACTATCAAGACGTGGTGTTGGGCGACTTTATTCGGGCGTTGACGGCGCGGCGGCCTCAGCCGCCCGAACGCACGCCGCCCAAGCGGCCCGACCGCAATGGCGAAGCCTATCAGGTTCAGCCCGACCGGCCGGTGACGATCACTCGGCTGATCGAGCGGCTGAACCAGTCGCTCGACGACCGCACGATCGTAGTTTCCGACATCGGCGACGCGCTGTTCGCGTCGACCGAGCTGACCACGCGCGGCCGCACGGAGTTCATCGGTCCAGCCTATTACACGTCGATGGGTTTCGGCGTGCCCGGCGCCTTGGGCGCGGCGACCGCGCGGCCCGATCTGCGGACCGTGGTGATCGTGGGCGACGGCGCCTTCCAGATGACCGGCAACGAGCTGTCCACGCTCGTTCGGCACGGTCATCATTCCATCATCGTCGTGCTCGACAACAAGGGCTACGGCACGGAACGGATTCTGCATCCGGGCGAATTCAAGTATAACGAGGTCCAACCCTGGGCGTACCACAAGCTGCCGGAGGTGTTCGGCGGCGGGCGGGGATATGAAGTCCGGACCGAAGGCGAGTTCGACCGGGCTTTGTCGCAGGCCTGGCACGACAAGCAGTTGCACTTGATCCAGGCGCACTTGCCGCAGGACGATTGCAGCCCGGCGCTGTGCCGCCTGGCCGAGCATTTAAGGAAGCGAATGTAGGAACCCATCATGGCCCGCAAAGTCATTCTCGACGTCGATCCCGGCATCGACGACGCCGTGGCGATCGCCCTGGCGCTGTTCGATCCGCGGCTGGAGGTGCTGGCGGTGACGGCGGTGGCCGGCAACGTCAATGCCGAGCAGGCCACGCGCAACGTGCAGGCCATCATCGAGCAGTTGGACCCGCCGCGCCTGCCGCGGATCGGCGCCGCCGTGCGGCCCGAGCGCGATCCGCTGGTCGACTCGCGTCACGTGTTCGGGGCCGACGGACTGGGCAACGCCGACTTTGCGGTGGCCGAGCTGCACCACGTACACCCTTCGGACAAAGTCATCACCGACGAAATCCGCAACGCCCCGGAAGCGGTCACGATTGTGGCGCTGGGGCCGCTGACGAACATCGCCACGGTGCTGCGACGCGATCCGACGCTGGCCGAGCAGGTGGGGCAGCTCGTCATCATGGGCGGCGCCGTTGGCGGGCCGGGCAACATCACGCCCGCCGCCGAGTTCAATATCTATTGCGATCCGGCCGCCGCCCGCGCCGTGTTTCGCTCGAAAACGACGAAGACGCTGATACCGCTCGACGTCACCAGCCAGGTGGTGATGACGTTCGACCTGCTCGATCAGCTTCCCGACGAATCGACTCCCGTAGGCGGCCTGTTGCACCGGATCCTTCCTTACTCGTTCCGCTCGCACCGGCAGCTCTTTGGTTTGGAAGGGACGTATCTGCACGACCCGGTGGCCTTGATGGCGTTGTTGGAGCCGGGCCTGTTCGACACCGAGCGGCTGGCCGGCGATGTGGAGGTGCAAGGCGACCTGACGATGGGGGCGACCGTGTTCGATCGCCGGCAGGTGCCCGAGTGGCGGCCGAACATCGACGTCGCGACTTCGGTGGATTCCGCCGGCGTCGTCGCCGCGCTCGTTCGCAGCCTCAAGCAGGCGGGGCAGTAAAGCGGCCCGTCGCTCCATTGTGTGTGTTCAGGTCTCGCCATTCTGGTATCAGGGGTGGGACCCCAAACTGCGGAATCGCACGGGCAACTGGGCCGAGTCCACCAGAACATGGAGGCACCGCTTATTTTTGTTTCACTTCCTGCTCGTGCTCCGCCAGCGTGAGATTCAACGCGCCGTCGAAATCCATATTGTTGATGGAGATTCGTATTGTGCGGCGGATTATGGCAATTGTCCAGGAAAAACGCTCTATGCCGGTTTTTGCGGCCGAGAGTCGTCGCTCTATTCCGCATAATCGGATTGCCCTGGCCGAGGGCTGCTGTCCCGCGGCTGTTTGCTTCTGCGGTCCGCGGTGCAAAACCGATAGAACATCGAAAGGCGGAATATCTCCTTCTATGCGGCTACGTGGAGCGCACCGTGTTCAAGCAAACGATGATCGCGGCCATCGGCTGCCTGTTGCTGACGGCCGGCTGCCATACGCCGCTGCGGGCGGTGACGGAAAGCCATGTCACCACCAGCACGCCGCCCATGATCGATACCGGACCTCTGGCGGAATTCACCGTCGTGCCGGGCGATCCGGCCGCCGGCGAGCGGATAGCCCTGGTCGATATCGACGGAGTATTGCTCAACACCGATATGACCGGCTTCTATTCGTTCGGCGAAAACCCGGTGGCGCTGTTTCGCGAAAAGCTCGACCACATCGGGGCCAACCGCTGCTTTCGCGGGGTCGTGCTGCGGATCAACAGCCCTGGCGGCGGCGTGACCGCTTGCGACATCATGCGCCGCGACCTGATGACGTTCAAAGTCCGCACCGGTCTGCCGGTGGTGGCCTGCCTGCTCGACGTGGGCGCGGGCGGCGCGTATTACCTGGCCACCGCCGCCGACCAGGTCGTGGCCCACCCGACCACGGTGACGGGCGGCATCGGCGTGGTGCTGAACCTCTATAACCTGCAAGACGCGATGGCCCAGTTCAATGTGGTGGGCGTGCCCGTGAAGTCGGGTGAGCACATCGACATGGGCTCGCCCATCCGTGGGCAAAGCGACGACGTGCGGGCCATGCTGCAAACGATGGCCTTTGAGTTCCATCAGCGGTTCCGCGAGGCCGTGGAGCAATCGCGGCCGCGGCACGACCCGGCCCATCCCGAAGACTTTGACGGCCGCGTCTTCACGGCCGGCCAGGCACTGGAAAAACACCTGATCGATTCCATCGGTTATCTCGACGACGCCGTGGCGATCGCCCGGCAGGCCTGGCGCGTGCCGACGGCGCGCGTGGTGTTGCTGCACCGCCGCATCGACCGCGCTCGCACGCCCTACGCCATTACGCCCAACGTTCCGATGCAAGGCACGATGCTGCCCTTGAGCATTCCCGGATTCGAGCGGAGCCGTCTGCCGACGTTTCTCTATCTCTGGCAGCCCGACCCAACGCTGGAGCGCTGGGGCGGGAAGTAGCGAGGCGGACGTCGACGCGGCGCCGTCGGCGGGTTAAACTCTACTTCACGCGGCCGATGAATGAGACATCGGCGGTGGCTGGGGCAGAGCCTGGCCACGCGGAGGCTGGCACTTCGTTCATCTCGGCGGCCAGGCGATGCCCCGGTTGGACGCACCGGGGCATCGCTTGGCCGCCAGGCTGTTGACGGGTGCCAACCGCTACCTGGCCAAGCTCTGCCCCAGCCACCGCTTTTCCTCGCGGCAGAACGTCTCATTCCCGGCCGCGTGAAGTATAATCAGAGCGGGGCCGATGCGGGAGACACCACCATGGCGACAACGCCTGCCATTTCGCCGTCGCGGCGGGACGACGCCGAAGTCTTTTATCCCACCGGAGACAGCCGACCCGTGGGCGAAACGCCGATCCATCGCGACAACCTGCTCATCGGGGTCAAAGTGCTCGACCGGCATTTCGCCGCCGATCCAATGATCTATGTGTCGGGCAATATGTTCGTGTATTACGAGAAGGGCAACCGCCGCAAGCACGTTTCGCCCGATGTGTTCGTCGCCGTGGGCGTGCCCAAAGACAAGCCGCGCGACGCCTACTTTGTCTGGGAGGAAGAGCACGTTCCCGACGTCGTCATCGAGCTGACCAGCAAATCGACGCAAGGCGAAGACATCGACGACAAGATGTCGATCTACCAGGACGAGATGCCGGTCCGCGAGTATTTTTTGTTCGACCCCAAGGACGAGTATCTCGATCCGCCGTTGCAAGGTTACCGGATGAGCGAGGGCAAGCTCGTTCCCATTGAAATGGCGAACGGCCGCTTACCGAGCGAAGTGCTTGGTTTGGACCTGGAGCGCGACGGCGAGTGGTTGCGGTACTACGATCCGGTCGCCGGCCGCTGGCTGCCGACGCCCGATGAGCGCGAAGCGGCGCTGGAGGCCGCGCTCGCGGCCGAACGCGACCGGGCCGAGGCTGAACGCGAGCGACTGGCAACGGAGTTAAAGGAATCCGGCGAGGAATTGGAACGTTTGCGGCGAGAGCTTGAGGCCTGGCGCCGGCGCTATGGCGGGCCGCCCGCATCGTAGGGTTTTTATACTTCACGCAGCCGAGAATGAGACGTTTTGCAGCGAGGAAAAGCGGTGGCTGGGGCAGAGCTTGGCCAGATAGCGGGCGGCGCGCGTCGACAGCCTGGCGGCCAAGCGATGCCCCGGTGCGTCCAACCGGGGCATCGCCTGGCCGCCGAGATGAACGAAGTGCCAGCCTCCACGCGGCCAGGCTCTGCCCCAGCCACCGCCAATGTCTCATTCTCGGCGGCGTGAAGTATAGCCGCGAACTTGTGCTTCGCCAGCCCGCCTTACGAATCCAAAATCCTAGTACATGGCCCCGACCGTGCGCCGAGCCTCCCGCAACGAGCCCGTGCCGAACGAGAGGCCGATCCAGCCGTCGGTCAGCACGCATTGCGTCACGCTCAGGCCCGCCAGGCGGGCGTCGCTCAACAGCCGCGGCTCGACGAACACCAGCTCGCGGTCGGGTGAAAACACCTTGCTGAAGATGCCGCGCAGGGCGATCTGCGGCTCGTGGCCGAAATGCTCGCCGCGGAGCTGCACCGTGCCGTCGCGGACCAGCCGGACGTCGAGGCCCCGGACCTGCGGACGATAATAGACGCGCACCTGAAATTCGCGCCACGTCTTGGGGAACTTGTGCAGCTCGGACACGCCCAAGGTGAACTCGACGCGTCCGGCGTCGAAGCGGGCCGTCAATGCGTCACGCTTGGCAAAGGTGATTCGCAGATCGGCCGGGTACTCCTCCGGCAACGCATCGGGCGGAAGCTGAAAGGCTTTGAGCAGCCGCTGTTGCAAGTCGGGCAAGGTAAACGTCTGGCCGTCGAGGTCAAGCCGGTCGCCGATGTTGTTCACCAACGACTGGTGAATCTGCACGCTGGCCAGACTGTCGGAAAGGGCCATCGGGCGGGGCGTGCAGGCCGCGAGCTGCTCGTCGCCGGCCAGCCGCAGCCGCGACGTGACGCGGGCCTCGCTGGTCTGCAACTCGATCACCGTCGGCTCCACTTGCAGCCCGGCCACCAGCCCCACGACCCGCTGCTGATAAAGCTTGCGGGCCTCCGCCAACTTGGGCTCGATCGCCGAATCGATCTCTTCTTGCACGCGCGTCGCCACCTTCCGCCGGGCCACCCGCCGCACCGCAGGCTCGCTCTCGGCGTGCTTGGCCCGTGCGATCTCCTCGACGACAAACCCCAGGATCGGCACGTCGTCGAAGTCGGTTTCGACGCCCCGCAGCCGCGACGAATTCGACACTTCGGCCTCCGTGGGCCAGGTCTTGAGGCCGGCCGCGGTCAGCTCGAACTGCTTACGGGCAAAATACGCCGAGTCGCTGTTGCTGTAGAGCGTCACGGGGTCGCGGCGCGACGTGGTCCGCGCCAGCACGACGCCGCGGGCCTCCAAGGCGAACCGCAGGCTTTGCGCGTCGGGCACAAGCCGGATGCTGAGGCGCGCCGTCGAAGTGCTCCAGCCGCGCGTCGGCACCCCAAGGATGCGGTCATGAACCGGTTCTTCCACGGCCGGCTGGGTCGGCACGAGGCGGTTGATGAATTCTTTCGAAACCACGATGCGCAGATTCGAATTGCGGTAGTTCCAGTCGAGCCAGCGGCGCGAGCGGGCGGTCAGCTTCTCGTCGGTGGCCTGAATCAGCACGACGTCGGCGGCCAGATCGCGTCCGTCGTCGGTCAACCCCGTCTGCTCGAAGCGTTCCAAGTGAGACAGCAGCTTTGCCAGATGCTGCTCGGTGCTGGCCGTCCGTCGCGACGTCGAAAGCGAAACGGTGTGGCCGCTCGCCGGCTGGGGCTCGTCCCGGTCGGCCAGATCGGGCACCAACTCCCAAAAATCGAGACGCCGCAGCACGGCGTAGCGAAGCCGCCGCAGTTCGCCTCGTTTCGGAGTCCGCTCGCCAAGCACCATCAGTGGGTGCGCGGGGTCCACCAAGTCGCGCAATCGCTTGAGCACCAGGCTGGTGCGCGGCGCGTGCAGTTGCTCGGCGCGGCACAGCAGCCGGATTAGGTCGGCCGCTTGTGAAGCCCATTGCCCGGCGTCGCACTCGCACGCCAAGCTGTCAAGCTGGTCGAGCAATGCCAGAGGTTCGCCCCAAATCGTGCGCGGTCGCCGGTCGGCATTCAGAGCGTGGCGAGGTGACGCGGCACGGCGTTGACGATGGTTGCTTCCTGGCTTGCTGGCCACCGCTATCGGTTCAACGTCGCCGGGCGGTGGTTCGTCGTTCGCGGCTGTTGGGCGCTCAACCGCGGAGGGGCGATGATCGTCTTCGTCGGCGTCGCGCAGTGTCAGCAAGTCGTCGGCCGAAGCCGTGCGATCGGACGCTTCCGATTCGACTGCCAAGCCATCGTGGACGTTATTGCCGAAATCGGCGGCTTCGGCCGGGGCGAGCGTCGGCGCATCGTCAGTTGTTGCCGCCTGGTTGCCGGAACGTGCTTGTATGTCTTGTGTGTAGGGCGGAAAGAGCGAGCTGGCGAGCGCCGGCCTACCGATCGCGACGTCGTTTACGGTGGGCCGGCGCTCGCAAGCTCGCTGGTCCCACCCTACGGGCTCATCGGCGCAGATTTGTTCATGCACCGGCGTTGTCTGTCCTCCGACTAGCCGCGGTAAATGCGCAACAGCGCCAGCCTCGCGCGACCCCGTTTGCCAAGGACGCGGCGATGCGGCGACGAGCGCAAACAGCCCCGTCAGGACCAGCAGAAACGGCCAAATTGCGCTCTCTTTTTTTTGACTCATCGCTCCCTCGCGCTGCGGTGTGCTTGCGCCTACCGCGAGCCGCGGACCGCCGTGGGGCAATTGATACTCGCCATTCCTAAGATTCGGCCGATTGGGCAGATTGAATCGAGCGATTCACGCCGTGAGGCTATTTGCCGGCAATTCACGTCGTCTGGTCCGGCGCCGGCAGACTGGCGAGGATAGGCCGATCGACCGAGCCGACGGCGGGCCGCAGGCTCAGTATCCTCCGTGCCGGCATCTCCTTGGGACGCGAGTCGATCGCCGGGACGCGGGTCAGGAACACCAGCGCCGCCAGCCGGGCCAGCGACGAGACACCGAACAGCGTGAGATAGATTTCTGGCCGCTCTCCGGCCAGCCACAGCACGCTGCCGCCCAATAGCGCTCCGCAGGCGGTTGCCAGGGCGTTGCCGACGTTGTAGATCGTCAACACGCTGGTGCGCTCTTTGTCGGGAATGGCCTCGAAGAACAACAGGAACATGGCCAATTCATAAGCCGCCCAAGCCAGGCCCGCGACCACCTGCACGAACAGCAAGTAACCAAACGTGTTCGACACTAGCCACATCGCCGATACGGGAACGATGCCCACGCCCCCGATCCACAGCAGTTGCCTGGCTCCGATGCGGCGGGCCAAGCGACCCAGCGCCGGCAAAGCAACGGCCTTGGCCGCGAAGGATGCGGCGATCAGCAGCACGTACTCCAGATAGGAAAACCGGACTTGTTTGAGCATGAACGGCGTGAAATAGGGGCCGGCAAACTGGGCCGCCGCTTGCACCGCCAAAAGATAGATCAGCAACGGGCCATCCACACGTCCGCCTGGCCCGCCGAACAGTTCTCGCAGTCCGACCCTGCGATGTTCGTCGTTGGGCGGGCAAGGCTCGCTCTGACGCGCCAGGAAACTGGCCGAGACGAACCGTGCCACTGCCGCCGTCATGAACAGCAGGGCGAACGGTGCGCAGGGCGCGGTCCAACCCTTGCTGAACTGCAACGTCAGCCCGCCGGCGGCAAACCCGGCCAAGGTGCCGAACTGGCTGAACCGCGTGCGGCGTGCGAAGAAACAGGTCCGCAGGTTGTCGGGCACGAGTGTGCCCGCCCAGGTGTTCCAGGCCGGACCCGTAGCCAGTCCGGCGCCCCAGTAGATGGCCGCCATGCCAAACACCAGCCAACAGCCAACCTGGTCGGTATAGGCGCCCAGGGCCAAGGGCAGGAAGGCCACGGCCTGGCACGACGCACAGAGCACCACCCACCATTTGTGCGACTTCAGCCAACGCACCGCGGCCGGAGAGACGAGTTGCAGCACCGCACCGGCGACCAGCGGCAGCGTGGCCACCAAGCCGGCCGCCACCTCGCCCAGGCCCGCCGCCAGGGCGAACGCTGGCAGATAGGTCTCGCCAATGCCCACCATGACGCTGAACGCGGCGCCATCGCCGAGCATGGCCCGCAGGTCGTGGCGCGACGCACTGGCACGAACGGGCGCGGCCGCCGGGCTATCGAGTGGCGGCATCGTCGGAGGCGGGCGACGAGGCGGTTTCTTGCGTGTTGCGGTGGGCATTTCGCTTATCTCTGCTTCCCCGACCCTTGAACCGCCGCCCGGTTGGGAATAGATTGCCGTCGCGTCTGGTTTATTTGTGCGATGCCCTTCGAAGGTGGTCTGTTATGAAAGCCATTGCCGTTTGTCCGGGAACTCCCAACAGCGTCCATCTGGCAGACTTGCCCAAGCCCAAGGTTGCTGACATTCCGGGCGGGCGCGGGGTTCTGGTCAAAGTGTTGAAGGTGGGCGTCGACGCCACCGACAAGGAGATCAACGAGGCCAAGTACGGCAACCCGCCGCCGGGCTACGATTTTCTGGTGTTGGGGCACGAGTCGTTCGGCGTTGTCGTCGAGGTGGGAAGCAAAGTGACGCATGTCCGGCCGGGCGATTACGTTACGGCCACCGTCCGCCGGCCGGGAGGGTCGATCTACGACCAGATCGGCACCTCGGACATGACCAGCGAAGAGACGTATTATGAACGGGGAATCAACCTGCTGCACGGCTTCCTCACCGAATTCTACGTCGAGGACGCGGAGTTTATCGTCAAAATGCCCGTCGGACTGAAGCACCTGCACGTGCTGGTCGAGCCGATGAGCTGCGCGGCTAAGGCTATCCATCAGGCGTTCGAAGTGCAACGCCGAATGCGGGTGTGGCGGCCGCAGGTGGCTTATGTGTTGGGCGCCGGCCAGATCGGCCTGTTGTCGACGCTCATTCTGCGGCTGCGCAACATGCAGGTTTACACCGTGGCCCGCACGCCGGCGCCGAACCTGAAAGCCGAAATCGTCAGCGGTTTGGGGGCCCACTACATCAGCACCGAACAGACGCCGCTCGCGGAACTAGCCAAGAAGGCCGGCAAAGCCGACCTGATTATCGACGCCACGGGTTCCAGCGCCATTGCCTTCAGTGCCATGGAGGTGCTGGGACACAACGGCGTCCTCGTATGGGCCAGTATTACCGGTGGCGAGCGGCGCGTCGAGGTGCCGAGCGATAAAATCAATCTCGAATGGGTCTTGGGCAACAAGCTGCTTCTGGGCTCGGTGAACGCAAACCGCGAGCACTTTGAAATGGGAATCAAAGATTTGGCCCTGGGAGAAGTGACGTGGCCGGGCGTCATCGAGCGGGTTTTGACCGACCCGGTGTCGGGGCTGGACAACTACGCCGAAATGATGCGGTTGCTGGTCGAGGAAAAGAACGCGCTGAAGGTCTACGTCGAGGTGGCGGGGGAGTGACTAAGGCAATAGGCGTTAGGCGTTAGGCGTTAGGCAACTGCGAAGTTGCAGTTCCCTGAACCCTGAACCCTGAACCCTGAACCCTCACTGGCACTGGCAGGGATTCGACGTATACGTCGGCGCGGGGCTGCTGTAGTAGGGCGTGGGCGAGTAATAGGAACCATAAGATCCGTTGCCGCTGAACAGTCCGCCGGGCTGGCAGCAGCCGCTCATGCACGAGATTGCCGCCAGCGCGCCGATGACGAGGAGCCATTTCATGGCAAGTCCTTTCCGAACCGCGGATGCCCGGCGGGCGCGCGGCGATTTTCCGATCTGCTTGGAGAAATGTGGGCCGGGAGCATAGGATTTGCCGGTCCGACCGTCAAGTGCGGTCGAGCGCCGGCAGCGATTCCATTTGCCCCTCTGTCAAATGAAAACCGGGTTTCGGGGGCAGCGGATCAATCGCGAGTTGTTCGTTCAAGAACAGAAGGTCGATCAACTCATGGCCCGCTTCAAGGCCCTGATGGCCGAAGAACGGCGCCGCCCCGCCCTCGGATCAGCCGCGCCAGAAGCGAATGAGAACATCCAGGACTTTCTTCGGAGATGGGCAAGAGCAACGGCCCCCACCAGCACCGCGCCAGAAGCGGATGAGAACATCCAGGACTTTCTGAAAGAATCAGCCAAGTGATTGCCCATTCGCTGGGCACCGACATCAAGGAGCTAAGGATGCGCGAACTCACTCTGACAATTCCTGACGACGCAGTCGCTGCTTTGGCGGAATCGCCGGAGGAAGCCGGTGCGGAGTTACGAATGCTCGCGGGCGCGCGGTGTCGGCCATTAAAAAGACCCGCTTTGCCGTTCGCCGCCAAGGCGACGAGTTCTCGTTCTACGTTGTCGATCAGGTGGTATCCGCATCAGGTGCTCCTTATCAGACCAACCGCGAAGCCGCAAGGCAAAGCAGGCGAAGCGCGCGGAGCGACTTGGGGTTGGCCCGAATCCGTCGACGAGCTACCCTCTGGCCAAAGAATCTCAGCCCGGAGGATTACATGGGCCAGCGCTGGCGTGACTTGTGGTTGGAAATCGAGGTTCGGCGCCTGACGAGTTTTCCCTATTTGCGGCTTCGCGTCCGCTCCGTTTCGGACCTCGACAGGGCAAAGCAAAACACAAGTCCGCACTTCGCGAAGATCAGCGGCCAGGTGCCCGGTTTGCAACGGCGCCGGGCCGCCTGACGGTTAACGACGCGTTCGTGCGGCCGTGTGTTTCACCGGCTGGGTCAGGTTTCGGGCATAAATTCAATGGCCCAAGCCGTGATTTCGCGCGTGCCAGGGTGGGACCTACAGCATGCCGCGGCGTTCATACCAGTCGGCGGTTTGGCGCAACCGGTCGGCGAGCGGCCGCGCAACGCGGAAGCCGAGCTCGTTGCGGATGCGGTCGGCCGAACAGACCCAAGAGCCGGCCGATGCGTCGCGCATCTTGTCGAGATTGAAGATGCCCGCCCGGCCGCGCAGGCGACACAGCAAGTCGCTGGCCGCGCCCGCGCAGCAGCCGATCCAATCGGGAGTGTGCAGCACCAGCACCCGCTGGCGGCCGACCGCGTCGCCAATCAACCGGCCCAACTCGTCGTAATCGGGATCCCAGTCGCCGGCCACAAAGTAATGGCCCTGGGCGCCGTCACCCTTGATCGCTCGTTTTCCTCGGCCGGCGGCCAGCCACAACGCCTGTGCCAGGTCGTCGGCGTGGACCAGCGAGACCCTGCGCGGCTTGAGGCCCGGAACCGCGTGGACTCCGTGGCGGGCAATGGGCTGAAACAGCAACCACGTGTTCATGTCGCCCTCGCCGAACACGACGGGGGGCCGGACGATGGTTACCGGTAGTCGGTCTGCCCACTCCTGCGCCGCCAGCTCCGCAGCCCGCTTGCTGCGGCCATAGTTCGACACCGGCTCGGGCGGGTCGCGCTCGGTACGCGGATGGTCGTCGGGCGTGGGGCCCGCCGCCGCCAGCGACGAGACCACGACCAGCACCGGCGGAGTGGGCCGTCGCGCACAGGACTGGGCAATATTGCGCGTGCCGCCTTCGTTCACCTTGAAGAATTCTTCGTTGCGGAGCGTTTTCACCAATCCGGCCAGGTGAAAAACGGCATCCACGCCGTCGATCGCCGGCGAAAGCGAATCGGCCTGCGTGACATCGCCGAGGACGACCTGCGCGCCCAAAGTTCGCAACGCCTCGCCGGCCGCTTCCCGCCGGACCATGGCCCGCACGTCGCCTCCATGCTCCAAAAGCGCGCGGACGAGATGCTCGCCGATAAACCCGTTGGCCCCGGTGACCAGTGCTTTCACGTTTGACGCGAACCGAATTCGAGGTTAAGAGTGTCGGCGCCCCAGTGCAAAAACCGTGCGAAATCTGTTCGATCCGTCCCGCTCGCGGCCAGGGTAGTGTCCTAACGTTGAGCCAGTCCCACCCTACGATCACATGCTTTTCACTCAGACGCTGAGCGCCTTTTCCTCGCAATCCATCCGCGACGCCCCGGCGGCCACGTGTCCGCCCTTGACGATCAGGGCCTGAGTCGTCGGCTGCTCGAAGATCGGCTCAGGCTTGTCAGCCATGAACTCCTGGAACGCTCGTTGCACGCCAGCCAGCATTCCGTAGTCGTGGCTGAGCATCACGCCGCCCGGAACCATCCGCGGATAAAAGTATTCCAGACAAGCGTAGGTGCCCTGGTAGAGGTCGACGTCGAAATGGACGAAGGCATATTCGCTTTCGTCGACGTCGCGTGCCGAATCGGGGAACAGGCCCTTGTGGAAGTAGACCTGGTCCTGGCCCGCCAGGTATTCCCGCACCGATTCGAGGCTGCAAGCGTACTGAGCCACCCGATGCACGCCCGCGTCTTTGTCGCTCGTCGCCGGCAAGCCCTCGAAGGTGTCGAACAGGTGCAATTCGCGGTCGCCCTTGACGCCGGCGATCAGCTTGGCCGTGACGCCCTGATAGACGCCGACCTCGGCGAATTTGCCCGGCAAGCGGGTCATCGACCGGGCAAGGCTCATCACCAGGTAGCACTCGTAGGCACTGTTGAGGCACTTTCGCTCGCGGCGCACTTGCGCAATCAAGTCGACATCGTGCGGGTTCTTTCGCGACCGCAAGGACGTGATCTGCAGCTTGGACCATAGATCGAGGCCGAGCTGTTCCCAAAAGCCGCCCCCCAGTTTCTGAACCAGGTTACTGCGCAGCCACATCGTCAAATACCTTCCGACAAAACGCGAAACAGCCACCGCCCCAGAGTAATCCGTAAACGAATCGGATCCTCACAGCATAAGGCGTCCCTGACTTATGCAAAAGACCTAAGCACTCAGTCTTGCGCGAACTGTTGAATATCCCAGATTCTTCGGCTAGTCGGCTTCTATCCGCAGGGGCGGCGCGGCGGGGCCCGCGTGTGGCGGCGGGACGACGGATGGCAGAGGCAGCCAACTTTGCAAAGCGGCTGTCTCCTTTGTGGCGGGGACCTGAATCGTGCTGTCGGGCACCAAGGCACGAATGAAGGCCATCAACGGAACCGCCCCCACGCTTGGCGGAAATAATAGCGCGTCGCCGCGGTCGTCGAGCAGCAGCGCGTCGGCGGCCTGGCCGTCGCGTCCGGTGGCGAGCGACAGGCCGCCTTCGTCGATTCGGAACCGCAGGGCCAGTTCGCGGAACGGATGGTTCTTGTCGGCGGCAAAGGGCAGCCGGCCGCCCGGCAGCTCGATGGTCTTGCAGCGCAGCGATTCCACCGCCGCGACTAAAAGCGGTCCGCCGATCGTGCCGGCAGGGCATGCCAGTTCGCCGCTGGCCGCCGTAAGCCGGCCTCGCTCGAAGCGTGCTTCGTCGATCCGCAGGCGTGCCACTCCGGCCAGGTGGTGCGGAAAACGCTGTGCTACCAGGACTTCAAGGTCGATGCCGTCCATGGATCCGGTCGCCTCCCAAGACCACGTGTTCGACACCTGGCGAACCGCCACCGAGCCACAGAAGGTGGCGTGGTCGCCGACGAGGGTGCGCAAGTCGAGCCAGGGTCTGAAAATCGACACGGGCAAGAGCGACCCATATGAGTCGAGCCGGACCGTGGTTGTTGCCCCGTCGTTGCCGCGCTGACGCCCAATCGATAGTACGGGTGCCTCTCCGGCCTCGGCTTCCGGCAGCCGAAAGCGAATTGCGGCGGCCGCTAGTTCCGCCTGCGACTCGATGCGGCATTCGACGTCCTCGTAGGTCTGTGCCGTCGATGCGGATTTGAGTGTGACATTGGTGGGAACGAACCAGACCGGCTCGTCGCCCGGCAATTCGCGCGTCAGCCGCCGCACGACAAGCTGGACGAGCCTGTGGGCATGCGCCGCCGAGACCTCGACATCCGTCGGCGCCAGCGCGAACTTGTGGCCATTCTTCGACACTTCGAGCGTGCGGCAGCGCAGAATCCATTGGCCGGTTTCCGCGTCGGACAGCTCCACGGCTTCATAGAGCGTCTGACCGGGTTGCGGATAGCGAACGCGGTCGAACCTCGCTTCCATGCCCAGCAGGCGGGAGAGTTGCTGCCGGCAATCAGACCGATGAGCGGACGATCGCAGCACGCCGGTCCAGGCGAGCAGACCCGTTGTGGGCAGCGCGCAGAGAAGACAAAAACATGCCTGGCAGAGTCGCCGGCGAACTCGTTGGTGTAGTGTGAACAAGGGTCCCTCCGTGGAATTGGTGGCAGTTGGGTGGAAGAAGCGAGCCACCACTATTTTGGATTTTGGATTTTGGATTCTGGATTACGACCAATCCAAAATCCAAAATCACGCCGATGGTGGGCCGGCGCTCGCAAGCTCGCTGGTCCCACCCTACCTTTCCTTGGCCAGCTCCTGAAACATCTTCCAACGCGCCTGCATCTCAAGCAAACTGTCGCCCCCGAATTTTTCGACAAGCGCCGCGGCCACCTCGAAGGCCACGACATTCTCCAGGATCACGCCGGCGGCGGGCACGGCGCAAATGTCGCTGCGCTCGTAGGCCGCGGCTTCGGCTTCCTTGGTTGCCAGGTTGATCGACTCCAGAGGCTTGCGGAGCGTGCTGATCGGTTTTTTGGCCGCGCGGACCAGCAGCGGCTGCCCGTTGGTCATGCCGGCCTCCAGGCCGCCCGCATTGTTCGTCGGCCGGTGATAGCCGAGCGTCGTCGAGTCGCGCTCGGACGCATCGAATTGAATCGCGTCGTGTACCTGCGAGCCGCGCCGGCGGGCGGCCTCGAAGCCCAGGCCGATCTCGACTCCTTTAATGGCCTGCACGGCCATTACGGCCTGGGCAATGCGGCCGTCGAGCTTGCGGTCCCATTGCGCGTGCGTGCCCAGTCCGAAGGGGACGCCCTCGACCCGCACTTCCAGCACGCCGCCCAGCGTGTCGCCCTCTTTGCCGCACTCGTCGATCAACGTCTTCAATGCAGCGTCTTGATCGGGATCCAGTGTATAAAGCTCGCTGGAATCGCGCCACGCGCGTTGTTCATCCAGCGTGCCCGGCCGCGGCTCGACGCGCACGCCGCCCAGTTCCGCGGTGTACCCGAAGGCCGTGATGCCGAACTCCCGCAAAAGCTGCTTGGCGAGCGCTCCCGCGGCGACGCGGGCCGCGGTTTCACGGGCACTGGCCCGTTCGAGCACGCCGCGGATGGAACCCAAATACTTGATCGCCCCGGTCAGATCGCCGTGGCCGGGCCGCGGCCGCTCGAGATCGTCCAAGCGTTCCAGCTTGGCATCTTTGTTGACCACCTCCAACGCGACGGGGCTGCCCAGCGAGCGGCCTTGCCAAACACCGCTCTTGATCTCGACGCGGTCGGTTTCGATCCGCTGACGGCCGCCCCGGCCATATCCGCCCTGGCGCCGGCGCAACTCGGCGTCGATCGACTCGGTCTCGATGGCCACGCCCGCGGGAAAGCCATCGACCAGGGCCCATAACGCCTTGCCATGCGATTCGCCGGCGGTCCAATAACGCAACATCGTTTCTGATTCAATTCGCGACAATCCGTACCTGATTTGATCTTACCCAGCCTACCAGAAGGCTGATAGATCGGTTTCTACTTCATCCGGCCGCGAGTAAGGCCAGTAGGATATGAGGTGGCTGGGGCAGAGCTTGGCCGGACGAGGCTGGATTTGCCAACACGCTCTACGGCCAAGCGATGCCCCGGAAGCCGCACCACCGGGGCATCGCTGGCCGACGGCGTCTTAGGGACTGCACGAACGCGACCCGGCCAGCTTCTGCCCAGCCACCGCCTCGCGGCAAAACATCTCATTCTCGGCCGCGTGAAGTGTATTCTTCAATCGCTGTCCAATGCGAGGATTGCTCTTGTGGCGATATGAGGCGGTCGGTATGCTTCGCCCGCCTTTTCTGGCTTTTCCTGTCGATGCGCCAACTTAACCGGCTGCGTGCCGCGCGGGCTGGCCACACACGCCCGTCGAGGACTGCCATTACCGTGTCCCAGCGAATCTCGAATACCGTCGCCGCTTTGTGCGTACGTCTCTCCGTTTGGCTGAGCGCGGCGGCGTCGCTGGCGGCTTGCGGTTGCAGCGTGGCCTCTCACGGACAAAACGCGCAAGGCGTGGCTGATTATCAGCAGGGTCGTTACCAGGAAGCCTTGCGCAATTTCGAGAGCGCGGTGGCCAACGATCCTCTCAACGCCGACGGTTACTACAACCTGGCGGCCACCTATCACCGCATGGGCCGCGTGTCGGGCAACGAAAATGAACTGAAGCAGGCCGAAACTCTTTACAATCAATGCCTCGACAAAGACGAGAACCATCGCGATTGCTATCGCGGGCTGGCGGTGTTGCTGGCGGAAGAAGGACGCAGCGACGAAGCATTTCGGCTGCTGGAAGGATGGAGCCGAAGGTATCCGACCGCGTCGACGCCCAAGGTCGAGCTGGCCCGCCTTTCTGAGGAGTTCGGTCGCTACGACGTGGCGCAAGAACACCTGCAGGACGCCTTGCAGACCGATCCCAACGATCCGCGTGCGCTGGCCGCCCTGGCACGCCTGCGTGAGCGGTCGGGCAATCCCACGCAGGCCCTGGCCATCTATCAGCGCTCGCTCTGGAACAATCGGTTCCAGCCTGACGTAGCGGCGCGCGTCAGCACGCTGCAGACGGCGTTGAATCCGCCGTCGTTCACCACGTCGCCCGGCGCCACGCGCACCGTGAACACGAATCCGGCCACGCAACGCTACTAGGGTTCAGGGTTCAGGGTTCAGGGTTCAGGCGAGCGACACCCGTCAGCGTGCCGGTGAAGTTTTAGATCTTGGGTTTTAGGTCTTGGGTTTGGGACCAAAGCCCCAAGACCTGAACCCTGAACCCTGAACCCTGAACCCTGAACGACCCTGAACCCTGAACCCCGAACCCTATTGTCTCTCCGCGTCCGTTTCGATCCGTCCGTCGCGCACATGGACCACGCGGCGAGCGCGCTGCGCCACTTCCGTGCTGTGCGAGATGACGATCAGCGTCAGGTTTCGGTCGCGGTGCAAACGATCGAACAGGTCGAGAATTTCCCCGCCCGCCCGCGAGTCGAGGTTTCCGGTCGGTTCGTCGGCCAGCAGCAGAACGGGCTCGTTGGCCAGTGCGCGGGCAATGGCTACACGCTGCCGCTCGCCTCCGGAAAGCTGGTTCGGCAGATGCCCCGCGCGGTGGCCCATGCCCAACGAGTCGAGCAACGTGGCGGCCCGCGCTTGCCGCTGGGCCGCCGAAAGTTTCGATTCGAACAACGGGATCTGCACGTTTTCCAACGCGGTCAGCATCGGCAGCAGGTGAAACGACTGGAAGATGAAGCCGATTTTTTCGGCCCGCAGGCGATCGAGCCGGCCCATCCGCGACAGCGGTTGCCCGTCGAAGTAAACCTCTCCGCTGGTCGGCTGGTCGAGCGCGCCGAGCAGGTTCAAGAGCGTCGACTTGCCGCTGCCGCTGGGTCCCATAATGGCCAAATACTCTCCGTGGCGGACGGCGAGATTGACGTCCAACAGGGCCTGCACGTGGCCGTCGGGATAGACCTTGGTGAGGTGTTCGGCGCGGACGAGAAGCTGGTCGGAATCTTCCGTGGCGGACGGTGCGGTCATAGGCAATCCTTTATTCGTCGGTAGCTTTCCAGTGAAACCATGGTTGCCGCTCGAGGCGAGCGTCGTCGATGTCAGTCACTTTGGAACGGTTCGATCGCGACACGGAACCGCACTCCAGGCAGTCGGCGCACGGCGACGGCCAGCAGGTGCCGCGGTGCGGGCCGGAATTGCGCGAATTGCCAGGCCGCGGGGTCATCGACCAGGCCTGGAGCGAATGAGATCGTCGGCGCCTGGCCGGGCGAAAAGTGCATTGAAAACCGGTGCAGTCCCAGCGAGAGCCCCACGCCGCGGGCCTTGAGATACGCCTCCTTGAGAGTCCATAGCTCAAAGAACCGCTCTTGTTGCCGCTCCTGCGGCAGTCCGACTAGCTCGGCCAGTTCCAAGGACGAAAAGTACCTTGCGGCCAGGTCGGTGACCGGACTGCCTCGCTGGAGGTCTTCGACGTCGATTCCGACTTCCCGGCCGAGCGTGACCGCGCAGGCCACCAGCCCGCGCGTGTGCGACAAGTTGAAGCTCAAACCGGCCGCCGCGGCCGGCCCGGTGATTTCCGGGCGTCCAAACTCGTTCTTGCAGAACCGCCAGGCTTGCGGCGGTACATCGGCATATCGCGACAACACCCTGCGAAGCATCACGTGGGAGAGCAGAAATTGCCCGCGGTCGGCGGCGAAAACGAAGCGCTGCCAGCGCTCGCGCTCGTCGGCGTCGAGCAGCCGATCGCCGTCGGTTTGCCACGCGCGATCGTCCGCAGACTCTGATTCGGCGAAATAGATGTGTACCTCGTCGTTTCCGAGCGCACTGTTCGACACCTGTCGCCTGCGAAAATCGGCCGGCGGACCCTCAGAACGATCACCCCGCTGAAGTGTAGCGTGTAAATGCTGCTTGACAAGAGGCGGACCGCATCAGGGCGATGCTGCGCGCCGGCGTTGTGAGATATCGGCTTTCGCCTATAATTCAGGCAGGAAACGATACCATGTCACGGGCGTGGGGAGGCGATGAACCACCCGCTATACGAGGCAGGCTGCGCGCCAGACGCGATCACGACCGAGAGGCCCGCGCTTCCGGCTGCGCGGCCGCGATTCAGCGACCAGCAGTTCCGCGCCCTGATCGAGAACGCGCTCGACCTGATCGCGATTCTCGATCGGGAAGGGGTGATGCTGTACGTCAGCCCGTCCGTCGAGCGCGTGCTCGGCTATCGCCCCGAAAACCTCATGGGCCGCAACTTGTTTGCGCTGGTCCACCCTGACGACCTGCCCGCCACCCTGGAGGCCTTCCGCGAGGGCCTGGCACGCCCCGGTCCGCATCGTTGGGGCGAATACCGTTTTCGGCACCAGAACGGTTCTTGGCGATTTCTCGAGTCCGACGCGCGCAACTGGCTCGACCGTCCCGAGGTGAGCGGCGTGGTCGTGAACTCGCGCGACGCCACCGAGCCGCGGCTGGCTCAGGAGCGTCTGGTCCGCAGCGAACGGCAGTTGGCGGCCGCGCAGGCTCTGGCCCACGTCGGAAGCTGGGAATGGGAACTGGCCGACAACCACTTTACCTGCTCGGCCGAGATGGCGCGCCTTCTCGGTCTCGCGCCCAACCAGGAGATCAGTTACGAAGAATTCCTCGACCGGCTCCATCCCGACGATCGCGCCGTGACGCGGCAGACGCTGGAGGCGGTGCGGCGGCATCACGAGCCGTTCAACTTCACGCAACGGTTTGTGCGGCCCGACGGCTCCGTGCGGATCGTGATCTCCTTCGGCGGCATCGTGCTCGACAACCTCGGCCAGACGGTCCGCATCTTCTGCGCCTGTCAGGACATCACCGACCGCCGCCTGCAAGAAGACGCACTCCGCCGCGAGCGGCAGTTTTCCTTGCGTTTGATCGAGAGCAGCGTCGACGGCATCCTGGCCTTCGACCGCCATTTCGTCTATACGCTGTGGAATCCCGGCATGGAGCGGCTCACCGGGCTGGCCCGCCAAGACGCGCTGGGACGCAACGCCTTCGACGTGTTTCCTTTTTGGAAAGAGTCGGGCGAAGACGCCTTTTATCGGCAGGCCCTGGCGGGCGAGAACGTCGTCGCCAAAGACCGCCGCTATCGCGCCGCCGACGGCGAACACGAAGGTTACTTCGAAGGCTATTATTCGCCCCTGCGCAGCGAGGCGGGCGAGATTATCGGCGGTCTGGCGATCATTCGCGACGTGACCGAGAAAAAGCAGCTCGAAATGCAGATGCAGCACGCCCAAAAACTGGAGACGTTGGGCGTGCTGGCCGGCGGCATCGCACACGACTTCAATAACCTGCTGATGGTCATCCTGGGCAATGCCGAACTGGCGTCGCTGGGGTTGCCCGCCGATGCCTCCGCCCGCGAGAACATCGCGCAAATCGAAACCGCCGCCAATCGGGCGGCCGATCTCTGCAAGCAGATGCTGGCCTATTCGGGCAAAGGAAAGTTCGTCGTTCGTCCGCTCGACCTTTCCGGACTGGTCAAAGAGATGGCCGATCTGCTGGAAATCGCCGTGGCCAAGAAGGGTTCGCTCACGTACGAGCTGGCCGAAGACCTTCCGGCCATCGAGGCCGACGCCGCGCAAATTCAGCAGGTGGTGATGAACCTGATTACCAATGCGGCCGACGCCGTCGAACCGGGCAAGGGCGAAGTGCGCGTGCAAACGCGGGCGGTGGTGGCCGATGCCGAGTTGCTCTCGCAGTGTTACTGTGACGATTCCGTGCCCGAAGGGCTTTATGTCTGTTTGGAAGTGAGCGACAACGGCTGCGGCATGGACGAAGAGACGCAGGCGCACATTTTCGATCCGTTTTTCACGACGAAGTTCACTGGGCGGGGCCTGGGCATGGCGGCTGTATTGGGAATCATCCGCGGCCACCGCGGCGCCATCCGCGTGCAAAGCGCGCCCGGGGACGGCACGACCATCCAGGTGTTGTTTCCGCCTTCGGTGCAGGCCCCGCGCGGTTTCGGCAAGGAATCGCCGGCGCTCGATTCGTGGCGCGGCAAGGGCACCGTGCTGGTCGTCGACGATGAAGAGATGGTGCTGCGCGTGGCGCGGGCCATTTTGGAAAGTGTCGGGTTCGAGGTGCGCACCGCAACCAGTGGTACGGAAGCCGTCGAGATTTTTGCCCGCCAGTCTAAGGAGATCGACCTGGTGCTGATGGACATGACGATGCCTCACATGAACGGCGAAGAGGCTTTTGCGCAACTTCGCGAAATCGACCCCAAAGTGCTGGTGGTCATGGCCAGCGGATACAGCGAGCATGAGGCGACGAGTCACATCGTCTCCAAGAACCTGGCCGGCTTTCTTCAAAAACCGTATCGCGCCGCCGACCTGGTGGCCAAGCTCCGGGGACTGTTGGAACGATAGTCCTGACACTTGTTGTGTACGAGTGCGTAAACTATGCTTATCGAACCAAGTGGGGTGATGCTCACATCAGAACAAGGTTCTAAGCAATGGCACGAAGACCCTCGGCAGAAACCATGAATAAGAGTACAAACATCCGGCGATACATGGCCCACAATCCGGAGGCCGGTCCCAAGCGAATACGTCAAGGTCTGGCTGACGAAGGGATCCATGTTTCCGCCGCGCTGGTGAATCGCATCAAGTACGGCGCCGGCGCCGGCGGAAAGAAAAAGCGTCGCGGCCGCAAGCCGAAGGCCGCAGCCGCCAGTGCCAATGGTGGAGGGACGCTTTCACTGGAAAACCTGTTGGCTGCCAAGAAGTTGGTGGTGCAGTTGGGAAGCGTCGAATCGGCCAAGCAGGCCGTCGATGCGCTGGCCCGGCTGAGCTAGCGTGCGACTGTGTTTCGTCACGATTTCGTTTGAAAGTTCCTGGACACGCCTCCGCACATGGCCGCGGTCTCCGAGGGTTGTGCGAAACGGCCCTCCTCGCTACCCTACGGTTGGAAATGTCATGCGATTGCGAGAAGTCACGATGGAAGTCTGGCCGATCGGCGTTTTTGCCAGCATCGACGCGGGACTGGGAGTCAAGCTGGAAGTCGCCCGCGAGCTGGGCGTGCCTACGATTCAACTCCACGCCCCGGCCCAGCCCAGCCGCACGCCCGAACAGGCCAAGGCGTTTCTCGGCCGGCTGAAAGAGGTCGGCATTATTTTGACCGCCGTCTTTGGCGGTTTCGAGGGCGAAAGCTACGCCGATATTCCGACCGTCGTGAAAACGGTGGGCCTGGTGCCGCGTGAGACCCGTGCCGCCCGAACGCGCGAGATGAAAGAGATCGCCGACTTTGCCGAGTTGCTCGGCTGCCCGGTGGTGGCCTTGCACCTGGGGTTCGTGCCGCACGACGCCGGCGACCCGCTTTATCGCGAAGTGCTGGATGTGACGCGCGATGTTTGCGACCACTGCCGCGGCCACGGCCAGGCGCTGCACCTGGAAACGGGCCAGGAGCCGGCCGACGCCTTGCTGCGGTTCATCGAAGACGTCGGCCGCGACAACCTGTTCGTCAACTTCGATCCCGCGAACATGATTTTGTACGGTTCCGGCGAGCCGATCGCCGCCTTGAAGCGTGTCGGCCGCTACGTGAAGAGCGTACATTGCAAGGACGGCACTTGGGCCAAGCGGCCCGGCAAGGAGTGGGGCATTGAGGTGCCGCTCGGCCAAGGTGACGTTGGCTTTGAGAATTACTTGCGGACGCTGCAAGAAGTCGGCTACACTGGCCCCTTGACGATCGAGCGTGAGATACCGCAAGAACCCGAGCGTCAAAAGGCCGAGATCGGCCACGCGGTCCGGCTGCTGACGGAGTTGAAGGCCAAGTTGGTTAGTGGTTAGTTCAAACGCCTATCGTCGAATCTTGGACCAATTTGCATTTTGAAATTCGCAATTCGCAATTTGCAATTTCCTTCAACGCCAAACCTCAATCCCCCACCTCTCATGCCGAGAATCACCATTACCGTTCCGCACCAACTGGGTCAGCAGGTCGCCGCCGAGCGGTTGCAGAGCTTTCTGGTCAGGCTGAAAGAAAAGCACCAGGACCAGGTGAGCAATCTCGAAGAGGAGTGGAGCGAAAACTCGTTGAAGTTCGGCTTCAAGACGTTCGGCTTTCAGTTTCAAGGGACGGGCAACGTCAGCGACTCGGAAGCCAAAATCGACGTCGACCTCCCTTTTGCCGCGATGATATTCAAGGGAAAGATCGAAAGCGAGATGCGCGAGACGCTCACCCGCGTATTGAAATCGTGACCAAGGAAGCCAAAACAAAGCACGGACGAATGTTATGTCGCGACGAAATCGCCAGCGAGGCGGCAGCCAGGTGGCCGGCGTGGGGCCGCGGGAAGAGATCGAGCGGCTGCTGAACAAAGGGCGCGTCAAAGACGCCTTCAAGCAGGCCAAAGTATGCTTTCGCGATGAGGCCAGCGCCGAAAACCGGCTGTTGCTCGAGCGCATCTACCTGTTGCGCGTCAAAGACCTGCTGCGCGGAGGCATGCCAATCGGGGCGGAAGAAGTCGCCCGACACTTCATCGAATTCGGCGTCAAGGAGCCGGCCATCTTGAGCGAGCTCGTGGCCCTGTTGCCGCAGGTGGGGATGATGGACGAGGCCCGCCGGCTGGCCGCGGCGTTGCCTGAGCTTGCGCCCGAGGCCGCGACCGCCTTGTCCGTTTCGCTGGCCGACCGCGCGGTGCTTCACCCGGAGCAAACGCCGCCCTCGATGGCCGATGTCCGGCAGGGGGCCGAGCGCATTCGCCAGGCGCTGGCGGCACTCGACGAGCAAAATGAAGATCGGGCGGTCGAGCTGCTCAAAGACATCGCGCGCAGCTCGCCCTGGGCCGACTGGCGAGTGTTCGTGCGTGGACTGGCCGCTTTTCGCCGCGGCGATCGCGAGCAGGCCTTTGCCAATTGGAATCACCTCGATGGCGAGCGATCGGCCCACCGCATCGCCGCCTGCTTGCGAGCGACGTGGACCGACTCGCCGGCGCCCGAGAAAGGGAAAGCTCCGTCGGCGACCGATTTGTCGCGGCTGGAGACCGCCGTCTTCGGCGAGCTGGTGTTGTCGCGGCTCGACCGTTTGCGGCGGCTGGTCGACAAGACGAACCCCAAGGGCGATTGGAAACAGGCCCTTGGGCTGCTCCCCGCGCTCAACGGCGCGCTGCGTCGGGTCGACCGGGGCCTGGCCCAGCGGCTGACCGAGATTCTGCTGCCGCTGGCCATCGACGAAGCCACCGACCGGGAATATGAAGAAGCCCGCGCCTTCCTGGACGACTTTACGCGGGTGGCCGAGCCGTGTCCTCTCGATCCGCACTGGAGCCGGATGTGGGCCCTGTGCTGGCAACTGATCGAAGAGCGCGACGAGGCTCTGGCCTGTTGGCAAAAATATGCCCGCGAACTCGACGGCGCAACGGGACTCGAAGCCGGCGTGCGCCAGCGAATTCAGGCCCTGGTCTGGTGGCACGTCGGCATGATGACGGCCGCGGAAACGCGCGCCGGGCCGTTGGTCATGCGGCCATCGCACGACAAGAGGCTCGACGATCGGCGTGACCGCGCCGTCGAGGCACTCGAAGAGAGTTTGCGGCTCGACTCCCAGCGGCGCGAAACGCACGACTCGCTGATCACGCTCTACGAAGAGTGGGAACAACCGGAACTGGCCGCCGAAGCGCGGCGCAAGCTGCTGGCGGTCTTGCCCGACGACCTCGAAGCGCTCAAAGCGTCGATCGACTACGATCTCAGGCACGACCAACCCCAGCAGGCGCTCGACAATGTGCGGCGAGCGCGGAAGCTGAAGCCGCTGGACGCTTTTTTGGTCGAACAGGAGCGCTCGGCCCTGCTCGGCGTGGCGCGGCACGAGGCTCTGGCCGGCCGCTGGGACGAGGGACGATCGGCCTTTGCGCTGGCCGAATCACTGCGTCCGGCCTCCTCGGCAGACTATTCCGTCTTGGCGCGGCGGGCCCTCTTCGAGCTCAAGGCAGGCGAGAAGCCGCTGGCCGAAGCGTTGATCGAGAAAGCCAAGGGCAGCCTGGCTGAACCGGCGCCGGTGTGGCTGGTGCTGGCCATCGAGGCGGCAAGATACAAGCTCCCCGCGGCGAAACGCGGCGATTTCAATCGCGAGCTGCAAGCCGCCCTGCGCAAGAAGAAAAACGGCGAAACCGCCGGCAGGTTGGCCGAACTGGTGGCGGCCTACAGGGGCGTCGAGATCGAGTACCCCGAAAAGGCCGAACACCTGCGCCTGGTGCTCGATTACCTCCGCGGCACTTCGCGGACGAAATACGCCGAGCGCGATCTGATCGAGGTTTGCCGGTTGCTGGAACCCATGCCCGATGAACAGCCCTTGTACGAGCAAATGGTCCGCCGGGGACTGAAAAACTTTCCGAAGTGCCCCGTGTTCCACGTGCTGAGTGCCGAACAAGAACTGGGCCGCGGCCCCTTCGGCTGCAACATCCGCGCGGCGCGGACACGATTGCAAAAGGCCCTGGCCTTGGCCCAGGCCGACCCGGAAGGCAAATACGGCGAGCTGGTCGACGCGGTCAAACGCCATCTGGCGATGCTGAACGCCACCAGCGAGACCACATCGAGAATGGAGGCGGCCTTCGGTGCCAGCGGCTTCCCCGGCGACTTCTCCACGTTCGTCGACATGCTCGGCTCGTTTTTGGGCCAGGAGCGTGACGAAGACGACGAGGACGAATCGGGCGGCTTCTTCGGCGACGACCCCTTTGGCGCGGCGTTTTTCGACGAGCCGCCGCGGCCGCAACGGAGAAAACCCAAACGCAGGAATGCCCGATG
>Ga0307372_10000976_pt1 | contig 50116 bp, 46 predicted proteins | sample OX1MG_FD_202533 | JGI IMG/M metagenome (GOLD analysis project Ga0307372, IMG submission 202533) | Soil microbial communities from Risofladan, Vaasa, Finland - OX-1 | ecosystem: Environmental > Terrestrial > Soil > Coastal area > Acid sulfate soil | place: Finland: Risofladan, Vaasa | collected...
CAGCGCTGCCGCGGGCGATGATTGCACTGGTCAAGAGCGCCGTCCACGAGGGGCTCGACCTCAGTCTAACTGATGGTCTGGCGCTCGAGCGCCGCCTCGCCAGGCGCGCCGCACGGACCGCGAACTAAAGAGCTTAGCCGCACTTGAACACCGTCAACTTCATCACGATTCCCGCCGCCATCGCCCCCGACCATCAGATCCTGGTGTATGGCGAGCAGCGACTCACCTACGCCGCCCTCGACGATCTGATCGCACGGCTGGCGACGGTCCTGCGCGGGCTCGGCCTCAAGCGGGGCGAGGTGATCGCCGCCCTCGACACCAATTCCGATCTCTATGTCGCGAGCTACTATGCCGCCGCGCGCGCCGGGCTGACCTTTCTGCCGCTCAACTATCGGGCCCGCGAACCCGAGCTCGAATACATGCTCAACACCGCCGGGACCCGCGTGCTGATGGCCGGCGATCGCTACCTCGAACTGGTCGCGCGGCTGCGCCCGCGGCTTCATCTCGATTCGTTGCTGGCCTTCGGACGCGGCAGCAGTGAGGCGCCGAGCCTGGCCGCGCTGATCGCCGCGGCGGCGCCCGATGCGACCGAGGCTGAGGTCGACGACGAGGAGACTTCGGTGCTGATGTACACCAGCGGCACCACCTCGAATCCCAAGGGCGTGATGCTCAGTTATCGCGACTTCACCGCCTACGTGACCGCCAACGTCGAGCTGGCCGACGGCGTCAGCGATCGCGGCGTCGCGCTGGTGTGCGTGCCGTTCTACCACATCGCCGGGATGACCGCGTTGATGACCAATCCGTGGACCGGGCGCCGGATGGTGGTGATGCCGCAGTTCGAGGCCGGCCAGTGGCTGGGCCTGGTCGCGCGCGAGCGTGTCACGCACGCCTTCGTGGTCCCGACCATGATGAAGCAGTTGCTCGACCATCCGGATTTTCCGCGCACCGATCTTTCGAGCCTGCGCAACCTTGCTTATGGTGGCGCGCCGATGCCGCCGACGGTGATTCGCCGCGCCATCGACGCCTTCCCGCGCGAAGTCGGCTTCGTCAACGCCTACGGCCAGACCGAGACCACCTCCTCGCTGACGATGCTCGGCCCCGACGACCATCGCCTCGACGGCAGCCCCGCCGAGCGCGAGCTCAAGCTCAAGCGGCTCAACTCGATCGGCCGCCCGCTGCCCGACGTCGAGGTGCGCGTGCGCGACGACGCCGGCCACTGGCTCGAGCGCGGCGCGGTCGGCGAAATCGTGATTCGCACCGCGCGCATCATGAAGGGCTATGCCGGGCGCGCCGACGATGCGGCGCTGGGCGAAGGCTGGCGCGCGACCGGCGACCTCGGCTGGATCGACGACGACGGTTACATCTTTTTCGCCGGCCGCAAGGACGACCTGATTATCCGCGGCGGCGAGAATATCGCACCCGCCGAGGTCGAGGCGGTGCTGATGAGCCATCCCGCGGTCGACGAGGCGGCGGTGGTCGGCGTGCCGTCGCTGGAATGGGGCCAGACCGTGAAGGCGTTCGTCGTGATCAGGCCCGAAGTCGGCATCGCCGCCGAGGAGCTGATCGACTTTTGCCGCCAGCGCCTGGCGAGCTTCAAACGTCCCGAGCGCGTCGAGTTCGTCCCCGAGCTGCCGAAAAATCCGCTCGGCAAAATCCTCCGCCAACGCCTGCGCGAGCAGGCGCCTTAAGCTTGGCCGCCCGGCGCAAACCGCGCCCGCGCGGCCCGGAGCTGATCGTCGCAACGCGCGACCGATGCTTAAGCGTCACGCTCAATCGCCCGCGTAGCGGAAACCGTATCAACCCAGCGATGGCGCGCGAGCTGATGGCGCTCGCCGAGCGGGTCGAGGACGACGACCGCCTGCTGATGCTCACGATGAGCGGTGCGGGGACGGTCTTTTGCACCGGCTTCGACGCCGGGGTCGACCCGCGGCTGGTCGAAACGCTCGCCGCGCTCGCCAAGCCGACGCTCGCGATTATCAACGGCGACGCCTTTGACGAAGGCCTCGAGCTGGCCCTCGCACTCGACCTGAGAATCGCCACGGCCCGCGCGCGCTTTGCGATTACGCAGCCGCAACGCGGCGTCCTGCCCCATTTCGGCGCCACTCAGCGCCTGCCGCGAATCGTCGGCGCACCGCGCGCGCTGCGGATGATTCTGACCGGCGCGCCGATCGACGGCCGCGCAGCGCTCGCCGCCGGCCTCATCACCGAGCTTGCCGCCTCGCCCGCGAGCCTCCGGCGCATCGCCGCGGCGCGCGTCGAATCGATGCTGAGCCGCGGGCCGCTCGCCATGCGGATGGCGAAGGAGGCGGTGCTCAAGGGCTACGATATGACGCTCGCGCAAGGTATAAGGCTGGAGGAGGATCTTTACGCGCTGCTGCAGACCACTGCGGATCGAAGCGAGGGCGTGCGGGCGTTCCTGGAAAAGCGCCGGCCACTGTTCAAGGGCGGATGAACGGAGAGCAGGAATTTTCGGGAGTGGGCGACAAAAAGTCTGTCGGCCACGTATACGACTGATAAGGCACTTTCGGGACCTACAAAAAACCAGGATGTAGACGACAAAAAGATGGCGAACCAGATCGGCAAGATGTACGAGTGCGCGAAATGCGGCTCGCGGGTGATCGTGACCAAGGCCGGCGGCGGCACGCTCAAGTGCTGCGGCGCTCCGATGCAGCAGAAGTAGCAGGGCTGAGCCCTGCACCCACTAAGGCGCGCTGAGGTTGTTCGTGGACTTCACCGTTATCTACTCTGCGAAGCGCCAGCTTTGTTTGCGTGGTTTCTTCCGTCACCTCGACCGGAACCGAGCGCGAGCGGCGAGCACGGCGCAGCGAAGCGAACAACCCGGAGCAGCAGGGCTGCGCCCGCAGGCCTGCTAAAGACGCGCAGGGGGATCGTGCTCGACGTCAACGGTTATCGACTCTGCCAGGGAGGCCTGTGCTGTTTGTCATCTCGACCGAAGCCGCGCGACCGTCGGGAGCGCGGCGAAGCGGAGAGATCAACGCGGAGCGATTTGCAGGCCTGAGCCCTGCCCCCAGCGGTCCCGACCGAAGGCCATGAGCTTCGATGCGCCCAATCCCCTGTTGCTCGATCTCATAGCCCCGCCATGGCGGCGCTATGAGATCGTCACCCGCAGCTCGCCGGGCGAAGTAATCGCCGCCGTCCGGGACGCCACTGAAGAACGCCGCTACTTTCGGCTGCCGTCATCGGACGCGCGCGACCTCGAGGGTACCGTCGAGGACGACAGCTTCGCGGTGAGCCGCATCATCGGCTATCGCAACTCGCTGCGCCCGCTGATAATCGGCCGGGTCGCGCCGGGCGGGACCGGCACGCGGATCGCGATCGGGATGCGCCTGCAATGGTCGGCGGCGTTTGGAGTGGTGGCGGCGATCGGGATGATCGTCACCACCTTCATTCTGACTCAGACGGCGTTCCATGGCTTGCAGAGCCGTTCGGCGGGCCTTGGGGTGGTAGCCGCGATGATCGTCGCCGGCTACCTGATGATCACCGTCCCGTTCGGATTGGAGGCGCGCCGGGCCTGCGCGATCCTGCGGCGGCTGTGGCACATCGACGGCCCCCGGCAGTCAGTGATGCATTCCTAGCGTCATCAGTGTCGTCGGCTGAAGCTGCCCCGAATCGGCAAGTCATACGGCGTTGAAGCCCGCGCCGCTGAACAGCACGCGATCGGCGCCGAGCCGCGCGCGCAACGCCGCCATCAGCTCCGCCTCCGCGCCCGGCCGAAACCATCCTTCGTATCCCAGGCGCTGGTAGAGCGCGCCGATATTGAGCGCGCGCGAGCGGCGGCCGTGGGCGCCGTCGCCGTCGAAGTAGGTATCGACGATCACCCGCCGGGCGACCTCGTCGAGCATCGCGGCAAACCGCGCCGGATGGTTCGGCATCATCGGCGCAACCGTGACCTGGACGAACACCCCCGCCGCGCCGATCCGCTGCGCGCATTGAATGCGCCGCGCCACCGAGGGCGAAGTCGGCGTCAGCGCACGGCGGACCGCATCGTCGTCGGTCTCGATGGTGAGCGAGACGATGACTCGCTCGCCGAGCGCGCGCAGCAGGTCGAGGTCGCGCTCGACCATCGGGCTGCGAGTCTGCACCAGCAATCGCCGCGGCGGATGGTTGACGAAGGCTTCGAGGGCGGCGCGGGTAAGCTTCAACCGGCGCTCGAGTCCCTGGTACGGGTCGGTTGCGCTCGACATGAAGATGGTCGCGGCGGCGAGTCGCCCGGCGCGGTCGAGCGCGGTGAGTTCGCGCCCCAGCAGCGTGGCGAGATTCTGCTTGGCGACCACCCACGCGCCCCACGGACCGCTCTCGGCGCGCGCCACCGGCAGCGCCCGCACGTAGCAGAACGGGCATCCGCCGTGGTCGCCGAACGCGCATCCGAGGTAAGGATTAAGCGAAAAGCCAAAGCCTTTCAGGAAGCCGCCGGTGGGAGTCAGCGCCCGGCTCGCGTCCCGCATCAAATAGCGGCGCGGAGGCCGGCGCGACGATTGACCCTCCTCCGCCGGCAGCGATTCATGGTTCACAGCAAGCTCCGTCAACGCCGTATTATTTTCCCACCGGCCGAGGCCGCGCGCCATTGACATCGCGACGCCATCGCACCAAGAATAGCCCTATGCGGCGATGGGCAATCGGCATCGGTTTGGCCTTGGTTCTGGGCCTCGCACCGGCTGTGCATGCGCAGTACGAGGATCAGCAGAACCCGGGCGAATACAACGAGGACGCCTCACAGCCACTCAAGATCGTGAGCTATTTCGTCGCGCCGATCGGCTTCGCGCTGGAGTGGACGGTGGCGCGGCCGCTGAATTACCTGGCCAACGAGACGCCACTCGCGCCGGCCATGAATCCCGACAAAGATCAGTTCTACGGGCCGCCGAAGATGGCCCAGTTGCCGCCGCCCGACAAGTTCCCTCCCGAGCCCTACGAGGCTGACCCGTCTGAGGCGCGCTCCGCGACTACCGGGCTACCGCCGACGAGTCCGCAGATCCGTCCGGCGCCGGCTCCGCCGTCGTCCTCGTCTCAGCCGGCGATGCACTGAGACGTCGGCGGACGTTTTCCCTGGCCCGTTTTTCTCGATAGATTTTCACGCTGCCGGTTTGCCGCGATCTTGATCGTATGAGATCGAGCGCAACCCGAGAGCCGCGCTTCCCGTTTCAACCCGCAAGGAGTGCCGATGCCTAAAGTCAAAGCCGGAACGATCAACCTGAGCTACGAGACCTTCGGCAGCGGCGATCCGCTGCTGCTGATAATGGGCTTCGGGATGCCGGGGATCGCGTGGACGCCGATGCTGCCGTTCCTGAGCACCTTCAAGTGCATCTATTACGATAACCGCGGCACCGGCAACTCGGATCGTCCAGCGGGCGCCTACTCGATAGACACCATGGCAGAGGATGCGGCGGGGTTGCTCGACGCGCTGGGTATCGGGAAAGCGAAAGTTTACGGGATTTCGATGGGCGGGATGATCGCGCAGGAACTCGCCCTGCGCCATCCCGATCGGGTCGAGAAACTGGTGCTGGGATGCACGGCGGCAGGAGGATCGACGGCGAAGATGGCGCCGTTCGAGGTGCTGGAGAAGTTGATCGCGAGCGTCCGATTGATGGCGAGCAAGCCGGAAGAGGCGCTCGACGTGCTGATCCCGCTGCTCTATCCGCCCGAATTCATCGCGAAGCATCCCGAATTGAAGCCGCTGATGCTGGCGGGGCTGCAGATGGCGCCGGGGACGCCGCCGGAGACCGCGGATCGCACGGTAGCGGGGCTAATCCAGTTCAATACTTACGAGCGGCTGCCGCAGATCAAATGCCCGACACTGATCGTACACGGCGAGAAAGACCTGCTGATACCGGCGGAAAACGCGCAGATTATGAAGGCGCGGCTGGAGAATGCGGAGCTATTGATGATACCCGATGCGGGGCACGGCTATTGGGCTGCCGATCCGGTCGGGATACATCAGCGGATCTCGGCCTGGCTCAAGGGCTAGCGGAACAGACGTACACGACCGGATTCGGCTAGGCGCCTGAAAATTGGCGCGCGCCGAATCTTCCGCGCACCAGGCTGGGGCGCGCCTCCTCTGATACGGCGCGCCTCCCGCGACCCAAAGACCGGGCGGGGCCTCGATTCGAAGCGGTCCCGCGGGTGACTCTATGCCTGTTGGGCGTGCTTGCCGTTGCGGCGCGTACGGATGCTGATCTTGCCGTTGCGCACGACGGGTGAGCGCCGCGCCAGGCGCCGGTTCGCAACTCCCCGCAGCTGCTCCTCACGCCATTGCAGCAAGCCGGAACGTAGATAGCGCGGCTCGATCCCCAGGGTCTCGCAGACGGTATTGAACGAAAAGGGTCCGTCGCTGTTGTCCCCGCACAACCATTCCTCGGCCTCGGCGTAGAGCCGTTTGCGCGGCCCGCCGCGGCTCGCGGCATTGTTCTGAAAGCATCGCAACGCGTCTTCGAGCACCGCCATCATCAGGCGCTTGACCGGCCGCATCGCACTGTCGTCACGACGCTCGTCGTAGTACTGCTCCGGCGTCATGACTTCGGGCGTAAACAGCGATCCCAATACTCCGCTTTCCCAATCCATGATAAGCCCGTCCTCCCCTCGTCAAACGGATACAAACCTTGGGCCAGATTGAAGCAATGCTCATGCCGCACGTCGGTCTTGGGCGACCTCGACTTCGATCGGGGCCCACCCAAGCTCAGCTTTTTGACGCAGCGCAGGATTGTGCAGGACGCGGGCGGGCTTTTTTGACGCCTGCCTATCTTCGTGGCGCGCAGAACGATTCGCCGCGTGACAAATTGACATCGCAGCAGAGCTGTTGCCGGTTTGTAGCGGCGCGTAAACTGCGAGAAAGCGGGATTTTTTGGACGCTTTTGCGACGATTAAGCCGGAAACGCGGCGACTCATGCCGTCTATTATCTGGCAGTCGCGCCTTTGCTTAGTTAGCGTTCATTTCTTCTCTCAACCCTCCCCAACTGCGCGTTTTTGACAGCCGGTCATAGCTATGCGATCGCGGTCGAAAGGGGCCGCAAGGGGGTGGGAAATCTGCTGGGTAAAGCTCCGCTAAGCCGAAAAATAGGGGACGACTATGGTGTAAAAGTTACAGGGTAGTTGCAGATCTGCACCACCCACCCCATCGAGGAGTCCCACCTGGAGCGACGGTTCCGGGATGCTGCCGGCGGGAAACGGGGCGTCATCCGGTGGCGACGCGTGTCGCTTTATCGCCGAACGATCTATTGCATCGTGCTATTGCATCGTACGGCCGCCGCCCGGACCATGCGGCCCCAGTTTCCGCTCCTCGATCTTGAAGGTGAGGATATCCAGAAAGCAGGTGATACGCTCGATGCTGGCCTCGAGCAGGGTCTGCTTTTCGATCGGTGCGATATCCAGATGGAAGCAGAGGAAATTCACCAGCGCCGCGCCGCTGAGGCCGCGCTCCTCGACCAGCGTATTCCAGGCCTGCTCGGCCGACTCGCTGCCCAGGTAACTGAACAGCAGCTCGCGCAGGGTCTCCATGGTCTCGGGATCGGTCGCCAGCGCCGCGTTCGCCACCGGGCACCATTCGATTTCGCCGCGCCGGTAAATTCGATCGCGCAGCTCGCGCTCGAGCCGGAACTCGCCGAGCCCCTCGAGAATCAGGTTGTAGCGGCCGTCGGGCAGCTCTTCGAGTTCGTCGACCCGGCCGGCGCATCCAATCGCGAAAATATCGGGACGCGCGTAGTAGTCCTCCTCCCAATCGCCCTTGAGCAGCACCATCCCGATAATCCCGTCGCTATCCTTGATATCGGCGATCATCTGGCGGTAGCGCGGCTCGAAAATATGCAGCGGGACTCGCAGGCCCGGAAACATCACCAGGTTCGGCAATGGGAAGAGCGGAATTATCCTGGGCAGTTCAGCCACGGCGTCGAAAGCTCCAAAGGTCCGGTTCGATCCGGTCCTGAGGTTAGGAGCGGCAAGCACAGGCGTCAAGCAGGCAGTTTTCGCCATGGTTTTCGTATCCGCTACTGTGTCCGCTAATACGTCGACCGACTATACTCGGTTACGCGCAAGTAACGCGCGATCCCGGAACGCGGCGGTAAAAACTCGCAGGACGTAGACGACGAAAAATGCAGACCGATCTGTTCATAAACGGTGCTTATACAGCTCCTGCCAAAGCCGCGCGCTTTCCGGTGATCGAGCCCGCCACCGAACGCGAGCTGGCCTCGGTCGCGATGGCCGGCGAAGATGACGTCGCGCGGGCGGTCGCTGCGGCGCGCCAGGCAATCGACGATGGACCGTGGCCGAAGCTGAGCGCCGAGGCCCGCGGCCGGATTCTCAGCCGGATGGCGGACGGGATCGAACGGCGGGCGCAGGAGCTTGGCGGGCTGGAAGCGCGCGACGTCGGCAAGCCGATCGCCGAGTGCGTGAATCACGATATCGCGCGCGCGGCGCGGAACCTGCGCTTCTTCGCCGCCGCGGCCGAGACCTGGACGCAGGAGGCCTCGTTCGGCGACGCCAAGTTTCTTGGCGACGATCTCAAGCTGATGAGCGTCACGGCGCGCAGCCCGCTCGGCGTCGGCGCGATTATCATCCCGTGGAACTCGCCGCTGATGCTGGCGACGTGGAATCTTGGCCCCTGCCTCGCCACCGGCAACGCCTGCGTGCTGAAGCCCTCGGAACTGGCGCCGCTGACTTCGCTGGCGTTGGGCGAGATCGCCGCCGAAGCGGGGCTGCCGCCCGGCGTGCTCAACGTCGTCAGCGGGCTCGGTCCGACCGGCGCCGCGCTGGTTGCTCATCCCGGAGTCGACGCGATCGCCTTCACCGGCGGGGTCGGCACGGGACGCAAGGTGATGGCGGCCGCGGCGGCCTCGCTCAAGCGCGTGACGCTCGAACTCGGCGGCAAATCACCGAACCTGGTGTTTACCGATGCCGACCTCAAACGCTCGGCGGCCGGCGTGGCGCGCTCGATCTTCCGCAGCCAGGGCCAGTCGTGCGTGGCCGGCTCGCGCCTGCTGGTCGACCGGCGCATCGCGCAGGAGTTCCTCGGCCTGCTGCTCGGCGAGATCGAAAAGCTTACGATCGGCGACCCGCTCGATAAGGCGACCGATTACGGGCCGCTGATCTCGGCCAGCCATCGCGAGCGCGTCCACGGCTTCGTCACCGAGGCGGTGGCCGGCGGCGCAAAACTGTTGTGCGGCGGCACCGCGCCCGCGAAACCCGCGCGCGGCTACTATTATCTGCCGACCGTGCTCGACGCGGTGGACGAAAGCGCGCGGGTCGTCAGCGAGGAGATTTTCGGCCCGGTGCTGACGGTCGAGCGCTTCGAGGATGAGGCCGAGGCGATCGCCAAGGCCAACGCCACCCGCTTCGGACTTTCGGGCTACGTCTGGACGACGCGGATGGAGCGCGCGCTCCGGGTCGCCAACCAGCTCAAGACCGGGATGGTGTGGGTCAACAGCTTCTTTCTGCGCGATCTGCGCACACCGTTCGGCGGCGCGCGTCAGAGCGGGCTCGGCCGCCAGGGCGGGCGCTACAGCCTCGAGTTCTGGACCGAGCCGCGGATGGTCTGTCTGACCTACGGGGAGGAACGCCATGGGTGAAGTAGTCGCCGCGATTCTTACCACGCACGTGCCGCGCCTGATGATCCACGATCCCGAGGCGCGCCGCGCCTACATGGGCCGCAACGTCTCGACCTTTTACGAGGCGATGGAGCAGGTCGAGCGCGAGCGGCTGCAAACACTGCGCTTCGATACGTTCGTGCTGTTCGACACGCACTGGTTCACCACCGTCGAGTACGTGGCCAACGGTCACGAACGGCTCTCCGGCGTCTATACCTCCGAAGAGTTGCCGCAGATGCTCCACGACCATCCGTTCGATTACCCGGGCGATCCGGAGCTGGCCGCGGCGGTCGAGACGGCCGCGCGAGCGCATGACGTACGCGCCGTCGCCTCGCGCCATCGCAATCTGCCGCTCCATTATCCGACGCTCAACGTGATGTACTACTTCAATCCGGGCGCCAACCGCCGCGTGCTGTCGATCGGCGTGTGCCAGACCGCGTCGGTGGAAAACGACCTGGCCTTCGGCGCCGCGCTGGGCGAGGCCGTCAAACAAAGCGATCGGCGGGTGGTGCTGATCGCCTCGGGCGGCCTGTCGCATCACTTCTGGGAGTACGATCGGATTTTGGAACGCGCCTCCGCCGCGCCCGACGATATCTATTCAGATGAGAATCGCGCCTACGACGGCCGCATCATCGAATGGCTCAAGGCCGGCCGTCACGATCAGGTGCTGGCCAACGCCAATGATTTTCGCCGCCGATGCTCCCCCGAGGGACGCTTCTCGCATTACCTGATGATGGCGGGGGCGATGGGCGGCGCGCGCTGGAACTGGCGCGGCCATCAATTCGGCGCCTACGAGGCGGCGCTCGGCACCGGCCAGGCGATCGTCTACTTCACGCCATGACAGCAACTCGCAAGATGATCCGCGGAGAGACTCATGGGCGCACGATCGGGCAATAACTACCTGAGCGCGCTGCGCAAGCTCAAGGCCGATATCTGGCTCGGCGGCGCGCAAGTCGGCGACGTCACCACCCATCCGGCCTTCGAGCACTGCGCGCGCTCGATCGCTTCACTCTACGACCTGCAGATGGAAAGCCCGGAAGCGATGACCTATCGCACCGAGGACGGCGACCGCGCCGGGCTTTCGTTCATCCAGCCCAAAAGCGTCGAGGACGTGGCGCGGCGCGGGCGGATGATGAAGCGCTGGGCCGACTACTCGGGCGGGATGCTGGGGCGCGCGCCGGATTACCTCAACTGCAGCATCGCGGCGATGGCCGCGGCACATCAGTTCTTTGCCGACTCGGATCCTCGCTTCGGCGACAATATCGAAAATTACTATCGCGAGTCGCGCCGCCACGACTGGTGCGCCACCCATACGCTGGTCAATCCGCGCGTCAGCCGCAGCAAGACCTGGGCGGGCCATACTGACGCCAACGTGGCGCTGCAGGTGGTCGACGAGACGCGCGAGGGAATCATCGTCAATGGCTGCCGGCTGCTGGCGACGCTGGCGCCGATGGCCGAGGAGATGCTGGTCTTTCCGTCGACCGTGCTGCGCGTTGAGCCGGCGGCCGAGCCGTTCGCGCTGGCCTTTGCGATCAATTGCAACGCCAGGGGGCTGCGCTTTCTGTGCCGCGAGAGCTTCGACCTGAATCGATCGCATTTCGACCATCCGCTGGCCTCGCGCTTCGAGGAGATGGACGCGCTGGCGATTTTCGATCAGGTGCTGGTGCCGTGGGAGCGGGTGTTCCTGTGCGGCGATCCGGCGCGTTGCAACGCGCTTTACGGCACCACCAACGCCGTCGTCCACATGATGCATCAGGTGGCGGTCAAGAACGTCGCCAAGAGCGAGTTCATGCTGGGACTGGCGGCGCGGATCGCCGAGGTCGCCGACGCGCTCAGCCTGCAGCATGTGCGCGAGCGGCTGGCGGAGATGATCGAGGTGACCGCGATGATGCGCGCTTTTCTGCGCGCCGGCGAAGCTGACGCGGCGCCCGATCAATGGGGCGTGGTCACGCCCTCGCGGCCGCCGCTCGACGTGGCGCGCAACCTGTTCCCGAAGCTTTATCCGCGGCTGGTCGAAATAATCCAGCTCAACAGTTCATCGAGCATGATGGCGCTGCCGTCGGAGGCCGACTTCGACAGCCCGATACGGGCCGAAATCGATCGCTACCTGCCGGGCGCCGAGGTCGAAGCGCATGATCGCGTCGCGCTCTACCGGCTGGCGTGGGACGCCGCCTGCAGCGCGTTCGCCGGCCGCCAGTTGCTGTACGAGCGATTTTTCTTCGGCGATCCGGTCAAGATGGCGAGCGCGCTGGTCGACAACACCGATCTGAAACCGCTGGTGGAGCGGGTCAACGCGTTCCTGAAGCGCGCCGACTGAAACGCGAGCCGCCCGACAGGCGGGCGGCCGGAAGAGGAATCCAACACCGATGGCTCGATTGCGCAAGGCCGCGCGCGTGTGGCGCAGCGCCACTGCACGCGCCGCCGCCGAACAGGTGATGGTCGCGGGGGACGCCGCCGCGCTGTCGCTCGATCTGGCGGCGCTGTTCACGCGCGGCGCGCCGCTCGAGGTCGAGCTCGGCGCCGGGCGCGGCGACTTCATCATCGAGCGGGCCGCCGCCTGCCCCGAGCACGACTTCCTGGCGGTCGAGCTGGCGGCCTCGGTCGCGCGCCTGATGGCGGCGCGCGCCGGCCGCCGGGCGCTCGCCAATCTGCGTGTAATCCGGGCCGACGCCCGCACCGTCGTGAATCTGCTGCTGCCCGACGCGAGCGTCGCCATCTATCACCTTTACTTTCCCGATCCCTGGCCCAAGGCGCGTCACGGCAAGCATCGGATGCTCAATGCGCCGATGGTCGCGAGCCTGGCGCGAACGCTGGTGGCGGGCGGGCTGATTCACGTCGCCAGTGACGTCGAGGAGTGGGCGGCGGCAATGTTCGCGATGCTGCGCGCAGGCCGCTTCACCGAACTCGCCGGCGGCGAGGTTGCGGGCGCGCGTGGTTCGGCCTTCGGGCGCAAATATCTGGCCGCGGGCAAGCCGGTTTTTGCTGCGACCTTTCAAAATTGCTAAGCCGCTGAACGGTCGATTCGCCGCGCCGGGACGGCAGCTTGCGTTGCCAGAATGGGATGTTTACCCTGATTGCGATTAATGATGAGGCGCAAGCTGTGGATAGTAATGGCGCTGGCTGCCGTGTTGGCCAGTGCGGGATGCAGCCAGCGCAAGGTGCCTTCCGGCGAGGATTTTTATACCCAGGGGCAGGCCTATTACTCCCAGGGTGAATACCGCGGCGCGATCGACAACTATCAGCATCTGATCGATCAGTACCCGTTCAGCCCGTACGCCGAAGAGGCTGAGCTGCGAATTGGCCTGTCCTACTACAAGATGGGCAACCATGCGCAGGCGGTGGCCGCGCTGAGCGATTTTCAGCGCATGCATCCGACCAGCAAGAACCTGGCGCTGGCGACCTACTACCTCGGCATGACCTACTTCGACCAGGTCGGCCAGCCCGATCGCGACCAGAGCAACACGGCCAACGCCTTGCGACAGTTCGAGACTATCGAGCAGCGCTTTCCCGAGAGCGAATTCGGCGCGCTGGCGCATCAGAGGATCGTCATCTGCCGCGACCTGCTGGCGCGCAACGAACTCTACATCGGCAATTTCTACGCCTCGAGGGCGAATTTCCCCGCCAGCGAATCGCGGATGGCGGAGCTGATGGAAAAGTATCCCGATACTCCGGTCGCAGCCCAGGGGCTCTACAAGCTGGGCGTGTCGCTCGAGAAGGAAGGCAAGAAATATTCGGCGGCGCAGGCCTTCACCGCCCTCACCATGCATTATCCGAAGAGCAGCTACGCCCAGCCCGCCAAGATCGAGCTAGCCAAGCTCAAGCAGCCGGTCGACACCGAGGAAGATCCGTTACGGATGGTGCTGGCGGAGAGCGGGTTCAACCCTGACCAGAGCTCCGCTTTCGATCGCCAGGTGGTTCGCACCCGACTCGCTTCGGCGGCCTCGATGGCCGAGGGGGCATACGGCCCCGACGGGTTGCCGGTGCTGACCCGCGGGACGGGTCGCGCGCAGACCGCCTCGGTCGATGCCACGCAGAGCGGTCCGGTCACGCTGCGCAGAGTTCGGCTGTCATCGTCCGACCCGCCACTGTCGGTGATTCTGGATCTGAGCGGGCCGGTCAAATACGACAAGGAATTCGAAAGCGGTCCGGAATCCGCCATGCTTACCCTGCATTTGAAGAACACCGCGCCGGGCACGCATCTCAGCCAACACCAGATATTCGACAAATCGATCTTCCGCGACGTGCTGGTGACCACCGCGGGCAACGACACCACGGTCACGGTCAACACCTCCGGGGTCTCGCGTTTCGCGATCGTGCCGCTGGAAGAGCCGGCGCGACTGCTGGTGACGTTCGCGCCGCCCGAGAACGGTACCGGCGAGGCGGCCGCCGGAGAGATGGTGCCATCGGGGTCGCCACCCGAGGTTCCCCCGCCACCGGGCCAGCCCGGTTCTTATTAGCCGCCGGCCGAGCGACCGGCCATGGGCTCGCATCGATCGAACTGTTGTGTAGCCGCGAACTGCGGGCTGTGTACCCGCTCGCCTATGCGAATACTGAATCGAACTTGATGCCGAGGAAGCTCAGGACGACTTCGGTATAGAGCCGCAGTCCCCAATAGAAACCGTCGATCGGCAGCCGTTCGTCGTTGCCATGGTAGAGCGAGCCGAACGGAGTCATCGGCGCGAGCTTCACCGGCGAGAAGCCGTAACAGACCGCGCCCAGGCGCGTGTAGAACTTGCTGTCGGTCGCGCCGGGCAGCATCCAGGGTATCACGGTGGCGCCGGGGTCGGCGGCCTCGACGCGTTCGGCGATCAGACGGTAAAGCGGGGTGTCGATGCTCGATTCGGCGGGCGGCGCGCTCTTCAACACTTCGAGCGCCGGCTCGGGACCGACGATCGCGCGCAACTCTGCGATGAAGCTCGTAACGTCCTCGCCCGGCAGGGTGCGGCCGTCGAGGATCGCCGAGGCTTCGCCCGGTATCACGTTGTCCTTGTAGCCGGCGTTGACGATGGTCGGGGTGACGGTGTTGGAAAGCATCGGGCGGAACAACGGCGTCACCGTCTCGCGCGTGAGCCCGACCGCGGCCAGCACGCGGCGCAACGGCGGCGTCATCCGCACCCGCATCTGGGCGTTGGCGATGCGCGTGATCAGCTCGGCCATCCGGGTGATGGCGGTGACCGGGCGCGGAATCGAGCCATGGCCGGGGGCGGCAGTGACCGTCATCCTGACCGTGACGAAACCTTTCTCGGCGACCTGGATCGGATAGAAGCGCCGTCCGCCGAGATACATCGTGAAGCCGCCGACTTCATTGAGCACGAACCCGGCCCGCACCAACTCGGGATGCTGCTCGACCAGGAACTGTGCGCCGAACTGCGAGCCCGACTCCTCGTCGGCGGTGGCGACGACGATTACGTCGCGATCGCCCGCGATGCCGGCGCGCCGCAGCGCCACCGCGAGACCCAGGTCCATCGCACATTTCGACTTCATGTCGACCGCGCCGCGGCCCCAGACGCAGCCCTCGGCGAGCGCCGCGCTGAATGGCCCGCGGGTCCATCGTTGCGGCTCAGCCGGCACCACGTCGGTATGCGAGGCGAGCATCAGCGGCGCGTTGGCCGGGTCGGTCCCGGGCAGCCGCGCGATCAGGTTGGTGCGTCGCGGCGCGGCTTCGAGGCGAACCGTCTCGATACCGTTGGCTTCGAGCTGCGCGGCCAGGTAGTCGGCGGCGAGCCGCTCGTTGCCGGGCGGATTGCTGGTGTCGAGCCGGATCAGATCGCGAAACCAGTCGAGCGCCTGACGCTCGAACGCCTCCCACGGCGTCCGGGTCATGATCGATGGCGAGGGGGCAGCCAACCGGTTTACGGCTCTAGGATGTCCTGGAAGATACGGGCCGGCTCGGCTTGCTCGTCGACCACCCGCTTGAGCGCCGACAGCATCAGTTGAGAATCCTGCGCGCCGGACAGGGCGTAGCGGCCGTTGAGGATGAAAAACGGCACGCCGCTGACGCCCAGCTTCTGCGCCAACAGCTCCTCGGCGCGAACCTGGTCGACCGCCTGCTCGCTTTCGAGGAACAGCTCGGCCGCAACCGCGTCGATCCCGGCGCTCGCGGCGAGCGCGGCCAGCGTGGCGCGATCGCCGACGTCCTTGCCCTCGACAAAGTAGGCGCGAAACAGCGCCTCGGAGAGCGCATTCTGATCGCCCTCCCACTCGGCCATCCACAGCAGCCGATGGGCGTCGAAGGTGTTCGGAGTCTTGGCGATCAGGTCGTAGCGGAAGCCGAGTCCCTCGCTGGCACCGGCCTCGGTGATGCGCTGATAAATCTCTTTGGCGCGCTCCGGGCCGCCGAACTTCGCCGCCACGTAGCGATCGCGGTCCATCCCGCCGCGCGGCATATCGGGATTCAGCTCGAACGGCCGCCAGGTGATGCGCACCTGCTGACCCTCAAGCTGCGCGAGCGCTTTTTCGAGCCGCCGCTTGCCGATGAAGCACCACGGGCAGACAACGTCGGAAACGATGTCGATGCTGATATCCACCGGGGTCTCCTTTGCAGGATAGTTTACCGCCTGACGGCCGCCGGTTGTACAGCGATCGCGCGGGGCGTCAGTTCTTGCGCGCGGCCAGCGGCATCGGACCGAGGTAATCCTTCGCATCGGAGGCCAGCGCGCGCAGCTTGAGCACCGCGGCGGCCAGCGCGCGCAGGTCGCGCCGCGCATTTTCGGTCGGCTCGCCCTCGGCGAAATCCGCCGATGCCAGGTAGATGCTGGAGGGTGCGGTCAGCGCGCCGAACCAGGTCAGCACGTCGCGCAGATGCCAATCGGCGCCGAGATAATGATGCGCCGTGGCGCCCATCGCGACGATCCCGCACGGCTTGCCCATCAGGCTCTCGATCGGCAGTTGATCGAGCAGATTTTTGAGCGCGCCGGTAAAGGTGGCGCGATAGACCGGGGTCGCGATTATCACCGCCTCGGCGGCGCGCACCCGGGCGACGACGGCGGCGGTGTCGTCGCCATACTCTTCGGGCGCGCGCCCGTCGGCGAAAGCAATCTTGCAGTCGGCGAGATTGATCAGATCGGTTTCCAGTCCGGGCTCGAGCTCGCGGGCCAGCTCGCACATCCGGGTCATCGCCTTGTTGAGCCGCCCCGGCTTGGTAACGGCGCCCACTATCACAACCAGTTTTGCCATCTCTCTCTACCGCATGCCTGCGAAAATCATGTTCAACCTTAAAACCGCTTGGGAACTTTCTCGAAAATCCGCTCGTCGACGCGCTCGGGCGGCGGAAAGGCCTTCTTGCTGTGCGTCAGCCCCAAATCCAAAAACATCAGGCACAGCTCGAAAGCGACCAGCCCGGGATTGATGACCGGGACCGGCATGCGCTCGACCAGATGGGCGTGCGACTGATGCATGGTGGTGGAACCCAGGATCAGCACCTCGGCGCCGTCCTCTTCGATCGCGGCGCGGCCCGCGGCCTCGAGCTTATCGAACACCACCTGCTCCTTGCCCTCGAGCAGCGCGGCGGTGTCGGGTCGCACGTCGATCGAGCGGATCGAGGCCACCCGATGATGGAGCCCTTCGGCGGTGATGACCTTGTCGTAGAGCAGCTTCCACGGCTCCCACATCGTGATGACCGAAAACTTCTTGGCCAGCATGCAGGCGGCGAGGAACGAGCTGTGGGCACTGCCGAGCACCGGAATCTTGAGCAGCGAGCGCAGCGGGGCGACGCCCGAGTCGCTCATGCTGTTGACGCAGATGGCGTCGTAACCCTCCTGCTCGGCGCGCATCCCGGCTTCGACCACGAAGGCGTCGGCGAGCGCGGATTCATACAGCGAGTCGAGGATGTAGGCGCCGCTTTTGGTGCCGAAGAATTCGACCTCGAGCCCCGGACGCATCAGATGACCGGGAATCTGCGCGGCAAAGCGCGGCAGCGCCTCCGGCGGCATCGGCACCGGCAGCAGCATCTTGATGCGCCGTTTGGCGGCGGCTGGGGAATTGGCGGGCGAGCTCATCTGGCACCTTGGCGATCCGAATCAGCGGGCATCGGATTATCCTGTCGGCAGCGCCGGTTGGTCAAGCACCTGCGCCCGGAAGCAGGCATCGAATATTGCTTGGAAATCTTGCAGTTGCCCTTAAATCAGACTTGTTTAATATCGCGATTACTATTAGAAATCGTTTAGTAATCCCGTTGCGAGGTAAGTCGAATGAAGTTCGTCTTCCACATCCTTCCTGCCTACCCAGCCACCCCGGAAGAGCGCCAGCGTCTGGCGCCGATTGCCCATCGGACCGACAAGACCCAGCAGATGCTGGAAGAGATGCTCGATATCACGCAGCATTGCGAGGATATCGGCTTCGACGCCGTGACCTTCTCCGAGCATCATTTCTACACCGAAGGATGCGAGGCGGGGGCGACGCCGACCCCCCATCTGATTCGGCTGCTGCTCAACACCAAGCGCATCAAGATCGGACCGCTCGGTTTCGTGCTGCCGACCTGGGATCCGATCCGGCTCGCGCTCGACGTGGCGTGGGCGGACCAGATGAGCAAGGGACGCGCGATTTGCGGCCTGGCGCGCGGCGTCTTTCCGCGCTGGGTGAACGTGCTCGGACAGCAATACGGCGTCGAGCCGGGGGGCGTGGGCAGCACCGCCGACGAGCATAATCGCGAGGTTTTCGAAGAGCTGTTCCAGATCATCAAGCTGGCCTGGAAAGACGAGCCGTTCTCGTTCAAGGGCAAGTATTACCAGGTACCCTTCCCCGCCGAGGGTCATTTCTGGGCCCCGCACGAGGCGACCGCGCGTTACGGCGCGCCGGGCGAGTTGGAAGGTCAAATGCTGCGCAAGATCTCGGCCGTACCAAAGCCTTATCAGAAGCCGCATCCGGAAATATGGCAGGCCTTCACCATCAGCGAGCGGACCATTCGATGGGACGCACGCCAGGGCGTCTGCCCGATGGTTTTCGCGCCGTTTCCGGATGTCTCCCTGAAGGCGTTTCAGGCCTACCAGGAAGAGGCGGCCAAGTCCGGCCGCGCGCTGAAGCTGGGCGAGAACATGGGCACCTGCCAGTTCATCTATATCGACAAGGACCGCAGCGAAGCGCGCCGCCTGATGAATACCGGCTCGTACTTCGTCTTCGAGAACTTCCATTCCAAGGTCGACAAGAACATCCCGCCCAAGGTCGACGCGTTGATCGACCTCAAGATGGCGGTGGCCGGGACCGTCGACGACGTGCGCCGGCGGGTGGCCGAGATCCAGGAGACGCTGAACCCCAAGTATATGCTGTGGCTCGGCGACCAGGGCTACGTCACCGCGGATGAGATGAAGCGCGAGCTCGAATTGTTCGCGACCAAGGTGATGCCCGAGTTTCAGGACCGGGGCTCATCGTCATCGGCCGAGGGCGTCGCAGCGAATCCGTAATTTCACCGGTCCGGATCGGCCGATCGTCGATTGGTCGGTCCGGACCGCGTTACTCGAACGGGCCCGAGATGGAACCCGTCAGAATCGTTCACTATCTCAATCAGTTCTTCGGCCAGCTTGGCGGCGAGGAAGCCGCCGGCGCCGGGCCGCAGATCAAACCCGGCCCAATCGGACCCGGCCGTGTGTTGCAAAGCCAGCTTGGCGACGGTTTCGAGATCGTGGCGACCGCGATTTGCGGCGACAACACCTTCGCCGACGCTCCCGCGAAGACCGCCGAAGAGCTGGCCGGCCTGATCGCCGAATTTCGCCCCGCCATCCTGATCGCCGGGCCGGCCTTCAACTCGGGGCGCTACGGCCAGTCATGCGGCGAGCTTTGCGCTGCGGTGCAGGAGCGGCTCGGGGTTCCGGCGCTCACCGGAATGTACGACGAGAATCCCGGCGTCGAGCAGTTTCGCAGCCGGGTCCTGATCGTTCGCACCGGTCCCAGCGCCCGCTCGATGGGTGAGGCGCTGCGGCAGATGGCGACGCTCGCCCGGCGCATCGCCGCGGGCGACGCTATCGATCGGCCGGCGGAAGCGGGATGCTTCCCGCGCGGGATGAAGCGCCCGATGATACGCGAGGAGATCGCGGCCACGCGCGCGATCGATATGCTGCTGCGCAAGGTCGCCGGCGAGCCCTGGGCGACCGAGGTCAGCCGCCCGGCCTTCGATCGCGTCGCGCCGGTAAAGCTCGACGCGCCGCTGGCAAGTATCACCGTCGCGCTGGTCACCGACGGCGGCCTGGTGGTCAAGGGTAATCCCGATCGGATGCCCAACGGCTATTGCGATCGTATCACCGCCATCCCGATTGGCGGGCTGGAGCGCTTCACGACCGACCTGGTCGAGGCTCATCACGGCGGCTACGACACGCAATTCGTCAACCAGGATCTGAACCGGCTGGTGCCGCTCGACGCGATGCGCCAGCTCGAAAAGGAAGGTGCGATCGGCCGGCTCTACGAGACCGTCTACGCCACCGCCGGCCTCGGCATGTCGCTCACCAACGCCCGCAAGCTCGGCCAGGAGATCGGGCGGCGTTTGCGACAGGACGGGGTGCAGGCGGTCATCCTGACTTCCACCTGAGGGACTAGCACGCGCTGCGGTGCAGCGCTCGCCAAAGAGATCGAACGGATGGGAATCGCGACGGCGCAGATCTGCTCGATGCGGCAGGTGGCGACGATGGTCGGCTCGCCGCGCATCGTGACCGGCAAAAGCGTGCTCCATCCCACCGGCGATCCAGCGCTCGACCTCGCGGGCGAGCGCGACCTGCGGCGCAAAATCCTGCGCGACGCGCTCACGGCGCTCGCATCCGACGGCACCCAGAATGCGGCTTGAGCTGCGGGCCGCGGCAGTTAAGCGCGCGGTCTTCGGCGCCGCCACCGGCTTGCAAGACGCGACGCTCACCGTCGCACGCGAAGAGTTGCGGGCGATACTCGGCGTCGATAGCCGTCTCGCCGAACTCGAAATCGAGCTCGCCAATCCGGGCGAGGATTGCCGTATCACCGACATCTTCGATGTCTTCGAGCCGCGCTTCAGGAGCGCCGGCCGGAATTTTCCGGGTGTGATTGAGCCGATCGGACGGGTCGGCGACGGCCTGACCACGGCGGCACGCGGCGCGGCGGTGATGGTGCTGAATTCGATGGCGGACCGTTACAAGTTGACGGTCGATATGTGCGGCCCGAGCGCCGACTTCTCGCCCTACTCCCATACCGCCAACCTCTGCATCCGCTCGCAGCCGGCAGCGGGCGTCGAGCGGCCCGACTACTATCGCGCGCTCAAGGAGGCCGGTGTCCGCGCCGCAACCTATCTCGGCGCAGCAGCTTCGCGCACGACGCCCGATACCGCCGAAATTATCGGCCTCGATTTGCCCGGTACGCAAAGCGCGGGGCGCGAACAGGCGCTGCCGCGCGTCGCTTATATCTACATGCTCGCTTCGCAACAGATGCCGACCGAGGCCATCGAGCCGATTCTCTACGGCGACAACGTCCGCACCCTGCTTCCCACCGTGTTGCATCCCAACGAAGTGCTCGACGGCGCGGTGATCGCGCCCTATTGGAACTTCGGCGGCGACACCTTCACGATTCAGAATCATCCGATGATCCGCGAGCTCTACCGGCGCCATGGCCGCGACCTGACGTTTGCCGGCGTGATCGGCACCATCGCCGCGGAAACCGAAGCCGGACGCACGCGCAGCGCCGTGATGGCCGCCAATCTGGCGCGCGACACGCTGGGCGCCGACGCCGTGGTGCTGACCAAGTACGGCGGCGGAATTCCGGAGTCGGCCACGATGGAGACCTACGACGCCTGCGAGGCGCTCGGCATCAAGGGCACGATCGTGATCTGGACGCACGGCGGCGACGGCCGTATCGAGGGGGCGCTGACCTTCATGTCGCCGCGCGCCGACGCGGTGGTAAGTTGCGGAATCAACGAACAGGCTATCGACCTGCCGCCGGTCGCGCGCGTGATCGGCAGCTCTACCATCGGCCCGTTGATCATGGAGGCCGAGGGCGAGACCCGTCCGTCGAATGGACCCATCCACCTGCGCTTCCTGTTTCTCGCCGGCGCGTCGGACCAGTTGGGCGGCGGCCGCCGCTCGATCGAGGAATACTGAACCGGTCTTCTCGCGGGACCGTCGCCGGACAGCGAACCACGGCGCTGCTACAGTAAATCGATGACTCGGCCAGTACTGCTCGCCGCTGCGACCGCGATGGCTCACGTGCCCGGCCTGGTGCGGATTGGCTCCAAGCCCGCGCGTGAGATCGCGCGCGACGCCGGGCTGATCGAAAAGTTGATCGCGAACTCACGCGGTTTCGATGACGCGGTCGGCTACGCGCCCAACCAGGCCTTTGTCGGCGCGCTTCATCCGCGCGCGATGGGCCCGCGTCCCCATTTCAATCGCATCGTCGAGGGCGGACGAAGGTTCGGGCCGGATGGCGAGATCATGCCCGAGCGCGAGTTTCTCGGCCTGATGGCGCTGGCCGATCAGTTCAAGTTGATACAGCTCGCGCCCGAACTCGCGCAAAGCGCCGCTGCTGACCTGGCGCGCCATCCGCTGCGTGAATCGTTCAAGCCGGACGGACTGCAAGCCGCGAGCGGCGACCCGGCGGCGGCGCTCGCGCGCGGCGCGCTCGGGCTTTATCTCGGCAACGGTGAATGCGCGGGCGCGCTCGCTACCGGTCATCACGAGGACGCGAATCTCGCCGCCCCGGTGATCGCGGAGAACCTCGCCTGCAAGGCGAGCGGCGCGCTGGCGCTGGCCCATCTGCTGCGACTCAATCAACTCGATCCGGCCACTATCGAATACGTCATCGGCTGTTCCGAAGAGGCGGTCGGCGATCGCTATCAGCGCGGCGGCGGCAACATGGGCAAGGCGATCGCCGAGATGGCGGGATGCGTCGAGGCCTCGGGCGCGGACGTGAAGAATTTCTGCGCGGCGCCGGTGCCCGCGATGGTCGTGGCGGCCAGCCTGGTGGCGGCCGGCGTCTTCGGCCGGGTGGCGGTGGTCGGCGGGGGCTCGCTGCCCAAGCTCGGCATGAAGTTCGAAGGCCATCTGAAGCATTCGATGCCGGTGCTCGAAGATACGCTCGGCGCGGTGGCCGCGGTAATCGGCGCGGACGACGGCCGCTCGCCAGTCATCCGGCTCGATCCGGTCGGCCGTCACAAGGTCAGCTCCGGCTCATCGGCCGAGGCGATCATGGATGCGCTGGTGACCGCGCCGCTCGATCGCATGGGTCTCAAGATCACCGACGTCGACGAGTACGCGACCGAGTTGCACAATCCCGAACTCACCGAACCGCAAGGCAGCGGCAACGTGCCCGAGCGCAACTACCGGATGCTGGCTGCGATGGCGGTGCGGCGCGGCCTGTTCGGACGCGAGGCGATGGCTGGCTTCGTCGCCCGCCATGGCATGCCGGGCTTCGCTCCCACCCAGGGTCACGTCGCTTCCGCCTTCTGCTACCTAGCTCATGCCCGGCGGGCACTGACCGACGGCGGCCGCGCGCAGCGTATCATGATGATGGCAAAGGGCTCACTGTTCCTCGGTATGATGACGGGACAATCGGACGGGATGTCGTTTATACTGGAGCGCAACGGCGGCTGAACGAGCCGCGCAAGAAGGAAGGATAATCGATGTTCGCGGGCAAAAAAGTGATCGTAGTCGGCGAGCGCGACGGGGTGGCAAGTCCTGCTATCGCGACCTGCGTCGAGGCGGCGGGCGGCGAGGTCGTCATGACGGCGACCGAGTGCTTCGTCTGAACCGCCGCAGGGGCAATGGATCCGCATACCCAGCAGACGATTCTCGATACGGTCGGCAAACACGGCCGTGAGAACCTGCTGGTGATTCTGGGGACGCCCAGCCCGGAAGCCGCCGCGATTGCGGCGGAGACCGTGACCAGCGGCGATCCCACCTACGCGGGACCATTGGCCGAGACCCAGTTGGGTCTCCTCGTCTACCATATTCTGGAGGACCAGGTGCGTGCGGCGCTCGATCCGGCGATCTACGACCAGCAGGTCGGCCTGATGGCGGAGACGCTCGACGGGCCGGCCATCGCGGCGGCAGTCGCGCAGGCGCGCGCGGCGATCTCACAACCGGGCGCATCGTGACGATGGCGCCTCGCACAAATCGACTGACCGCGGCGCGCCGTCGCTCGGCGCGTGCGATCGCGATGACTCAGGGGAATTAATCATATGGCGCTGCGCACCGGCGCGGAATATTTGCAGGCGCTGCGCGACGGCCGCGAGGTCTACCTCGACGGCCGGCGGGTGGCGGACGTTACCAGCGAGCCGGGCCTCGCGCGGGTCGCGCATACCTTCGCGCGGATGTATGACCTGGTGATCGAAAACCAGGATCAGTGGACCTTCCGCGACGAGCAGGGGCAGCCGACCAGCCTCAACTGGCTCGAGCCGCGCACGCGCGATGAGCTGACGCGCCGGCGCAACTTCACCGAGATGATCGCGCGGCGCACCGGCGGCCTGTTCGGCCGCCAGCAGGACTACGTGCCGCTGTTCCATCTCGGGATGATCGACATCAAGCGCGAGTTCAGCCGCGGCGACGCGCGCTTCGAACGCAATATCGAGAATTATTGGCGGCGCGCGCGCGAGCACGATCTGATGCTGGCGCACTCGTTCATCGACGCGCAGGCGCATCCGTCCGTGCCGCTGGAAAAAACCGTGGTGCCCCGGATAGTCGCGCGCAAGCCCGAGGGGATCGTCGTGCGCGGCGCGAAAACCGTCGCCACCTTCACCTGTCATGCCGACGAAATCCTGGTCGGCGCCTTTCCGCGTCCTGCGATGACCGAGGATTACGTGATGTACTTCTCGATTCCGATCGCGACGCCGGGCGTGCGAGTGATTGCGCGCACGGTCTACGGACAAGGCAGCGCGTTCGATCATCCGGCCGGCCAGTTCGGCGACGAAAACGATTGCATCGTGATCTTCGACGACGTGCTGGTGCCGTGGGAACGGGTCTTCAGCCTCGGCGAGCCGAGTTTCTGCGCGACCGTCTTCCCGCGTATCAGCGAGTGGGCGCACTGGAGCATCCTGGCGCGGCTCGCGGTCAAGGCCGAGGTGCTGACCGGGCTCTACTCGTTGATCCCCGAGATGCTGGGCCGTGGCCAGCAGCCGCAAGCGCAGGAGGCGCTGGGCGAGATCATTCGCTACCTGACGAGCATCCGCGCCTTCATCCATGCGGCCGAAGATCAGGGCCAGGTGACGCCGGAAGGCCACTTCATGCCGAATCCGCTGTACGTCACTGCCGGGCGCGCCTACTCGGTCGAGCACTATCGACGGATTACCGGCTACCTGCACGACATCGCGAGCCAGGCGCTGATCATCATTCCCAGCGAGGCCGCGTTCGACAGTCCCGAGGTCGGGCCGGCGCTCGAAAAAATGTTCGAGAGTCCGTCGGCGTCGGCGCGCGAGCGCGCCCGGGTGGTGCGCCTCGCATGGGACATGGTGTGCGACTCATACGGCGGCCGGCAGACGATGTTCGAGCTGTTCAATGCGTTGCCCTGGACGGCGCAGCGCGCGCAGTTGATGGCGAGCTTCGATATCGAACCGTACCAGCGGCTGGCGGCTGCGACCGCCGGTCTGGGCTCGCTGGCGGAAGCAGCGGAGGGCGCCGCGCAAGCGGCCGGGCGCAAGGGGCGCGATTACAAGGCCGTCGGCGAGGCTTACGCGGCAAAGTCCGCCGGCAAAGTCCTCGCGCGCTGACGAAGCGCCGGCCCGGGAATCAAAGCTGCCAGGTGTTCGGCGGCAGCCCCCATCGAACGCGCCCGTAATTCTCGGCCGGCACGTCCCAGGTGATCGCCAACGAATGCGAGGCGGCATTGATATCGCGCACCAGGCGCTGAATCGGGCTGCCCTGGTAAATCGCGTGAGCGCCGGCGCCCTCGAACAATCGGTTCGCGGCCCGCACGCTGGTCCTGACCGCAAACGAGATATCGCGCCGCATCCGCGCCCGTTCAGCGATCGGGATTTGTCCGCCCGCCTCGCCGTACTCGCGTAGATGGCGCAGATCGCGCAGCATCAGCAGGCGCACCGCGTCGACCTCGGCGGAGGACTCGGCGAGCCGAACCTGCATCATGGGCTGTTCGATCACCGGCACGCCGGTCTGGCCGTCCCGGCGCCCCTGCATCTGCTGCTCGAACAGATCGACCACGCCCTGAGCCATGCCGATTATCGGTGCGGCCAGCGAGTAGCCGATAAAGCTGAAAATCGGCAGCTTGTAAAAAGCGCTGCCGTACAGTTCGCTCCCGGCGGTCGTGCCGGTCATGAACTGCGCGCCGTGGCAAATCCGATGCTCCGGGATGAAGACGTCGTCGACGCTGAGCCCTTTGCTGCCGCTGCCGCACAGCCCCAGCACATGCCAGTTGTCATCGATGCGGAAATCCTTCTTCGGCACCAGGATCATGTCCGCCTTGTCGGGACCGGTGATAATCAACTGCACCCAGGCGGCGTGATCGATGCCGCTGGCGAAGTTCCATTTCCCGGTCAGACGCACGCCGCCTTTGGCCGGCTCGATGCGGCAATTGACGGTGGCCGAGGCGGTTGAGGAGAGCACGTCCAACGAGTCGGCCCAGTACTCGTCCTGCGCCTGCTTGGGCCACAGCCCCATCATCCAGTTGTGCAGCGGCCAGAACGATCCCATCCAGCCGCTCGACCCGCATCCGCGCCCAAGTTGGGCGGCGCACTCGTAAACGCTATCCATGTCGAGTCCGATGCCGCCGTACGGAACCGGCTGCGAGATGCGATGAAACTCCGCGGCCATGAAGTCCGCCACGGTCTGTTTCGGCACCTGGCGCAGCTTCTCGCATTCGGCCGCGCGCTCGCGCAGCATCGGCACCATCGCCGCCGCCCGCTCGACCATCTCGCGCCGGCTGTATTTCGGCTCGCTGCCGTTCTTCGCTATCGATGAATCTCGCGCGCTTTGCGTGCTCATTGCTCACCCTGGTTTTTCGAAGCTTGCGACGCGTGGCCATCAGCCGACGTCCATAATAATTGCTATCAGCTTTTGCGACCCGTTTTGCAAGCGGCCGCGGAAATCGCGGCCATCTGCTTGTCGGCTCCGGCGTGGTCGAGTAATAGAGACAAGCAGTCGCCGGCGATGCAGTCATTTTCGCGATACGCCTGCGACCAGAAGGAACAGCGCGAATGAAATTTGGCATAATGTTCGACACCCACATCGACAAGTGGGAGCTGGTGCGATACGCCGAAGAGCTCGGCTACGACACGGCCTACTTGCCGGATTCCGAAATGATGTGGTCCGACTGCTACGCGACCCTGGCGCTGGCGGCGTTCAACACCAAGCGCATCAGGATCGGGACCGGCATCGCGGCCCCCGGCGTCCGCCTCGCCCCGGTCACCGCCCATTCCATCGCTACTATCAACCAGCTTGCGCCCGGCCGGGTGTTCCTTGGTATCGGCACCGGACACACCTCGATGCGGATGCTGGGGCAGAATCCGACGCCGTTGGCCGAGCTGCGCGAATACATTCGCGTGCTGCGCCGATTACTCGACGGCGATGAAGTTGAATATACACTTAACGGCAAGACCCATCCGATAAAGTTCATTCACCGCGACCGCTACTATATCAATCTGGATAATCGGATTCCTATTTACATGGCCGCCAATGGTCCCAAGGCTATCCACATGGTCGGTGAATGCGCCGACGGATGGATAGTCCACAATGCCAACCCGGAGCAGGCCACAGTATACTTTGATATGGTCCGCGCCGGCGCGCGCAAGGCCGGCCGCACCCTGCCGGCCGACTTTTATGCGACGTTCCAGAGCAGCCCGTGCATACTAAGACCGGGCGAACGGCTCACCGACGAGCGCATCATCAATGAAACCGGATCGCAAGTGACCTGCGTCCTGCATCTGGCCTATGAGATCTGGAATTACCTCGGCAAGAAGGACGAAGTAATTCCGCCGTTCTTCGCCGACGTGTGGGACGATTACCTCAAGCGGGTCGCGAACTACAGTCTCCCTCCGGAGGCGCGCTTCCGCCAGATCCACGACGGCCATTGCACATTTGTGCAGCCTGACGAGCGCCGCTTCGTGACGCCCAAGGCTATTCAAGCAATCTGCCTGGTCGGCGAACCCGACGAGATCATCGAGCGTATCCGCGCGATGGAGCGGGTCGGATTTCAGGAGCTCAACATGCTGCCGCCGGCCGACTATCAACGCAAGGTGTTTCGCGATTTCGCCGAACTCATCATGCCCGCGTTTCGATAATTTTCTGTTCGACGCGATCGCAGCGGAGATTCGACTTATGACCAGCAAAGTGGCATCCAAGGATCTGTTGATGGTTGGCAGCCTGCCACTGGAGACGGCCGACGAGGTGATGCGAGCATGCGCCACGAATCTCGGCCAGTGGCTGCCCTGCATCCCCGACGGCGAGGTTGGCGATCGCTCGTACTGGATAATCGGGCTCGGCTATCGCGTTTATAACGGCCATCCCGAGATCGAAACGGTCAACCGGCCGGCGCCGATCGGAGGCCGCGAGAACTGGAAGCCCAAGGACCTGGTCGACATCTGGCAGTTCCAGGTGCGGCCGGGAGTGCAGAGCGTGCGGTTCGGCGACCTCGGCTGGCGACTCGGCTACGCCCGCGACGCGGTCAACTCCTACTTCGTGTTTCGCACGCTGCGGGAAAAGGGCGTGATACCGGCGGGTGTCCGCTTCCAGGTCTGTCTGCCGTTGACCTACAGCGCGTTTGGTTCGATGTTTCGGAATCCGGATGACTTCGCGCGGATGGCGCCGGGCATCGAAGAGGCGCTGAGCGCGGAAATCGCCAAAATGCTCGAGACTATTCCCGCTGCCGAGCTCGCAATCCAGTGGGACTGCGCGGTTGAGATCGCCATCCTGGAAGGCATGATGCCGTGGGCGCCCAAGGACGGCGCGTTCGAGATGAACGCCGCACCGGCAGCGCGCCTGTCGCCGCAAATCCCGGAAGAAGTGATACTCGGGTATCACCTATGTTACGGAAATCTCACTGACTGGCCGATGATGCGACCGAAGGACCTGAGCGTCTGCGTCGATTATACCAATGCGCTTTTGGAGCGATCGGGCCGGCGCGTCGATTTTGTGCATATACCGATTCTGGACCACGTCGACGCTTCGTACTTCGCACCGCTGGCTAATCTGAAATTGCGCGATAGCAAGCTTTACCTGGGCGTTATCCACCATATGGATGACCTCAATGACTATCGTCACCGGATCGCAGAGGCGCAGAAATATACTCCGGCCTTCGGAATTGCCGGGCCATGTGGCTATGGCCGCCTCGACGCGAAGATCGTTCCAGCGCTGATGAAAGAGCATTTAACCGGGCTGGAACTATATAATCGACGTTGACCCACGCTCGGCGCGCCGTTCGCTCGTTCGGAGGCGGCCACTACGAAAGGGAGCCTGATGGCCACCAGTTATGACGCGATATTCGTCGGCAGCGGCATCTCCAGCCTGGTCGGCGCCTCGATCCTGGCCAAGGCCGGATGGAGCATCGGGGTTTTCGAGCGCAACTCCTGGTTGGGCGGCAACATCCGCAGCGGCGAGATAACCGAGCCCGGATTTACCCACGATCTCTACTCGGCGTGGCATCCGCTGTTCGTCGCCGGCGAAGGCTACGGCCTGCTGAAGAACGATCTGACCGCGCGCGGCGTCGAGTACCTCAACGCCGAGTACCCCGCGGCCGGCCTGCTGCCCGACGGCACCACCGCCTTCATCTCGGGCGACCATCAGAAGAATCGCGATCATTTCGAGCAGCTCGCGGCCGGTGACGGCGCCGCCTGGGACCGCGCGGTCGCAGCCCTGATGGCCAAGTCGGAGATTGCCTTCGGCCTGATGTCGTCGGAGCTGTGGTCGATGGCGGGGCTGGGGTTGGCGGCGAAGGCGGTGCGGAAGATGGGCGTGCGCGGAGCACTCGAGTTTTCGAGCGAGCTGTTCAGCACCAGCCGCGAGTGGCTGGAGTCCAACTTCCAATCGCGCGCGATTCACGGCTTGCTGGCGCCGTGGGTGCTGCATACCGGGCTCGGTCCCGATAACGCCACCTCAGGCTTCATGACGGCGCTGATCGCGGTGACGCTCGAGCTGATCGGAATGCCGATACCGCGCGGCGGGGCGGCCCGGCTGGTCGAGGGCTTCTCGAAACTGCTGCGCGATCTGGGCGCGGAGCTGCATACCGATGCGCCGGTCGAGCAGGTGATCGTACGCGGCGGCAAAGTCGCCGGCGTGCGCACCGCGGCGGGCGAGTTCCAGGCGCGACGCGCCGTGATCTGCTGCGTCACGCCTCATCAGTTGTACCTGAAGCTGCTCGATCGCGCCGTGGTTCCCGACTGGGTGGTGGCGAGCGCCAGCCGTTTCCGTTATGGACGCGGCGATATGCAGATCCACCTGGCGCTCTCCGAGCCGCCGCAATGGCCCGGCGGCGATCCGCGTTTTTTGCGCACTGCGATGGTCCACGTTGCGGCCGGTATCAACGGGGTCTCGCGCGCGGTCAACGAGGCCGAGCGCGGACTGCTGCCGGCCGATCCGACGGTGGTGGTCGGCCAGCCGACCGCGATCGATAAATCGCGCGCGCCCGACGGCAGCTGGATTATCTGGATACAGATGCAGGAAATGCCGAACCATCCGATCGGCGATGCGGCCGGCGAGATTCAGTCCACCAATGGGACCTGGACCCCGGAGCTGCGCGAACGCTACGCCGATCGAGTGATCGCGAAGCTGGCTCGCCAAATCCCGAATCTGCCCGGCGCGATTCGAAAGCGCGTGGTGTTCTCGCCCGCCGACCTGGAAGCCGCGAACCCGAATCTGGTCGGCGGCGATCCCTACGCCGGCGCGTGCACGCCGGATCAGTTCTTCATCTTTCGCCCGATCCCGGGTCTGCCGCGCCATCGCACGCCGATTTCCGGTCTCTATCATATCGGCGCATCAACCCATCCGGGACCAGGACTGCACGGCGCGTCGGGCCTGCTGGTCGCGAAGGATCTGCTCGGCGCGCGGCGGGTCAGGCGCGCCTTCAAAACGGGTTGATTGGAGGCGACGCAGATCAGCGATATGGGCGGCGATGAGAATCACGCCGGCGGCACCGAGGGTGAGCGGCGTTATCGGCGGCGGCGCGGCCTCACCGCGCGTGGCCTGCGATTGTAATTGTAATACCTGGGTGGCGGCGGCCGAGCATAGTAATACCTCGGCGGCGCCGAATAAGACGATGAGCCGAAGCCGCCCAGTGCGCCATAGACGATCAGTCCCCCGATCAGCGGAATCAGCAGGGAGGAACCGGTCGCGAGGCTGCTTTGACCCTGCGTCGCGTAGGGATCGTTGTACTGATTTTGCGCCTGGTACTGCTGAATGTCGCCGACATTGCCCGGCGCAGTCGTGTTCGCGGCGACCGGCGGTGGTACGTTCGCCGCTTCTTGCGGGTTAACGCCGCTCGACTTCGATGATGAGCTACTGCGATAGCGCGCCAGCAGCTCGGGCTCGATCTTGATACGGTTGGTGACGCGGACATCGGGATCGTGCAGGAAGTTGCGCGTCCGTTCCTCGGCGTGCTTGAAGCCCAACTGGGTCGCGACGAACCCGTAGAGCATCACGCTCCGGGCGCCGTCCTCACCGACGGTTATCTGGGCCCCGACCGCAGGTAATCGATGGTTGTGCAGGTATTCGGTGAGCGCCGCGCTGTCCGCATCCGGCGCCGCCAGCGTCGTCAGCGGAACCGTCACGATAGCGAGCATCAGCGCCAGCAGGAAACTGAACAATGTGCGGACTTGGAACATGATACTGATCCACAATCCGAGCATATTTTATGCCTAATCGTCGTCGTCGGCCAGCGTTCCCGCCGCGGATCGGGCCGGGTGCAAATTGCTGGCGGTACAGGGCTCCTTTTCAACGATTGGTGGATGAACCTCAGTCCGACCGGAGAGCTTCGGCGTCGGGCAATGGCGCGATTTGCGGCCCGGCGTAGACCATAGCGTCGGTCGTTGGGCGGACTGGGCGAGGCATCTCATTACCTATCGATGCTTGAGCGCGCTAATATTAGCCGCGCATTCCGGGCCCAGAGCTCACGGAATGAATTTCAAACCCAAGCTCGAGGAGCAAACGAACGATGGCCAAGGATCTCCTGTTGGTGGGAAGTATCCCCTGCAACACGGTCGAGGAAGTCTTAAGAACCTGGGGCAAGACCTTCGCTCCCCATCTCAAGTACATGCCCGACGGCGAGGTCGGCGACCGTCTGCATTGGATCGACGGCCAGGCCTATCGCACCTTCAACGGCCATCCGCAGATCGAAACCGTCAAGCGGCCGGCGCCCGATAATGGCGTCGAGCGCTGGAAGCCGCGCGATCTCGAGGACCAGTGGCAGTTCCGGGTCAAGCCGGGGGTGAAACGGGTCGGCTTCGCCGATCGCGGCTGGCGTCTGGGCTACGCGCGCGACGCGATCAATTCCTACTTCGTCTTCAAGACCCTGAAGAAGGAAGGAGTGCTGCCGTCCGATCTGCGTTTCATGGTTGCGCTGCCGACGCCGGAGAGCGCAACGGCGCTCTACTTTCGCGAGCCGGCCCAATGGGACGCGATCAAGCCCGCTTACGAGGACGCGATGCTCGCCGAGGTTGCCACGATGGTCGAGCATATTCCGCCCGGCGACCTCACGATCCAGTGGGACGCGGCCTGCGAATCGGTCGACATCGAGTTCGGCTTGCCGTGGCTTGGTCCGATCACCGAGGATCGCTTCGTCCGCTACGTCGATCAGTTCGCGCGGCTGAGCGCGCCGATCCCGAAAGAGGTGCAGCTCGGCTATCACGCCTGCTACGGCACGCTCGGTGGATGGCCGACGGTGCAGGCCACCACGCTCGCCAACGAGGTCAGGTTCCTAAACCAGGCGGTCGCGCGATCCAAGCGGCGGGTCGATTTCGTCCATCTGCCGATGATGACTCGCACCGATGACGAATATTCGGCGACGCTCAAGGATCTGCAAGTCGGCGAAGCGGAAGTCTACCTGGGCCTCATCCATAATATGGAGAGCTTCGGGGAGCGGCTCGGCGTGGCGCGCAAGTATCTCAAGAACTTCAAGATCGCGGCGCCGTGCGGCTTCGGCCGGGTCACGCCCGCCCAGGCACAGCAGGTAATGAAAGATCATCAGCAGGCGCTGGAGATCTTCGAGCGGAGGTGATCGGCGACACCCTGTAATCCATCATGACAGCGCTGGCGGAGAGTCTCGGGCAGTGGCACGACTTTTATGTTCTGGTCGGCACCGCCGCGGCGACGCTGGTCGGACTGACGTTCGTCGCCGCTTCGATCGGCGGCGGCTATTTCAGCCCCGATCGGCGGGTCGGCATGCAATCGTTCCTGTCACCGACCGTGGTGCACTTCACGGCCATCCTGATCACCAGCCTGATCGTGCTCGCGCCGAGCGTAAGCGGCAGCTGGACCGGATTGCTGCTGGCCGGCGACGGTCTGGCCGGACTCGGCTACTGCGGCTGGATATGGCGCCGGATGATCAGGCATGGCCTGTTCGCCATGATCGATACCGTCGACCGGCTCTGGTATGCGCTGCTGCCGACCGCCGGCTATCTGCTGGTCGCCATCGCCGGCATCGGGATGCTGGCGCGCCAGGATCGCGCCGCTGAGGTCCTGGCGCTGGGGGTAATCCTGTTGCTGCTCGCGGGCATCCGCAACGCCTGGGACATGACGGTCTTTATCATTCAGCGGCGCCAGCCTTGAACACCGGCGGCTCAGGTGGTCGGGATCAGCAGCACCGTGCCGACGTCCAGTGAGTGCGGGTCATCGATCTGGTTGACCTCCCGGAGCCTGCTCGCGTCGACCCCGGCGCGCTGCGCGATCGCGTAGAGCGTGTCACCGCGGCGCACGCGGTAACGCTTCCTGCGCGCACGCGCGTAGCTGACGGACGCGCCGGTCGATGGAATCAAGAGCAGTTGTCCGGCTTTGAGCCGCCGCGCGTTACCGATCCGGTTGACCCGCATCAAGGAGGCGAGGCTCACGCCGTGATGCCGCGCGATGGCGTATAGCGTTTCGCCGTGGCGCACGCGATGCCGTTCGGCCGTCGCGCGATGGCCGGCTGCGTGCGCGTGCGTGTCGGCCCGCTCCGCGGTCATCAGCGGCGCCTCGCGAGGCGCTGGCAGTTCGGGAAAGTAGCGCTCCTGGTTTTCATAGATGCGGGACGCGGCCAGAAATTCCGAGTAATAGTTTTTGACCGCGAAACCGAACGCCGGCGCGTTCCAATGCTCGAGAATCTGCCGGTAGTCGCCGTCGTATTCGCGCGCCGCACGCGCCATCCCGTGCGCGCCGTAGTTGTAGGCGGTAATCGCCAGCGGCCAGCTTCCCAGCGTCTCGTAGTTGGAGCGCAGCAGCTTGGCCGCGGCGACCGTGGCGCGCATCGGATCGAGCCGTTCGTCGCGATGCCGGCTGATGTGGAGATATTGACGGCCGGTCGGCGCAATGAATTGCCAGATCCCGACGGCGCTGGCCTGTGAGCGCGCCCGCGGGTTGAATTCGGATTCGACCGCCGCCAGATAGATGAGCCCGTCGGGTAATCCGTGCGCGCTGAAGATTCGCCGCATCATCCGCCGATAATGGCTGCTACGCACCAGGCCTCGCGCGAACTGGTCACTCAATCCCTGTTGGATGCGCAGGTTGGCCGCCGCCGCGCGCAACTCCGCGCTGGTGGCGTCCTGGAACAACGCCGCCACCTTGCGCGCGGTCGCGCCCGCGGGCTCTTTGCCGGCGGCCAGCCACAGCAGAATCCGCTGATACTTATCCTTTAGATAGTTATCGACGCGAGCGATTTCCCCGGCGCTCGGATAGCCGGTGCCCGGCAGATGCATAACCTCGTAGGTTTTCCATACCTGGTCGCGATCGTGAACGATGAAATCGCGCGACGAGTAGCGGCTGAACACGCCGACCCAGAATTCCACCCGCGGCTCGAGATAGCCGGGACACGGGAACGGCGCATGCGCGGCCGCGATCGCGCCGTGCGGCAGGCTGCCCGACACGATCAACACGACGGTCGAGATTAGGCAGACGCGCGAAACTGACAGGTTGGCATGGTGCGGCAACATCTCTCCCCTCCACCACTCCTCATTCCAATGTCCAAAAGACGCTTGCCGTGAAGTTCAATAGTTAAACACATCGACTGCGGCCGCAACCCCGGGGGGCGCAACTATTTCGACCGCCGATCGTGGATACTCGCGATGGCGCGGGCTGCGAGGCTGAAGCTATACACGGTTCCCTTAACACGATGCGCGCAGCTATCATGATCAGCGTTGGACTCTCAGTAGATGGGGCGCTATCAGCCGTCCCCCACCCGACTGCGCTGCGGTCGGCGGGCGCGGCCGGATGGCGGGGGCGAGAGCACAGCCTCAGGCATCGGTATCGCAGCTCGTCAGCGGGCGATCATAATCGCGCGGGCCGTTTCTTCGCTTCGGTTAATGCTGCGATTCGCGTACTGCTGAATATCCGGTTCGCTGCGAACGCCTGCGGCCGAACGAGCATCGTCGAGATTGCTCCATAGCTCCATAACGTTTTTCCATGGTGCGCGGGAAAGCGTTGGGACAGTCGACGCTGCGGACAGGATCAGAAATGAACTATCAACACATTCTGCGCGAGCTTTCGTTTCTGCATTTGAAATATCACGGCGTCACGATCGGCTCGATGTGCCTCGCCGTCGCCATCGCCTTAGCCGTATTACTCGGCCTGCGCTGGCTGCGCGGCGCGATCGCGACGCGGCTCGATGGATTCGCGGCACGCACCACGACCACGCTTGACGATTTGACGCTGGCGCTGGTCCGCCGCACCAACCTGATCTTCCTGCTAGCCGTGTCCCTGTACGCCGGCTCGCTCGCCTTACCGCTGCGACCTCACACGATAACCAACCTGCGGCTGGCGCTGCTGTTTGTGATGCTCTGGCAGGTCGGGCTGTGGGCGCATGAGGTGATCGACTACGCGATCCAGCAGGTGATGCGCCGCCGGGCCGGAGAGGACGCGGGCTTGCGGACCGCCGCCGGGGCCCTGACTTTCATCTCGCGGGTGGCGGTATGGTCGCTGTTGGTGCTGTTGGCGTTGAGCAATCTGCACGTCAACATCACCACCCTGATCGCCGGGCTGGGCGTCGGCGGCATCGCGGTCGCCCTCGCGCTGCAGAATGTCCTCGGCGATCTGTTCGCCTCGCTGTCGATTCTTCTCGACCAGCCGTTCGCCGTCGGCCACTTTATCGTGGTCGACGACATCGCCGGCACCATCGATCACGTGGGTTTGAAGTCGACGCGCGTGCGCAGCCTCTCGGGCGAGGAGATCGTGGTATCGAATGCGGACCTGCTCAAGAGCCGCATCCACAACTACAAACGGCTGTTCGAGCGCCGAATCCTGTTCAGTTTCGGCGTCACCTACGACACTGGTTACGACAAACTCGCCGCGATTCCGGCCACCGTGCGCGAAATCATCCAGGGCGTACCGAAGACCCGCTTTGACCGGGCGCACTTCAAGGCTTACGGCGACTCGTCGCTGAATTTCGAAGTCGTCTACTTCGTGCTGGACCCCGACTACAACATCTATATGGACATTCAGCAGGCGATTAATCTGGAAATCTACCGGCGCATGGAGCAGGCCAGCATCGAGTTCGCCTTTCCAACCCGCACCGTGTATGTGGCCCATACGGATCTCACGGAAGCCCGCCCCGCCGACTCGCCCCCGGAAGAGCACCGCTAAGCGTCAGCCGCGCTGGCGCGTCATCCGAGCGGTGGGCGCTTATCCTGCCACGGGCGCGCCTCTTCGAACGCCGCGGCGATCGACAGCAGGCCGATCTCGTCATTCTGCCCGGCTACGATCTGAAGTCCGATCGGCAGCCCCTTGCTGGTAAATCCGTTGGGCAGCGAGATCGCCGGCTGGCCGGTCGAATTGAACGGTGAGGTGAAGATCAGCCAGCCCATCAGCTCCTCGGTGTAGCGCTCCGGCGCCGACGGCATCTTGCCGAGTTCGGTGGGCGTGCAGGCGAGCGTCGGGGTCAGCAGCGCGTCGTAGGGCGCCAGCCGCTGGACGATCTCGCGCGAGACATTATGCAGGGTGCGCACCGCGCGGACGTAATCCGCCGCGCTGACCTTGAGGCCGCGCTCGTACAGCTTGCGCACTATCGGATCGATTTTTTCCGGGTCTGCGGCCCCATAACTCGAAACTCCCGCGCAGATCACGGTTGAGACCGACTCGCCCAGCATCACGATCGGGTCCATCGCCAGCGGCTCGACCGAATGGCCCATGGCGCGGAACGCCTCGCAGGCGGAATCGAAGGCGCCGCCCACTTCGGGATCGACCGGGGCCAGCGCACTCGCGGCGATCGCTGCCAGCTTGAGCTGGGTCGGGCGTCGATCGATCGCGCGGATAAAGGGATGCGCGGGCGGCGGCGCCCAGTAGGGATCGCCGACCACCGGCCCCGCCATCACGTCGAGCATCAGGGCGACGTCGCGCACGGTGCGCGCGATCGGACAGTTGCTGGAGAGCCCGTGCCAGGCCTCGCCCTGCATCGGCGCCTGCGTTATCCGGCCGCGCGCCGGCTTGAGGCCGACCAGCCCGCAGCACGACGCCGGCATCCGGATCGATCCGCCACCGTCGGTGCCGGCTGCGATGGGCGCCATCCCGGCGGCGACGCTCACCGCCGCGCCGCCGCTGGAACCGCCGCCGGTATAGTCGGGATTCCACGGATTGCGCGCCGGCGGATGGAGTCCGCCCTCGGTGGTCGGACGGCCGCCGAACTCGGGCATCGTGGTCTTGCCGAGCAGGATACCGCCGGCCTCGCGCAGCCGGAGCGCGATCTCGGCGTCGGCGGGCGCCATGAAATTTTCGAAATTCTTCGAGCCGAAAGTGGTCGGGAAATCTTTCGTCCAGGTCATGTCCTTGAGCGAATACGGCACGCCATAGAGGGGCAGCGCGGCGCGCTCGGCGGACGTGAGCTTCTCGAGGCGCTCGGCGTCAGCCATCGCGCGATCGGCGGTGACCAGCCAGAAGGCCCCGAGCCGGGAGTTGAGGTCGGCCACGCGCTGCAGGAAGAACTCGGCAATCTCGCGCGGGCGCAGCTCGCCCTGGCAGGCCATTTCGCGCAGCTTCCATCCCTCGATATACGGGTCGAGCATCGTGATCATCTCCCTTTCGGCGGCGCGCAGCTTCGATCCGCGCAGCTTCGATCAAAGCTCGCGCAGAGGCTGGGGAGTTATTAGCGCACTTCGATTAAGCATCCCAACCGGATGAAATCGAGTCGCGGACGGGGTACCATCGTTACGGTCGTCCCCGGATGACAATGCGTGGCGTTTTTCTCTGGATTCATGTGGCTTTCGGCGCGCTCTGGATTGGCGCAGCCTTGTGCTTCGTGCTGGCGGCCGCGGTGCTCGATGCGGAGGGCGGCGAGCGGCACGAGTTCGCGTTGCGGGCGGCGCCGGCGATCAACCGGATTGGCCTGACCGCGGCGATAATCGTGGTCCTGACCGGGCTCGGCAATATCTGGATGGTCGGGCGACTCACCAACTTCCATTTCCGGCCCGAGTTCATCCGCCTGCTCGAAGGCAAGGTGCTGCTCTATGCCACCATGGTAGTGGCGCTGTGGGCCTCGTTTCGGGCTGAATCGAATATGCGCAGCGCGAATCGCGAAGGCCTGACGCCCGGGGTCAACGCAGAGACCGGCCGGCTCACGCGCTTTCACCTGGCGATCGCGCTGTGCGGGATCGTGGCGCTGGCACTCGGCTTGTGGCTGGCGGGCACCTGACAGCGCACGGAAGGGTATCTTCGATGGAGCGTCCACCGGAAATCAGCATCGGCCAGCATCGCATCGTCTTCCTGACCGACGGCTTCTGGCGCAACGACGGCGGATGCATGTTCGGCGTGGTGCCGCGTGAGCTGTGGAAGAAGAATCATCCGCCTGACGACCTCAATCGCATCCGCCTGAACCTGACCTGTCCGCTGATCATCCGCGGCAGCGACGCGATCCTGGTCGACACCGGCATCGGCAACCGGCTGAGCGCGATCGAGCGCAAGATTTTCGACCACGGCGAGGGCTGGATGCTCGAGGGGCTCGGCGCGCTCGGGATGGAGCCCGGGGACATCACGGCGGTGGTGCTGTCGCATCTCCATTTCGACCACTGCGGCGGAATCGTGCAGCGGCGGGAGTCGGGTACGCTCGAAGCGGCCTTCCCGCGCGCCCGGCTCTTCATTCAGAAGGGCGAACTCGCGGTCGCGCAAAGCACAAAAAATGAGCGCTTGCGTGCTGCTTATCGTCACATCGAAGAATGTCTCGCGCCCAACGTCAAATCTATTGAGGCGATCGACGGCGACTTGGCCGTCTGTCCACAGGTCACGGCCCGAGTCACCGGCGGCCACACCAGGGATCACCAGGTGGTCGTGGTTCGCGAGGGCGCCGAATGTTTCGCTCATCTGGCGGATATTGTGCCGACCCGGTCGCATCTTGGCGGTCCGTGGAACCAGGCTTACGATCTCGATGCGCTCACGACCATGGAGCGCAAGGCGGAGTATCTGGCTGACGCAGTGCGCGAGCGATGGTGGGTATCGTTTGCGCATGACGACCGGGTCTATGCGGCCCGGATCGTGCTTGAAGGTGGGAGACTGCGAATCGGCGATACGATCGCGGCGCGGGAGAAAGATTGAAGGAGAATTTGCTCAGGACCGATCGGCACGCATCGAAATGCGGAAGCATCGCGATGCCTGTGCATAAACCGTACTGATGTATACCGCCTGAGCAACTACTTTCAGGAGAAGTTGCATTGATTGATCGTAATAGTTTCCGTTATAATAAGCATAGGCATGTTGCTCGAAAAGAGCACCAGCCTGCCTGCCACGAAACCTAAAGCACACAACAAAAAATTCCGACCCGACCAAGGAGTCAGGCTGATGGAAGGGAACGATTTCGCGCGAGTGATTCAGGAAGACCGGGCGGCTCGTCAATCGAAGCAGTGGCAGGGCACGCTGCTCGAGTACCTGGAACTGGTCAAGGCCGACCCGATCGTTTCCAAGCTCTCCCACGCCCGCATCTACGATCTCATAATCGTGGCCGGCACCGGTGATATTCAGAACACCGATGATGCGCGCACCAAACGGCTGTACAAGGACGAGCCGGTCAAGGTTTACACCTTCTTCTCCGACGAGTTCTTCGGTATCGAGCGCACCATCGCCCAGATCGTGCGCTACTTCCATTCCGCCTCGCTCAAGGGCGAAGAGAGCCGCCAGGTGCTGTACCTGATGGGCCCGGTCGGATCGGGTAAAAGCTCGCTGGTCGAGCGGATTCAGCGCGGCCTCGAGCAGGCCGGCAACGTCTACGCCATCCAGGGCTGCCCGATGCACGAGGAGCCGCTGCATCTGATCCCGCGCCATCTGCGCCGCGAGTTCGAGAAGATGCTGGGCGTACATGTCGAGGGCGACCTGTGCCCGGTGTGCCGCTATCGGCTCAAGGTCGAGTTCAATCAGCGCTACGAGGAGTTCCCGGTCGAGACCCGCAGCTTCTCCAAGCGCAACCGGATCGGGATCGGCGTGGTGCCGCCGGTTGACCCCAACAACCAGGACACCTCGGTGCTGATCGGATCGGAGGATATTTCGAAACTCGATCAGTATTCGGAGGGCGACCCGCGGGTGCTGGAACTCAACGGCGCGCTCAACGTCGGCAATCGCGGGATGGTCGAGTTCATCGAGGTCTTCAAGAACGAGACCGAGTACCTGCACGCGATGATCACCGCCACCCAGGAGAAAGTCATCCCGGCGCCCGGACGCCACGGCATGGTCTACGTCGACACCACTATCGTGGCGCACTCAAACGAAGCCGAGTGGCAGAAATTCAAGGCCGACCACACCAACGAAGCGATCCTCGATCGGATCGTGGTGGTGAAGGTGCCGTATAACCTGCGGCTCTCCGAAGAGGTCAAGATTTACCAGAAGATCATCCGCAACTCGGATTTCCGCGCCCACGTCGCGCCGCACACGCTAGAACTGGCCTCGATGTTCGCGATTCTGTCGCGCCTGGAGCCGACCTCGAAGTGCGATCTGATGACCAAGCTGCGCCTGTACAACGGCGAGGAAGTGGTCGAAAAGGGGCGCACCAAGAAGGTCGACGTCCAGGAGTTGAAGGAAGACACCAAGCGCGAAGGCATGAACGGCATCTCGACGCGCTTCATCATGAAGGCGCTCGACAACGCGCTGTCCGACAACGTTTCGGGCAACTGCATCAATCCGATCAACGTCCGCGAGGCGCTGATCTCGATGACCAAGGAAGCCGACCTGCCCGACGACATGCGCAAGCAGTACCTCGAATTCCTGCAGGACACCCTGCACAAGGAGTACCTGGACCTGCTCGAGAAGGAGATCACGCGCGCTTTCGTCTACTCCTACCAGGAGCAGGCCGAGGCGCTGTTCCAGAATTATCTCGACCACGCCGAGGCCTACGTCAACAAGACCCGGATGCGCGACCGCAATACCAAGGAAGAGCTGGCGCCGGATGAGGGCTTCCTCAAGTCGATCGAGGAGCAGATTGCGATTATCGGCTCGGCCGCCGACGGCTTCCGCCAGGAGGTGATCGCCTACCTGTGGGCGTCATCGCGCCGCGGCGAGAAGGTCAGCTATCGCAGCTACGAGCCGCTCAAGGAAGCGATCGAGAAGAAGCTGATGAGCTCGGTGCGCGACATGTCGCGGATCGTCACCAAGGCCCGCACCCGCGATGAGGAGCAGGCCGACAAGTATCATGCGATGGTGAAGAACCTGCTCGACAACGGCTACTGCGAATCGTGCGTCGACGTGGTGCTCAAGTACGCCGCCAACAATCTATGGAAGGATTGAGCGAAACGATATGACACGAAGCGAAGACTGTCGGATCTTGCGTGCTACGTCTACCGCTGACCAGTTGCGCGTACAGGTCCTCGGCACCAATACCCCTTTGGGCGGTTATGTCTTTCGTCAAGATCCGAACGATTCTTGGTGGGCCTATCGCATCCAGAACTTCGGGATTGCTTGTTCTGGTCGACAAGAACACGACCTTGATGGTTCGAGAATGGAAGTGGCCAGGATTGTCGGCGTTCGCAGTGATGGCGTCCCGTTTACCTTGGTGACGTGCGCCCCCTGCAATACATGCGGTAACTCGATTCGGACGGCCTTCGGTTTGGAGCACGCGCCAAGGCGACTCGAGGTATGAAACTCGCACCAGACATTCGGGATTCTTCGCTGCGCTCAGAATGACAAAATCAGGGCTTGGTTTGTCATTCTGAGCGAAGGTCCGCCGGAGCGAAGAATCCCGGTCTTTTATGCCAGGCGCGACTCATTGCTAATCGGATGGCCTATTACGTGTACATCATGAGCAGCCCGTCTCGAACACTGTACACCGGCGTGACCAAAGACATCGTCAGGCGCGTCCATGAACACCAGGGCGGTGCCTCGGGCAGTTTCACTGGACGATATCGGATACGCCATCTGGTTTATCTTGAAGAGACCGCCGGCGTTCGGGAAGCGATCGCACGCGAGAAACAGCTCAAGGGCTGGACGCGCTCGAAAAAAATCGCGGTTATCGAAAGCTCGAATCCAGCGTGGCGCGACCTGGGCGAGGATTGGGCGAAGGAGCGGGATTCTTCGCTGCGCTCAGAATGACAAAATGAGGACTTGGCTTGTCATTCTGAGCGCAGGCTACCGGAGCGAAGAATCCCGGTCGCAGTGCTGGGAGCGCGCATCCACGCGTTTTACCGATCGGAATGGCGGCTTGGCCGATTCCTCGGAGGGACCAGGCGCTGCGCACCGAGCGGACTGAGGGTATAATTCTACGTAGCGAATCCTGATTGGGGGAAGCGACATGGTCGACAGTATTTTCCGCGAATATCGCCCCTCTGACGCGGAGCGTTCCGACCGATCGGCCGGCGATCGCCTGCGCCATCGCCAGAAGGTCCGCGAGTCGATCCGCGAAAATATCGCCGACATCATCGCCGAGGAATCGATCATCGGCAAAGACCGCGACCGCGTCATCAAGGTCCCGCTGCGCGGCGTCAAGGAGTACCGCTTCGTTTACGGCGACAACGCCGGCGGCGCCAGCCAGGGCGACGGCGACACCAAGCCGGGCCAGGTGGTCGGCAAGACCGGCCGCGAGGGCAAGGGCCAGGGCGACGACATGGCCGGCGACCGTCCCGGGGTCGATTACTACGAGACCGACGTGACGCTCGAGGAGCTGGTCGAGATCATGTTCGAGGATCTCGAACTGCCCAATCTCGAACGCCGCGCGCTGCGCGAAATCGAGACCAACCACGCTTCCAAGCGCAAGGGCTATCGCCACGTCGGCATCCGCGTCCGCCTCGACAAGCGCCGCACCGCCCGCCAGCGCGTGATGCGCAAGCTGGCCAGTATCCACAGCGCCTCGAACCGTGCCGATGCCAAGGCGGCCGGCGTCGAGCTCGACGCCAAGCGCCGCTTCCCGTTCCATCAGGACGACCTGCGCTACAAGCATATCGAAGTCGACGTGCGCGAGGAGTCCAACGCCGTCGTGATCTGCATCATGGACACCTCGGGCTCGATGGACACCATGAAGAAGTACCTGGCGCGCAGCTTCTTCTTCCTGCTCTACCAGTTCATCTCGACCCGCTATCGCAACGTCGAAATCGTCTTCATCGCCCATCACACCGAGGCTCACGAGGTCAGCGAGGAGGAGTTTTTCCACAAGGGCGAATCGGGCGGCACCTTCATCTCGTCGGGCTATCAGAAGGCGCTCGAGATTATCGCCGAGCGCTACCATCCGTCGCTGTGGAACGTCTATGCGTTTCACTGCTCCGACGGCGACAACTTCGACTCCGACAATCCGGCCGCGCTGCGGGCGGCGGAGGATCTGGCCGAACTCTGCAACCTGTTCGGCTACGGCGAGATCAAGCCGCTCGGTTCGCGCTACTATGAATCCTCGATGCTCAACATCTTCCGGCGCCTCGAAGCGCCCAACTTCCACACCGTGCTGATCGAGCGCAAGGAAGACATCTGGCCGTCCTTCAAGGCCTTCCTGGCCAAGGACCGCATCAAGGAATCGGCCTGAGCGCCGATATCGCGACTCCGATGGCGAACTACGAGCTGCAGGACCTGGTCGAATGGGACGCGAAGATTCGCGACAAGGTCGCCGAGTTCGGTCTCGATTGTTTCCCGCAGGAATTCGAGATCTGCGACCATACCGGGATGCTCGGCTACATGGCCTACTCCGGAATGCCCTCGCATTACCCGCACTGGTCGTACGGCAAGAGCTACGAGAAGCTCAAGACCCTTTACGACCATGGCGTGAGCGGCTTGCCGTACGAGATGGTGATCAACTCCAATCCGGCGCTCGCCTACCTGATGCGCGACAACACGCTGCTGTTGCAAATCCTGACCATGGCGCATGTTTACGGCCACAACGATTTCTTCAAGAATAACTTTACCTATCGCACGACCCGCGCCGAGCTCACTATCGAAACCTTCAAGGCCCACGCGATTCGCGTGCGCCGCTACACCGAGGACCCGTCGATCGGCGTCGACTCGGTCGAGCGCATCCTCGACGCCGCCCACGCGCTCTCCTGGCAATGCCGGCGCAACCTGGCGATCCGCAAGCTCCCGCGCGAGGAGCAGGTGCGCCGCGCGATCGAAGCCGCGCAGCCCAAGCACGATCCCTTCAAGAAAATCCATCGCCCGCAGGAATTCCAGGAACCCGAGGTTCACCGCGTGCCGCTGGAGCCCGACGAAGACCTGCTGCTGTTCATCCGCGATCACAATCCGTTTCTGGCCGACTGGGAGAAGGACCTGCTCACCATCGTCGATGAGGAAGCCAAGTACTTCATCCCGATGATGGAAACCAAGATCATGAACGAGGGCTGGGCCAGCTACTGGCACAAGAAGATCGTCGAATCGCTGGCGCTCGAGCAGGGGCTCCATCTCGAATTCATCGTGCGTCACAACCAGGTGATTCGTCCGATCCCCGGACAACTCAATCCCTACCACCTCGGCTTCCGCATCTGGGAGGACCTTTATCGCCGTTATAGCGATCCGACGCCCGAGGAAATCAAGCGCGACGGCGCACCGGCCAAGAGCGGTATCGAGAAGCTGTTCGAGGCGCGCGAAGTCGAACGCGACAGCTCGTTCATCCGCCGTTACCTGACCGAGGATCTGATGCGCGATATGGACCTGTTCGAGTATCAGGCGCGCGGCAGCGACCTGGTGGTCGACAAGGTCTCCGACACCGAGGGCTGGCGCGAGGTCAAGGAAACCCTGATTCGCAGTGTCGGCACCAGCAGCATCCCGGTCATCAAGGTCGAGGACGCCGACTTCGGCCACAACCACACCCTTTACCTCAGGCATTCTCACGACGGCCGCGACCTTCAGCTCGAGTACGCCGAGAAGACCCTCGCCTACCTGCAGCGGCTATGGGGCCGCGAGTGCGTGCTCGAAACCACGCTGCAGGGCAAGCGCTCGCAACTCTGTTACAATGAGCGCGGCTTTTCGATCCGCGCGCTCAAGTGACCGGCTCCTGCCTGTCGTCCTGAGCGCAGCAAAGGATCTCGTCCAGCAGTTGGATTTCGGCATCAAATTCGAACAGGGATTGCGTCTGATGCTTGACGCGATCGGCGAGGCGCAGGACAGCGCGGCGGCGCCGCTCAGCCTGCAGCAGATGGCGCTCGAGACCCGCGACCTCGGCACGCTGCGCGGCCGGCCGCTGTTCTATCCCTACCTCGGCTCCGGCGTCGGCCGCGGCGCGCGCGCGATGCAGGCCGACGGCCGCTGGGTGCTCGACTTCGCACTCGGCATCGGCGTCCATTTTTTCGGCCACGGCAATCTCGATCTGATCGAAACGGCGCTCCGGGCCGCAGCCTCCGACCTGGTGATGCAGGGCAACCTGGTCTTCAATCGCGAGTATTTCCTGTTGATGGAAACCCTGATGAAGCACGCGCCGCACGGGATGGAGCAGTGCTGGCTGGCGCTGTCGGGCGCCGACGCCAACGAGAACGCGCTCAAGATCGTGCGGCAGAAGCGCGGCGGACGCGCCGGCATCATCGCGTTTCGGGGCGGCTTCCACGGGCGCACCAGCGCGATGGCCGAGATTACCGACCGGCCCGATTATCGTCTCGGTCAGCCGGCGACCTTCCCGGTTCATCTGCTGCCGTTCTTCGATCGTCACCGGCCCGACTCCATCGAGGTCACGCTGGCCGCGATGCGCGAGGTGATTCGGCGCGACGGCGACTCGATCGCCGCCCTGATCGTCGAGCTGGTGCAGGGCGAGGCCGGCTTCGTCACCGCGCCGCGCGAGTTCTTCGTGCCGATTTTCGAGGAATGCCGCCGCGCCGGGATTCCCATCTGGGCCGACGAGGTGCAGACCTTCGCGCGCACCGGCGAGCTGTTCGCCACCGACCTGCTCGAGCTGGCCGACTATGTCGACGTAATTACCATCGGCAAGTGCTTTCAGGGCAGCGCCGTGATGTTCCGCAAGAGCTTCGCGCCCGACCCGGGCCTGATCTCGGGCACCTTCTCCGGCGCCACCGTCGCGATGGCGGTCGGCCGGCGGATTATCGAGAAACTCACCGGCGAGGGCTATCTCGGCCCCACCGGTCGCATCCGGAAACTCGAGCGCCTGACGCGGGCTCATCTGGAGGCGCTCGCGAGCAAACATCCGGGCGTGATCTCGGAGGTCGACGGTGTCGGCGCGATGCTCGCGTTTCGAATCGGCGACGGATCGCTCAAGGCCACGCGCGCTTTCATCACCAAATGCTTTCGCGCCGGACTGGTGCTGTACTATGGCGGCCACGACCCGGCTTGTATTCGGCTTTTTCTTCCAGCCGGCGACCTGACCGAGGCCGAACTGGACGAGGCCTTCGCAATTCTCGATCGATGTCTGTGAGGCGCTGTGAACCGCGGTGAACTTGTCGAATGGTGTCGGCGGCTGATCGCCTGCCGCAGTCTGACCCGCGAGGGCACGCGCGAGATTGCCGCGCTTTGCGCCGGCGAGCTGCTGGCGCCGGCCGGAATCAAGGCGCGCCTCATCCCGTCGCCAGCTGAAGGCGACAGCCAGGTCAACCTGGTCGCAGCCGTGAAGGGCGAGGATTCCGCGCTCGCGCCGATTCTGCTGAACACCCATCTTGATACGGTGCCGCCGGGCGATAGCGCATTGTGGACCGCATGCGGCGGCGATCCGTTCAACGCGACTATCGACGGCGATCGCATCTACGGACTCGGCACCTCCGACACCAAGCTCGATTTCGTCGCCAAGGCGGCGGCGCTGGCGGAGGTCGGACGGCCGCGCCGCGACGTCTGGCTGGTGGCGACCTTCGGCGAAGAGCACGGGCTGATCGGCGCCAAGGAGATCGTTGCCGCCGGGATCGTGCCGCGTGGCGCGCTGGCGTTCGTCGGCGAGCCGTCGATGGCCGAGGTGGTTACGGCGCACAAGGGCATCGTCTTCTTCCATCTCGAACTGCGCTTCGAGCCGGCGGCGCTCCCGCAGCCGGTCGCAGCCCGGCGCGCGATCTTCCTCGGCCGCTCGGCCCATTCCAGCACCCCGGCGCTGGGCAGCAACGCGATCCTGGCGGCGCTCGGCGCGATCGCGGACTATCCGCGTCCGCTCGTCGCCTCGATTAGCGGCGGCGACGCCGTCAACAAGGTGGCGGCGCGATGCGAGCTGACCGTGACCGGCGACGCCCCGCAGCTAGCCGCCATCGCAGCGCAAATCGAACCCGCCGTTCATCCCGTGCAGCAGGTGATTCCGCGCGCCGCAATCGCCGCGCTGACGGCGTTTATCAGCCATCTGTCGGAATTCGCCAACCGCAACGGGCCGCCCGAACCGGGCTACGCCTCCCCTACCCTGACCTGGAATCCGGGCGTGATTCGCTCGACGGATAATTCGATAGTGCTCGAATTCGAGCTGCGGCCGCCGCCCTCGATGTCGATCGATACGGTCCGCGCCGGAGTTAACCAGGCCGCCGGCGCGATCGCGAGGCTCGGCGACGGGGTCACGGTCGATCTGGTCGAGCGGCGGGCCAATCCCGGCTTTCGCAGCCCGGAAAGCAGCGCGACGGTGGCGCTGGCAACCGCGGCGCTGGCCGCCGCCGCGCTGCCGATCAAAACTGCCGTCAAGACCGGCTGCACCGAGGCGGGTATCTATGCCGCCGCGGGGCTCGAACCGGTGGTGTTTGGCCCGGGAATGTCGGCCGGTGTGATTCACGCGCCCAACGAATACAACCTGATCTCCCAGGTCGAAGGCGCGACCCGCTTCTACCGCGCGATTCTACGCAGCTAGCCGCTCACGGGATCGCTACCGTATCGACCAGCGCGTGCGGGTCGACGCCCAGCGCCTCGATCGCGCCCGGTGCGACGATCAGCGCCTTGCCGTCGTTCCGTGCGAGCGTCGCGACGGCGCGAAGCCCGCGCCCATCCTCGCATCCGATCAGATAGCGCCTCGCCCCGTCGCCCGGCTCGCCGGCCGTAACGTGCCGGCGCCGATACTCGCGAACCGGTTTCAGCTCGCCGGTCTCCGCGCCGTAATAGGGTCCGCCGTCAAACGGGTCGAGCTGGTTGAGAAACTTCATCCCGGCCTGCTGCAGCAGACGGACCGCGCCCCGGCTGGCCTCGCCGATGGCGCCGAGCGACGCGCGCACCTCTTCGGGCAGCAGGAAGGTATAGAGCGGGGCGTCGGGGAACAGCGCCTGGATGAATTCCTTGTCGTGGGCGGAAAGCCGGTCGGCCTCGCAGAACGAGAGCCCGGTGACCGGGCGTCCATAGTGATCCCAGAACGGATTGCCGTGGTCGGGGTTGAGCGGCGGCAGGATTTCGGCGATCACCCGGCGCTGGAAGCGGTGCAAATGGCGGGCGATATAGAGGAAGCGCAGCCATGAGATCTGCTTGCCGAGATGCTCAGGGCGGCCGCGCATCGCGCGCGTCACGATCAGGCCGCCAAGCTCGGTCGGCCCGTCCATCGAATGGCGCAGGCGCAGGTACTCGTGCCGGAACATCTTTTTGAGCGTCCGCGAATAGCGCTCGTCGCTGTCGATTTCGAGATAGTAGTGGGCCGAGCCGGGGGTGCCGTGCTTGGCGATAATCATCGAGGCGGCGACCACTCGGCGGGTGGCGATTTCCTCGGCACAGAAGACGTACAGCGCCGCGGAGCGATCGCGGATTTTGCGGTGAAATGAGCGCTCCGAGCGCTCCAGCAGTGTGCGCAGCTCGTCGGCGTCGGTCGGCAGGTTGATCGAATCGAGTTCGCGGGCTAGATGCAGCAGGCGCCGATGGTCGCGGGGATGAGCCTGCCGCAGGAGAAAGGCTGGTCGACCTTGAGTCATCGCCCGGCCAACTTAGCATCGAGCGGCCGGAGGGGGAATTTTCCGCCCGATCCGACAGCGTCGCCGAACGCCTCAATTAGTCAAGGCACGTTGATTTGCCGAGGACGGTCGGATACTTTCGGGGAAGGGCCGGCGCATGGTCGGCGGGTAAGGAGGAGCGGGAGATGGAGCTGCCGAAGTGCCAGAAGTGCAACAATGGCACACTGATTCCCCTGTCAGACTACGGACAGGAAGGCTCTTCGGTGATATTCAAGGCCTGGGTCTGTACCAATCCGGATTGCGGTTTCAGTCTGCGCGTCGATAAGGGCGAAGTCTCGTACGGACGGCGGATCGAGACCAAGCACTGAGGGGGATCGCAAAGCCACTGTTAGACGAGGCGGCCCGTAACCGGGACCGCCTCTTTTTTTGGGGCAGGCGGATGATCCTTGATCGCTCGCCGCAAGAGTCGCAAAAGACCGGATTCTTCGCGGAGCCTGCCCTGAGCCAGCTGAAGGGGCAGCCTGCGCTCAGAATGACAGACAAAAGAGATCGCCCCCAGCCACCATCGAGCCTCGCCGCCAACCTGCCTGTTTTGTCATTCTGAGCGCCGCGAAGAATCCCGGATCTGTTCTATCCGGCAAGATCGGCGACTATCGCGCAAACGAAAACGGGCGGAGCATATGCTCCGCCCGTTGGGCTAATTTCCCGGCCGCGTCCTACTCTCCCATGAAGCCTTCGTCCACAGTACCATCGGCGCTGGAGGGCTTAACTGCCGTGTTCGGGATGGGAACGGGTGTTGCCCCTCCGCCATTGCGACCGGAAACTTTGCGCGCTCGAGAGCGCGACTAAAATGTTCGACAACTGAACGTAGGGATTTTCAAGTGAATCGATATCGATTGGTTGGCGGGACCGCTTCAATCTTTGCTTGGCGATTGAAGCATATAGTGGTCAAGCCTCACGGCCGATTAGTACCGGTAAGCTCCACACCTTACGGCGCTTCCACCTCCGGCCTATCAACCTCCTTGTCTAGAAGGGGCCTTTAGGATCTTACGATCGGGATACCTAATCTTGGGGTGGGCTTCCCGCTTATATGCTTTCAGCGGTTATCCCGTCCGCACATGGCTACCCGGCGATGCGGCTGGCGCCACAACCGGTACACCAGCGGTGCGTCCGTCCCGGTCCTCTCGTACTAAGGACAGCACCCCTCAAGTATCCTGCGCCCACGGCGGATAGGGACCGAACTGTCTCACGACGTTCTGAACCCAGCTCGCGTGCCACTTTAATCGGCGAACAGCCGAACCCTTGGGAGCTACTCCACCCC